>ENA-ORCO01000040-ORCO01000040.1-marine-metagenome-genome-assembly--contig:-NODE-40-length-131359-cov-30.223625_pt1 | contig 131359 bp, 147 predicted proteins | sample MGYA00248633_ERZ508508 | MGnify/ENA primary metagenome ERZ508508 (study PRJEB26179, sample SAMN06268845) | marine metagenome | isolation source: A23 P1 aerobic enrichment on pine of planktonic cells...
CGTTCGGGCGTCTTGTTCGTCGAGAGAATCATGTGCTCCATGCGGAGCAGGCCGACGCCGTCGGCGCCGGTCGCGGCGGCGCGTTCGGCGGCTTCCGGAATCGAGACGTTGACCTTCACTTCCGTCGCTGTCATCGGCTTAACTGGGTTCTGAGGTCTGACATCGTCGAGGGCATCCGTCTCCTCTTCGGAATCGACGCTCGTCCCGTTCAGGACCGCGCCCTTGTCGCCATCGAGGGTGATGGTTTGTCCGTCTTCGAGTACCGCCGTAGCGTCAGTCGTTCCGACGACTGCAGGAACGCCCAGTTCCCGGGAGACGATGGCGGCGTGGCTGGTCATGCCGCCCTCGTCGGTGACGATGCCGCTTGCGCGCTTCATCGCCGGCACCATATCCGGCATCGTCATCTCTGTGACGATGATATCGCCCTCGCTGACCTTGTCGACATCGTCGAGTTTGCGGACGATACGGACCGGGCCGTCGGCGGTACCAGGGCTCGAACCCAGGCCGTCGACGAGTACCTCGCCATTCCCCGAAGCGGACCCATCGTTAACACCGGTGTCGGTGGCGGATGTCTCGACGTTGCTGTCGGCGTCGTCTTCGTCGATGGTTGTAATCGGGCGCGATTGAAGCATGTAATCCCCCGCATCGGTCATTGCCCATTCGACATCCTGTGGTGTGCCGTAGTACTCTTCGACACGTTCGCCAAGGTCTACGAGTCGGGAGATATCCTCATCGGAAAGCACTCGTCTGGTGCGTTTTTCCTCGGGGACGTCCCGTTCGACCGTCTCACCGGTTTCCTCGTCCTTCAGGTGCATCACCTTCTTTTCGGCAACAGTTACGTCGATTTCCCGGTTGGTTCGTTGGACCACGTAGTTGTCCGGGGACACCGCTCCGGACACTACTGCTTCACCGAGCCCCCAAGCGGCTTCGATAACCATTGTTGAATCACCCGTTGACGGGTGGCTAGTAAACATCACCCCCGACTTCTCAGCATCAACCATCTGCTGGACGACGACAGCGATGTTAACCACCGAGTGATCGAATCCCTGCTCTTGTCGGTAGTAAATCGCCCGCTGCGTGAACAGCGAGGCCCAGCATTCTCGAACTCGGTCAAGGAGGTCATCACCTGTGACGTTCAGGAAGGTGTCTTGTTGGCCAGCGAAAGAGGCGTCCGGCAAGTCCTCTGCGGTTGCCGACGAGCGGACCGCGACAAAAGCGTCATCCTCCCCGATTTCGTGGTAGGAGCCGAGGATCTCGTCTCGGAGTTCCTCGGGGAACGGTGTCTCGAGAATGAGTTCCTGTGCACGGTCCGAAGCGGTCATCAAGGCACTTGAGTCCTCAACATCGACATCGACGGCATCGAACAGTTCCTCATCGATTCCTGCGTTTTCAATAAACGTCCGGTAGGTGCCTGCCGTTACAACAAATCCCGGTGGAACGGGCAATTGAGCCTGCATAAGCTCGCCAAGAGATGCACCTTTCCCCCCGACTACCTCGATGTCGTCAGCACTAACCTCATCCAACCAGAGTACTGGCATCTGTACATGACGATGGTATAACTGAATAAAGAGTTTTACGGCTTTTGACACAGGTGGTCGGATGATATCGGGACGAACTAACACTGCGGAACTGTCCAGTTGCGGCCTGACAGAAAGAGCTCGTGTGGCCTGACTCAACAGCACAATGCGGTCGACAATGTGTCGGTTCTGCGGTACCGAAACAGGAGTACGAACTTCTAGGGCCTATCGGAGGATGGTTTGATTGTCATGGACGAATGTCTCCCTAGATGCGATACAACGAGGGGTGAGCCGTCACTCCTGAAAACATAATTTGACATTAGCGAACTATCTTCACGGCAACTGGTAACTTCCCCACCGATGGTATTATTCAGAATATTGGGGGCAATTATAACTATGATTTCCATCGTATCTGCGCAGTTCGAGGGCCCCGTTCTACATATAAAGTCGTCTCAAATACGTACACCCATGTTCACTATCCACAAACGCTGCTGTGTTATATTGAAACACGTTCACACCCGTTCTATCGGACTACGTTTTCCATCTATTCTTATACATCGAAGTGTCGTAGTTGTACACTAATGAATATCAATAGTACTGTTGTTATCTCTACTTCGCCGTGGATCACTTCGGGACGTTTCAGTGCCAAATAAACGGAGTCGATAGCGGACCGTCGCCTGAGGGCGCTCTGGAGGTGCTAGCTGAACGGTAGAAGATCCGAACTGATCTGCTGAGGCTCCGTTGACGAAGCGTACTACAGCTACAGGCGAGACTTGGGTAAGTTGAGTGAGGTAAGGGCGAATCATAACAGACATAACCTTGTTATTGATTGTGTTTAGAAGTCGGGATCCAGAACCAACCGTCAGCGCGAAATCCCCTAGTAGAACTCACCAAACCCGAGAATATCGTGCTGTTGATTTCATGGTAACCGATATCTGTTTCCGTTTGTAGTTAACAAACGCATGTCGGTCGTTACAGACGTATATTCGAACCTCTTCCATACCATCGATGTTCGTTCTCTTGGTGGTATTTCCACCTTCTGTCGGTTCATGTATATTGATGGTGTACTGCCGACGGACTAGTGAAATAGACAACCATGATTGTGTTTGTCTAGACCAAACGTATAAGTCAGAGGCTGTCAACCCGTCGGGTATGAACGATAGACAGGAACAAAAACAACGTACGATTCAGTCTGTTGATAAGGCCTGCCGTATAATTAGGATGCTGCGAGAGTTAGACGGTGCAGGTGTAACGGAGATAGCCGATCGGATGGATATGCCAAAAGGTTCTGTGCATACCTATCTGAATACCCTGAAGCAGAACGATATCGTGTGCAAAACTGGTGGTCAGTACCGTCTTGGGTTCTTTTTGCTCGAACTCGGGGAAGAGATCAAACACAAAAACCAGGTGTGTCAGTTCGCACAGGGGCCACTCGATGAGCTGGCTTCGGAGACCGGTGAGTTGGCCCGTCTTGTCCTACGAGAGCAGGGATACGGTGTGTACTTGGACAAATCTGAGGGCAAAAAAGCGATCGAAACCACGATTCTACCTGGACAGCGTGAGTACCTCCACTACACGTCTCAGGGGAAGGCTATCTTAGCTCACCTCCCAGAATCAGAAGTTCAGAAAATCATCGATAAACATGGATTGCCCAAACAGACAGAGAATACCATTACGGATCCTGAGGCGCTGTTCGAGGAGTTAGCGGAGATTCGTGAACGGGGGGTTGCCTTCAGTCAGGGCGAACGCACCCGTGGACTCCGGTGTGTATCGACAGCGATTCACGAACCAAATGGCGATGCCGTAGCTGCAATCGGCGTTTGTGGGCCAACGAATCGCATGCGTGACGATCGGTTCCGGAAGGAAATCCCGGAAATCGTTCGCGACAAAGCAAATCTCATTGAAATCAATATGCAGATGGCCATGAATTGATTTCTGACCGTATTTGTTCTAAACAAAGATGGCCCTTCACAAACGATTTCGTCTCGTTCGGTACCGTACGCAAAATCAGATTCCCGCGTTGATGTCCCTGCCTTCGCGAGTGTAAGAAAGACTTAGGTCAAGATGCCACTCACGTATGACTCATCACCCAAACAGCGTTCTCCATAGGTCGGTCGGGTTTGTTAGGAAGTCCTGTACCGGATCACCACCGAGTAGCCGGTTATGTACCGACATCGATAGTCGCGTTAAGCCCTCGTAACTTCTCTATTGCAGAAATCGCTGCGAGATAGCTCGTCTTTTGGTCGTTTGGTGACGGAACGTTTCGAACCGATGTCTCGATTCGACCCATCCCACCCTCAGCCGTAATCTCGTGGACGTTGTTCTTCCCGGTTGGATCTGCGACAATCCTGACAGTCGTTTCTTCAGGGCCGACACCCGCGAGACTCAGCGTCATCGCGACGTTGATATTTGACGGAAACAGCGGTGCGGCCTCGTCCGCTGTTCCTTCAAAGACGACGGTAGGTTCTGTGATGGCGTTAAGATCAATTCCGCTTTCTTCGACATACGGCGCTCCTTTGAGAACACCAAGTGGTTTCGTGGTCTGCAGCGACACGTTTTCTAGTTCCCCAGTTAGCGCAGCGGTTTTTATCGAGTCGAGACCTGCAATCGAACCAGAAGGTAAGTAGAGATTGCCAGTACTCCGCTCCGCTGCCCTGAAGATATTAGACCGCAATTCCGTATCGGCAAGCGCTCCGACGCTCATCAGCATGCAAGAGCTTCCTGATTCAAGTGCTCCAACGGCGACGTCATCGACCACGTCTTTGTCGGCAGCCTCGATAACGAGGTCTGTCTCAAAAACCTCAGCGACCGTGTCGGCTTTTCTAGGATGTTCTCCATGCTTGAACTGGTCGCAAACGGTGGTAACGCGATCTGGATGATGGTCATACACAACAGAGAGGTTGACTGGAGCCGTTCCATCAGCGATATGGGTCGCGATTTCCTTCCCAATCGTTCCACAGCCGACAATACCGACTGAACGAATCATGGGCCACTGTCAGTTAGGCAGAGGTAAAATATTGACGCAACCAAAAGGATTGCTACGCCGAACTCAGTCGTCTGAAGTTACTGTTTCACGAAGAGACGCCGGCCGGGCAGTATACAAGCCAACGATAGCTGCGCCGCACAAAACATATATTCGAGGGGGAAAACACCTCACATGAACCATGGAAAAAACAGGGTTGCTAGTGCCACTATTCCGTCGGCAAATGGAACACTGTCAGGTAACGTCTGAAGAGACCGTTGCGCTAGTAACGGACACAAAAAGTCCACGTGAGTTCGTTGGGGCTTGCTTCGCCGCCGCTGAGGACCTTGATGCAGACGTGTTCGAGGTACAGATTCCTGAGTACGGTCGCAATTCCGTATCCCCCGAGATATCCGAGGGTCAGGGCGGCACACTGCGCCTCTCCAATGGCCCAGTCGCCGCCTGTAAACACGCCGACATGGTGTTTGACTTCACCCTCGAAGGATTCATCCACGTCCCCGAGCGCGGTGAGATACGTGATGCTGGAACCCGAATCCTTCGCGTCGGAGCCCGTGAACCGCACTATCTCCGTCGGCTGATGCCCTGGGAGCCCGAGGAGGCCCAGCGCGTCAAAGAGCGTGTCCAACGGCACCGCGACCTACTGGCCGAAACCGACGAGATGCGTATTACCTCCGAATACGGAACGGACGTAACGATGGAAGTCGAACCGAGCACGGCATTCGACTCCTACGGGTTCGTCGATGAACCCGGTAAATGGGACGTCTGGGGGCAAAACATGGTCTCGAATTATCCGTCGAACGTCGACGGGACGATTGTAATCGCACCGAGCGATTACAACGTTGTCCCCTTCGCGGAGTATGTTGACTCGGCCATCGAATGTGTCGTCGAGGACAACTATATCGTTGAGATAAACGGCGAAGGCGGAGACGCCGAGTTGATGCGCGGCCACCTCGAAAGCTACGACGACCCGGATGTCTGGGCGACGAGTCACTTCGGATGGGGGCTCAACCCCAATGGAACGTTCTACAACATGGCACTTCACGACCGAAAGCCCGACGAAGCGGGCGTAAGCGCCAGTGAAGGGCGGGTCTGGGAAGGTAACATGCTCTGGAGTACCGGTCCGAACACTCATGAGGACCGCTATGCACCGTGTCACTACGACATCGCACAGAAGAACTGCAGTGTCTATCTCGACGGCGACCCCGTCGTCGAGGAGGGTGAGGTCGTCGTTGAGTGAGCGTCGGGGAGAATCTCGGAGCAGCCACCACAACCACCAACTATCGACGTACCGCTGATTCCAGCGGCCACGTTGAGTGTCATTTTCAACTGGGTCGTTCCATCGACGTTACCACATTGAACACCGCAACTCGAGCCACGGAAGTCTAGTCTCGACAGGCGCCACCATCCGTGATACGGCCGCGGTGAAATGAGAGACTGTACTTACTGGACCGAGCGCGGAGAAAATCCATACACACAGGACGTCGCTATCGTGATGCCTCCGTATCGGCTGGCTCACTCCTCACGATTCGAGTTCGCTAGCCGTGACCGAATGTGATTCGTCAATCGGTCCATCGCTTCGTCGGCCGTATCGACTTCGTCAGTCAGGCTCAAAAACCCGTGTGCAAGGGCCGGATAGTGGTCGTGAGTGGTCGGGACGCCACTTGCTTCGAGTTTTTCTGCGTACTCGATACCATCATCTCGGAGTACGTCCATACCAGCGGTTACGACGACAGCGGGGGCGACGCCGGAGGGGTCTGATACCCGCCGAACCGCGGCGAGAGGGTTGTGCTTTTGGATGGGATACTCGAGATATTGGTCCCAGAACCACTGCATATCTCGGCGGGTCAGGAGCGGCTGGTCGCTGTGCTGAACGTATGACTCCGTCTCCCGAACGACGCCTGTAATCGGATACAGCAGGAACTGTCCATCTACGGTTAGGTCAGTCTCCATCGCACGGAGTGCCGTTGCAGCTGCAAGGTTGCCCCCCGCACTTGTCCCTGCGACGCCGAGAGTGTCTGAATCGGCACCCAGTTCGTCTGCATGTTCGGCCGCCCACTTGAGCGCAGAAAACGTGTCGTTGAGCGCCGCGGGGAACGGGTGTTCCGGCGCCAGGCGGTAATCCACCGAAATAACCAGACACTGGCTTCGACTCGCGAGTTCCCGACAGATGTTATCAGCGGAATCGAGGGTTCCGAGTGTCCACCCGCCGCCGTGATAAAAGACCAAGACCGGCGGATTCTCTGTTTGGGGATGATACACCCGAATCGGGATGTCGGATTCTTCACCCTCGATTTCGAGATCTCGAACCAACGCAACGTCGGTCCCCCCGCCACGGGAGAAAAGTTCGTCTTCGACTCTCCGGGCACACTGAACGGACATTGTGCTCCAGTCTGGAATCCCGTTTCCATCCATCTCTTCGATTACGGCCGCCATCTGTGAGTCCATTTGCTGGCTCATCTTGTGAACCATTCTCTATTGCAAGTAATTCAAACCACCGGTCAGTCACACAGTACACGGGCCGCACGTACATTTCACCTTAGTGAGAAGGAATGACACTTACACCCCGGTTAGAGGCCAGCAACATCCTCGATGGCGTCGGTTAGCGCCTCAATCGAGTCGCGGTCGTGTTCGCCCATATGGCCAATGCGGAACGTTTCCTCGCCCAATACCGACCCATAGCCGTTGGAAAAGACGAAGTCATATTCCTCGGATACTGCGTCGATGGTCTCGGCAACGTCGATGCCGCGAGTATTCTCGATACAACTGACCGTCTGGGATTCGTATCCCGTTTCTGGGAAGACATCGAAGTGTTCGCGGGCCCATTCGCGGGTGTATTCAGCCATCTCGCGGTGACGCCGGTCCCGGGTTTCGTGACTCTCTTCGAGCATGTGTTTCATCTGCTCGCGATAAGCCAACATGATTGGGATGGCTGGCGTCGAGTGAGTCTGTCCCTTTCGGTCGTAGTAATCCAGCGTCCGCTGGAAGCCACCGTACCACGACGCCGACTCCTTCTGGCGTTCCCGCTCGTAAGCCTCGTCACTGACGACACAAACCGCTAACCCCGGCGGCATTGCGAAGGCTTTCTGAATCGAAGTAAAGATTACGTCGATTCCGTGGGCGTCGATATCGACGTAGTCGCCTCCTAGCGCAGAGACGGCATCCACGACGAAGTAGGTGTTTGGATACTCTGCGACGACATCGCCGATCTCTTCGACTGGGTTACGGACACCTGTAGAGGATTCGTTCATCACACAGGTGACGACATCGTAATCCCTGTTGCGTTCCTCGAGAGCCGTCCGGACGTCATCGGGTTTGACTGCCTTCCCCCACTCGTACTCGACGCGGTCGACGTTCTTTCCGAGACGTTCGGCGACGTTCGCCTGCCGCTCGCTGAAGCTGCCGCAGGTCGTACACAGAACGTTGTCATCGACGAGATTGAGAATCGAACTGTCCATGAATTCGGTTCCGGACCCTGTGAGAACGATGACCTCGTTGTCGGTGTCGAGGAACTCCTTGGTGTCCTCGACGATGGTCGTATAGAGGTCCGTCATCCGGTCCATCCGATGGCCGAACATCGGCTGGCTCATTGCCTCGATAACGTCCTCACGAACCTCGGTTGGACCAGGAATGTACAACGTCTTGTCGGGATAATCGCCGGTGTATTCACGTTTCTGAGTCATGCATTTCACCCAGGCAGTATCCACTGAGTAGCGAAACAGTATGGTACTTTTGGTGTGTAAAATCATAGCATACCGGCTGGTAGAAACGCGGTCTCTAAACGGAGCACGTTCTCTTTGAGCCACGTCTGTGTGCGACGAAGGGGTTCTCAGTAACGTCTGGTGAGACGTGAACGAATCGTCTCTGAACTCAGGCGTTTTCAAGAACGTCGCGGTCGAGAAGTGTCTCTCGGACGTCTGCCATCGAGTTCACGACGACCTCACAGTGGGGTTCGACAGCTGGCTTGGGATCGAACCCGATCGAGAGCCCAGCTACGTTCAGCATCGGCAAATCATTCGCGCCGTCACCGACCGCAACAGTGTCTGCGAGGTCGATCCCAACCTCGCTAGCGAGGGTCTCAAGGGCATCGTCTTTGGTGCCCTCAATGAGCGGTCCTTCGACTTCTCCTGTCAATTCGGGTTCGTCGTTCATCGGCAATCGGTTTGAAACGATTCGATCAACGGTCACCCCTTCGCGTTCGAGTGCGGTCGCGACACCGCGCTCGAAGCCCCCAGTAAGAATCGCCGTTGTCACACCTGCGTCATTCAACTCCCCGATGAGATCAGCAGCCCCCTCGCGGAGTTCCACTTCGTCAAAGGCGGCGTCGGCATCGGAGCCCGAAAGCCCGTCGAGTAGTGCCGCGCGCTTCCGAAGGCTCTCGGCGTACTCGATCTCGTCGTTCATCGAGCGTTCGGTTATTTCAGCCATATCGTCGGCCACGCCACACCGATCGCCCAACAACACGGTCATTTCCGAGTCGGAAAGTGTCCCATCGAAGTCGAAAGCTACGAGTGACATCATCACCCGTTTCTGTGCCCCCGAATAAACAATTTTAGATTACGAGCGGTAACCGACAGTATCAACTGACAATCGGTACTGCCGGCCCTGAAACTCCCCCAACTATCCGACTAAGTCGAAGAGGGAGTTGTCGGCAACAGCATTTCGCCGTCGTGTTCCAACCCATTCACGGTGGCTAATTCAATGCCGTACACTACGTTGCAGTATCGTACACTTACTCCTATAACCACTCATATGAGCGGTTTTTTGCGCAGAAAATAATAAACCATCCTGTGTTAGTAACTATGGTCAAATGTCCGAAGCAGAACTTCTGGAAGAAGTCGATAAAGAGCGCGGATTCCTTCCGGCGCGTAATCCGTTGACCGAATTCGATACCGACCATCATCGGCCCGCCGTCGCCAGGTACCTACGTCACTTGGACCAACTCGGGACGGAACTTCCCGACCTTGTCGAGTCGGATAACGTCAGGCAGCCCCTTCGTTCGATTGAAACGCCACCGGCCGGTTTAGTCAGCGAACTCAACGACCGTGAAATCCACCGACTCTGCCAACTATCCGGCTTTTTTGCGAGCGCATACGTTAACCACGACCTGCCGGATGGGCAGTCTATTTCCACCCTCCCGGCCGGGATAGCCGTTCCACTTTACGAAACCTCCATGGAGATCGGTAGGCAACCGATTCTGTCCTATGACCTTCTCTGTCTCCATAACTTCCAACTGAAGGATCCCGATGGTGAAATCACACTCGATAACCTCGATGTGGTTCAACGCTTTACCCACTACGACGACGAGCGGTGGTTCGTCATCGTCCACGTTGCCATTGAGGCAGCCGCCGCCCCGGCAATAAGTGCGTGTCCGGTCGCACAACAGGCCATTCGTGACGACGACCCGCAACAACTACAGGACGCTTTAGAGACCATCGCCGAGTCACTTAGCGAGCAGACCAAAATCATGCAGCGAATGACCGAGGGCAATGATACGGAAGTCTTCGCAAACGAGTTTCGACCGTACTACGATGGCTTTGACGACATAGTCTACGAAGGCGTTGATGAGCTAGAGGGACAGCCACAGTCGTTCCGTGGTGGGTCAGGTGCACAGAGTTCTCTCCTCCCTTCCCTTGACGCGACGCTCGGAGTAGAACACGAAGCGACCGAGATGACCGAAAAGCTCGGGGATATGCGGAGCTATATGCCGCCGCTACATCGCACTACCATCGAGCAACTGGACAACGGCCCTTCGATTTCGGAGTACGTAACCGAGCAAGGATCGGACAGTCTCCGGTCGACGTATAACAACTGTATAGCTGAACTCGAACAGTTCCGGCGGACCCATTTCAAACAGGTAATCCAATACATTCGCGAAGTGACCGGGGAAACAGAGGGAACTGGTGGAACGAATTACATGCCATATCTCCGAAAGTTAGAACAGGAAACGAAGTTATCACACGTCGGCGAGAAATCATGATTGTAAACGCACCACTACCACTGGCGGTTTCGTCAACGGCCTGGATTCAGTCCCCGCCTTTTACCGCCAGCGAAGTTTGGTGATCTCGTCAATAAACACGGCCGCAGCCACAACGCCGCCCACATCTACGATGGGTGAATCGCGAACAGAGCAACCCCCGGAGTTCTTGAAATCGACAAGGGCGTATCCACATCGGTTCCGGCCGGTCTACCGACGCCGAGAGAGGCATGCCGGGTGTTTCACCTAATGTCAAAACCGAACTGTCTTCGACACCAGAAAGAGCTTGTATTGGCGCTCTAACTCAGAAGAGCGCAAGGTATATGTCGGTTCTCTGCGAGGGTTGGTGCATGAGTCAAGATAGCTTACCGCTAGCCGATCGGACTGAGCGAGTCAGTCGCTCACCAATTCGGGAGATGTTCGATCTCGCTCACGAGTACCGAGACAGAGACCTCGTCCATCTGGAGATCGGTGAGCCGGACTTCGACACGCCGGAACACATCATCGATGCGGCATCGGAAGCGCTTCGGGACGGTGCGACCCACTACACGTCAAGTACTGGCACCTCGGAACTACGGAACGCCATTTCGGATGACCTCGGTTCGGAGTACGTCTACGACCCCGAGTCAGAGATCATTGTCACAGCAGGGGCCGTAGAAGCCCTGGCGCTGGCGTGTATAACTGTAGTTGATCCAGATGACGAAATTATCATACCGTCACCTGCTTGGCCGAACTACCAGATACAGTCGATTATGACCGGGGCTGAAGTGGTTGACGTCCCGTTGGATGAAGCCGAAGGATTCGCGTTGGACACCGATCTTTTGATCGACCAAATGTCCGATGAGACTGCCGCAGTTCTCCTCACGTCACCATCGAACCCGACGGGACAGATATTCGATACTTCTTCGACGGCGGAGGTCGTCGAAGCGGCCGCTGAACACGATGCCTACGTCATCGCTGATGAGGTGTACAAAGACATTGTCTATGACCAGGAATTCCAATCGGTCGCCGGCAGCACTGCACACCCGGAACACGTCATCACGGTCGGGTCCTGCTCGAAGACGTATTCGATGACTGGATGGCGTGTTGGCTGGTTTGCAGCCGATGAAACGGTCGTCGACGCAGCGCTTGAATTCCACGAAAGCATCGTAACGTGTGCTCCAGCCCCCTCTCAGAAAGCCGCCGTCGAAGCGTTAACCGGTGACCAATCGCCGGTTCAATCGATGCTCTCCGCCTTCAGCGAACGGCGGGACTACGTCGTCGACCGCGTCGACGACCTCCCGAATATCTCCTGTCCCGAACCCGATGGTGCGTTCTATGCGTTTCTCGATTGTTCGGAACTTGAGGCCGACAGCACGACCATCGCTAAACAGTTACTCGAAGAACACGGTGTAGTGGTCGTACCAGGCGTTGGCTTTGGGGACCACCTCGATGATTACATCCGCATTAGTTTCGCGAACAGTCTCGACCGCCTTGAACTTGGGTTCGACCGAATCGAATCGTATCTGGAGTCAGCCGAGACCCGTTGAGACGGCCACGTCAGTGGTCCAACGATAGGGTCTGTTTTATCGTTCCAGCTGTTCGGAAAGATCGTCCATTTCCTGTGTTCTCACTTCGCGGAAGACCGGACAGGCACTGCTTTGCCCCTCGGGAAGTCGTTGACTCCACATTGGTTAGCTATCGACCAAAGACCACATTGGATACTACACTCTCATGTCGATATCTGATCCCCAATGTGATGTTCGACGTACAAAATTGCCTCTCCCAAAGGATACACAATCATTTATACTTGCGTATCTATGCGTTAACGGTTGTGAAAAGTCGTATATACGGACCTGTCGGTGTCGGTAGAACGCAGCACTGTGCAACGGCATGTATCTACGGCCTGAGAACGGTGGAATCTCCGAGGCTGTCGACGTCGGTAGAACGCAGTACGAACTGACGGCGCGTATCCACTGCCCGAAGGCCGTGGTAGTGCGCCTGTTTAGCGAATAAGTTCGGATAAGTTATCTTCCAATTGAGCCATCTCTTGGCTTCGCCAGTTGTCGTATACCGGACAGGATGGCTCGGAAGACGTCGCTAACTCGGTGATAAGTGATTGGCGGAGCTCGTGGTCACAACCTGCGGAGAATCGCTGCTGGTGTGGGCAATAACCACAACACTCTGGGAAGTTGGCTTCTCCGTCTGGCATACAGCCACATTGTGTATGCGATTATAAAAAAATTTCCTCGTACGGGGGAGTCATTCACAGACATAGATTTAAATCGATTCTGACTAAAAGTCGCCATCACGATGGTGAGACAGCGGTACTACCCATTATTCGCTGGCATACTGTGGGGAACAGCATATCCTTCACTACAGATCGTTCTCAAGTCATTCACGCCTACACAAGTGGTTCTCTTCCGAGTCGTCCTTGGAACGGTCTTTCTCGGGGGCGTGCTTGCAGTAACTTACGGTCGGGAATCGTTTGCTATTTCTCGGTCACAACTACTGCCACTTACCGCTCTTGGCTGGACGAGTGTCGCACTGTTTTATCTGCTACAGACTGTCGCAGTTCAATATTCAACACCGGTGAACGTCTCATTTATCATTTCAACGTATCCGATGTTCGTCTCCGTCGCCGCACCGCTTTTACTGTCTACACGCGTTAAACTGACTGATGCCGTCGGTCTATCTGTTGCTGTTATCGGTGTGTATATTATCGTCGGTGATGGCCGTATTATCAACCTTTTTGATTCGCCAACTATCATCGGTGACCTCCTCGCGTTCGGCGGTTCGCTCTCATTTATGACCTATCTACTGTTGACACGCCACTGGAACGAACGGCTCAATATTGATTACCTCTCGTTGACCTTTTTTGCGCATCTCCTTTCGATTCCGCCGCTTGCAGTGTTCTTTATTTTTAGTGGTGAAATCGCACCGACAACGGCTACGGCCCCATCAGTGCTTATGCTGGGTTACCTAGCTATCGTCGTCACTGGTTGTGGACTGTTGTTACTCAATGCCGGACTTGAACAGACATCCGCGCCAGTCGCGGCCCTCCGACTGCTAGTCATTCCTCTTGTTTCGACACTACTTTCGGTTGTTATCCTTGGAGAACCACTGACAGTCCCCAAAATCGTCGGTGGTGTTGCTATCAGTACCGGAATCATACTCCAAGCCGTGTTTAGCGAGAATTAACAGCAACCGCGTAACCGACTATCGTTCGCTACGATTCATCCGGAACGGCGATAACTGGAACCGACGTGTGCAGTAGTACCGATTGGGTCGTACTCCCTAGAAGGGCCTTGCCGACGGGTGTACGTTTTCGTGATCCAAGCACGATGTAGGACGGGTCTTCTGAGTCAATTGCATCGAGGATCCCCTCTGCAGGGGAACCAACACGACCGATGGGCGTTATGTGTTCATCACCTCCGAGCGTCTCTCTGGCGACTCGACGAACCACTTGTTTGGCGTCGTGAACCGCATCGTCCCGAAAGTAATCATCAGTCGATTCAGACCGATCTTCGTACATCTCTTCTGAAATAACGTGGAGAACGCGTAATTCTTCATCGTGGTTCATCGCTATGTCATTCGCGACGCTGAGAACACGATCTGGTGTTTCTTTGCCGTTTACGGCTGCCAGCACAGTCATGGCAATCATTAGGGAGACATCTCAAATAAGTGTTCGGCTGCGCTATTCTTTAGACAGATGGCCAGCAAGAATCACACATTTGACCATCGTCGCAGGGTTAGGTCGACATAGTCAATACAACGACCCCAGCGACGATGCCGACAGTCCCCACGATCACCCGTCGACTGAACAGTTCGTCTTCGCGGAAAAACAACCCAGTCAATAAGAGAACGAACAACGGCGACGCGTTGAATATTGGAGTGACAATAGTTACGTTACCGAGGCTGAGGGCCGTATATAATGATGCGAGACCCAGACTAGAAACGATCCCGGCGGCCCCGAACGTGAGTAGGTCCCTGTTCGATGTCGAGAACGTCTCTAACCGACCTGTCACCGCGAGGCCAAGGGTGACAAGTACGAAGGATGTTGTGAGGTTCACTGCAGCACCGATCGTAGGTTCTGCCACCAACCTGGTCCCCAACTTCCGAAATATTTGCACACTCCCGTAAGTGACGGCCCCAAACACAGGATACAAGAGGTCAGTCTTCCGGACTTGAATTTCTCCATCGCCTCGAACAGTAGAGAGGACGACGCCCCCTCCGACAGCGAGTAAAACACCGCCGTAGCCAGAGAGTGTTAGTCGTTCACCGAGCAGAGCGATTGCAAGGAAAACAGAGACAAGTGGGTTCATATTGGTAATCGGTGAGACGAGATTCACACCGACTCGTTGGATACCAACGTAGTTAGCTAACCGCCCGAGTGCTGGCGCGAATACTCCAGCAAGGATGAACCATCGCCACGCCCAGAGATTAATGTGGACATCATATTGGACCACACTCAAAGTCCACAGAACGACGACGTTCACAGCCATTGTAACCACGAGGGCGACAAGCGGGCTTGATTCTTGGACACCCACACGAACTAACACAGTTGAGACGGCAAATGCGAAAGCCGTTGCGAGTGCGAATAGAACCGGCAGAAATGTTGTTTCCATACGTGTGTCAGGTACCGACGCTTACAGTAGTACTCATGCCTCGGAGCTTTTCGATAGCCGAGATTGCAGCGAGGTAGCTCGTTTTAGGATTCGTTGGAGAAGGAACGTTCCGAACAGTGGTTTCGATAGTACCCATCCCCCCAGTTGCCTCAATTTGGTGTACATTGTTGTCCTCATCCGGATCGGCAACGATGCGAACGTTTGTCTCGTCCGGACCGATTCCAGCCAGACTTAGAGCCATCGCGACGTTGATATTTGATGGGAACGCTATCGCAGCTTCGGTGGCCGGCCCTTCAAACACAGTCCTCGCCTCGTCGAACGCGTGTACGTCAATGTCGTTCTCCACGAGATAGTTCGCGCCCGCAAGCCCGGCCGGATTTTTCCTTGTCGTGAGTGATACCGTCTCGAGGTCGCCAGTCAGGGCGGCAGCTTTCACCGCGTCGAGACCGGCAATCGCACCCGAGGGAACATGAATCCGCTGTTGCTCGTGGGTGGCAGTTCGGAAGATGCGATCGCGCAGGTCGGCGTCAGCCAGCGCCCCGACGCTCAACAGGAGCACGTCGCAGCCGGCTTCGAGACCGGGAACAGCAACGTCGGAGACCGCCGATTGGCCGGCTGCCTCAACGACTAAATCGGCAGTTTTGAACAGGTCAGAGAACGCATCAGCTGTAATCGGACGGTCGGTCTCAGCAAACGTGTCAGCGACGGTCTGGCATTTCTCTTGGTTTCGATCGTAAACGGCAGTGAGGTCGGCAGTAATAGTTCCATCAGCGAACCGCTGAGCGATTTCACGACCGATGGTCCCACAGCCGACGAGTCCTACGCTAACAGACATACAGTGACAGTACGAACGCGCCAAGAAAAATCATTCGAAGGTATCAGAGGCCGTCGGTAACGAACTCAGTGGCTCGCCCCGCGACCGATGTGATGCCACGGACGGACCGACCGAGGTCCGCACGGATGATGGTCCCAGTCATCGGTTTAGAGTTCTCCGGCGAAGCCAAAAGTACGTACGCCCCGGTGTAATCCTCGGGAGTCGGCACGATTTCGAGCGGATGGTTCGAGGCGTCGAAGTCGTCCGGTGAGACAATGCTGCGCTCACCGCCCAGCGAGTCGGTGGCACTCAGGTCCGTCGGTACGTAACCGGGCGCGACGGCGTTGACCCTGACTGTCGGCGCCAGTTCGAACGCCAACTGGCGGACGATGCCCGCGATGGCGTGTTTCGAAGGGACATAGAGGATGCCACCACCGTCGGAGTTGAAACTTGCCTGCGAGGCGGTGAACACCATACGACCCTCCGTCTCGACGAGTTCGGGGAGCGCAGCGCGGGCACCGAGAATGTACCCCAGCACGTTGACCTCGAACAGTTCGGCGAAGTTTGCCCCGATGTCGTCGGCGTCCAACTCTGGCAGCGAGACGTTGTCGTCGAATACCCCGGCGTTGCCGACGAATACGTCAAGACGACCGAAGGAATCGACGGCCGTCGAGACCGCTCGTTCGTTGTCCGCGAGCGATGTCACGTCACCGTGTATAGTCGTGATGTCGTCGTACTCGTCGTCGAGGTCATCGAGTCGCTCCCGGTCCACATCAAGGACGGCGACCTGTGCGCCCTCCGCGAGGAACCGTTCGACAACCGAACGCCCGAGCCCGGAGCCGCCCCCTGTGACCAGTGCTACCTGATTGTCGAGCCACGTCATCGTATCGCGAAATTAGTCGGCTGATACATAAGTGTATCCGGAGTTGGGAGCGCCGCGGAACGCTAGGAGGATGGTTTACAACTGAGTTGTCCGGAGAGATTCAGGGAAGATAATCGAGATTGTAGAGGTTGTCGATGTCGACGGGTTCTTCAATCCATCCGATATCGGCGGCAAGGTTGTTGACTTTCTTCAGGCTCTCCGTGAGTGGCTGGACCTGATGGGTGTAGTTTGGCAGGTCGACGTACGTCTCCTTCGGCGTCTGGACGAACCCGGCGTCGTGGATGGCATTCTTGGATTCTTCGATATTGTTGTTGTAGTAGTCAACAGCTGTCGAATAGTCCTGGAGGAACTTCTCGACGACATCGCCATTCCGTTCAAGGAACTGGGTTGAGAACCAAAGTTCCATCAGGTCGTGTTCCCATCCCGTCGTATCGATAACGTTGAATATCGGCTCTAAGTCGTGCTTCTGCATTCCCATCCTTTCGAACACTGGTGGAAACATCGCAGTATCGACTTGTCCCTCACTTACTGCATCTGGCATCGAGGGGAACGGCGTCTTCACGAGTTCGACGTCCTCGCCAGGTTCGAGTCCAACGCTTCGCACCGCCGACTGTGCCCAGAGATCACACCACGATTTAAACGCACAGATGCCGATTTTCTTACCTTCAAGCGATTCTTTGTTGAGTCCATCCATGTCCGAATCAGGCCGGACGAGGAACTTCTCGTGGAACGTATCTTCCCGTTCTTGGGCGATGTTCGCGACAACAGTGAGCGGAAGGCCGCTGTCGGTTGAGAAGATTGCCGTAATCGCTGCTGACGTACCGGCTTGCAGTTCGCCTGCTTGGAACGCCTGCAAACGCTGGTTGTTAGCCGGGAAGCCTTTGAAATCAACCTCGTATGCGTCACCCCAATGTTCGAGGATATCGGATTTGGCGTCCATAAGCCAAAGCGGCTCTTCGGACGCGATTCCATGCCCTAGCGTGAAGGATACTGTAGACGAGTCATCACCACCACCGCCATTGCCTAAACAGCCTGCTAGACTACCGACAGCAATCGCGCTACCAGTTGCTTTCAGTACGTTCCGCCTGTTTGCATGAGTGACTCTCTCAGCCATGAGTGGATATCATACGACATTAACGTATAAATCCACCGGTGAATGTACTTCTCTATAAATAATATTAGTTACTCATCCGGCGACTCCATCAGTTCGACGTAGTTGCCATCTGGGTCACGCATATAGGTTATCTGTGCCCCATTACCGACCCGCTTCGGTTCCTCGACGAACTCAGCTTCCTCGTTCAGTTCTTCGTAGAGTTTCCGGACGTCCTCGACTTCGAGACAGAGGTGGGCCACCCCTACATCATGGCCCGACGCCGTGTCATGGATGTTGTCGTTCGGCGGTGCGTCGTACGCGATAAGTTCGATAAAGAACCCACCTGCGTCGAGGAACGTGATGTCCCCTTCGACACCATCGACCCCAACAATATCGCTCTGTACGTCGCTAATTGGAAACTGCCGGTCTACGTCGAGTCCGAGCAAGTCGCGATAGAACGCCAGCGCGTCGTCCATGTCCGAGACGTTCAGCCCGTAGTGTGTGGCACCATCAATCATGACTCCGTCTAGGGCAACCCGACTCACCAACATAACCGTTTGGGGATGTGGCAGCATCGCGAGCGCACGACGCGGAAAGTGTGAGGCAAAAATTTATGTTGGCACGTATCGCTTGTTGACACACGATGTCACACGAAGTTGACCAATCAGCGTCGACTCCCCAGACCGATTTCGGTCGGGTAGAGCAACTCCTTGACCGGATGGACGAGACACTCGAAGACGGCGAGGTACCGATGCAGATTCTGAACGATGATGCTGTCCACCAACTGGAACTCGAACGGATTTTCGGGCAGACGTGGGTGTATGTCGGCCATGAGTCCGAAGTTCCCGAGCCAGGAGACTACCGTCAACGGACCATTGGTGAAGACCCATTTATTTTCGTCCGCGGCGAGGACGGCGAGTTCCGCGTCCTGTTCAACAGCTGTCGCCACCGGGGGGCGAACATCTGCCGAGCGGAGAAGGGCAACACCTCGCACTTCCGGTGTCCCTACCACGGCTGGACGTACAAGAACACGGGTGACCTCGTCGGTGTACCGCAGAAGTCGGGCGGCTTCGACCACCTCGATGCCGAGGAGAAGGGACTCCACGAGGCGCCTCACGTTGAGTCGTACAACGGCCTCGTGTTCGCCTGCGTCGCTCCGGAGGTAGAACCCCTCGAGGAGTTCTTGGGTGGTGCGACATGGTTCCTTGATATGTATTTCGACCTCATCGACATGGAGGTCATCGGCGACCCCCACCGTTGGGAGGTCGAGAACGACTGGAAAACACCGACTGAGAACTTCTACGGCGACAACTACCACATACCGATGGGACACAAGTCGGCCATCGACGCCGGCGTGGGAAGCGACACAGCAACCGGCGAGAAGGAAAGCAACCTCATCGGCATTGCAGACTGTGACGGCCACGGATTCAGCTTCTACCAAATCGAGTCCGACGAGGACAGCTACTGGGGTCACCCGCCGGAGATCGTCGAAACGTTCAATCACGACGCCCTCCCCGACGACCAACACGAGGTCGCCCGGAAATCGGGCGTGACGCTGGGAACCATCTTCCCCAATCTCTCCTTTATTTTCCTAGGTGGCCGCGACGACCCGGAGAAGGAGTCGGTTGGGACGTTCCTGCTCCGGAAGTGGGAACCCCGTGGCGCGGGGAAGATGGAGGTCGTCAACTGGGTCCTCGCCCCGAAGGACGCCCCCGAGGAGTACAAAGAGCGCGTCTATGAGGTCGGCATGTCGAACTTCAGCCCGTCTGGGAATTTCGAGGTCGACGATGTCGGCATTTGGTATGGTATCGACGAGGCCGCCGGCAGCGTCTTCGCCCGCCAGAACGAAGACGTGAATACGCTGTTCACGATGGGGCGAGGCGAGGACCCGGCGGCAACTGTCTACGAGGACTGGGTCGGGCCCGGCACCGCGTACCTAGAGGGCGGCATGACCGACGAGAACCAACTCGACTTCTACCGGACTTGGCACGAGGCCATGACCTCCGAGGGAGGTAGTCAATGAGCGAATCAGTTCCGAGCCCGACACTCCGCGCTGAGTGCGAGGAGTTCCTCTACCACACGGCGGAACTGCTAGACGACCGCAAACTCTCGGAGTGGCACGATTTGGTAACCGAGGATATCGATTACCGCGTCCCCATCCGGACGACCCGTGAGCGGTCGAACAGTACGGAGTTCAGCGACAACTCGTTTCACATGAAGGAGGACTGGGGGACGCTGAAAGTACGGACCGAGCGGATGCAAAGCGATTTTGCGTGGTCCGAGGACCCACCGTCGCGCACCCGCCGCCAAGTCAGCAACGTCCGCATCGTCGAGGACGACGGCGAAGAGGTCCAACTCAAAAACAACCTCCTCATCTTTCGCCAGCAGGGCGACGAGACCGACCCGGATATCCTCTCGATGGAGAGACACGACACGCTTCGACGGACCGATGAGGGCTTTAAACTCGCCGAGCGACTCGTCCTGCTCGATCACACAATCATCCCGACAAACACCCTTTCAATCATCCTATGACGCCCGACGCCACTGACGACCCGACAATCACTCTCCGCGACGGCGACGAAAAGGTCTCGCTCGCCCGTGAGACGACGCCGACCGGCGAGCGACTTCGCATCGAGTCAGACGATGACTCGACACGACTCGACGCGCTCGCACTAGAGAGCCTCACATGGCAGGACAGTGAATTCTTCAGGGGACTCACTGGCACCGACCATGTGCCAAACGAGAATGCGGTCCAAACCGACGAGACGCTCCAGATTGGAAACGAGTACACCGTCGTCCAGCTAACCGTATTCGACACGGACGACGGAACGCGACTGGAAATCGACTCACCAAAGCTCGGTTACGCGTCCCTCCTGAGCGTCGCCGAGCTCGCAGCACTGAGCCGACAGGAAATGTCGCTATTTTCGGACCTACTCCACACTCCACTCGGGCCGGTCGACGAACACGACGAGGACCCGCTGTTCCACCACTGAAATCAACGGCTGTTTTATTGGTGACTGCGTGCGCGCTCGATGAACGACGCGGTGAGCTCTGCGACCCGACCTTCGCTACCCGTGAAAAAGTGGTCCGCCGCGATGGGTTCGACCTCGACAAGGGAACTAGCCGTTGCCGTCTCAGCGATCTCCTCGGCTTCCGCAGGTGTGACGTTCCGGTCCGATGAATGCGGAATGAGCAGAAGTGGTACCTCGATGTCGGGCGTCCAATCGATGGTCGCACACTTGCTTTCCGGCGACCGGTACGATAGGAACGATTCGGCAGTCATCGGGATATACTCGATATCGCCGTCAACCGGGCGTGGCAACGCAACTATTTCGTTGCCCCGACCAGCGTCGACCAAGTCTCGGGCTTCGTCGACAAAGTTCTCGTAGGCTTCGTCAGGGTCGTCGGAAACGGCCTCGAAGTAGCCACGAGTCGACCGCTCGCGGATGTCGGCGAAGGGGGCGGCAAGGACGACCGCATCGACGTCCGGGTCGTTCCGCTTTCCCTGATAATAGGCTGCTTCAGTGGCACCGAGACTCCGGCCCCAAACGACGACTTCGGTGGCACCCTGTGCCGTCGCCCACTCGACTGCGCCCGCGATGTCGCGGTCGATCTCCGCGAAATCGGAACGCTCGTACTCCTTTCCGCTGTTCCGCTTGTTGATGGACACACACTGGATACCCTCACGGGCGAGCGGGTAGGCAATCGGAGAGATACCCGCGCCGAGCGCGAACCCACGCAGGCCGTGCAGGAAGATGACGCAGGTGTGTTCACCCTCGAACGTTTCGGCGTCGCTTGTTATCTCGAAGCCATCTAGCTGGCGGCCGTCGTCGGCCTCGTAGTTAATCGTGCGAAGGTCGATGTCCGATGGTGTAGGCTCCATTACTGGCATGGCATATACACCGATTACGGGGGAGAATAATTATTCTTGTGCACACCGTGGTTCCAGAATCACCAAATCTTCCTGGAAACGTATTCGGCGGTCGGATCGATATAGATATCAAGAACAACGTGTTCGTCGGCCTCAAATGCCGTTTCTAGCGCAGGACGAATCCGGTCCGGGTCCTTAACTGTAATGCCACGAGCGCCGAACGACTCCGACATCGCCGCGATATCTGTCGGTGGGATATCAGTCCCGATTTCCGCGTGACCATCGGACCGCTGGTAGTTCCAAATCATCCCGTATTTGGAATCGTTCATCACGATGGTGACCGCATTAGTGTCGGTTTCCACAGCTGTCGCGAGTTCCATATTGCACATCAGAAAGCCACCATCACCGATAAGATTTACAACTTGACGGTCAGGGTCGACTAGTTTTGCCGCATTTCCAGCTGGAACCGGGAATCCCATCGAGTCGTATAGCCGCGAGTGCTGGAAAGAGTTGGTGGCCCGATATTCGAATGCGTCGTTTGGCCAAGCACCTCCAGCAGCTCCTGCATCGCCGGTGACGATGACATCGTCGTCAGCGACAGAACGGAGTTCATCCATTATGACGAGCGGATGAATCGGTGTCTGGTCCCGTACTTCATCAAGGTAAGCTTCGATCTCTTCACGAACCCGCTTTGACTCGGCACGAACAGCGTCCTGATACTCGGGGTCAGTGGTGCCTGCAGTCTCGGTCAACACGTCCGCAGCTGCCGAGAGGGTCGTTTCGATGTCTCCGGTGACGATCGCCGCCGCGCTTGATTGTGGGAACTCGGCCTCCCCAGAGTCGAAGTAGACGATATCAACATCATCAGAAGTTCGGTCGCCGAGCACTGCTGCCTCGTGTGAACTTGGCCGGACCCCAACAGAGAGTACGGCGTCGGCGTCGGCCAGCGCCTTGACTGCAGCCGGATGGTCTGACATGCCAACTGTACCAGCAAACGCTTCGTGATCGTTCGGGAACGAATCCGGATAGTGTCGTGGACAGACCACTGGGCAGTCGAGGGCCTCGGCCACGTCAATGAGTTCGTTAGTCGCAAAGGCCCGGAGAACACCCTTCCCAGGGTATAATACGCGCTTTTCGGCCTCTTCGATGGGGGCAAGTGCGTCAACCACTGCTTCGGCTGATGGCGGCGTCTCAGAGATGTGAGTCCAATTAAAGGCAGACTCAGGGATATCAACCGACTCCATGAGGATTTCTTCATCGATACCAACGAACACTGGGCCAGGCCGCCCAGTAGTCGCGATGTCGAACGCACGGTTCAACGCTTCCGGCACCCGCTTGGGTTCGTGAACTTGGGTGCTCCATTTGGTCGCTGGCTCGAAAGCCTTCTCGAGGAAGTGCTGATCGTCAACACCATGAAGAGACTCGGTTGGGGCGTCAGTTGGCAATACTGCACTAACGAGTACCATCGGTGAGGCTGCTGTGTATGCCTGTGCTACACCTGTCAACGCGTTAGTTCCACCTGGCCCGGCAACGGTAATCGCGACGCCCGGATCACCCGTTAGTCGTCCTCGGACGTCTGCCATGACAGCCGCATTGTACTCATGGCGGGCAGTGACCACATCCACATCACGCTCGTACAGCCCATCGGCGATGTCTACCGTTTGGTTCCCGAGCAATGTGTAGACCTCTGAAACGTCATTTTCCGCGAGCACACGCGCTACGGAATGGCCTCCTTCAGTCATCACCTGCTTATCGAACAGGTACAAAAATAAAGTTACCCCTGTTTCTGTTATCTCAGTTTCAATTGATCTCCTCATAGATCGTTGAAATCAACAGGTACATTTTTTGCAATCGTCGTCAGTACTGGTAACACGCATGATGAGTAGAACCGAACCAGTATGGACCGACGTAATGTTGACAGGGGGATATAATGGAATCTGAATCTGCCGACAGCAGCGGATTCGGTAGGGTCCGAGAGTCCGCGAAAGCAACTTCTAGAATGCTCTTCCGGGCCTCGCCAGTCATTGTTTTGCTCCTCCTGTGGCAAGCAATAGGTACTCTTGGAGCACTTCCGGTATATGTTCCTGCACCGACAACCATCATTGCTTACCTTGGCGTGATGCGGACCGAGGGGATTCTGATCGAGAATTCGTGGGCCACACTCCAACTCGTTTACTTTGGGTTCACCGGTGGATCAGCGCTTGGCATCATCGTCGGCGTCATCACTGGCCGAATTGCTATCTTCGGGAAACTGTTTGACCCACTTGTCTCAGTGACATACCCCATCCCAAAAATCGCGTTATTCCCCATCTTCGTTATCTGGTTCGGTATTGGATTCCTTTCGAAAGCTGTTGTCGTGTTCCTCGCAGCCTTTTACCCCGTATACATCCACACTTTCGATGGTGTTAGAGGGGTTCCTGAGCTCCATATTTGGTCTGCTCAGAACTTCGACGCATCACGACTGCAGATTCTCACGGAGGTCGTTATCCCGGATAGTCTCCCGCAGATTCTCTCCGGCCTTCGGGTTGGCCTTGCTCTCTCATTCATTGTCGTCTTCTCAGCCGAGCTTATCCAGTCTGATCTCGGACTTGGACAACTAGCACTCCAAGCACGACAGTTCAACAACTACGAGCTCATGTTCAGTGCAATCTCTATGATCGCACTGTTCGGTGTTATCCATGACCGACTACTACTGCTCACGCGTCGTCGATTGCTCTACTGGCAGGGGGATGAACACTAATGAGCGAAGTAGCGCGAATAAATGACTGGTTCAGTCGGCTGAACGATTGGGCTGAGCAGACATCGTACCCGATTGGTTACGTTTCAATCATCGGGCTCCTCGTTGTTTGGCAGATAGGAGCCTTGCTGGTTTCATCATCATACGGGCCTCCACTCATCCCACGCCTCGAGGTTGTCGCGATGGAACTCTATACTATGCTTATCGCTGAGGGGACTGCGTACTCCCACATTGCCGCGACGCTATTTCGAGTATTCGTTGGCTTTACTGCGGCACTTGTGGTCGGTATCCCGGTAGGGCTTTTAATGGGCTCAAGTAAGCGCGTTGAGTTCGTTCTCGATCCGATCATCAGTACGTTCTATCCAATCCCCCGCATAGCGTTTTATCCGCTTTTACTCACCATTCTGGGCCTCGGTCATGCACCAAAACTGGTGATTATCTTTTTAGAATCACTCATTCCGATTCTTTTGGGTTCCTACTATGGAGTCCAAGGCGTGAGTGAGCTACACATCTGGTCCGGGGAGAACTTTGGCGCATCGAAACTCGAGATTTTCCGGGATATCGTCTTCCCAGCAAGCCTCCCGTACATCTTTTCAGGTGTCCGGATGGCGATGCCGATTGCACTCATCGTGACTGTCGTAACAGAGCTCGTTTCGTCGAGTCAGGGCATTGGTTATATTATTATCCAAGCGCAGGGGTCCTTCGATTACGAGACGGTGTTCGCTGGAGTCGTACTCATTTCACTAATCGGGATTTTCTTCGACCAAGCCCTTGCACGACTTCGGGAACATCTACTATTCTGGGCAGGTGACGTCAGCATTGATATGTAGGAGCGCTACGCTTACTCTGCTCGAACTTTTCTCGTTCTATATGGCGAAATCATCTCTCCCCGTTCGATATTCAGATACCTTGTTTTAGGGACTCATAGCGCATCCGTAACTGAGACAGCAGGGTGGCGTGTACGCCGATACGAATCGTTTTACGGTCAAAAGAGGTCCGCAATCGCTGCCCAAATAGGGTGTCTCGGCTGTTGGCCTGGGCTAAACAGGTTTAGACAACGTCCTCTACGACATCGCCGTTTTCAACGACTGCTGTACCATCGAGGTAGACACTGCAGCCTTTCTGTGCGATGTCGTAGTGACACGGCGCGTATCGGTCAACGTGTGTGTTCGGGCCAGTGCTCCAAAGCATATTGCCCGACCAGACACGCCCCTCACTCGCGCTGACACCCGTTTCATCGGGCTTCCGGTCGTGGATCGCCATGTTGTAGAACTCACCGTTGGGATTCAGTCCCCAGCCGAAGTGGCTCGTTGCGAAGACATCCGGATCATCATAGCTCTCCATGTGTCCACGCATCAACTCGGCGTCTCCGCCTTCGCCGTTTATCTCAACGATATAGTTGTCCTCGACGACACATTCGATTGCACTGTTTACGTAGTCCGCGAACGGCACGACGTTGTAATCGCCCGGTGCGATCACTATTGTCCCTTCGACGTTCGTCGGATAGTTCGAAACCATGTTCTGTCCCCAAACGTCCCATTTCCCCGGCGTATCGACGAAGCCGTAGGAGTCGAACGCTGTATCGGACTCAACTTCCATGGTGAGGTCTGTGCCGTGTTCCGAGGTAATCCGCATCTCGTCGGAGTCGGCTAACAACTGGCTGTGCTTTTGAACTCGCTCTTTGACCTCCTGTGCTTCTTCCTCAGTCCACGGCATGAGACGCCGGAGGTAGAACGGTTCGCGTGCACCGACCCGGAGGATGCGTGTGCCAGCGTCACGAATCTCGTCACGTTCGGGAACGTGGATGAATCCCTCAAGCGTGAAGTCGAACACCATATCCGCGTTCTTACACGCTTCTACGGGGCCTTCCGGCAGACGCAGTGTCCCTCCTTGGCCTTGGGAAACGTCCGGACCCACGGAGTTCCGCCCGTACTCGGGGACTTGGACCTCGAATATGTCCGCTCCGAGGTCCTCTGCAGCTGCAAAACTGGCACCGACGTATTCTCGTGGGCTTTTGGCGTCCGTGACCAGCGCAACGGTTTCACTCTCGTTCACTTGGCAGTGTTCCATTTGCCTCCGGAACAGAGGCACTAACAGTCCTGCTTTCTCCATATGCACTCAATTGTACTGTTAGCAGAGTAAAAACTGTTCCGCAATATGTCAGAAATATTTTTCAACGTAGTTCCATTTTGACATCGCCTCACACAGCGAAGAGACCGCAAAAAGGTCCGGCGCCATATCGCTGCTTGGCCGAACTGTCGTATCGATTTCGAACCACTCTAGCAGCATTATAAAGGATACTCTTCTGACAGAAAGATATATGTAGTTGGGGAGAATTTTCGAAATCGTATGGTTGTAGATAACATGGGCTTAGACCATATAGCCATCAAAGTACGAGATATCGAACAGACCGTTACGTTCTACCGGAACATCCTCAACATGGAGGTTTCCGACCGTATCGGGGATCGTGTGGCGTTTCTCCGCACGCCGAATGTCGCAGCGGCATCTCAGCATCATGAGATGAACATCACCCAGATGTCTGAGGAAGAACTCGACGTGCTTGAAGAGCGCGGCGAACTCGATCTCGACCTCCATGACTTCGAAGAAGAGTTACCGGAGAATGGTCCACCGATGCTGCCGACGACGGGGCCAATATACCATATCGCATTCGAAGTACCCGATTTCCAGGCGCTCAAAGCCGCCGAAGAAGGGCTACGTGAACTCGATCATCCGATTTATCGCGGCCCCGGTCGCCATGGCCCAGGGGATAACTTCTTCCTCTATTTCCCCGATCCAGACGGATACCCGATCGAGTTGACTGCGAACATGGAGGACGCTCCCGAGGAAGGCGGTCGTCCTGCCCGCAAGTGGCCCCAAGAACCCGATACGTGGAACGTTTGGCACGATTCCGAGGAGTTGAAACAGGAATAACTGGACTCAAGAACTGTTCGAGCGACATGAATCGTTTCAGCCTGCGTTTCAACTCTGACTTTCTACGGGTGCGCGACGTTCAGATAGATACTTCCTCCTGAATCATATCCCAAATCTTCTGCCGGAGATCAGTAAACTCCTCAGTGTCTCTAATTTCAGGACTTCGAGGCCGACCAAACCGCTCAGTAACGTCGACGACTGCTTCGACGCTACTCGGTCGCGACCCTAACACCACAGTATAGTCCGACAGATAAAGAGCCTCATCGATACTATGCGTGACGAACATACAGGTTTGGCCGGTTTGATTCCAGATGTCGAGGAGTTCGTGCTGCATCATCTCTCGGGTCTGGGCGTCGAGTGCACCGAATGGTTCGTCCATGAGGAGAACGGAGGGATTGACAGCAAGGACACGTGCCATCGCAGCTCGCTGTTTCATACCTCCAGAGAGGGAATTCGGATATGCGTCCTCGAATCCGTCGAGTCCAATCATCTCGATGTACTCTTCGGCTTTCTGTTCTCGCTCTTCCTCGTCGATACCGAGAACCTTCATCCCCCACGTGATATTCTTCTTAATCGACATCCAAGGGAATAATACGCTCTCTTGGAACACCATCCCACGGGACGGATCTGGACCAGTAACCGACGCTCCGTCAACCGTAATCGAGCCTTCTGTTGGCTCGATAAAACCACCCAGCATGAATAGCAGGGTACTTTTTCCACAGCCTGACGGGCCAAGAACAGTCACAAAATCTCCTTCGTCAATAGATAGGGATACGTCTCCGACCGCAACGACTTCTTCGTTGTACACTTTCCGTACCGAGTCAACCTCTATCATAGTCCTGTTCTCGTGGAGGGGGTACTACTATTTAACGCTCATGGACGGCACAGCAGCCCTGAAAACGTTGTTGAGTAATGCGAAACGCTATTCGACAACAATAACAGGAGCTTCTAGACCCAAATTATCCACATCAATGGGATACACCAGTTCCACCACTGTTCGGCTTCGCAAAACAATAAAGTAGGACCGGGGCAAATCAGAGAGCATGCCAACACAAAAAGACGTCCCGGTAAAGTCCATCGCGAAGATGGTGGATTTGGTACGCACACTCCAAGAGCTAGATGGGGCCGGCGTATCCGAATTGTCCCGGAAACTCGATGTCTCGAAGAGTACAGTCTATAACCATCTGAAATCACTCGAAGAATTTGGATACGTCGTCAAGAAGGATGACGACTACTACGTGGGACTTGGCTTCTTGGACCACGGCGAGTACGCCCGGGGGCGCCAGGTCGGCTACAACCTAATTCGCGCGAAGGTAAAGGAAGTGGCTGAGGAAACCGGGGAACTGTGTCAGTACCTAGTCGAAGAACACGGATTTGGTAGATTTATTCTACGAGAGGTCGGCCCTCGAGCAGTAGAAACTAGTTCACGAATCGGTGATCGGGTTTATCTAAACCATGTGACTGCCGGGAAAACCGTCCTCGCCTACTTACCTGATAAGCGAGTCTCTGAAATCATCGACAAGCGTGGCCTCCCGGGAAAGACCGAACATACCATCACCTCGGTTAAGGACCTGGAAGCCGAGCTCGAAACCATCCGTGATCGGGGTTACGCTATCGACAAAGAAGAGCATCTGGAAGGCCTCTACGCCATTGGCGTGCCTATCCGAAACAGTGATAACGAGATTCTGGGATCGATGAGTGTTGCTGGACCTGCTAATCGAATCAATCGTGAGCAACGCGCCGAAGAAATTGCCCAGGTTCTCCTTGAGACGGCCAACGAGGTCGAACTTTCTCTCAAGCATTCGCATTCCTAGCTATACCCCGTTTCCTTATACAGAACACTCGGAAAATTATGTATGCCTCTCAATGATTGACGTGTGCTAAACCTACGCTATTGCACTGCCCCGTTACACTGTCTGCAAGGCCGATTACCCACATCGTCAGGGAAGGAAGTCACAATTACATTCTCTGGGAGTACCCTCCCATCGATTCGTGATATAGGGTCTGTTTGGTATTAGAAAACACATCACACTTGAGTCAACCAGCGGCCCACGAACTGTTCGGGATGCATTCAGTCCTTGATTAGAAGAATAGAATAACAAATATAACCTTGTTATTTGTGGGCGCGATCGCGGGGGCAAACCAACCAGCTGAAATCCTGCCGGTGCTGAAAACCGCTTGGTAAATAGATCTACACCATCGTGGCACTTCATTAGAACCGTAATACGGAAGCGGTCAATACCTCTGAGATTCAGTTGTGATGCTTGGGTGCAGATACAACGGACCATCTTAGCACCCCGTCAGCTGGCGTTCGCTTACTAAGTAATTGATACGGCCTCAGACGCGCATAATATGCGTAGATATCACAAGGCATTGGCGAACGCCCCGCCGACTTCCCTTCTACAAGGTCTGGAAGCCGCTGATTCGAGCTATCAATATTACTACCATGTTTTAAACTAATTGATAAAATCTCCATAATAGTTTTTTGATAAGGATGTTCACAGGACATAACAAAACTAACTCTGTTATACTTTACCTGATTACATGTCCCCTCAGGAAAGAAGTTCAAAGCCACCGGCCGTGAACGATTTGATGGACCGAGCGGGAACGAATATCACAGACTACAATCTCGTTGAACTGAACGAGGCCTTCGCCAGCCAAACGCTCTACTGTCAGCACGAACTCGATATTGACGATGCCCGATTCAATGTCAACGGCGGTGCAATAGCCCTTGGACATCCGCTGGGCGCCTCAGGCGCGCGACTCCCCGTGACTCTTATTCACGAAATGCGGCGGAGAGAGGCAAAACGAGGGCTCTCCACGATGTGTATCGGCTACGGACAAGGCATCGCACTGGAGTTCACTTGCCCCTGACCCTCACAGAAACCAGTTCATTGTAACGTTAAACGCTTATTTTCATATGCGTTTGGCGTTGTGGAACGCATACTGCATAAATATAGAAGTCCAAGTGGATTGGATTCCCCGGCAGGGACGGCCCTCTCGACACGTTCGGTATGTGGAGGTGCGTAACACCCTCTGACTTCACCCCGCTCAAAGGTGATTACTTCAGTTGGCACGATTGTTTTGAGGATTGGTTCACCACGTTGGAGGCTCTGAGATTCACTCCATCATTTATTTTCAATAGCTAGCGAAAATTCTTATATTAGTGAATGGTGATAAAATAAACGGGTGTAACGAACCATGGCTGATCCGCAACATTACGTCGTATTGGAAGGATTGGAATCGAACGGACGATCCGACTACACTATACAGGCAACTGGGGAAATCGAGATGGTTGACGGGATGCTGGGTGGCGTCAACGTCAGTCGGGACGCTGATGCGCCGGCACAAGGGAGTACACAAGAAGGGACCGTCTGGGCCGGCGCTGACGGCTACCGAGTCTGGGGCGGTATCAAGTCGGTCGACGTCGCGAACCCGGATCACGTCCAGCTACACGTGGGGGAAATTTCGGGGAGCCGGGATCCTGATGCGGAGGAGTGCCAAGTGACGGTCCGTGCTGAGAGTGTCGACTTCGTGAGCGGGCAGGGACCGGGCGAGGGAGCTCTCGAGTTGACCATCGAGAGCGATATTCACGGGGAGCAGTCTGAAACCAATTCGGTCCGGCTTCCCACGGGGAGCTCGAAGAACCTCGGGGCATCAATCGAGTCGTTCCAAGTGCCCCAGGGTCGGTCCCTCACGAAGCAACTCACGACGAAAGTGACCGAGCGGGAGGTAGCGTCGGACTGGTTCGTCGGGAACGACGACTATGGCGACGCGACAACGGACATCGTCCTACAGTGTGGCGAACCCAAGACTGTCAGTCAGGAAGTGACGATTAGCTCGGACCGTGGCAACGAAGGGAAGGTGCGGGTCAACTACACAATCGGCGATCTCTCGCGGTAGCACGCCCGCGCTAACCCACTTCAGAACCCTCATTACTTCGACGAGCCGATGGCTGTGGTCGATGACAGTCATATCCTCATTGAGAAGCAGGGATAGAAAGTTGTCCTCATGTGCCCGGGTGGCTCGATCCAAATCGTTCCCATGTCTGCTGAGGCATCGCTTTCGGTCACGCCGCTCATTGGTTGTGCTTCTGCTTCGACAATATTATACAAGACTGAGGGGTATCGAAAAACATGATGCCCCTCCAGATGTTCGGAATCAACTCACTCGGTAGTTTGGTGCTGGCACTCGTCGTCCCGCTCGTCATCGTCGTCTTCGGAACATACTTAGGGGTCCTCGGGGCGCTACGGGCGTTCTTCGGTGAGTCGTCGTGGCAGGATGTTTCGACTGTCGAGGAGAAGTGAGACCTACGCCCGCCAACCAGCGGTCGGGCCATCATCCCCGGGACTTGGTGGAAGGTGTAGCTTCTGTATTACCCAAATCGGGAGTAGAATGATTCCAGCACGATGAGACTGAAACAGTCGGATGGTTGTGCCTGCGTATCGAACAATCGGAGTTTGAGTCTACAAAAAGAGTTTATCGCGACTTGAACAGGGAGTTGTATGGTCGCTGAATTGCGCATTGACACCTTTCCCGCGCCCTGAAGGGCGAGGATTCCCGAGCGTTGAGATAATCCGACATCTGCTCGAAAGCCTCGATTGTCGAGATTTTGTGTTGTTCATCCGGTCGCCCCCTCGTGATGTATTCGGTGTTTTGCGTCGCTTGACTCATCGTTGGTGTGTTCAAAAGGGGAATATCGGCGCCTCCCGGCGCCGGAGCGTGTTTCAGTCCGAAACCGCCGATTCCTCATCAGGCTCGAAGTGTGCGTCGCCGAATGAACGCTGCCCCACGCCGAGAACGCCGTCTCTACCGCAGGTCGGGCAGTTCTCGGAGGGCGCAGTCGTCAGTTCGGTCATCTCGTGGTCGTGCTCCTCGTATCGGATGAAGTCCGGTGGCGTGTGAACACCGGTCACCAGATCGACGAGCACAGACACCGTTTTTGAGGCACACTGGCCGTTGAGGTGGATGACGGCAGGTTCGGGTGCCAGTTCATCGTCATCGATATACCCACGTTCCTGCTCTGCATCCTGCTCCGTGGGTGACAGCTGTTCGATCCGTGCAGCAGCCTGGTCATGACGTCCCAGACAGTCGAAACAAGCGTTGCTTCCGGGTGCCACCAGGTGGACGTACCCGGTCAGTTCGACTGACTGATCATCCGTCTGCACTGGATTCGTCGGCGTTCCCTCACGAGGCTCGTCAGACCTCTGTTTGGTTACCGCGTCATCCGAGTCTATCCCAGCTGGTGTTCCGTCTGGCGTATCGATCCGTACTCCGGCGTCGATGTAGTACTGGAGGTGCTTGACTGCGTACTCATTGCAGTACGAGCGGGCCGTGACCGAATCGACACAGCCGACAATGACGTCGCAGTTCTCAAGCACGGCTGTACAGTCCTGAACCCGTTTCGGAACGGCATCGACTGTCAGCTCCCCACCGGATGACTTCAAGAGATGTTCACGAACCGCTGTGACTTTTGGCTGTCCTACGTGATAGTCATAGGCGCCAACGAGGCGCGAGAGGTTGCTTGCCTCGACGCTGTCGGGATCGACGAGCACGAGTTCGCCGACGCCGAGTCGCGCGAGTTGTTCGGCAACTATCGATCCCAATCCCCCGATGCCGACAACTCCGATAGTGACCGATTCGAGTCGCCGCTGGCCGTCGACCCCGAAGGCGCGTACGTTTCGGTCATAGCGTTGCTCGAGACTCGGCCGGTCATCATCTCCGGATTCACCGTGGAATCGTGAGCGTGTTCCTGCTACCGGCGTATCGAGTTTCCACTCACCAATGACTTCGATCTCGACGGCCTCAAGACGCGTTCCAGCGTCCGCGACAGCCTCGATGCCGCTGGTTCCAACGACGGCAAAACCAAAGGACTGGTCTGGGAATAATCCTGACAGCCACTCACGGAATCGCCCCATCGAATCAACGTCGATACTACTGAACCGGGGCGTCTCCGAGAACGGGTGACTGTGGGCCAACACCGGCGCGAGCTGTTTATTGTAACACTCACTCACCCGTTCTCGTTCGACCACAGGGGCAGGCCGACAGGCCGTCTTGGATTGCCGAGCCATCGACTCATCATCGACTGGGACTACGCGATTCGCTAATAGGTCCCCCTCATCGCCGGCGTACACGAAGGCGAAGCGTTCTTGTTCGTCATCCTTGAGGAGTGTCTCCCGGAGACGACGAACGGTCGACGCTGATATCTTGAGTGTTCGCATTTAGGCCTCGTTAAACGGATTATCGCTGTTTGGGTTCGCCAGCGACGCGCGCATCATACTGGTCAGTTTGACAAGCGAGTCCCGCTCTGGATCCCAGTTGACGAAGTGGTCTCTGATACACCACTTTGCCCACTCACCGTCGTCATCATCTGTCGGGTGAATCCGATTGAGCAAGTGCTCGGGTTTTCCGCGCTCGTAGGAGACGGTGCCCGATACGTATACAGTCGGGACATCCCGGGGGTAGGTCTCCGGAAGGTCATAGCGCATCGGAGCAAACCGCGGATTCCATCCCTCTGGATAGTCGAAGCGCTCGATTATCACACGGCGGTTAGCCTCACTGTAGCGAATCGGATATCTGTCGCCGAGTTTGGCGGCTTCCTCGTATGCTCGGCCACGTTTCATCCGAAGACGTTGCCCTCCCCCGGTTGGAAACTGATGTTCGTTCCTTCGGGAATTGCGTCACTGATGACATCCCTGTCACCGAGAACTTTGACCTCGCCGTTTTCCTCGTACGTTGCCAGTTCCTCGTCATCTCGACCTAATCGTTCCTTGAGTTGCTGGACTGTCGTTCCCGATTCGACTGGAACTTCAGTTCCTTCAACACGGATTCGTTCACCCATCGTTGACACCACATGCCGACTCTCGGATGGGACTGTTATAGTTGTTATCGCTAGTAATCTAGATATCGTTGTCAAAGTCGATTGAGTTGATTGAGTTAATATCGTCTGTCAAGTGAATAGGGCCGCCACATTAAATATCGGAGCAACGAAAACGAACACACGATGACCGACGATCTGATCTCGGAAATGAAACGGGAGTTCGAGTCAGGAGGGAACTGGCCGTATGCTCCGGACGGCCACCGGTTCGAAACCAATCCCTTCGCCGAGCAGTGGCCCGACCCACGTCTCTTTGCCGGCTACGAAGACGAACTCCGACGCCTCCGTGAGAACATTCAGCGGAACATTAACACCTTCATCACGGGACCGTTCGGGACCGGCAAGACTATTCTGACGAGGACGATGTACGAAATCCTCCAAGATATTGAGGGCTACCAACCGGTCTTCGTTCCTGTCCAGAAGGGCCGTTATAGCAAGACGATGGCAAAGCGCATCCTGGATGAACTCGAGGAACCGGTTGACTCGACAGCGGGGCAGGCCGACCTCTATGAGGATATTATGGATGCTCTAGAGCAGCGCTATGAAAACGATGTCCGGACGGTCATCTTCTATGACGAGGTCATAAACGGGAGTGACGGCACGCTCAGACAGATTTTACACCTCCAGAGAGATATCGACAATTGGGAGCCCGTTCTCGTGTTCAACGGGACGGCGCATATGCTTGATCAGATTCACTCGAAAATTGAGCCCCTGTCGGATCGCATCGGTGACGAGATTACGCTATCGGGACTTGATCCCGACGGTGCTGCTGATCTGGTAAACAAGCGACTTCGATATTACTGTAAAGCGAGTGAATGGAGCGACGGCTCGGGGTGTAGTCATGACACAGCTTCCATCGAACCATTTACTCAGGAGGCGGTCGACCTCCTCCATCAGGACGTGACCCCGTATCCCCGCCACCTCCGTCGGCAGTGTAACAAGGTCATAGAGGAAGCTGCCCGCGAAGATCTCGAGACTGTCGGCTTCGAGTTCGTCCGCGAAGTTCTCTCCGCTGACGCCGCACAGAAACTTGATGAGTTGTCCGAGTTGGCCCTTGAGATCGTCGAGCTCCTGAACGAATCCGGTGCTTTGACCGCCAACGCTGTCAGTGAGTCCTTCGAGGTCAGCGCATACAACGTTCAGGAATCGCTGACCGAACTCGAAAAAGAGGGACTCATCCGGGCGACCGATGGGAACCGTGGTATCGAATACAAACTAACCGATCAGACGAGACGCGAGCTCTCGAATATTACGCAGAGTTAATATGCAGATTCCATCACGAGCCGAACTCGAACGCTTCTTTGGCGAGGACCGAGCTAAAGAGGTGCAGTTCCTCGAAACGGTTGCTGCATGGCCGAGCCTCCGAATCCTTGAGTACCTCTATACGAATGAACCCGCGACCACCGGTGACGTTGCCCGAGGGATTAATATGGATATGCGAGATGTCAGAGACCGACTTGAGGCACTCGAAAACCATGAAATCGTCACACAAGAGGGAGACAGCTGGCACACTCGAACCAACAGCATCGAAATGACCATCACACAAGGGGAAAATCAATTGGAGATCTCCCATACGATAGAGTCCTCTTCGGAGCCGGTAGAAGAATCTTCTGAGGGCGTCATTACACGGCTAAGCCGGCTTCTTAATCCATTCCAGTAATCGTTTTTCAGATTGGAGTGGTTCAACAACTAGTCGGCCCGTCCGCCGCTCGCCAACGCATAATAATGCCGTACCCAACCGCTGGGACTGGGGCGGGACTGAATTACGGTCCCGCGCTGATCGGAATAGTCGGCTCTGTTGAACTCATCAAGCGGTGATATATTCTCGGGACCGTGTTGCATACAGGGCGCATATTGGTCACGGAATGCACCGATGTGAACCACCAGAAGAATCGCTCAATATAGGCATCGCATTTATTCTCGTCCTCTATCGTTGGGAACGAGGGTAGATCGATTCTCACTCGATTCGGCTTGACGATCCGCGTCTAATAGCGTATCCAGTTGCTTTTCGAACTCCGCATCGGAGATCTCACCCTCTGCGTACCGCTGTTTAAGTTGCTCCAGCGGATCACGCTGGTCACGGCTCTCGGTACTTTCGGCACTCTCACTATCGAGACGACCCGTCCAACGGAAACGAACCCACCGTATAAACATCCATAGCGCGAAAACAATCAAGACAGCAGCCGAGACGACAGCTGCAGTCTCCCCCGAAATCCGGCCGACGTACCACAGTACACCGACGATTATTATCGTGTCAACTCCAAAGGCCAAAAAAGCGCCCAGCATCATTCCGGTGACAATACGTGAGTCCGAGCGGGGCACAACTGAATTTGAGACCGCTACAACTTGTTCGTTCCGCAGAGTCATCGACTAGCTTACTCACCGGACCCGATGTGAGATTAATATGGTTGACTGCTGACTAGACCCTCTGTATCTTCCACGCCGTACGTCTCACACCCAACCCTAGTGACAATTCTGACACTCGATTCCGGGCGTTATCGAGAGGCGTTATTCGTCACTACTGAGCTCTGCGGTGGTCAGTGCCATTCCGAAAAGGAAGAGCCCGTAGCCAGCGATTCCCGCTGCGAACGACTGCTGGAAGAGGCCGACCATACTTCCCGCACCGATACCGCCGCCGAGCATCCCGACCTTCCGTGACGCGCCTTCGCCCGACATCGTTCGAATCGTCTGTACGTTGTCGAGTGCAAATGCCGTCGTCGTCCCGTATATGAGTGGAATCATCACTACGAGACTAGGGAGGCTGTCGTCGACGACAACCGTCAGTGCCATCATTCCGATTCCGACAGCAGCCGAGAGGGCATACCGAATGGACCGTCGCATGGTGATGCTTCGCCCATGCGTCTCTTTATTATCCGGGGTTGTCGTTGGTACGGCACCTATGTCTACTTTCGACGACGGGATTCGAGGAGCAGGAGGTGAGGACGATTATGGAGTTGTTCGGGACGGTGATGACGGTCAATGAGGCCGGCGGCATCCGAGTCAACGAATCCGTGGATCTGTAGCACTCCCTAAGGACCTGCTGGGACTTGGACGCGTGACTTCATTGCGCTGGCCACTATTCGACCGGTATGGCGCGGGTCGATTCCAGGACCCGTATCGGATACACGAAGCTCCAGTGCGAAATTTATGGTCTGTACTGAGCGATTTGTGGGACAAGTCGGTCACAGAGTATTCAGATAAAACATACCCTAAGAGTCGGTCAATACAGGAGATAGAACTACCAAACAATATTTATAATGAATATTCTTCTATGAGAGATATGCAAACTGCGGTACAAGATCGAGTATCTCCCACGACGCTGAAAGGGCTGGTCTATGGTCTGACCGCCACGACAACCGCCATCGGGGTCTGGCTTGCCCTCCACCCGTTCCTACCGAAACCGCCTGCGGTTGAGGCCATTATATGGATTGGTGGTGCTGTTATCGCGCCAGCGACGGCCATTCTGATCGGGTACACGAACGGGCCCTTCAGCGCGGGGGCCCTCCTCGGGGGCCTTCCAGTAATCGGCATTATGTTTGGCGGGTGGTTTCGAGACCTAACGGTTCGGGGCATCGAGAGCGCCATTGGCGCCGCGCTTTTCCCTGCCAGTATCGCCATTCCCGTCAGCGGCGGCCTCTACGTTCTCGGTGTCGCACTTCGACACGACGGCACCTTCACCAGACGCAAACGAGACCTCACGATTCGGATGGCCGCCGCCATCATCATCGGGCTCTGCCTTGGCTTGCTGACACATCTGGACGTCTTTGAGGTACTTAGCGATCATTAATCGTGCCGGGGCAGTATCGGTCAATTCGCAGGTCGACTGACCGACTCTTCCGGCGAAGTTCGACTGGAATCTTCCGTAATCGACTTCTTCGACAAATCGCTCGGTACAGGGTCGTTACTAAGTGATGAATCTCCAAGTTCTGTGGTACACTCGCTATGTGATTGTGATAGGAGTTTTATATATTTGGCTCTGAACACCGGATGTATGGGTCCTCTGCGTCCTCAGGTGAGCGGGGTGATTTCGTTGGAGGACGTTCAGAAGCCAGATCTGGTAGCCCTCGGTGGGTTAGGAGTTCTCGTGTTGCCGTACGTGCTTATTCCTCAAATCAACCGGTATCTCTCCGAATTCAATCCACCGATGAATAGTCCGGAGCTATTCTTGCTGTTCATGACGTTCTTATTGCCGGTACTCCCCAGTGTAGTCGTCGGGTACGCTACGCGAAGTAACCCTGCAGGTCAAACGGGTGTTCGTCAATATTTCCATGGCCTGTCGAGATACATCACAATCGGTGTGGCCCCCAGTATGGTACCTGGCGGATTCATCGCAAGCGGGTATCTGATCGGATGGGGAGGCCAACCTTCCATATCATCGTATGTAATGGCCTATACCGTTTCTGGCCTCCTAATAGCAGGTATTGCTACGTTCGGCGCAGTTCTCGGGTACACAACCGGATATATGACTGGACGGCTCCGTTCAACCTCGCAGTGAGAATCGAGAATTCGAATGGATCAGACCGCTCGGTACGCACGCTCGTTCTCACGGGAGGTCCAGTCTCGTCGCTGTGTAACAATCCCCCTCCCGATTCCCTCAATACAGGCTCTGTATCTATCGTTGGGTACTGGAGACTGGCCGTGGCTTGACGGTGTTTATTTTGCTACAGCTATTTACATTGTCGGAGGAATAGACTATCTGATGCCCTCCAGAATCAAAGACGTTGTTTTCAGTGAACCATCTGGAAGACGCCAAGCGGCCGTAATGTTTGCCAGCTCGCTCGCTATGTTGAGTATCTACATCTACTATGGTGTCCTACGCGATGGGTCCTCCATCAGTTCGCTTATCATGGCGGTTGGATTCGCTCTGTCTGGGGTTGCTGAATCCCTTCCAACGGAGCGTCGACGGATAGCAGGTGGTTTGCGTGTCACCGCGATTCTGTGGTTGACTGGTCTACTCTGCCTCACTGTCTTCGCCCCCGAAGTGATTCTCGGGCCACGGTAGGAGAGCCGTCTACTGTGTCTAAGCAAGACGATTTCAAGGGAGCCGAGATTTCGGACGGACAGGAACACCGGACGAACGGAGAGATGTCCTGAGAGATGGTCAGGAAGCGAGGTACGCCGTACACTCATCGATTATCCGGTCTGCGAACGCCGTTGTCACTTCACCTTGCGGATTGGCAACGGCTCGATATTTGTTCGTCGCCACGATTCAGTGGATCGGCCGGCGTTAGTCCTCCAACACGTCGATAAGCAGCTCTGCCGTCCGGCTGATTCGTCCGAGCCGGTCCCGGACGACCGATGGATCGTCCGACTCCCAGGCGGCCAGATAGAACGTGGACCCGCTCGTGTCCAGCCCGAGGTAGCGACCGACGACATAGGCGACGCTCTCGGCTTCGACTTCTCGCTTCGCTCGTTCTATCTCGTCGTCGACATCGCTGTCCGATGTCCGGGCTGTCGAACGCGACCGAAACCTCAACCGCCAATACGCCAAGTGAGGGTATCGGTCGACTTCGTTCCGCGAGAGACTCCCGGCCTCACGCTGGAGAGAATGTCACTGCTACGGCTGGTCATCTCGTGGCCACGAGTGAATAATTCCTTCACCATTTTCATAGCTTTCACGCCGAACACTCTTTACAGTGGCTGCCGTACCTTCACACAACGATGTCGATCGACCGAGATACCTTCGAGAACACGAGCGAGGAAGACCTCGCGGAGCTGTCTGTCCCCGACCAGGTTCTGGGGTTTCTCGCCGCCAATGACGATCAGGCATTCAAGGCACGCGAAATCGCCTCCCAGATCGGCGTCGACGAGGGGCCGGTCAGTACCGCACTCTCGCGGTTGAAGAATCGCGACCTTGTCGAACATAAGGCGACGTACTGGGCGGTGACCGACGACGCCGAGCGGCTTGAGGAATACAGCGGCTACGAGCGGGCGACCGCCCTGTTCAACGAGCGGCTCGGGACCGAAGACGAGGAAGCGTGGCGCGAGCACGCCCCTGAGAAGCCACACCCGAGCGTTGAGGACGAACAGTGACCGAGGGGCCGCCAATCTTCGAGCGTGGTGATGTCGTCTACGGTGCTGACCCGTTCAAAGGCGAGGGCGACGCTCGGCCGTGGCTCATTCTCTCGAACCACGAGGGTCGCCCATTCCACGGCGAGCAGTACATTGCACTGACGCTAACGTCGAAATCCTGGCTAGACGGGCTCATCGAGATTCCAGAGACGGGCTGGATTCGTGGTGGCACACCAGACGACAGCCGAATCGTTCCGTGGGCTGTCCAGTCGATTGCTCGCGAGGACATCGACTTCTGGCAGGGCCGTCTCGATGGGACGCTCGTCGAGGAAGCGGTCGCTGCACTCGTCGAAGAATTCCAGTAGCTGAGGCCGTCGAAAAGCGGTTAGGAAGACGCTTCCCGTAGCGAGACCCGTGTTACGTTGACGTGCATATTGATCGAGACCGGTCTGAATATATTATTCCAAAGCCTGCTGATGCTCGTTGATCTCAAGTTACGGTAGAGAGACACTATCTTCGCCCTTCAATCCCAATTTCAGCATCGAATTGCTCAAAGAACGTCTGCATGAAATCCCACCGAGACGCGCCAAGCTCCTCACCCGGGTCCGTGTACAAGGCATTGAGTCGCGCTTTGGCCCACTCTTTCAGGACCGAGATATCCGGCCTGTCTGAAGACTCTATTTCGGTAACTGACGTATCGTCTATCACAGCGAACCCTTGGCCAGTACGGCCTGACCGTTCACCAACGATGCAGGCGAGTCGAACCAGTCCACGTGCTCCGACAGCGTCCAGCTTGTCCGCGTCGAAGAGTAGCTTCGCTTCGAGCGTTTCTGGTTCCGGCGAAGAGGCTCGGATACTGTGTGCCCGCAGACAGTGCTCGATTGCGTTGAGTTGATCGGTCGGCACTGACTCAGCAGCAAGGAGTTCGGCTGCTTCGTCTGCGGCCCACTCGCCGTGATGCTCGATTGCTCCTGTCCGCTCGCGTGGCCGGCCAATGTCATGTAACCAAGCTGCTGCCGACAGTACATCCCGGTCAACAGTCTCCTCACACTCGCCTGCTAAGCGAATCGCGACATCGTGAACCCGCTTCGCGTGGAAGCGATCATGCGCTGGCAGGGCATCTTCGTAGTACGGTGCGGACAGTTCTCGAGCAAGGGGACCTAATTCGTGTACCATTGGAGGGGAGCGGACGTTTTCTCGCAGTCGATGTAGTAGCTATGGAAATTTTTGGTCGAAAACGAGGCGCTGGTGAAATCTTCAGTAGGCGACTGGAATCGAATACAGCAGAACATGGAGAACCTGTCGCTCATGTCGATGGATATCTCGCACACGATGTTGTTCAGCGGGATTGGTCAGATTGGAAGGTGGCGTACGACTGACGGTAAGTGGTTTCGAAGCCTAACAGTTAGTGGGCCACGGCAGTCGTCGATTTGCGTCATCTCTGTGTCAGTAAGGCTGAAATCGAAGACATCGAGATTCTGTTCGAGATGGTTTTTACTGCTGGCTTTCGGGATTGCAACAACCCCTTCTTGTTGAATCAACCAGCGGAGCGCGACCTGTACAGTGCTTTTGTCGTATCGTCGCCCGATACGTTCTAAGGTTTCCTCTGACAGCACATCCCCTCGAGCCAAGGGGCTGTACGCAGTAAGTGCAAGCCCGTCAGCTGCGCAGTACTGCTGGAGTTCAGATTGATCCGTATAGGGATGATAGAGGACTTGATTCGCTACGATTGGGAGTTCCGAAATTCGTCGTGCATCTTCGAGTTGTGACCGCGTAAAGTTGCTGACGCCAATACTCTTGACGACACCCTCGTCGTGGAGTTCGGATAGGGCTTCGAGTGTCTCCTCAAGGGGAATACGAGGGTGTGGCCAATGGATGAGAACTAAATCGACGTAGTCGACATGGAGGTTGTCGAGGCTCTCGTGAACTGATTCGAGCACGTCCTCATATCGAAGATTCGACCGCCACACTTTGGTCGTCAGGAAGATGTTCTCGCGGTCGATGTCGGCTTGAGCGATGCCGTCACCGACCGCTTGTTCGTTGTCGTAGGCCTGTGCCGTGTCGATATGTCGGTATCCAGCATCTATGGCTGCTTCTACCGTTTTTGAACACTCTGTCCCGGTGTTCTGCCATGTCCCGAGGCCGATTTTCGGAATTCGCACACCAGCAGTTTCGACGTATTCCATCTACGAACAGATGCAACTGATATCAAAAAGTGCGTTTCGTATGGTGAAATCGGTACTTGGGTTTCCCGTATGCGTCACAACAACCGAGTTTGTTTCACCAGCGTTCGGCTGAAGTATCCGGCCAATAGACGTGCGTATGTACGGACTTTCGTTCGGGGGTCAAATTAGTTGAGAGACAACTGACGGTTTAGTGACCGCCCGAGACAGCGTGTAGACCGACAATACCGACGACAATTACGCCGATAAATGAGATTCGGGCGAGGGTAGCTGGTTCATCAAAGAGAATAATGCCAAGCGTGGCTGTCCCAACAGCCCCGATACCTGTCCAGACAGCGTATGCTGTACCGATGGGAAGGTCTTTGACGGCTTGAGCTAGCAGTACCATGCTAATAATAAGGGCGACGACGGTTCCGACTGTTGGCACTGGTTTCGAGAGCCCGTCTGAGTATTCAAGTCCGATTGCCCAGCCGATCTCAAACAAGCCTGCAAGTGTAAGCTACCCCACGGCTAAAGCCGTGGGCTTTCAGCGTGGACTCCCGCTCTGGCCGAATCTTCGGCAGGAGGTGTATACGCTCCGTTCGCGTTCAACATCCCGCTGTTCAAGCGCACGCCTACGGGTGCGCCTCCACCGTCTCCAGTTTGGTTCCGGCGGAGATACCGCAATCCAATGTTCTTTGCGGCATTGTAGTCAGCGTGGTTCTCGTAGCCGCATTTCAAGCATTCAAACGATTCACTCTCACGGTTGCTCGGGTGCGTGAACCCACACTCAGAGCAACGCCGTGAGGTATTCTCCGGGGCAACCTGATCTACGTCGATGCCGTACTCTGTGGCCTTGTATTCGACGTACTCGTAAAGACGGTTGAACGCCCACGTGTGGCCCCACGACGCACCGGTTCGTTCACGAATATCGGTCAAGTCCTCAAACGCAATCACGGAACACCGGTACTCGCGGGCTTCAGCCACCAACTCGTTCGATATGCGGTGAAGTGTCTGCTTGAACCGACCGTCTTCTTTCCGCCCGACCGCCTGCATATTCTCGTGTGCCCACCGCGTACCGCATTGCTGCAAGTCGCCACGGCGTTTCTCGTACTCCTTGCGCCAGTGGTCGAACTCGTCGCCAGTCCAGAACGTGCCCGTACTGGTAACGGCCAGATTAGTCACGCCGAGATCAACCCCGAGAACCGTTCCGTTCTCAGTGGATGCCTGTTCCGGCGTCTCAGACTCCACTTCCTGCTTGCAGTGGATGTGGAGCATCCAGTTGCCATCTGAGTAGTGCAGTTCCGCCCCAGTTGTCTCGTACTCGTCCGAGAAATAGTATTCCGCATGGGGCGTGTCCCGCTCATCGGCAGGAAGCACGTAGTCGGCTTCAATGCGACCGTCCGTGGTGGCGAGACTCACAGACTCGTCGTGGAAGGTGGCGGTGCGGTGGTCGTAGACGACGTGTGGACTCGTGAAATGTGGCATCGACGCCTTCTTGCCCTGCTGCCACTTCTCGACCACGCTCTTGCAGGCGTCAGCGGCCTTGTTTCGGGCGGCTTGGACGTAGTTGCTGTGTAGTGCCGTCTCGTCGCGCACGTCCGCGTAGGTGTCGTCGTGGAGCGTGGTCTTGCTCGTCGTGACGTATTCGCCCTCGAACGCGTGGCGTGTCACGGAGTTAGCGGCCCACAGGAACTCGTCTACGGTGTCTTCGAGGAGATCTGCGTCGGCACTGTCCACATCAAGTTTCACGGGGACAGTTCGACGCTTCTCCATACATCAAATGGAAACTTGATTGTTCAAAAATGCCAGGGAGTCGGCCCTGTCGTCGGTGAATTGCTGCACAGAGCGGACGCGCTTCCTCCCATCCCCGAAGGGGTGGGTTTCCGCGCTGTGACCGCTATGACACCTGCTGAGGATTTCAACAGAGCCATTGAGTCCTATTCGGTGCGTTACCCTCGATTAAGAGGTCGGCCACGGGATTGATGCTCACGATCCGTGATAGAAATCATACCAATAACTCATAAACACCTGTCTATACGAAGGAATCGTCGTTAGTCCGTTCCCGACTGCCTCCCTGCATGCCTCAATCCGAGGGCAACCCCCACGGCTGTAACACCACGAATCACCGGAATCGGACGAGGAAGACCATCGAATGCTGCCTCGACAACGTGAGCGTCGACGAGCACCTGGAACTCGCCGCCAGCGATACTGATGTCGAAATGCAGTACTGCCTTCAGCGATGTGGAATCTGCTATGCCACGCCCTTTCTCGTCGTCGACGGTGACGTAATCCAAGGCGCCGGCCATCGAGAGCTCCTCGACTGCCTAGAGGAGGATGTCGCCAATGAGTGATTTGAACGTCCTCTTCGTCTCGATCGACAGTTTGCGGCGGGATATGTTAGGCGCCTACGACACGCCCTTCGACTGGGTTGCAGATTTCGACGTCGCAACGCCGAATCTCGATCGCTTCGCCGACCGTGCGATTACCTTCGAGACCCACTACGCGGGAAGCCTCCCGTGTATGCCGGCGCGTCGAGAATGGGACACCGGCATTCAGGAGTTCCTGTGGCGCGGGTGGGGACCACTTGAGGCCTACGACACAACGCTTGCCGAGAAGGCCCGAAACGCAGGGGTACTCACGAAGTTGCTCACAGACCACTTCCACCTCTTCCAGCACGGCTCCAGCGGCTACTACGAGGATTACCACGGCTTCGAGTTCGTTCGCGGCCACGAGGACGACCTCTGGAAGACCGCTCCGTACGACCCCGACCCCGACTTGCTGCGACAGGTCGGCTACGACCTTGACGGTGAGCGCGACGAAACCACCGCCGAGGTGACAGACGCTGCTGCCAACCCCAATCACGTCCTTGACCCGTACGACCTCCAGCACTATCGGCCACGCTGGAAGTACGTCCGAAACGTCGCGGGGTTCGACGACGACGATGAGACGGACTTCTTCGCGGCGAAAGTGTTCTCGCGAGCGGCCGAGTGGCTCGACGCCAACACCGAGTGGCCACAGTGGCTGCTCCGTGTCGACGAATTCGACGTCCACGAACCCTTCCACTGTCCGGAGCCGTATGCCTCGATGTACACCGACGAGGACCCGCGCGACCCCGACCTTCCGGTGTGGCCGTATTATGGCCGCGTCGACCGCGGCCAAGCAAAACTGACCGACCGTGAGCTTGCGTTCGTCCGCTCGCAGTTCGCCGGGAAGGTCACGATGGTCGACACATGGCTCGGTGAGCTTTTCGACGCGCTCGACCGCAACGACCTCTGGGAGGAGACGGCCGTCGTCGTCACCGCAGACCACGGATTCCTGTTAGGCGAACACGGCTGGGTCGGGAAGATGAGCCCCGACTTCGATCTCGTTGCGCGGACGCCGCTCTTCGTCTGGCATCCGGACAGTCCGCGGCTCGGCGAGACTGTCGAGGCATTGACCTCGGCCGTCGACTTGCACGCGACAGTCCTTGAGATGCTGACCGAAGATGCCGGCGACGCACCGCACAGCCGGAGTCTCTTGCCGCTTATCGAGGGAGAGACGACCCAGCACCGCGAGAAGGCGCTATACGGCTGGTGGCACTCGGATATCAATGTCACTGACGGGACGCATACGTACATGGTGCCCATCCAGGAGGACGTCCCGCTGTACAACTACTCGACAACGCAGATGAGTGCCCAGAGTCCGTTCACGCCGACGAGCGGGTACGATAATCCCGAAGCAGGAGCGTTCCTCCCGTACACAGACGTTCCGGTGTGGCGACAGCGATATCCCTCCGCCTCGCTCCTTAGTGAGCCCCGACTGTACGACACCGATGCCGACCCCGCCCAGTCACGGGACCACATCGATGAAGCGCCGGAAAAACGGTCGGAGCTAGAGACCTTATTGAGGAAGGCACTTGACGAGTTGGCCGCGCCTGATGAGGCCTACGAACAGTACGGAGTGTCACAGTGACCCGCGAAGCAAGACATCCGCACTCACCCAAGTGGGTACTGGTACCCGAGCACCGATCAATAAGTCGCCCGAGCGTTAATGCAGTCGGGGGCTAATCAGAGGATATGCGGTTCGTCACGATAGTCTTCCGCCATCCAGACGGCTGGTTCCAGTCACTGGGTGGAGCCTTCGCTCGAGCGGACGACATCACGCGCGTCGCGGTCCACTCCCAGCAGTTAGTCGCCGACGGTCAGGCGATCTACCTGTACGAATTGGAGGGTGAAGCCGAGACAGTACGGGACGTCCTCGAAGCGACAGACATCGCAACGAGCTACGAAGTCGTCCAGAGCGGTACATCGGCGTTCGCATACATCCACTTCGAGCCGTCGCCAATCATCAAGCGTCTCCTCGGCGCACCCGAACGGTACGGGCTCGTCATCGACGACCCGATTATCATACAGGACAACGGCCAGGTCGAGGTCACGCTGGTCGGTGAAGAGGAAGACCTCCGAGAGGCGCTCCGATCGACGCCCGACGAACTCTCAGCGACTATCACGCGTGTGGGCGATCATACGCCCAACCCTAACCAGCTGTTGTTGAACCTGAGTCATCGCCAGCGCGAGGTCCTCAAGACGGCCTACGCTCTCGGCTACTACCGGCAGCCGCGAGAGGCGACCTACGATGACATTGCCGCAGAGTTGGACTGCTCGCCGACGAACGCGGGCGACATTCTTCGTCGAATCGAGAACCAAATCGTCGGAGAGCTGCTTGCCAGCCACAACGAGACGAATCCAATCCCCGGAGACTGACAATCACTGCGTCCGTCGCCAGCCCAGACTCGCCGCTCTGATACCGCCGCTCCCCCTGACATCTCGCTTCTACGTCCCGTTTTCGACCCAGTCCGTCACGAGAAAATCCAGTGGACCAGTTACCCCTACTTGAATACCTGTCTATAGAAAGGGATTAGCGTTAGTCACACACACCCACACTCCCGGTATGCCAGCCGCCAACCGCAGTCCATACGATATCGAGATGTTCAGCAGTGACCGTGAGGTGAGTACTGTTGCCGAACGAACGTATCACTGTGCCGGGTTTAGTAGCGTCACGGCCTTTGAGACGAGCGAGGGCCTCGTACTCGTTGATACCGGACTCAAGAGTGAATCCGATGCGATCGCTACCCAACTTCGCGAACGGACGAATGCACCTGTCCACACCGCGATCTATACGCACGGCCATCTCGATCACGCCTTCGGCCTCGATGCGTACCTTCGCGACGACCAGGAACCCCCGCGGGTGATCGCCCATGCGGCGATGCCCGAGCGATTCGATCGGTATCAACGGACTGCGGGGCACAACGAAGCCATCAACAGTCGGCAATTCGGCGGAACCGCCTCACCCTCGAAGGCGGATGCCGAGGAGAGTCGGTTCGGGTGGCCTGACCATCCGCCAACCACCCTGTATCGTGACGAGCTCAGCATCAACGTCGGCGACGTCACGTTTGAACTCCACCACGGCCGCGGCGAGACCGACGATCACACCTGGGTGTACTGTCCCGAGCGGGACGTCCTCTGTACTGGAGACTTCTTCGTCAACGTGGCGCCAAACGCTGGCAATCCACAGAAAGTCCAGCGTTATCCGTGGGAGTGGGCGGATGTCCTCCGCACGATGGCTGGCGTGGGGGCAGCAACGATGTGTCCAGGTCACGGCCCACCGGTTGTCGATGACGCCGCAGCAATCCGTGAACGACTGCTTTCTGGAGCAACGTACCTCGAGACGATCGTCGACCGAACGCTTGAGGTACTCAACGATGGGTCGCCACCACACGTCGACATCATCCACGAGGTCGAACTCCCCGAGCCCGACTCGGACGAGCCGTGGCTCGCCGAGGTCTACGATGATGGTGAGTTCATCGTTCGGAACGTTCTCCGCTACTATGGAGGCTGGTGGTCCGGACGACCCAGTGAGCTCCAGCCCGCAGCAAGGGACGATCGGGCCGCCGAATTCGTCACGCTTATCGGCGGTATTGAGCCACTACTGGACCGCATCGAGGAGCGCCTTGCGAGTGATGATTACCGGCTCGCCTGCCACCTTGCTGATGTCGCTCTCGAGGCTGCACCGGCTGATGCAGACGTCCAGGCAGTCGTCGAGAAGGTATACGGACAGCGTGCGGCAGCGACCTCCAACCTGATGGCACAGAACATCTACGCGGCTGCCGCCGAGTACGCGGCTGAAGGGAGGCCGTTCCGATGACGGACACCTTCGATGCGTTCGGTTTGGATCGCGGCGCGGTGTCAGTGATTGGAGCCACGGGGCTCGTCGTGGGGAACGTTATCGGTATCAGCATTTTCACCCTCCCGGGGCCGCTGGCTGCCGACGCCGGCCCCGTCGTCATCTTCGGCATCCTGCTCGCGGCGATTCCGCTGGTCTTCGGTATCGGCATCACCTATCAACTCGGCTCTGCGATTCCAACGACAGGTGGGAACTACATCTATGCCTCGCGCCTCGTCCACCCGTTTGCGGGATTCCTCTTGCCGTGGCTGATTCTCCCTGGCGTCTGGGCAGGATTGCTTTTCATCGGTGTCGGGTTCGCGGAGTACGTCGGCCTCTTCGTGGCCACGCCAGACCTCGTGTTGATCTATCTCCTGCTCACGACGTTCCTCATCTTGAACATCCTTGGCATCCATCCCGTTGCACGCGTTCAGTTACTGTTCGTTGGTGTGCTAATTGGGAGCATGCTCCTCTTTATCGTTCCCGGCGCCTTCCATATCGAACCCAGTAACTACACGCCATTGTTACCGAATGGCGTTGGGCCGTTTGCGCTCGCTGTCGTCTCGCTGTACTTCCCGCTGCGGGGGTTCTCGATGGTCGCCAACATCGGCGACGAACTCGAGAACCCCTCTCAGGCGATTCCTCGGGTGTTGCTACTCTCGGCACTCATCGCGTTATCGCTGTTTATCGCGCTGGTCGCTGTTCTGGTCGGCGTCGTCCATTATACGGAACTCGGCGTCGGCGACGGCGCGCTGGTGATGGCTGCCGAGCGGTTCCTACCCGGACCGCTGGCTGGCCTCCTCGCCGTCGGGGCGGTCGCGGGGGGCTTCACCTCGATTAGCACGACGTATACGGGGTTTTCGAGAGCGTTGATGCGGGCGGCAAATGATGGCATCTTCCCGACTGTGTTCGCGGCAGTCCACGACCGCTTCAGTACCCCGCACATCGCGCTGTTGGCACTAGGCGTGCCGCCACTCCTCCTCGCGCCACTCCAGCCATCGCCAGTAATCCTTTCGATATTTCTCGCAATCGCCATCCTCACGGTCAACTGCCTGAACGCTGTTGCACTCTGGCGACTCCCGCAGGTGTTTCCAGACCGCTACACGAACGCTAGCGTGACGCTTTCACCGCTTAGTATCCGGATCGTTGCGATCGGCGGGGCTGTGAGTTCCCTCGTTCTGATTGGCGTGACAAGCCTCCGGCTACCGTTGATGGTCGGTGTCATCGCCGCCTACATCGCGGTCGGTTATCTGGTCTTTCGACTCCGTGTCTGGCAACTCGCACAGCACGATACTGACCTCCGAGAGGTGATGCGCTCACTAGATTGAACTGATGGCGAGCGAGTTTTGAGCGGGCGCCGATGGGGTTAGTATCGGGAAAATTCAAAAACCAGAGTCACAGACGACTGTCTCGTCAGTTTACACAACAGGGACTAAGGCGATTCTCCGACGAACGATTCGTATGAGTTGGAGCCGCCGCCGCCTCCTCGCTGCGACCGGCAGTGTCGCCGCACTGTCGGGGTGTCTGAACCTCTTCGCAGACGACGATCGCGCCCTCCCCGAATCCCCCACCGGAACGTGGCAGCAAGCGGGTCACGATGCCCGAAACACGTCCGCATCCGATGTCACCGTCCCCGACCGCGGGACACCGGCTTGGAACGGTGGTGGTGCCACAACAATCCCACCGCTAATCGCTGGTGAGACAGTGTATGCGGTCGGCGATGCGTTGACCGCGTTGGATGCGAAGACCGGCGACCAGGAGTGGCAAACCGAGATCGATAGCGAATCCTCGAGGGTATCGTCCACCCAGCCGGCCATCGCTGGCGAGCACGTCCTGTTTGCCTCAGAGGGTCAGTTACGCTCGTTCGATGTCGAAGATGGCAGTGAACGATGGGCAGAATCGATTGACGGCGCTCCGATCGGGCCGATAACCGTCGACCCGGACAACGAAATCGGAATCGTTCCCTTCGAACGACCGAAGACGGGCGAAGCCGTCATGGAACTCGTGGCATTTGCCGTTTCGTCGGGTGAGACCGAGTGGACGGCGCCACTACTGGCGTCCGTTTTGACCACGCCACCAGCGATATCCGACGGCCGGGTCTTTGCTGCGGGATACGCACGCGATGAGACGCCGGTTATCCGCTGTTTGGAGGCCGAACGTGGCGAATTCCTGTGGGAACGAGAGCTGGACGACATAATGACCCGGCCAGTAGCCACAGAAGACAGGATTCTCGTTGGCGATGGCGGGAGTCTCGCCATCTACGACCCTGCGGGAGGTGAGCGTCTGGCGTCGATGGAGATCGAGGGCCGCGAAATCCAAGGAATCGCCGTCGACGACGGAACGGCGTTCGTCCTCTCCGACGACGGGCTAGTCGCACTGTCGGTTTCGGACAGTTCGGAACGCTGGTTTGTCGAAGGCGACCCACATGCAGACGGACTCGCAGTCGGTCGAAACAGTGTCGTCGCTCCACTCACCGGAGATACCTTCGATCTCGACACGCCCTGGCCGTGCATCGCGGCCTTCGATCGGAGCGACGGAGCGGCTCAGTGGTATTACGCGATCGACGAGGGTTTCGATCCGGCGATCGGTGCGCCACCAGTCATTGCCGACGGCGTTGTGTTCGCGATGAGCAACAAGCAGTCCGGGATTACTGCCCTCGGCGATCTGCCGTCCGAAAATGACTAAATCCGACATCGCTCGACTCCCTCCGACCAATACAGGTTGTGCTGTTCTCCCCAATCGAGCGTGAGTGAGAGAAAATAAGCACTACAGGCCGCTCGCGGCCGAAGTGCACAGCGAGCCGCGGGAGTCGAGCGCACCGAGGACCCTCCGTGCCTCGGCTGCCTCTGCAATCGCGTCTCTGAACACCACCTTGCTGCCCTCCGAAGCCATTTATCTCTCAGTGCCGTTCGTTCAACGAATGACGACCCCACCGACGACCCAATCCACTCCACACATTCACACGGCGCCCCGAACGGATGTCTCACAGAACCAGGGCAAATTCAGGATTCACTTCAACTTCCCCGGCCGCGCCGTTCCGGACCACGACGATCACGGTTACGGCCCGCTGGCGACTGTCGTTGAGTCGTTCATGGACCCCGGAACACTGATTCGAATGCACCAACACCGGAATGAGGAAATCATCTCGTGGGTCCCTGAGGGTGTCATGCGACACGACGACCGACAGGGGAATGAACTGGTCACAGACTCCGAGCATCTGATGGTGATGAACGCCGGCAGCGGCTTCTGGCACGCCGAAGAGACGTATGCGGAGGACCCACCACTCCGGATGCTCCAGATATTCGTTCGACCACAGACGCTCGATTTACAGCCGAAAATTCAACACGAGCCGATTCCCGAGTCGACGCCCGATGCGTGGCGTCACCTCTTCGGCCCAGAAGGAGGGGACGCTCCGTTGTTCGTTCGCAACGACGTCGACTTCTATGACTGCCGGCTTGCCGCCGGGGCGACTGTGTCGGTACCCACCCACCCCGATTGGGACACCTACCTCTACGTCTTTGAGGGGGCGGTCGATGTCGAAGACGCCCAACTCGGATACACTGAGAGTGCGCTGATACAGGGCAACGGCGATGACGACATCTCCGTGACTGCCAGCGAGGACTCGCTTCTCGTCGCGTTCTGTATCAACCCCGAGGCACCGATAACCCGCCAAGGGACGATTGGCCGCTAGCAGCCACACTCGAAGGACTAGTCACACCAACCGAAAAAGAGGAATTGCGTCTCTCGGGCTTGCCATTACCGCAGGGTCTCAGCCCAGGTACTGATGCATGCAATCTCCGCTGAGATGGCTCGGAAGCCGTCTTTCGATTGTCTCCCACAAACCGGACGCGTCTGTTTTAGAAGACCACCTTATGTTTCAGAGTTTGAAACCCGGCAGGGCGATATAACAACAGTGGGGTTGAATGAGTCGTATGGACTGGGCATTCAGACTCCGAAAAGACGTGCCACCGTGGGTACTGAAACTCGTACTTCTGGTCTCAATCCTGGTGGTTGCTGGTCTCCAGTATTTCGATATAGTATGAAATCCCCCTGTCTAATATGAACCGTCGGACGTTTCTGTCGACAGCAGTTGGCGGCGTGAACATCGCAGACCGCTACCTCAGCGGAGAGAGTCGTTCCAGAGAACACGAGAACGACGATGACTCGGCTGGGGATGGGGGTGACCGCCCCACAAGACAGCCAAGCCGATGCTACCCAGCAAGAGACGCTTGGAACGTATGCATCTTGAAACCGTAGAGCCACGCCCGGCCTGAACGTGGTGGAAGTCCCGCGTCTTCAGGCGCCGAGGGAGGTCAAGTCAGCTACCGGCGTGAATTCCCTTCGACGTAATACTCCTCTTCAGAGAGATGGCCGTACGGCATCGGGATGTCGTCGGGCCACTCAGCCATCCCATCACCGCCATCTTGATGCCCGGCTATTCGACCAGCCGCTTCCAGCGTGTCGTTATAGCGATCGATGGTTTCGTCGTCGAGCAGCGTCCGCGCAGCGTATTCGCTGATTTCCTCCTCGCTATAGAGGGTGAGGATGAGATCCGTGGTATCGTTGTCCATGCATGCTACAGAGTACTGGGTACGTATAGGTGTTGCGCGGTAGCGCTCATAACGATCTCACGGAACTGCCGATACCAGCCGAGCACTCACACGGCGTCGGCTCAGGCGGCCGGAAGCGCCCACTGCCACGCCGATCTGAGGGCGACGACCCCGAACGGGCCGGCGAACCCGGCGGCAACCGCCGCGATGGTGGGGGCGGAGTAGGCGAGGCCCGCCACGACGGCGATGCCACAGGCACCGACTGCGGCCGCCACCCCGGTCACGCGTCGGTCGAGTGGGCCGAACGCCGTCGTCTCGAAGGCCCCTGCACAGGCGCTACAGGCGCCTGCGAGCAACCCCCGCTCCTGCGCTTCCTCGAACGCCTCGGTGACCGGATGCTCCGGGTTCGCCGCCAGTTCGCCCGGCCATTCGGTGGCGGAGCCATCGAAGAACACTTCAACCTCCTTGCCGCTCTCGTCGAGGTCCAAGGCGTACTCGAGGGCGTTTGCGGTCCGTCCGACTTCGTCGGTGCTCGTGTTGAGCAGTACTGCGAAGCTGTCCATCGTCGTGCCTCCAGTAGAGTATCGGCTCATTTCGTGATATGTGTTATCTAACCACACGGTGACGGCGTTACGAGAGACACACGATACGGCAGTCGCTGACGCCACCCGCAGCTCGCGCCCATCCGCGACGGTCGGTGTTACAGTACGGTAACCGGGTTACCGGAACGTAGGCGAGCGCTTATTGGTTACTATACGTAACTCACACACGAGTGGTGACTCAAAATGGAAACGGAAACCGACTGTTCGTCGGGCGACTGTCCGACCGTCGGCGTCGATGCCGTGTCACTTGACCGCTTCGCCGCGATCGATACCGGCGGTCCCGAGCTATTGATATACGACCGAAACGGCGAGGACGCCTGGATACAGTCGGACGTGTACTTCGGCCATGAGACGTGTATTTGAGCGTCAGCGCGGAGTCCACGTGTCGTCGACAGCCCTCACAGATAGATAACCTAAAGAAACTAAGTATTGTAACGTAACTATAAGCATGTCCGATACGAACGTCACCCCATGAACGACCAACGTAAAGAGGTCTGGTGCGCCGGCGAGGAGTGGTGTCCGATTACAACGACGTCGTCGTTGATCGGCAAGAAGTGGCATCCAGTCATTGTCCATCGTCTTCTCGAAAACGGGCCACTCGGGTTCAATGCCCTGAAAGAGGAGGTCGACGGAATCTCGAGTAAGGTGTTGTCCGATACGCTCGACGACCTCGAAGGAAACGACCTCATCAACCGTGAAATCGTCAGCGAGAAGCCGTTTCGCGTCGAGTACTCCCTGACGGAGTTCGGCCAGTCCCTGAAACCGGTTATTTACGAAATGCGTGATTGGGGGTTGGAGTATCTCCGGCCACCGGAGGAGGCGTAGTCCTCAAGCACCGACGTCACGTAGTCCCGGCCGCCACGGTGCCAGTACAGGCCGACCACCCGGAGCGATTTCTCGACACGATATGGGACGAGTCCGTGCTTCTCACAGAACACCTCCCAGAACGTTTGAACCATCGCGCGGTCCTCGCGGTTCCCGATGTCGACATCGAGGTCGCCGAGGGCTTCCGTCACGGCGAACAGCGTATGGTCGACCGGCAGCGGGACCCACCCCATCCCCGCAAGCGACGCAACGCGGTCGTGCATCAGTCGCACCCAGAACGGCGTACTGATGGCATCCGCGATACCTGGCAAATCAGCCTGCCGAACCACTCGCGCTGCATGGGGTGCGACGTGGGCAGCGTGGCGCAGTAACTCCTGGGGATCCCCATCGAAGCGTTCGTACAGCGTGCCAGCAGACGTGAACCACCAGTGAGCGTCGTAGGCGTCCATAATATCGAGCCGATCGAAGAACGCCTCGAGTTCCTGTTCCCCCTCGGTCGTAACCAACCGGTGGGGGTCGTACACCCACTGATGCTGTTGCCAGAGGGTCTTACAGACGCGCCAGAATCCAACGCGCCCGATCTGCGGTTTTGGCCGCCCGGATGGATGGGCGTGAAACGGGACGAGCGACAGCGTCAGAAACCGGGCGGCTTCAGTGGCCGTGAGATCCAACTCGTCGACGACCGTATACTCCGGAAGCGAATGATCCGCGAAGAAGTCCGTTTTAGCTTGTTCTGCTTGCTGGAGCCGCAAGACGAGCGCCAGTAGTTCCGGCTCGTCTTGAATCATCGGTACTGTCCGCTCGAACCGAACCCCCGTAATGGTTTGGCGCCACCGCACAGTAGTGTTCAGATAAGCTGATTGCATGCGAAGGCGAAGGTTTGAAGCCAATTGTCGGTGGTGTCTGCTTCGGCGTTGCTGAAATAGTTTGAGAGCTGGTAGTTCCCTGTTTTACCTCACAAAAGACACGTTCGACACTATTCCGATTTCCATGTTTTTCGTATCTGAAATCGAGGCCATGTCGTTGACAGGCGTCTTTCAGCGGTGCAGCGCCATCGACGAGAAACACAGCGGTTTCAACGTCGTGTTTCTCGCGGAGTTCGGCAAAGAACGCGTGGGAGAGAACGTTTGTTCTGGTCGGTTCAATCTTTGTGTGGAGTAATTCGTTTGTTTCGGGATCGACAGCGGCGTACAGCCAGTAGCGTTCATCATTGAGTTGGATCACGGTTTCGTCGATCGCAACGTGATCCGGATTCTGATCAGATTCAGGCTGTAGATTAGCTTTGTGAACCCAGTTGTGAACGGTGGATCGAGCCCGTTCGACACCGGATATCTCAAGAATTGAAACTGTATTTGAAAGTGATAGGAAAGCCAAATGGAGTTGAATACCGAGCTTCATCAGTAATTTCGTGTCGCTTCTCGTTCCACAAAACCTAACTCAATCTCGTCTAAACAGCCGTTAAGGCGGGCGTTTTTGGACATAGACACTCAAAAAACGCACCGCCTCACTCTTCATCCTTATCTGAACACTGCCTCGCGATACGGCCGAACCCTTAACTGCGTGTCGTCGGTAAGAGGTAGCAATGGCTACGGAGTCGGCTGACGAGCCCGAAATCTCGGTGACGTTGCCGCCACCGCTCGAACGGTGGCTCGAAGACCGAGCCGACACCCTCGATGTCGACCGGGAGGAACTCGTCGTCCAGTTGCTCAGCGCCTACCGGACGACAGCCGACCTTGACGGCGAGGAGGCCCCCGCCATCGAGTCGCCCGAACTCGACGCCGAGTTCCTCGAAGACATCGAACGCCGAATCGAGACGGTCGATGAGGCGGAACTCGAGCGACTGGAGCGCCGCGTCGGCTCGCTGGAGTCCGAACTCGACGAGCACGTCGACGACATCAGAAACCGGGTGCTCCAACTCCGCGATGGGTTACAGGACCGCGCGGAGGAAGACCACGACCACACCGAAATCGACCAACTGAACCAACGGGTGAACGGTCTCGCCGATGACATCGACGGACTCGGCACCGACGTGGCGAACCTCTCGGATAGCGTCGAGGCAGTCGACGAGCAACTCGCAGACGTGACGGCGAAACTCAACCGACTGGCACGCATCATCGTGGCGCTCCGAAAGCAAAGCGACGATGTCGACACCAAACGGGAGCAGCACCTCGAGGACCTCAAACGGCGGGCCGGTCGGGAGGAAATCCGGTCGGCGAAGTGTGCCGGCTGTTCGAGTTCCGTCGACATCGCGCTGCTGACCGAACCCGCCTGCCCGAACTGTGGTATCGAGTTTGGCAACCTGACGCCGTCGACCTCCATCTTCGGAAGTTCGAAACTGACCGCCGAGGATCCGCCAGCAATCGAAAGCGGGGAGGACACCGATGGGTGACGACGACGGCCGCGATGGGGTCCGCGACGAGGAACGCGACGACGACCCCTTCGCGGAACTGGACGGCGATTTCGACGGCGACTCTGTCGACATGGACTCCGATGAACTGTTCGACGAGATGGACGTCGGCGACGTCGACGAGGAGGCCCTCTGGGATGCCCTCGAAGACGGTGAAGCGTCCGGCGCCGTCGCTCAGGCGGATTCGGTCGCGGCAACCGACGACGCCGTCGAGCGCGAGGGCGAGACGGCCGTCGTTCCCAAGAGCCGATACTGCCAGTCGTGTGAATACTTCTCGGCGCCGCCGGAGGTGTCCTGCTCTCACGACGGCACCGAAATCGTCGAACACGTCGACATGGAGTCCTTCCGGGTTCGGAACTGTCCGATTGTCGCCCAGCGGCGCGGGCCGACCGACCAGATACTGACCGATGACGAGTGAATCCACACGGTTTTGCCGCTCCGACCGCTAGCGACGGCCATGCAGTTCTGCGACGAGTGCGGGTCGATGATGCACTCAGAGGACGGCGAGATGGTGTGTTCGTCCTGTGGGGCGAAACAGTCGAAAGACGAAGAGCGCGCTGCGGAGTTCGTCACCACGGAGACCCAATCCGAGACCGAACTCATCGAGACGGAGGAGGGAGCGAACTTCGAAGGAAAACCGACCGCCGACGACGTGACCTGCGAGAAGTGCGGTCACGGAAAGGCGTGGTACACCATCAAACAGACCGGCGCCGCCGACGAACCGCCGACGCGGTTTTTCAAATGTCAGGACTGCGGGTACCGCTGGCGGGAGTACAACTGACTGCTCGGCGGGCCGTTCGCATAGTCTGTCGCCACGGTAACATTTTAACGCCAGTCGGTGGTCGTAGTGGTTATGCCAGCGAAAGCGACGGACTCCCCCATCGAATACGAGGAAATCGACCGCTGGATGGGTGGCGTCGGATGGATTGCCCATCCCGATGAGACGATGCAGCGAGCCAGCCACGCCCTGTTGACGGACGACGGCGTGTGGCTGGTCGACCCCATCGACGCCCCGGGAATCGACAGTCTCATCGAGGAGTTCGGCGACGTCGCCGGTGTCCTCGTCCTCTCGAGTCACCACACCCGCGATGCCGACGCGGTCGCCGAGCGCCACGGCGTCCCGGTGACGCTGCCGGCACCGATGACCGACGTAGCCGGTGTCCTCGACGCGCCCACTGACCGGCTCGACGTGGGCGGGACGCTCGGCGAGTACGAACTCATTGAAGTCGCCCGGAGCGGCAGCGCATGGCAGGAGTACGCCCTCTATGACGGCGAGACGCTCGTGGCGTCGGAATCCGTCGGCGCCGCCGACTACATGCGCGTCGGCGACGAGCGCCTCGGCGTCATGTTGCTCCGTCGGCTGACGCCACCCCGTGAAGCGTTCTCCAGCCTCCAACCGAACCGGGTGCTCTCGGGCCACGGTCCCGGCGTCTTCGAGGATGCCGACGACGCCCTGGCGGATGCCCTCGAAAACGCCCGTCGTCGATTCCCGAAGGCGCTGGCCGCCAACGGTCTCGCGCAGGCCCGAACCATCGCTGCCGCGTTGCGCACCTGAGACGGCTCGCGTTCCGTCCGGAAATCGCGCCCTTGAAACGCTCGCCGGACGACTGCCACACAATGAGCGACGACAGCGAGGCGTACGAACCGCCGGAGCGCGAGGAGTTCGACCACGACCCCGTCGAGCACGCACGCGTCACCGCGGGGATGTCCGTCGCCGACTTGGCCGACGAATACGGCAAGGCGGGCATCGGTGCCGCGAACCTCGGAGAAGCCATCGACGTGACCGGCGAGATATTCGCAAGCGAGGAGACGACCACCTTCTTCGGCCTCGCGGGGGCGATGGTTCCCGCCGGGATGCGAGCCATCGTCGCCGACCTCATTCGAGAGGGCCACATCGACGCTCTCGTGACGACCGGTGCGAACCTCACCCACGATTCCATCGAGGCCATCGGCGGCAAACACCACCACGGTCGGGAGGAACACCCCGACCTCGAAGAGCGGGACTTCGACGAGCAGTTGCGCCACGAGGAAGTCGACCGCATCTACAACGTGTATCTCCCACAGGAGCACTTCGCGCTGTTCGAGAACCACCTTCGAGAGGAGGTGTTCGAGGCCGTCGGCGAGGAGGTCGTCTCCATCGCCGAGTTCACTCGGCAACTCGGCCGGGCCAACAGCGAGGTCAACGACCGCGATGGCATAGACGAGGACGCCGGCATCGCCGCCGCGGCATACGAGAACGACGTGCCCGTCTACGTCCCGGCGATTCAGGACTCCGTCCTCGGGTTGCAGGCGTGGCTCCGCTCGCAGGTGTCGGGCTTCTCGCTGGACGCTCTGAAGGACATGTCGCCGCTGAACGACCTCGCCTACGAGGCGGAGTCGACCGCGGCCATCGTCGTCGGCGGTGGCGTCCCGAAGAACTACGTCCTCCAGACGATGCTCGTGACGCCGGAGGCCTACGATTACGCGGTCCAGTTGACGATGGACCCGCCGCAAACCGGCGGTCTCTCTGGGGCGACACTAGACGAGGCGCGGTCGTGGGGGAAACTGAAGGAAGACGCACGGAACGTCTCGGTGTACGCCGACGCCACCATCACGCTCCCGCTCGTGGTCGCGGGGGCGCTCGACCGAAGCGAGTAGCCGAAACATCCGTCGGATTTTTGCCCGACGGCGAAGAGACGCCTGCCATGGGGGCGTATCAGGTGTTCGTCTGGCTGTTCGCGTGGGGATTCGTCGGCGCGTCAATCGTCGTCGCATCGACATCCGGTGACCCGACGACCGTGTCCGACAGCCTGGTTCAGTTCGTCGGACTGTTCTATCTCGATACGGTTTCGACGCTCCGGGAGTTCACCGAACTGACCGCAATCGCTCCCCGGTGGACGGATGCGGGGTACGCAGTCGTCTCCGTCGTTCCACTCGGGCTTCACGTGTTCCTCGCGACTGCCGCGGCCGCCTATCCCGACGAAGAGCCGCTTGGGGCCGGGGACGCGGTGTTCGGTCTCGGCACGATAGTCGGCTTCTGTGCGGTGCTCGGTGCGCTCCTTTTCGGCCTCGGTGCACAGTTGCTCGCGGGGTCGATTATCGCCGTCGGCATCGGCGTCGCGATGTTCGGCATCGAAGTCGCGTTCGGTTCTTGACCGGTCGCTTCTCCCGGCGCCGAACCGCCCTCTCAAAGGGTGTGTGTGTTCGTACTCCCGCACTCCGGACACTGGGTGAGCGTCCCGAGCGGTGGGTGTTCGACGCGACTCCACGCGTCGGACCCCGGGGGTGCCTCGAAGCCACACTCCAGACAGCGTTGTACGGTACCGAGGGACATGGTACACATTCGCGTCGGAGCCTACTTAACAGCTATTCCAGCAGGCTGTCACGTCGTCGGGGCGAGCGCATCGGCCCAAAACGATACGGGGAACGGCATCGATTCGTGCGTGCCCCCATCGAAACCCTCGCCGCTGGAAGCGAGGCGGATTTCGAGAGAACCGCCACGCCTTTGCCGCCCCAAATCGTCGGCAGATTCACATGAGCGACGCACAAGAGTTGTTCGAGGAACTGCAGGCACAACTGGAAGACACCGGACAGACACTCGGTGACCTGCTCCAGCAGGCCGTCGAGGACCCCTCCTCGGCGCCCGATATCGCCGTCGAACTGCTGGAGGAGGCCGCAAACACCGGCCAGTCCGTCGGTGAACTGCTGCAGGACGCCGTCGAATCCAGCGACGAAATCGCCGGAGAGTTCACCGACGGGAACTTCCTCGTCGACTTCGGCGAGGACACGCTGTCGATGGACTTCGACGACGACCTCCTGCTCGTCGACCCATCCGACGAGGAGTTCGCCGAACTCCTCCGGCAGTTCGACGTTTTCGGCGTCGGCGAGCAGTTCGGCTTCATCCCCCCGGCCGACGAGGAGTAACGACGGAACGCACTTGCCGTTCGACGTTTTATCCGCGAGTGGCCGATGACGAGCCAGCGGGCCGAGTTGGTGTAGGCAGCCGACAGTGACGAGCCCTATGAGTGCCGAGGCCTTCGATTGTGGGACCGTCATTCGTCCCACAACTTCTAGAAATCAACGTAACGCGCTTATAGATTCTATTCTGTCGATGACCGTTTAGACACATCCGCAAAACTGGTACCACTGTTACGGAACGGCCGCGCTGTTCCTTTGACCTCCCTTACATCTATGAACGTTGCGCTGATACTGCCCAGTAATCAATGAGACGACGTGACTTTCTGCGGACTGGAACCGGCGTCGGCCTCACCATCACGATCGCAGGCTGTAACACATCTTCGGACGACTCAGGGAACGGTGGGACAGACTCCTCACCTTCTTCTGCATCTGAGGAACCGGCAGGAGGCACTGACAGCGACGGTGAAGACGACCAGCAGACAGATGCAGATCCTGAAAACGCAGTAAGATACTTTTTCGAAGACGAAACAGGAGCACTCGGCCAACTAGCAGACGACGAAACACCTGAAAACTACGACCATACTATAACTAATTCTACAACAGAGTCAGAATATCAGGAAATGCAGAGAAACGACCGACAGTACCCGGAAGGAATGGAAGACGGACAGTTAACAATGACCGTTGATGAAATGATTTCACGTGCAGAAGAAATCTACAATAACCCAGAAGAGCATATTGACACATTAGGATATGAAGACCTGAACTTGCTTGAAGAAGACGATGAAATCCTATTCACACGTGCACTGATCAAGGCATCACAGGAAGCAGGAGTAGACAGCTCAGGTTTGGCAGATATTATAGTAGCAAACATGGCAGAAGATGCCATCGATCAGATTCAACCAGGATTTACTGATTTCAAACTATCAACTCTTCCAGCAACTGAACCGATAGCACCAGGAAGACAAGGACACAGTGGCGGAGTAAGAGAAAATGAGTACAACCAGAGCTTCGGAAACTCAGGATTCAGACACATGGCCGCCCTGCTCCAGTACGAGAAAGATGGAGAAACAGAACTCAAATACGCAGAACAGACTAACGCCGTAAATATTAACACATTCAGAAGGGTAATCAGAAACCCAGAGTTCTCACTCTACCGTTCAAGCCTAGACCAAGATACAGTAGACAACGCAAGAGACTCAGAACCCGGCGACGAAGGAACTATGTTCCCAGAACACTACGTCACAGCACTTGACTACACGAAAGCAAGAGAACTAGAAAATTCAGATGATGACATTCTTGGATTAGGAAATAATGGTAGTGGCGGGTATGTTTCAGTTGGTGATTATATTGGAGATACTCTCTTAGAGCTGGTTGATGATATGGGAATAACAGGCTACGATAACAACCCAGATAGGAATCTTGATCAAGCCAGAACTACAATGGACGGTACTCTTATATCCGATGAATTTGGAGAGAGCCTTGAAAACTTTGTTACAAATCCTTCAGCTGAAGAAAGACAGTACGTGGAAAATATAGCCCGTGGCATGTATCAGATACAGGAACAGGAGGGATGGGGAACAAGCCTGGCACTAACAGGTACAGTAGAGGATCCAGAAATACTTCCTACAGATCAGGCTACCGTGAACTCAGTTAGAGAAGACCAAGCGTACGACCAAGTCAGGGAAAGAGTTACGGGCTAATTTTGATGGTTCTCTCCTTGCTGTCCCTCTTCTCCGCAATCCAGTTCAGAGTCCGAGCGGCTTGATACAGTCTAGATACTCCTCTCGTGCGTCGTCCCTGTCGACACGCGTGTAGATGTCCATCGTCTCGCTTTCCGCATCCCCACGGATATACTGGAGGAAGTGCTGTTTCATCCCCTGATTTCGCATCAGCGTCGTGAACACGGTTCGGAAGGTATGCGGTGTGAACTTCTTGTGGAACCGGTCCTCGCACTCGTCCATCACGTCCCCACTGACCGCTGCCTCGCGTACCGCACGCTGAATCACGGTCTTCGTCAATCGGTCGTCACGGATACTCACGAACAGGTAATCCAGATCCGTATCCCGGCGAATCAGCTTGAACCGCTTGATTGTCCGAATCGTCTCGCGGTCAATCGGTACGACGGTCTGCTTCCCACCTTTCCGCTCGCGTAGTCGGATGAAGCCATCGTCCAGCATCAGGTCGTCCATCTTGATCTCCAAAGTCTCCTCCAACCGACACCCAGTCTTCGCCAGCAGAACGGCGACCGCCTTGTTCCGCGGGTTCGGAATCGCCTTCACGATCTTCTTCGCGTTCTCCCACGTCGCACAGTCCGGCCGCTGCCGGATCTGCTTCGGAATCTCCTCCAACACCACACCGGCCGGATTCCCCGTGATGTTCTCGAACCGGGGCCGCTTCATCGCGTAACTGAAAAACGCTGACAGTGATTCGAGGTAGCGACGCTTCGTGTTCTGGCTTACATCGCGGTCGTCCAGGATACGCAGGTACTCCTCGACGTGCCGCACCTCCGTCTCCTCCGGCGAAAGATCGGGGAAGTGCTCGTGGTAGTACCGCTTTAGCACCCGACTGTAGGAGTTCAGGGTTCGCGGACTCCGTCCAGTCGTCTGTTTCTGCTTGATGAAGTCGTTGATCGCGTCGTGCTTGTTCTCGTAGACCGTCTCGTACCAGTCGTCAGCCATCACTCCTCACCCCCAGCGAGCCGCCACCCGTGACCGTGCTCGAACTCGACCTCCTCACGGGCAGCCAAGAAATACAGCTCATCCTCGACCGGCTCCCGCAACAATTCGTCCACGGTGTCGCTCGCGACGACCCGCTGTAGCACTTCGTCGAACGTCTGGTACTCCTCGGTGAGGAACTGCTTCAGGAACGCCGAATCGTCAATCGTCACCGAATCACGTTTTTGATGTTTCGCCTGCGCCAAACGATCCTCCAACTCATCGATTTTCTTCTTGAGCCGCTGGACTTCCTGGTCGCTGCCCTGGGGCGCGAGGAACCCTTCGTCCCTGATCGCCCGGGCTTCCTGGATAAGTTCGTGCAGGTACTTACTAGTACTCTTATAATTTTTCTCGTCGGCTTCTTGCTGCCACGTCTCCTTGTGGCTCATCGGTACGTAGATTTTCACCAGTCCGGTGTCTTGCGACATACCCATATTCTCTTTCCAGCCAGTCATCTAACGACACCTCCTCGCATCTCCACATCAACCACATACTCATCAACATTTTTATAATTGGTACTGGCCGGAGCCTCCGTGAGTGCCGAGGCCAGCTTTCTACCCGTGCATCTACGAAGGGACGTGAAGTGGACGACCGTCCGACTCGCTCGCAAACACTCAAATCCCCGACGCACCTAGAGGACACGTGAAAAAGTCGCTTCTCGTCTACGACGGTAGCAACCCGCTGTTCCGCGCGGCCGTCGAGGCGGCGACCCGTCGGTCGGACGAACTCGTGGCCGCCCGCTGGGACTCCGAGCCAGTACAGGCGTTCCTCGAAGCGCAGTTCGACGCCCGACCCTTCGCGTTCATCTTCGTCGAGGATGACGCCGTCCACGTCGGCGAAGAGACCGTCGGGCGGGTACTCGGTCGGATGGGCTTCGCTGACTCGCTCGTCGACGGGCTGGAACGAACCTACGCTGTCGGGGGCGCTACGTTCGGCCGGTTGGTACACGGACGAACGGTAGCGGACCTCAGCGGAACGTTCCCGCTGTCGGCGGATGCCGAAGCCCATCTCGCGGAACTCCGTCGGGTTCGAGAGATACCGGTTCAGGATGGCCCTCCCGCAGGGCCCTGATTAGCCTTCTGCAAGCGCTTGCTGGACTGCCACCTCGACCGGCGTCTGCTCGATGGGAACGACCGACTGCAGGTCCCGCTTGGGGTCGACGGTCACGGGGTTTCGCATACTCTCGACTAACGGCCGGGCGATGTCGTACTGGACATCCGTCGTCAGTCGGAGCCAGTGTGAAGACAGTGCCGGAGACATTATCGGAACCGGCACGATTAGGACACGCTTTCCTTTTTCTTTGGCGGTCAATTTGAGCAGTGACTCGTAGGACCACACTGTCGGCGCGCCGATGTCGTAGATACCGCCTCGAGTCTCTTCGACGTCGAGGACGCCGATTAGGTAGGCGATGGCATCGTCGATGCCAATCGGCTGACACGGCGTCCGCACCCACTTCGGGACCGTCATCACGGGCAGGCGGTCGGTGAGGTCGTCGACGATGCGGAAGCTCGCGCTGCCGGAACCGATGATAATCGCTGCTCGGAGGACGGTCAAATCGAAGCTCCCGGTTTCGAGCACCGACTCGACCTCTCGACGGGAGGCAAGGTGTGGCGAGAGGTTTCGTTCGTCGCCGCTGATGCCGCTCAGGTAAATCACTCTGTCGACGCCGGCTTCCGATGCTAGTTCTCGGAACCGGCGGGCGTAGGTCCGGTCTAACTCCGCGAAATTCTCGGCCGTCAGCGAGTGAATCAAGTAGTAGGCCGCGTCGATTCCCTCACAGAGCCCCTCCAGCGATGCCGGATTACTGAGGTCACCTTGGAATATTTCAACGTCGTCCGGGAACCTCGACTGACTCGCGCTTCTGGAGAAGGCAACGACTTCGTGGCCGGCCGAGCGCAGTGACTCGACGAGCCGCCCGCCGACGAACCCGGTCGCTCCAACGACGAGAACACGCATTGATGTCTATACGTGCCGCGATGACATGGATGTTCGGTTGGTTCACTGGTGCCGGCGCCGCTGGCGGCAGTGCCGAACCGAGTGGCTCCCTGCGGCGTGTCGGGAGCGACTATACATAGAAAACGAGTCGTGAGACCGGTGCCAGTCTCTTAGGTGATTTCTGACGTGAGGTCGTTTAACGACGTGTGGTGGCGTCCTCGCTGTCGTTCGGGGTGCTCAAAGGAGAAGCGAAATCACAGCCAACACCAAGAAGATGATGACGAACCACTTTGCGATGGTCATCGTGACTCCGGCGACCCCGCGTGCACCGAGGACTGCTGCGACGATTGCAATTACGAAAAATATCACCGCCCACTGAAGGAAATCGCCTGATAATTGTAGCGGGACCAAGCTAGCAACCCCGGCCGACAACTAGTGTTCGACCGACGCCGCGATTGTAGTGGTCTCCATATCGGTAGCAGTAGGGATACGTCATTAGTTATGGAGTCTCAAAACCGAGCGGGCGTGAGTAAGTCGAGTCCCAGCAGCGATAGAACGTGACACCCTCGAGGTAGAACAGTCCAGTCGAATCCGCTAGTGGATTGACGACTGCGAACGGTTCTGACGCTCGGTAACCCGGTGGTCCCCGGGGCCAGTGAACAGTTCTTAGCCCACTCGGTCCGTTCGTCGGGTATGTCACCGGAACCCACTGTCGACCGGGAGATAAGCGCCCGAGACGAGAACGTCCACCGAAGTTGGAGTGCCGCTTTCGACCCCATCGCGTCGGTCGAACCGGGGTCAGTCGTGCGATTCGACTGTCGAGGGGCACCGGACGGGCACTTCGACAGCGAGTCGACGGTCGAAGCCCTCGAAACGATGTCCTTCGAGGGGCATCCGTTGACCGGCCCCGTTCGGGTCGAGGGGGCCGAACCGGGGGACGTACTCGCCGTCGAGTTCCTCGAGTTCCAGCACAAGGGGTTCGGTGTGAGTTACTTCTATCCGGGCGATGCGGGGAAGGGACTGCTTCCGGAGTCCTTCGAGGACCCCGGACTCCACGTGTGGGACCTCGACGGCGAAGTCGGACGGTTCGTCGACGGAATCGAAGTCCCGCTGCATCCGTTTCCGGGCGTCGTCGGCGTCGCGCCGTCGGAACCGGGGACCCACAGCACCGTCCCACCGAGGCGGGTGGGCGGGAACATAGACATCAAACACCTCACCACGGGGTCGACGCTGTACCTTCCGGTCGAGACCGAGGGCGCGCTGCTCAGCATCGGCGACTGCCACGCGGCACAGGGTGATGGGGAGGTGTGCGTGACCGGTATCGAGGCTCCGATGTTCGTCACTGCTCGACTCTCGGTGCGGTCGGATATGAACGTCGACGGTCCACAGTTCGAGACGACGGGACCGTTCACGGCGAATGGGGTGGACGGACCGACGTACGGAACGGCGGGTGTCGCCGACGAACTCATGGAGGCGACCAAACTGGCCGTCCGTCACATGGTCGACCACCTCGAAGCGGTGCGGGGACTCACTCGCGATGAGGCGTATCTCCTCTGTTCGGCCGCGGTCGATTTGAAAATCAACCAGGTCGTGAACCGACCGACGTGGACGGTGTCAGCGTATCTTCCGAAGAGCATCTTCCCGGGCGACGATACGGTATGATGTAGAGACACCACCGGCGAAAATCGAATTCTCGTGCCGCGTAGACGCCGGTCAGAACCGCGCCCACCCATGACAACAGTCCACAGGAAATGTCGGATGCGTTGGAATTGTGGGTTCCACCGAAGTATGCGTTGGTTGTGATGAATCGGACATGGTTTCTCGGATATGACCATTATGGTCCGTCCTGTGTTTGAAAAAGCGTCTACTTTGGATGTACGTTTACTAATATTGGATTATAGCGGACGTATACGGAACCCTTATCAGTGTACCTCTACTTCGGTTACTTGCAATGGTAAACGGTAAGGTTGATTTCTTCAACGACACGGGCGGCTACGGTTTCATCGCGACTGAGGACTCTGACGACGACGTTTTCTTCCACATGGAGGACGTTGGCGGTGAGGATCTGACAGAAGGGACGGAAATCGAATTCGAGATCGAACAGGCCCCCAAGGGCCCGCGCGCGACGAACGTCGTCCGCGCTTAATTACGGTTACTGCATCGTCGCTACACGGCGACGCCGCGTAACTTCGCTTCTTTCGAGGACTGCTCCGATAGCGACGGCGCTACAGAAGGGGCAGGAACGGGTTTCGACCGATTCCCGACAGCCTCGTTTTAATAATCACCCCCACGAGACGGCAGTATGGTCACTCGATGCTCGAACGGACGCGTTCCCCGGAGGCGACGATGGTAGACGTCGCCTTCTCCGCGGCGCGGGTCCTCCTCGCCCTGTTCCTCGTCGTCCTGAACGGCTTTTTCGTCGCCTCGGAGTTCGCCTTCGTCCGGGTCCGGTCTACGTCGGTCGAACAACTGGCCGAGGAGGGACGCGCTGGGGCCGGCGTCCTACAGGACGTGATGGCGAACCTCGACGACTACCTCGCGGCGACGCAACTCGGCATCACCATCGCCTCGCTCGGCCTCGGTTGGATCGGCGAACCGGCCGTCGCGGCACTTATCGAGCCAATTCTCGAATCCGTACTGCCGGCGAGTCTCATCCACCTCGTGGCGTTCGCAATCGGCTTCAGTTTCATCACGTTCCTCCACGTCGTCTTCGGCGAACTCGCACCGAAGACGATTGCAATCGCTGACGCCGAGCGAGTCTCGTTGTTGCTGGCCCCGCCGATGAAGTTCTCCTATTACCTGTTCAAACCCGGCATCGTCGTGTTCAACGGCACTGCCAACGCCTTCACCCGCCTGCTGGGAGTCCCGCCGGCCTCCGAGAGCAACGAGACGCTCGAAGAGCGCGAAATCCGTCGCGTCTTGATGCGGTCGGGCGAAGAGGGCCACGTCGAGATGGCCGAAGTCGACATGATAGAGCGCGTGTTCGACCTCAACGACACCGTGGTTCGAGAGGTGATGGTGCCGCGACCGGACGTGGTGAGCGTCCCGGCCGACCTGTCGCTGTCCGACCTCCGGTCCACGGTGCTTGACGCCGAGCACACGCGTTACCCCGTCGTCGAGGCCGACGACGCCGACCGTGTGGTCGGATTCGTCGACGTGAAAGACGTGCTCCGCGCTGCCGAGACCGGCTCCGAGTCGGCGACCGCTGGCGACCTTGCACGCGAAATCATCGTCGTTCCGGAGACGATGACGGTCAACGACCTCCTCTTGCAGTTCCGGGACGAACAGCGACAGATGGCTGCCGTCATCGACGAGTGGAGCGCCCTCGAAGGCATCGCGACCGTCGAAGACGTCGTTGAGGCCATCGTCGGTGACCTCCGCGACGAGTTCGATGCCGAGCGCCGCGAACACTCGATACGCAGCGTCGACGACGACACCTACGATGCCGACGGGTCGGTTACGCTGTCGGCCATCAACGACACCCTCGACACCGACTTTGAGACCGAGGGCTTCGAGACGCTCGCCGGATTTGTGTTCGACCGCCTCGGGCGGGCACCCGAAGTCGGCGACAACATCGAGGCTGAGGGGTACGTCATCGAAGTGACGAGCGTCGACGGCGCCCGTATCTCGACGCTCCGAATCAAAAGCGCGCCCGATGACCCGGACACGTCGGCGGAGTAATCGCCCGTCACCGGTCGGAACATCCCGTAATCCAGAAGGTTTACGCCCGAAGCGCGGCCGAACGTACCCGTGCTCGAACTCGCTATCGTCCTGAAGTGGCTCGTTGCGTTCGCGGCCCTGACCGCGGTCGGCGCGCCGCTGGCGGCGGCCGCTTTCCCGCGGCTTCCCCGCCGCGGTGCGGCGCTGGCCCTCCCGGCGGCCGTCGTCCCGCTTGCGCTGTTCGTGTTCTGGCTGGGACAGGTGACCTTCGGTCTCCACACCGTCGTCGTCGGCCTGGGTCTCGTCGTCGCGGCGTCGGCGCTGGCGTATCGCCGCGGCGCTGAACCGGAGTGGCGCGCCGTCGCCGGTGGCTACGCCGTCTTCGCCGTCGGCTTCCTGTTTCTCGTCTCCTTCCGGATGTACAACGCCGGCATCACGCCGGCCGGTGGCGAACAGTTCCTCCACTTCGGATTGGTGAAGGCGCTGTTGCGAGCGGAGACGCTTCCACCCGAGGACTTCTGGTTCGCCGGCGAACCGCTCCGGTACTACTACGGCACCCAGATGCAGGTCGCCAGTTACACGCTGTTGACCGACACCGCACCGCGGTACGGGTTCAACCTCGGTATCGCGGCGTTCTACGGCTTCCTCGTCGTGTCGGCGTACGGTCTCGTCGGCGCGGCGACGGCGCTCCGCGGTCGGTCCTACCGTCTCGGCGGCGCACTCGGCGTGTTCTTCGTCGCCCTCGCGGGCGCGCTGACGACCGCCGTCCGCCTCGGATTCGGCCTGCTTCCCCGCGAAACCGCCCTCGAGTACGGCCGGCCCGCCTTCGACGCGGTCCGGCACATGCCCTACGAGGAGGCCGTCGTTCGACTGAGCAATCCCTTCGAGTGGGGTTGGTTCTACACCCGATACGTTGTCCCCAACACCCTCCAAGAGTTCCCGCTGTACTCCTTCGTGAAGTCCGACCTCCACGGCCACGCGCTGGCCAACGGCTACATTCTCTTTGCCGCCGCCTTGGCGCTCAGTTACTATCTGACGCCGGCCGAGGAACGCGGCCGACGCCTCACCGTCGTCTACGGCGGGATGGGACTTGTCGCGGGCGTCTTCGGGTTCATGAACACGTGGTCGCTGCCGACCGTCGTCGGATTGGCGTGGCTCGCACTCGCCGCCGCGGATGCCCACCCGGCGACGCTGCTTCCCGGCGTCGGTGACCGACTGGCCGTCGATGCCGACCCCGAATCCGGCGGTCGACTCGAATGGCTCGGCGCCGAACTGTGGCGTATCGTCCTCGCGGGCGTCCTCGCGGCGGGCGTCGGATTGGTCGGCGTCGCCTTGGCCTCTCCGTTCCTCATCTTCGGCAACGTCCCGACCAACGAGGGCGTCGGCTTCCTGCCGCCGCGAACCGATATCTGGCCCTTCCTCGTCATCTACGGCAACGTGCTGGCACTGTTCGCCGGCTACCTGCTCTACAGCGGCCGCGAGGCGATTCGTGACGCCTCGCCGGTCGCCGTCGTCGCCGTCTCGCTGTCGGGGCTGGCCGCCGTCGCCGCCTTGCTCTGGCTCGTCGACTTCGCGGTGCTGGCGGTCACCGGCCCGCTGTTGCTCGGTGCGTGGTGGCTCCTCCGAACGGACCGAATCGGCTTCGAGGGACTGTTGCTCGTCGCCGGTGTCGGGCTGATTCTGTCGATGGAAATCGTCTACGCAAAGGTGTGGCCGCCGACCCAGATTCGCTGGAACACGACGCTGAAGGTCGCCGTCCAGGGGTGGACTCTCGCCGCGGCGGGGATGGGCGGTGCGAGCGCGCTCGTCCTCACGGACGCACGCCAGTATCTCGCGGAGCGACTGTCGAGTGAATCCACCGAGACATCGACCGACACTGCCGCTCGCGCGGACGGTGGGGCAGAAGACGTGACCGGTCGGATTCCCTCGATGCCGACGCCGACGCGCTCCGCTGTGGTCGCCGGAACGTTGGTCGTCGCCGTCATCCTCTTGAGCAGTCCGTTCGCAGTCCTGACGTTCGCCGGTGAAGTCGGCTCCGACGCGGCCGCCGACCGCGAGGCGACTCTCGACGGACTGGCGACCCACGAACACTGGCACGCCGAAGAGATGGAGGCCATTCACTGGCTCGACGACCGGCAGGGGACGCCGACCATCGTCGAGGCGCCGGGGCGGGCGACGTACCGCTGGAGCAGTCCCGCCTCGACACTGACTGGCCTGCCCGCGGTCATCGGATGGGACCACCAACAGGGGTATCGCGGCGTCGAGGCATTCGAGCGCCGCGCCGAGGAGGTCGACGCCGTCTACGCCGGGCCGTGGTCCGACGCCGCAGCGACGCTCCGAACCTACGAGGTGCAGTACGTCTACGTCGGCCCCAACGAGCGCGAACAGTACGGCGAGAACCTTCGGGCGTTCGACGAGCGACCGGAGTTATCCGTCGCCTTCGAGAACGAGGCGGTGACGATTTACGAGGTCGACCATTCCGCGCTCTCGGCGTCCGGGGGTGGTTGACGGCGTTCAGCCGGCCGTCTCGTTTCCGGGTGCCGTCTGCTCGATGACGTACCGCTGGCCCACCATCGGGTCCAGCAGGCTGTCGACCGGCGCGCGGTCGTCTCTGAGTATCGGTACGTCGTCGGTCGGTTCGCCGTTCCGATAGCTTCCGATTTCGCTTTCGAGGTCGATGCCGATGTCGCGCTGGCGGTTCCGTTCGCGCAGTTCGGCTTCGGTCACCTGTTCGGGGTTCTTCGTGGCGACGATTTCGATGTTCTGGACGACGCTCGACCCGGCGGTCGGGAAACTGTACACCTGCGGGTACACCTGCTCCATCGTTCGGTACTCGGCGCGGTAGAACTCCGAGGCCGGCCCGCTCGGCGCTGAGATGAGGTTCGCAAACAGGATGCCGTCCTCCGAGAGGCGGTCGTTGGTCAACTGCATGAACTCCACCGTCGTCAACTGGAACGGCACCTTGTCCTTCTTGTAGGCGTCGAGGACGATGAGATCGTAGGTGTGGTTGGTGTTCCGAAGGAACCGACGGCCGTCGCCGTTGTGGATGTTGAGTTGCTCCGACTCCTCGACGCGGAAGTACTGCTTGGCTACGTCGATGACTTCGGGGTCGATTTCCACCACGTCGACGGTGGCGTTGTACTCGGCGGCGAACCGTTTCGGGCCGGTGAACCCACCGCCACCGACGAACAGCACTCTGTCGATGTCGTCGGGGTCCTTCGCGAACAGATACGGCATGTGGAAGTATCGCGTGTACTCGAAGACGTGGCGGTTCGGGTCGTCGAGGTCCATCGCGCTGTGGCGTTGGCCGTCGAGATACAGCGTCCGGGTGTCGCCGAGGTCTGCCACTTCGAGTTCCTGATACGGCGTCTGGGTCTGGTAGACGACCTGTCCACCCGTCGAGACGCCGACGGCACCGCTACCGATGGCGGCGACGAGAAGCACCGTGACGCCGACCGTGGCGAACAGCGGTTCGCGGTTCATCGACGGCAGCGCAATGGACAGCGCCGTCCCGACCAACAGCAGACCAAACAGGAAACTGATAGCCTCGATGCCGAACGAGGGGATGAGGAAAAAGGTCGTACCGAACGCGCCGAGGATACTTCCGACCGTTCCGAGCGCGTACACCCGACCGGAGGCCTCGCCGATTTCTTCCGTGTTCGACAACTCAGCCGCGTAGGGACTGATGAAGCCGAGCAGATACGTCGGCGGACCGAACAGCAGCGTGATGGCCGGCAGCGAGGCGAACCGACTGGGAAGCGGGAACGACGACCCCGCCGCCAACAGCAAGTCGCCCGCGAAAATCAACAGCGCGACGTAGGCGGCCGTCCCGAGCAACAGCCACGTCAGGCGGTCGACGCTGGCGCGTTCGGCGGCGCGCTTGCCGCCGTAGTGATACCCGAGGCTCAGCGCCGCGAGGAACACGCCGATGATGCTCCCCCAGGTGTAGATGCTGCTGCCGAACTGGGGGGCGACCATGCGGCCGGCGAGGATTTCCAGCCCCATACTCGCCACGCCGGAGACGAACACCGCGAGTTCGGGTGCGGTCACCCGACCGAACGACCGACCCGGAAGCGAATCCATATGCTAGCCGGTACGGTCTTCCGGGAATAAAGGTTGTCGAGGCGGAAGAGGCGGGCGATTTACTCCCCGTCCAGCAGTGCCTCGTCGCCGTACTCCTCGCGGAGTCGCTGGAGGTACTCCTGACCTTCTTGGACCCGCGGGGTCGGTTCGGCGTAGGCGTCCGCAAAGAGGTCCTCGGGGTCGGCCTCGACATCGGTCCCGCGGTCGATGATGTCAGCAACGGTCTCCTGGATCTCCTCGTCGATGGTTTCGATTCGTTCCTCGTCGAGGGACCCCCGCTCCCTGAGGAACGTCTCCATCCGGGGTATCGGGTCCCACTCCTTCCACTGTTCGACCTCGCTGTCGTCGCGGTAGGCGGTGGGGTCGTCGGCGGTCGTGTGGGCACCGAAGCGGTACTGGACCGCCTCGACGAGCGTCGGCCGCGTCTCGGCGTCGGGGTCTTTCGCCTTCGCGAGCGCCTCCGAGACCACCTCGTAGGTCGCAAGCGGGTCCATCCCGTCGACGACGACGCCGGGAAGTCCGTAGGCGGCCGCCTTCTCGGCGTAGGACTCGCTGGCGGTCTGCTCGTCGGCCGGATGGGAGATGGCCCACCCGTTGTTGTTGCAGATGAACACTGCCGGAACGTCGAAGACGCCGGCGAAGTTCAGCCCTTCGTGGAAGTCGCCTTCGCTGGTCGAACCCTCCCCGAAGTGACAGACGATGGCGTTGTCGTCGCCCTGCAGTTTCGACGCCCACGCCATCCCTGTTGCGTGGGGGATATGGCCCGCGATGGAGATGTTCAGCGGCGCGATGTTGTGGTCGGTTAGTGCGGCGTTTCCCGACTCGTGGCCCATCCAGTAGCGGACGTACTCCGCCAGCGGCCCGCGGTCGACGACGGCGGCGTGTTCCCGATACTGGTACAGTATCCAGTCGGCGTCGTCGACGGCGTACATCGACCCGAATTGTGACCCCTCCTGTCCTGCCAGCGAGGCGTAGGTGCCCACACGGCCCTGCCGCTGGAGGCTTATCATCCGCTCGTCGAAGTGCCGGGCCAGCCGCATGTCGGCGTACAACTCCACCAACTGCTCGTCGGACAGCGGCGGTTCGTAGCCGTCGTCCAGCGGCCGGCCGTCCGAATCGAGTCGGCGGTGTATCTCGTCGTCCGAGCCGAAGGTCATACGCCCCCGTTCCACCGGGAGGGTCATATCGGTTCGCCCTCCGGTGAGATGGCTGTCAGGAGCGGCCGAGTACGGCGGCGGTGACGCAACGCTTTTTCCGCCCGGCGCTCTCGGAACGCGTATGACCGACTACATCGTCGAGGAAGAACAGCAACTGTCGCCCGTCGTCGTGGCCTCCTCGGCTGTTCTCGTGGCCGCGTTCGTTCTCGGACTGCTGTATCAACTCGCGCTGTTCGTCCTCTGAATCGCTGCGAGCGTTTCATTCCCGGAACGCGAACGCCTCGTTCGGAAGGCCGGGCCTCGTCGCTGTCGAGGCACCCAGCGCATCGCCGAACAGTTCCCACATCAGGACTGAGCGGTTCCCGGTCGAGGAGGGATTTTTTGACATCCGACCCCGACCACCATCCATGTCCGATGCCCTCCAACGGACGATTCGGCGCTGTACCGCAGTGTTGGCCATTCCGCTGTCGCTGTACCCTATCGTGTTCGTCGCCCGACTGGAGACCGACGGCTACCCGTACACGAACCTGACCCTCGAAGTAGCCGACGAAATCGCTCTCGTCGTACTGGTGGGTGCCGTCGTCTATCTCGCCGTGAGCGTTCTCCTGCAGTTCGTCCTGGCCGACCCAACTCCCAGCGGGCAGGCCGACGGTACCGAGGCGAACTGATTCTCCGAGCGGTCGGCCGTGTCGGGTTCGCGACCCGAGACGCTCACAGCGTTCCCGACAGCACCAGCAGGTTCCACGCCGTGACGAGTCCGCCGACGACCGCCAGCGCCAGCGGGACGGCCGTTCGGCCGGGCGTCCGCAACACGCGCCACGCTAGGTAAAACAGCGTGAACACGACTGCCTTGAGGCCCAACAGCGCGACCGGGCCGTAGGCGTGGATGAACGCCCCGGCGATGGGGCCGGCTTCGGCGGCCCCGCCAGCGGAAAGGCCCCAGAACGTCGTCGCGGTGTCACCGACGCCGTACAGAAGCACCGCCGCGACCCACAGCGGTCGCTCGGCATCGGCGAGCAACTCGAAGGGATTCCGGGCAGTCGCGTCGGTGCTCACTGCATACCCCGACGTATCAGGGTGTAATAATGGCGGCGGCCGTGAGCGCGACGAGCAGTGTCGCACCGAACAACAGGAGGAAATCGGCGGTCGGCGAGATGTAGGCGGTCGATTCCGTCTCGACAGCCGGGGTGTGGTCCGTTGCCATACCCACCGTAGCGGTTACGTCCGATTTAAACTCCGCTCGGTATCGAGCGCCGAATCGTCAGTCGAAACCGACTGCAGTGTGTCACCGAAACGCACTGACGGCGCCGATGGAAGCCCTCTTGGGCGCCAGCGAGCAACCGACAGTATGAGCTATACGGTCGGACTCGTCGGCAAGCCCTCGGTCGGCAAGTCCACGTTCTTCAACGCCGCGACGATGAACGACGTGCCGGAGGGCGCCTACCCGTTTACGACCATCGATCCCTCCATCGGTGAGGCCTACGTCCGCGTTCCTTGTGCCGCCCCGGAGTTCGACGAGACGTGTACGCCCGATTCGGGCTTTTGCCGGAAGGGCGAGCGGTTCGTCCCCGTCAAACTCGTCGACGTGGCCGGACTCATCCCCGGCGCCCACGAGGGCGCCGGCCTCGGCAATCAGTTCCTCACCGACCTCAACGAGGCTGACGTGTTGGTCCACGTCGTCGACTTCTCGGGGACGACCGACGCCGAGGGCGAACCCACCGAGGGCCACGACCCCCGCGACGACATCGAGTTCCTCGAAGACGAACTCGACATGTGGTATCTCGACATCCTCGAACGCGGCATCGAGCGCTACGAGGGCGCCTACAACACCGCCGAGACGGACATCGAAGTCGAACTCGCAGAGCAGATGACCGCCTTCCGGACCAACGAAGACGAAATCAAGCGTCTCATCCGCCGGGTTGGCTGTGGCTTCGAACCTGCCGAGTGGGACGGAGACGACCGCGAGACGCTGGCGAGAGAGATTCGGCAGGCAACCAAACCAATCGTCATCGCCGCCAACAAGATGGACACCCCCGAAGCACAGGCCAACTACGAGGAAATCACGTCGGACCCCGACTACGACCACCTCGAAATTGTCCCCGCCAGCGCCCACGCCGAGAAGGCGCTGAAGGCGGCCGACGAAAACGGCGTCGTCGAGTACGTCCCCGGCAGCACCGACTTCGAGATAGTCGGCGACATCTCTGAGGAACAAGCCGCCGGCCTCGACCGCATCGCCGAGTTCGCCGCCGAGTACGACGGCACCGGCGTCCAAGCCGCACTGGAGACCGCACTGTTCGACACGCTCGGCCTGCTGGCGGTGTTCCCCGGCTCTTCGGGCGGCCTCGGCACTGCGGACGGCAAAATCCTCCCGGACTGCTTCCTGTTGCCGCCGGATGCGACCACCTCGGATTTCGCCTACCACATCCACTCGGACCTCGGCGACGGCCTGCTCCACGGCGTCGACTGCCGTGCCGGCCGACAAATCGGCGGCGACCACGAACTCGACCACCGGGACGTGGTCGAACTCATCACAACGAACTGACCGCTGACGAGGGCCGTTGCTGCGGAAGAGAGGTTCTTATCGGTCGAGTGCGTATGACGAACGTGCCCGAGAAACGCGACCGGAACCTGCGGCGACCCGACCACGCCATCCCGCCACAGACCGACGAGATACGCGCGGAACTGGAGGCGGGCGACCGCGAACTGCTGCACTGTCTGAACTGCGGTCGACAGTTGGTCGCGCTTCGACACGGCGAGCGCTGTCTGTTCTGTGGCTCCGGCGCCACCGTCGTCGAGGAGTGGCGCTGAGATTTTCGCTGGTACGTCCGATTCGGCCCTTCTGTAAGCATACGCCGAGCGCAAGCGAGGCGTTTCACCGGACGAGAGCGCCGTAGGCGCTCGAAGTCCGGTAGCGCACGACGACTACCGCGCTCGACCTGAGGGAGAGCGCGACAGGAGGAGTGCGCGCATATTTTCCCCAAGTTTTTGCCGGGAACCGGTGTCGCGCGCCGAACGGCGCGCGACCCGTGTTCCCGTGTAAAAAGTGGGTGGCTAGCGATACAGCGACATGTAAATCATCGCGAAGCCGACGATAAACGGCACCGTCTCGGCGATTTGTAGGTAGAACAACTGCCGGCCGAGGTCACCGCTCACGCCGACCTGTGTCGTGAGGTTCGTCATCGCGACGCCCATGCTGATGAACGCGAACCCGATGAACGCGTACTGGAGTCGGTCCGACCCCCGCTTGGAGTACGCCTGAAAACTGATGAGCGTCAGTCCGAGCGAGAGGCCGAAGAGAACGAGTCGCATCAGAATCAACACGCCCTGCAGGATATCGACCATGTGCGGGGGATTCCTGCCGTCGTATTAAAACCACCCGCCCGGACGGCGGAGTCGACACGAACGCGTTCGTCTCACTCGGCGCCGAGGTCGTCCCACAACTGCGTGAAGCGGTCCGGGAGGTTCTCGCGTCGATAAATGCGGACCTTGTACTCGTCGTCTTCCAGTTGGATGACGGTGCTGTCGAAGTTGCACTCGTAGACGTTGTAGTGGTTGCCGTCCTCGGCGACGGCCGTCTGCTCGATGATGAGTTCGTGGTCCTGTAACAGTTCGAGCCGCCGGTAAATGGTCGGAAGCGACAAATCACACTCTTCGGCGAGTTCCTTCGCCGAACGAGGCTGGCGACTAATCGCTGCCAGTACCGTCCGTGCGTGTTGGTCGCCAATTGTATCGAGGACATCCTCGATGCTACGATCGTCTGCCACAACCCGTTTCAGGAAGGGCAGAATAAAAACGTTTCCGACGGTCGCGCCGTCCCCGAATCCGGGACAGCCCGTTTGAAGTGGGTGGCCCCCGGAGTGGATTTCATGTACGATTCCGTGCTGTTGCCGACTGACGGAAGTGACGGGGCTGCCGAGGCGCTCGAGCACGCCATCGGAGTCGCAACCGCCTTCGACGCCGACCTCCACATCATCTCGATAATCGACCGGCGCGTCGTCTTGGCTGCCGACACCGACGAAAAAGAGGCCGTCCGTTCCGAACTCTCCGACGACGCGACCGAGGCCGTTGAGGGTCTCGCGAACCGGGCCGCCGAGGCGGGTATCGAGGCCACGACCGCGACGACCGAGGGCGTCCCTCACCGGGAGATTCTCGCCTACGCAGCCGACAACGACCTCGACCTTCTCGTTCTCGGAACGCACGGTCGAACGGGCCGCGAGAAACGCCTCCATCTGGGCAGTACGACCGAACGCGTCGTCAAGGAGTCCGAACGTCCCGTCACCGTCGTCAACATCGGGTAACGGCCGACTACTCGACGGTGTTTCGCAGCGTCCCGATTCCCTCGTAGTGGATTTCGATTTCGTCACCGCGCTCCAACAGCCCGGGGTTTGCGGGACTGCCGAAGGAAATCACGTCGCCGGGCTTGAACGTAAAGCGCTCCGAGAGGAACGAAATCACTTCTCGCGGCTTGATGAACATGTTCTCGGTGTTGTCCTCCTGTCGGAGTTCGCCGTTGATGTGGGTCGTCATGTCGAGACCGACGGGGTCGACGTCGGCGACGACGGGGCCGAGCGGTCCCGAGGAGTCGAACGCCTTCCGGGCGGTGCGGCGCTCCTGGTCGAGACAGTCGAGGTCGTTGAGGATGGTGTAGCCGCGCACCACGTCGTCGACCTCGCTTTCGTCGACGTTCTTGCACTCGGTGTCGATGACGGCGGCCAACTCGCCGGCGTAGGTCAACTCCTCGGTGAAGGTGGGGTACGGAATCGGCGTCCCGGGGTCGTGCAGCGAGACCGGCGGCTTGATGAAGAAGTCCGGCACCTCCGGCACCTCGTAGTCCATCTGGTCGACCTTCTCGCCGAAGTTGCGACCGACACAGTAGAACACGGATGGTTCACACGGCGCCAGCAAATCGTACTGAGCGGGTTCGTACGTCCCGTCCTCGGTGTGGACGGTGCCGTCGTCGTCGTACTCGCCTTTGAGAACGCCGTCGGGCGTCTCGATGCGTGCCTGTTTCATGTTGGGGCCGGCGGCCGCCCCGGACTTACGTGTTGTTATCGTCACCGAGGGTGTCACGTCGACGATGGGTGTGATGGCCGCCTTTCCCCCTTCGCAAACCCTTGTCTGTCGCCATCCTCTCGTTGTCTACCGTATCTACCTCTTAAAACTCGGCTTGGCTTTCCCATCAGCAGTCGTCATCACAGCGGACCGATGTCGTCGACTGAGACGACGACGAGCGTTCGGTCCTCGCCGGACATCGGTGAGGCGCTGACGGTCAGCCAGAAATCCCCGCTCGGAAGCGACGCTTCGCAGTCGACGCCTCGAATCGCGGTTCCGGCGCTGGCGACGACCTCCCAGAGGTACTCACCGTCGGCAATCGGTTCTCCGTCGGCGTTCCGGAAGGTCACCGACGGCTCCGCCGGTGAGAGACCGATTAGCTCCTGTCGCTCCATGCCGAACACCTCGGCGGCCCGGTCGTTCGCCCGCCGGATGTGGCCGTCCCGCTCCATCAACAGCAACGGCGTCGGACTTACCTCAAGGATTCGGTCGGTGAGGTCCCGCTCCCGACGCAGGCGCCGTTCGGTTTCGCGACGCTCGCTTATATCGCGACTGTTGACGATGAACCCATCTATGTCCGGGTCGTCGAGTCGGTTGGCACCTCGGGATTCGATGCACCGCCAGTCGCCGCTTTTGTGTCGGAAGCGGTACTCGACGGTGGGTCGGTAGTCGGGGTTCGACAGCGATTTGGCGAACTCGCGTTCGACGCGCTCGCGGTCCTCGTCGTGGACCCTATCGAAGGCGCTCTCGCCGCGGAGTTCCCGTGGCGCGAACCCCGTCACCTCCTCCATCGAGGGGCTGACGTACTGGAAGGTGCCGGTGTCGTCGAGGACACACACCGTCGCCGGGGAGTGTTCGATGAGGGCTCGAAACCGAGCGCGTTCGGTACGGATGGCTTCGGTGGCCTGCTCTCGTGTCCGTTCGACCTGTTCGGTCGCCCGCCGTGCGTCGACGACGCTCTCGACTCGGTGTGCAAGGCGAGTAAACCGCTCTGATCCGCCCGATTTCGTGATGTAATCGGTGACGCCCAGCGAGATGGCGTCGCTCGCGACGTTCTCGGAGCCTTCGCTTGTAAAGAGGATGAAGGGAATGTCGTCGTTGAGGACGCGGACCTGTCGCAGTAACTCCAGTCCGTCGGTACTGGGCATCTCGTAATCGGAGACGATGCAGTCGAACTCATCGAGGCGGTCTGTCACCGTCTCCGGGTCGGTTATCGGTGTCGCCCGGAGCCGGCCGCTCGTCGATTCGAGGCCCTCCGCGGTGAGGTCGCACAGCTCCGCGTAGTCGTCGACGCACGCGACCGATATCGGCCGCTCGATGGCCGCCTCAGAGGCCGATGTCGAATTTATCGCCATTTGTGAACACGGATTATACACTCATGGTATAAATTCTATGGTCATTATCGCTGGACGAAATGCACCGATGCGGTCACTCGGAGGGGTACGCGACCGACAGCGCCTCCGGGACCACTTCGAGTTCGGCCGCAGTTACCGGCTCCGAGACGGGCGTTCCGTCGAGTTCGACCGGGAGTCCCGCCTCCGAACGGAGCCGTACGGTCTCACCCGTGGCGTATCGAACCGACGGGTCCTCGATTATCCGCCCCGCTCTGGCTCGCCTCGCGAGTCGAACGGCCTCACGAGGCCCGACCGATTCCACGACGAGGGCGTGGAGGAGTCCGTCGCCGCGTCTGGACTCCGGGAGCAGTTCGAAGTCGCTCCCGCGGTAGCGGCCGCCGCCGATGGCGACGATTCGTGCGGCGCCGTGATACATCGGGTCGCCGCCGACCGACAGCGACAGTTCGACGGGGTCGTCGGCCAGCGTCGCCCACCCGGTCGCGAGGAGGTACGCGAGCGGGCCGGGCAGGCGTCGCAATCGCTCGGCGTGGCCGAGTGCGCTCCGGAACAGTCCGGCAGTAAATCCGAGCACGAAATACGTCGGGCCGATTCGAGGTGTCGTGTCGGCTCGACCGACCTCCAGCGGCCGCGTCTCGATTCCGTCGGCCAACCGGGCGGCGACGCTCCGCCAGTCGGAATCGCCGTAGAGATGTCGATACGAGGAGTTCCCCCTGCCGGCCGGAACGACGAACAGCGGCGTTTCGATGTCGGCATCGACGAGCGCCGCGGCTACTTCACGGAGGGTTCCGTCGCCACCGATAGCGACCACGAGGTCGGCCCACCTCGCTTGCTCTATCGCCGCGGTGGGAACGTCGTCTGCGCCGGTCGTGATGGCCGCATCGACATCGGCCTCGGGGAACTGCGCGGACAGGTCGGCGAACAACTCCGCCGCGTTCCCGCTGCCGGATTGTGGATTGACGACCGCACCGACGCGTTCGGGTTTCACGGTGACTCCTCCGGAGCGAACGCCCCAAGCGAGACGGACGGGGCGCTGTCGACGGCGAACAGTTCGTCGACGCGTTGGGTCGCATCCGACGGTCCCACACCGGCGGCTTCGAGTCCCGACCGACACTTGTTGCGGGCGACCGCCCGTATCTCTTCGAGCGGCTTGCCGGCGAACCCCGAGGGATGGTCGACGGTCGTCTCGATGGTCCGGCCGTCGGCGGTGGTCACCTCAACCCGGGCACCCATCCGCTTGTCGGCCTCGGAGAGGTCGGTCGGGAGTGGTCGCTTGCGGGCGAACCGCAGCAGCGTCGGGAGATGTCGAAGCGTCGCGCCGACGCCGACGGTTTTCGCCGCGTACCCCACGACGGGGACTCCGACCCGGCGGAGCATCGCCCCCACCGGCACTTCTGACTGCAGCGCAGCCATGGTAAACGACGCGTCGTGGTGGAGGAACACCCGGTCGGCCAACCGCCAGACGTCGGCGTCACCGACCCGTCCGGACAACTGTCGCGGCGTGTGTTCGCCGTCGATGAGCGCCGCCGCGACGTTGAACGGAATCGTAAACGAGAGCGCGGAGGCGGGGCTGTTCGGCCCGTCGAGGTACGGCGAGGCGCGGTCGTCGACCTCCGTTGCGAACAGCGACCCGTACACGTCGACGCGTTCGATGGTGGTTCGGCCGCGGTCGAATCGCCCACGAGCCTCCAATGCAGCCTCGATTGGCGCCGTCACGTACGCACAGCCGGGGACGCCCTTCACCGTCACGGCGCGGGTGTGCCAACGCTCGCCGAACCCCTTCAAGAACTCCGGCAATGGGAGGTCGGCGAAGGAATCGAGGAACCCCGCGTCGGCTTCGGTGAGGTCCGGGCGGCCCGAGAGCCCAGCGCGTGCGGAGTCGACGGCGGCGATACCACTCTTCAGCGGTTCACTCGCACTCCAGACCTTCGCATCGCTCCCGAGGAACGGTGATTCGAGCGGCCACGGCGGTTGTAATAGCGCCGTTCCGAGGGCGTCGCTCAGCGTTTCGGCGTCGTCGCCCTCGATGACCGCTCGTCCCACCGCGGCAGCGACCGCGTGGATGTAGGCGGTCTGTTGTCCCCGGAAGGGACCGATTGCCGCCGCGGCGGCCAGCCGTGCGGCCACTTCGTTTGCGGCGACATGTGCGACGAGCAGTCGTTCGCCGCTTTCCCCCGTCGATTCGGCGTACGCAAGCGGGACGAAGACGCTGCTGTGGCCGGTGTGACCGCCGAGGACGGTGTCGTCGAAGTCCAGCGCCATCGACAGCGCCGCGTTGCCGGCCGCCGCACCCTCCGGCGTCAGGTCTGTGCCACCGAGGAACGTCGCGTCGCCGTCAGCGTGGCTTTCGGACGCCGTCGCGATTCGCTCGCCGAGGGGATGAGAGCACGTCCACACCGCCGCACCGACGGTGCTGACCAACTGTGCGCGTGCGGCCCACCGCACCGGACGCGGCACGTCGCGGTACTCCAACTCGGTCGCCCACCGAGCGGCGCGGTCCAGAAACGGGTCGAGTTCCGTTTCTTCCTCGCCGCCGAGCGGCAGGCGGTCGGTGACGGTCATCGTTGGCCAGTCGTCGCCCGTCGGTTTAGGCGTTCGCCCGGCACAGGCCGGTCCCACGGCACGGATTCACCCCTCGACCTCCCGAACCAACTCCGGGCCGTCGTTGGCGGGATTGTTCACGGCCGTCGAGACGGGGTACGACCGGAGGTCGTCCTCGGGGGCGGGGTCCAGCGGGACGGACTCCCCATCGAGCCACGCCCCCTCCTCGTCGGGGCTGAGGACGACGGCCATCCGGTGGTGTAGCGGCTCGACGACGCCGTTCGGCTCCGTCGTCACGACGGTGAACGTCTCGACTGGGTCGGCCTGCCCTGTCGACCCGCTCTCGCCGCCGTCGAACTCCCCGAGACCGGTCTGGAGCGTGTCGGGCGTCCATCGCTCGTAGAGGCCGGCCATCGCAAAGGGGCGGTCGTCCTCGTAGGCGACGCGATAGGGTCGTTTCCCGTCTCCGGTGTCGGCCCACTCGTAGAAGCCGTCGGCGGGAACGAGACAGCGCCGTTGCTCGTAGGCCTCGGCGAAGGCGGGCTTTTCGTCGACGGTCTCCGCACGGGCGTTGATGTGGCCGTCGCTCCGGTCGTCGGCCCAGCGCGGGACGAGCCCCCATTCGAGCCGCTGGATGGCGTCGGGTTGCGCTCCGGTGATGACCGGAAGCCGTTGGCTCGGCGCGGCGTTGTACCGCGGCTCGAATTCGAAGGCGAACGTCGCATCGAAGCGGGCTTCGAGTTCCTCCGGTGGCGTGAACAGGCTGTAACGGCCACACATAGCCGCGACTACGGGCTCCGATTCGAAATAGGTGCCGGCGGTGGACGGATGGCGAACAGGCGGGAATGCGTATCCGGCGGCGGGTCCCACGCTACGGCCTCGACCGACCGCCGGCCTCTCTCAGGTCACGGGCAGTCTGGTCGCGGTATCTGATAAAAAAGGGTCGGTCGCTACAGTTTGTCGACCGTCGGCTTCGCCTTCACGACGACGGTATCGGCGACGAGGTCGCCGACGCGCTGCTTGCGGTCGGTGACGAAGATGGCGACGAGGCCGACGACGTAGAAGAACGGCAGTGCGTCGACGATTCGCAGCAGCGTCCGAATGGCCGAGTCGCGGTAGGTAATCGGGTCGCCGTCCTCGGTGACGACGACGATGTCCATCACCATCTTCCCGACGGTCTGTCCGTACTCCGCCTCGAAGTAGATGAAGTAGGCGAAAAACAGGAGCGTCCCGAGGCCGCCGACCAGCACTCCAAGGGTCTCGGAAATCACTGCCAAAACTTCGGAGACGACGCCGACTAAGAGGCCGAACCCGACCGCGTCAATGAGAAACGCGAGGATTCGTTTGACGACGACGTCGTCCTCGGTACCCAAATCGGGAAGCGGCCGTTCGAAGGTTACCATGTCCGTTCGGTGCACGTCGGTTGGGGATAAAGATACAGGAAGCCGACTGGTGGCGTGCGGTTCGTCCGCCCCGGCCGTCGAGTCGACTCCGCCCGCGAATTTAAACGACAAGCCGCCGTAGCGGCCCCGTGGCCGACGACGACGACCCGACGTTCGCCATCTCGACACCTCCCGAGCGTCGCTACCCTCGGGGCGGCGGCGTCGAGTACGAAGGCGAGACGGTGTTTTCGGTGCGGCCGACCGTCGACTTCGACGACGACGCTCTCGCTGCAGTCGTCGAGTCGGTTCTCGACGCCGGCCCGTATCGGTACGGCGACTGGTTCGATTTGCCGATGCCGCTGTATCTCGTCCACGACGACGACACCGGCGACACGTTCCGCGTCGCGGTCCGCGACGGCGCCGTCGAGTTCCACGTCCTCCCGGCGACGGACTCGGCGGGATTGCGCGGGCTGTATCGCCGACTGACCGACGCGACGGACTCGTCGTGGTCAGTCACGCGAAAAGGCGAGTGACCGGACCTTTGGACGGGTTTGTCAGAATCGGATTAAGTGTGGCTTCGAGAGTGCCTGATACAGATGAGCGACGACGGCATACACAGACGAACGTTCGTGAAGGGTATCGGCATCGCAGCCGGGACGGCGGCCTTCGCAGGCACGGCCGCGGCGAACTCGGGCGTCTCGACGGCGGTTCTCGACGAGGAGTTCGACCTCGACGGCGGCCTCCAGGAGGCGCTCGTCGTCTTCGATTCGACCGACGACGCCGAACGGCTCGACACGCTCGATCTCGAAGAGGGCTACCGCCTGTTCGAACACCTCGGCATCACGTGGACGCACCTCCGGCCGGCCCAAATCGAGACCGTCGCCGGTTGGGACTCGGTTCGGCGGGTCAAGCGCACCGAACAACTGGAGTGGCACAACGACGACACCTCCCGGCAGTCGATGGCTGTCGAAGCCGTCCACGAGGACCTCGGCTACACCGGCGAGGACGCCCACGTCGTCGTCATCGACTCGGGGCTCAACGCTAGCCACCCCGGAATCGGCTCCGACCGCGTGGAGGCGAACTTCCGGTACGTCGACGAACCGACCGGGCCGCGGGACCCCCTGTGGGTCGACGCCGGCCCCGGCGACACCGACACCGTCGGCCACGGCCAACACTGTGCGGGCATCGTCGCCGGCAACGGCGAGGGCGGCGTCAACGGCACCTACGAAGGGATGGCACCCGACGCGACCATCACCAGCTACGCTGTCGTTCAGGGGGTCTACCTCCCGTACGTGGTCGCGGCGTGGGACCACCTCCTCGGCCGCATCCGGACCGAACCGGAGTTCGACCCCGACGTGGTGTCGAACTCCTACGGCGTCTCCCGGAACAACGTCTACAACCCCAACGACCCCGTCAACGTCGCCACCTGGGAGGCGTTCAACGAGGGCGTCCTCCCCGTGTTCTCCTACGGCAACGACGGGCCGGACCTCGGGTCGGGCAACCGCTTTGCGAAGGCACCGCACGTCCTCGGCGTCGGCGCCGCCGAGAAGACCATTTCACCCGAGGACAACGTCAACAACCGCTCGATTACGAACTTCTCCTCGCGCGGTCGTGAGGTCGACGACGAGACGTTCTACAACCGCGAACAGTTGCTCCAGAACCTCCGGGAATTCCACGCCATCCAGCGCGGCACCCACGCGACAGTCGACAGCGGCACGTTCACCGGAACCGTCGGCCCCGCAGTCAACAGCAGTCCGGGCGCGGCCGCCGTCGACGAGGACACCGGTTCGGCCTACGAACGGCTCGAAACCTTCGAGAACGTCGACCTCGTCGATTTGACGCTGACGCTTGACCCCGAAGGCCAGTGGGTCCGGATGCGCGTCTACGAGGAACAGAACGGCAACTGGGTCGAAATCGCACAGTCCCGAGAGGAACCGTTGAAGCAACACGACACGCTCACCGTCGATGTCGACGGCGGGAACACCTACCTCGTCGAACTCGAACCCGAAGACGCCGTCGCGGCCGACTACACCATCGAGTACGAACAGTACGAGAAGGCCGACGGCGACCTCTCCGAGACTCGGCCGCTGACCCTGTTTCGGCCCGGTATCAGCGCCCACGGCAACCTCGTGTTGAGTACGCAGGACAAAGCCGACGTGCTCGGTCCGCTCGGCGAGACGGGCGACGCCGAACCGTTCTACGGCCGCCTCTCGGGTACGTCGATGTCCTGTCCCGGCGCGGCGGGCATCGCCATGCTGGTCCAGGAGGCCTACCGTGCCGAGAGCGGCGGCGAGGAACTCTCCCCCATCGACCTCATCCGCGTTTTGGAACACAGCGCGGCCGACTTCAACCCCGAATACACCGTCACCAACACGGGTGCCGGGTTCGTCGACGCCGAGGCAGCCATCGAAACGGCCGAGGCGCTGGCCGGGGGTCTCACAGTCGCCGACCTCGACACCGGACTCGACGCGCTCGTCGAGGATGTCGAATCGGTCGAACCGCCCGAGCAGTTCGGTTTGACGGCCAGTGGTAGTCGCGAGGAAGACGCGACGGTGCTTACGGGCGGACAGGCCACTCGCGTCACGGTGACGCTCCGGGACTTCGACACCGACGCGGCCGATTCCGTCCGTGTGGTCGACCAGTTCCCCCCGGAGTGGAACTTCCTCGAATACGGCGGGACCTACGAATCTGTCGACAACGACGCCGGAACGGTCGACTTCGGCACCGTCTCCGCATCCGACCTCGACGACGGTCCGGTGAAGTTCACCTACTTCATCGAGGCACCAGAGGGCGTTCAGGCCAGCGGGCCGTACACCTTCGGCGCCGCCGAGGCCACTGTCGAAACGTGGGCCGTCCCCGAGGAGAACCGTGGCTCCGAGTCGACAACGTTCGGCGGGACAACGGACGTGGTGGTCATCGGCCAGTCGACGTAAGGCCCGCGGCCGTCGCTCGTCGTTTTCGTCTGTTGGCAAAAGCGGGGACAGGGATGCCTCCGTTCCGGGTGTCGAAGTGGTCGCTCCCACTCACACCCACTGGTATCCAGTATCAACCGACGTATCAGTGTTTACCCAAATTCGACCCGAATCGCAGCTCTCACCCACAACCGACTTATCGACCCGAACCGACGCACCGATATGAGCGTCTCTCGCGTCGTCGAGTTGGAGGGCCACATCATCGACTCGGGGATGATGCAGGCCGCGTTCGGTATCGTCATGGACCACGGTGGCTCCTTCGACGTCGAGGAGTTCGACATCGGCCGCCACAAGGACAAGGAGTCCTACGCCCGCATGCTCGTCACCGCCGACACCGAGGAGGACCTCCAGCGCATCGTCCACGAACTCCACCAGAACGGGGCGAACCTCGCCGACCCCAACGACGCGAAACTGGAACCGGCTCCCGAAGACCAGGTCGTCCCGCACGGCTTCTACTCGACGACGAACCACCCCACCCAGATTCGCTACGAGGGCGAGTGGGTCGACGTCGAACACATCGAGATGGACTGTGCGGTAATCGTAGAGGAAACCGACTCGGGCGTTCGCGCGTACACGAAGGTTCTCAATGCCATCGAGGAGGGCGACCGAGTGGTCACCGGCGAGACCGGGATTCGAGTCCAACCGCCGGAACGGCCCCGGAGTCAGGAGGGCGCCTTCGGGTTCATGCAGGGCGGCATCTCCAGTGAACGCCCCTCCGAATCGACCATTGAGCAGATAGCCGAGGCCATCGAGGAGACGAAAGCCGAGGGCGGCGACGTGTTGGTCGTCGCCGGCCCCGCGCTCATCCACTCCGGCGCACGCGAGGACCTCGCCTCGCTCGTCGAAGAAGGGTACATCGACTACCTCTCTATCGGCAACGGCTTCGCCGTCCACGACATCGAGCGTGACCTCTACGGCACGTCACTCGGCGTCAACACCGAGACGCTGGACCACGCTCGCCACGGTCACAAACACCACATCTACGCCATCAGCGAGGTCATCCGCGCCGGCGGCATCGAGGAAGCCGTCGAGGAGGGCCTCCTCGAATCCGGCGTCATGTATCAGTGTGTGAAAAACGACGTTCCCTACGTCATCGCGGGGTCGATTCGGGACGACGGTCCCCTGCCGGACACCATCACCGACGCCATCGAGGCACAGAATGCCATCCGCGAGCAGGCCCACGAGGCAGATATGGTGTTGATGCTGTCGACGCTGCTTCACTCCGTGGCCGTCGGCAACTGTCTACCGTCGACGACGCGGGTCGTCTGTGTCGATATCAACCCGGCGACGGTGACACAACTGCTCGACCGCGGGTCCGCACAGGCGGTCGGCATGGTCACCGACATCGGGACGTTCGTACCCATCCTCGCGGAGAATCTGCTTGAGGAAGGAGCCGTCGAGTTGGACGATTGATTTACGCGCCCGGGACGCCTTCCCGGTAGGTTATCAGCGCCGCTTTCGCGTCCGCGACGGCGTCGGCCGTCTCGCCGGTCGTCTCGTCGGTGAGTTCGTCCAGCGTCCGGTCCATCCGCGCGAGGGCACCGTGGTCGAGTTGCCGGCCGGCATCGAGTGCCTTCGATACCTTCTCGACGATTCGGTCGAGTCGCTGTTCGGCGTCGCCGTCGGCGAGGTCCCGTGCGGCTTCGAGCGTGTCGAGGGCCGACTGGAGTTCGTCCGCGCTCATGTGTCGAGGGGGATTGCGACGACCGGCACGTCCGAGGTCAGCAACACGTCCTGTGCGGTGGAACCGAAGACGATTTTCCCGGTTCTGCTCCGCTGTCGGATGCCGATGAGTACCTCGTCGACGTTGTACTGGTCGACGAACTTCTGGATGTCAGTCGAGGGGTCGTTCCCACGGACGAGTTGGTGGGTTTCGGCGTTCGGAATCGACTCCGTGAGTTCCTCGGCGGCCTCCTTTCCGTCGAGGACGTCCCGGTCGGACGTGCTGTCGCCGCCTTTCAGGGAGTTGACGACGTACACCGTGTCGTCGTCGGTGACCCGGCCCTTCAGGTACCGTCGCAGTCGTTTGCTGGTCGTCTCGTTGTCGGTCGCTGCCAAGAACGTCGTCATGTGCACCCACGACGACCGGTACCCTATTAAAACCGTCCGCTGATTCGAATATACATATTCGTGCACATATTTTTGACATCTCGAACCGGAATATGCAGTTTACTGCAGCCGAACCGGGGCTATCATTAGCCATGCGCCGAAAGACGGTGTACGCTCAGTTTCCCATGACAGCCAACGGTAGCCCCTACGCGCCCCACACGCCGGCCGAGACCGAGGCGATGCTCTCGGCGGTCGGCGTCGACCGCGAGGAGGCACTCTTCGACATTCCCGACGACGTTCGGTTCGACGGCGAGTTCGGTATCGACGCCCGCAGCGAGCGGGCGACACGCGAACTCGTCGAAGACACGCTCGCGAAAAACGACGACCTCGTCGAGTTCCTCGGTCGCGGCCACTACGACCACTACGTCCCCTCGATGGTCGACCACCTCTCGGCGCGCTCGGAGTTCCTGACGAGTTACACCCAGTATCAACCCGAAGTCGCACAGGGGTTCCTCCAAGCGCTGTTCGAGTACCAGTCGATGCTCGTGGAGTTGACCGGTCTGTCGGTCGCCAACTGCTCGATGTACGACGCGGCGACGGCACTCGGCGAGGCCGCGACGCTCGCGGTCCGCGTCCGTGAAACCACCGGGGACCGCATCGTCGTCCCCGAGACGCTATCTGCGGGCCGCCGCGGTACGCTGGAGAACTACATCGCGGGTCACGACATCACCATCGACACCTATCCGATGGACGACGGCAACGTCGACCGCGAGGTGCTGGCCGAGTCCGTCGACGAGGAGACGCTTCTCGTCTACGCCGAGAACCCGACCGTTCGCGGCACTATCGAGGAAGGCCTCGGTGCGGTCGGCGAACTGGCCGACGACAACGACGCGCTGTTCGTTCTCGGCTCGGACCCGGTCGCACTCGCCTTACTGCAGGAACCGTCCAGCGTCGGCGCGGACGTGGTCGTCGGCGACGCCGCGACGCTCGGCCTCCCCTCGGCCTACGGGATGGGACTCGGTATCTTCGCCTGCCGAGAGGAATTCCTTCGGCAGGTCCCCGGCCGCCTCGTCGGCGCCAGCGAGGACACGACGGGCCACCGCGCCTACACGCTCACTCTCCAGACCCGCGAACAGCACATCCGCAGGGAGCGGGCCACCTCGAATATCTGTACGAATCAGGCGTGGGTCGCCCTCCGGACGGCGATGCACGTCGCGTGGCTCGGCCCCGACGGACTGCTCGACCTCGCCGAGGACTGTGTAACCCTCGCCCGAGACCTCGCCGACCGGCTCAACGACATCCGGGGGGTGAAAGCCCCGGTCCACGACCGCCACCATTTCCGGGAGTTCATCGTCCGGACGGACCAACCCGCCTCGGCGGTCGCCGCGGACCTCGAATCCGCGGGCTACGCCGTTCACGTCGTGGGCGAACACGAACTGCAGGTCTGCGTGACCGAAACCAACGAGAGAAAAATCGACGGCTTCGTCGCCGCCTTCGAGGAGGCCGCACGATGACCGGCGAGTCGCCGCTCGGCTACAACCAAGCTCGGTGGACCGACGACGAGGACACCTACGAACCGCTGCTCTCCGAGAAGAACACCGAATCGGTCGCCGTCGACTCGGCGCTGCCCGACGACCTCACGCGGGACTCTCTGGAACTGCCGAACCTCTCGGAGCCCGAACTCGCCCGCCACTACACGCGGCTCTCGGAGATGAACTACGGCGTCGAGTCCGGGCCGTTCCCGCTTGGCTCCTGTACGATGAAGTACAACCCGAAGTTCACCGAGGACGTGGCCGCAGTCGCCGACGCGTCGGTCCACCCCGACCGCTCCGAGCAGAGCACGCAGGGAACGCTCGAACTCCAGTACGAACTCCAGCAGTACCTCGGAAAAATCGGTGGGATGGACGCGGTAACGCTACAGCCCCCCGCCGGCGCCGCCGGCGAGTTCGCCGGCATTCTCATCGCGAACGCGTATCACGAATCCCGAGACGACGACCGCAGCGAGGTCCTCATCCCCGATTCGGCTCACGGGACGAACTTCGCGTCGGCGGCGATGGCGGGCTACGACGTGGTGACGCTCCCCTCCGGCGAGGACGGCCGCGTAGACCTCGACGCCCTTGCGGCCGCTCTTTCGGAGGACACCGCCGCGTTGATGCTCACCAACCCGAACACGCTCGGCCTCTTCGAACGGGACATCACCGAAATCAGCGAGATGGTCCACGATGTCGGTGGCCTGTTGTACTACGACGGTGCGAACCTCAACGCCCTGCTCGGTCACGGCCGACCGGGCGACATGGGCTTCGACATCATGCACTACAACGTCCACAAGACGTTCGCGACGCCACACGGCGGCGGCGGCCCCGGAGCGGGACCGGTCGGCGTCGTCGAAGAGTTGGCCGAGTTCCTCCCCGACCCGCACGTCCGCGAATCAGATGACGGGTACGAACTGTACGCTCCCGAGAACTCCATCGGGAAGGTCCACGGCTATCAGGGCAACTGGCTGGTCGCGGTGAAAGCCTACGCCTACATCGCCCGCCTCGGCGACGAGGGACTGGCCGACGCCTCCGCGAAGGCCGTCCTCAACGCCAACTACCTCGCCGAGATGGTCGACTACGAGGTGCCGTTCGGGCCGTTTCATCACGAGTTCGTCGCCTCGGCCGGCGAGCAGGACGCCGGCGACGTGGCGAAACGGATGCTCGACTACGGCGTCCACCCGCCGACGACGAAGTGGCCCGAAATCGTCGGCGAGGCGCTGATGACCGAACCGACCGAAATCGAGAGCCAACGGACGCTGGACCAACTCGCCGCAGCGTTCAACGCCGCCCGGGCCGACGACATCGAGACGCTGGAGGCTGCCCCCGAACGGACCGCGGCCCGCCGAATCGACCAGGTGTCGGCCGCGCGGGACCCCCGACTGTCGTGGCAGGCGCTGGACGAAGCGTAACTCATCCGTTTTTTCTCACGCGAAACCGCCGTCCACAGTCGCGACTCTGCGCGAATGAGCCGATTTGCTATCGCAGTATGTCGTTTATAGGTTGGCAGTTATCTGCGCTCAATCCGCCGTTTCGAGGGATTCGGTCCGGTTTCGGAGGTATTTGATGCGTGCTTCGGTAGCGGGGTGTGTTCGGAACGGCCCCGTCGTGATATCAGACGCTGCCGGCGGCAAGATGTCCATGACTGCGACCGAGTGCTCCCACTCGCGGAGGTCGGTTTCCGGGCGCGTTCTGGCGTCGTCGAGCCGACGGAGTGCGCTCGCGAGAGCCGCGGGGTCGCCAGTTAACTCGGCAGCGCCGGCGTCGGCACTCCACTCGCGTCCGCGCGAGAGGATAGCCGTCCCGAGTTGTCCGTACCGCTTCAACAGAAGGAAAACGCCGTTCCAGATGCGGTCCCCGAAGTCGTGGGGTTCGTCCTCCATCCACTCGTCGGCCGCGAGTACTGGTCCGAGTGCGGCGCCCATCACCCGACTGTCCCCGTTGGCCAAGTGGCTGATTTCGTGGGCTAAAACTGCCTCAAGTTCGTCTCCAGTAAGCGTCTCCAGCAGTCCCGTCGACACCAAGACGATTGCGTCGTCGGCGTGTCCCACTGTCACGGATTCCGGACGGTCCGTTTCGGTGACGTGGACTGCTGGCTTGGGAACGTCGGCCTGCTGTGCGAGGCGACTGACGGTCGTGGCCACATCGGAGTGGCTCTCTTCGATAGGGCGGCTGTCTTCGGCGAGTGCTTCCCGGAGTCCTCGAACCCGGGCTCGAACGTCCGCGACCGTCACCCACAGCGCGAGAACGACGCCGAGTCCGAACACGACGACGAGACCGACGGCCGTCGATAGGGCGGCCCGTAGCGCTGCGCTCCCCTCGATAAGCGCCAGGTAGAGACACCCGAGCAATCCGACGGTAACGGTCAAGGAGATGGGTGTTGTCGGCGGAATCAGATACTCAGTGTCGGTGTAGTTCCGAACGTAGGACCACCCACGAACACCACCGACTATGGCGGCTATCGCAGCCGACGCGACGGCCCATGCCGGCACGGGGATTGCCGTCGACAGCCGCGGCAGGTCGGCGAGTGCGTCGACGCCTTCGTACACCCACCCGAAAATCGTGAATCCGAGCATCCCGCCGAAAATCGAGAGTATAACGGCGAGAACGAGCGATATCGACAGGAGGATACCGAGCGAGACGGCCATTCGGCCGAGAAGCGAGAGGCGCAACCGGAGTTTCATACTATCCAACGCACACACCGAACCGACAAATACTCCGTGCCGAATCTACGCCGAGGCGGAGGTGTCGATGCCGTTGATTGTGACGAAGCCGTAGTCACACTCCGGGCAGTGCCACTTCTTTTTCGTACCGAGGTGGATGCGCATGCTCGCAGCCTTGTAGAACTCCTGGCTCGTCTCACAGACCGGACAGTCGTCTTCCAGCGAGAGGCTCATACATCGGCGTACTCGGGGCGGACAGTTGTAGTTTACTGGTTGGCGGCTCGCATCTGATTGCGGTATTTTCAGTAATAAACCGTATGTGGGGATATCGAACTATGTCGCGTGTGTTCGGGTCGATCCTGAACGAACGGCGGATATTGGCCGAAGTCGCGGCTAACATGAACACGCCTGTCATGGCCACCACAACGCACAAGGGGGACCTTTACCATTGTTAGAGAGACTCATGAGCACACCAGTCATCGTCGACGCCGTCCGAACGCCGTTCGGAAAGCGCGACGGCTCGTTCAGCGACACCCACCCACAGGACCTCGCGGCGGAACCACTACACGCCCTTCGGGAGCGAAACGACTTCGACCCCGAAACAATCGAGGATGTCATCTACGGCTGTGTGACGCCGGTCGACGAGCAGGGGCTCAACATCGCCCGACTGGCGCCGATGGTAGCCGGTTGGGGCGACGGCGTTCCCGGCGTCCAACTGAACCGGATGTGTGGCTCCGGCCAGCAGGCCATCAACTTCGCCGCTGGCCAAATCGCTGCGGGTCACCACGACGTCATCATCGCCGGTGGCGTCGAACACATGACGCGCGTGCCGATGGGGTCGGACGGCAACAGCGTCACGGACACGTACTTCGAGTACTTCGACGAACTCACCACACAGGGTGAGGGTGCCGAGCGCATCGCCGAGAACTACGGCTTCTCCCGGGAGTATCTCGACGAACTCGCCGCCGAGTCCCAATCGCGGTGGGGCGAGGCCGCCAAGGCCGGCCACTACGACGACCAGGTCGTCCCCGTCGAGACGGAACTGGACGACGACTCGGTTACGGTCGAGGAAGACGAACACCCCCGTCCCGGTACGACCGCCGAGAAACTCGCGAACCTCCCGCCGTCGTTCCGCAGCGCCGAGAACGGCTTCCACCACGCCGGCAACTCTTCGGGCATCGTCGATGGCGCGGGCGGGTTGCTCATCGCCAGCGAGGAAGCCGCCGAGGAACACGGCTGGGACCCGATGGCTCGCATCGTCGACAGCCACGTCGTCGGCGTCGACCCCATCACGATGCTCACCGGCCCGATTCCGGCGACGCAGGAGATTCTCGAGCAGAACGACATGAGCATCGACGACATCGACCGCTTCGAGGTCAACGAGGCCTTCGCGGCCGTCGTCGCCGCGTGGCTCGAAGAGACCGGCGCCGACTGGGAGAAGACGAACGTCTGGGGCGGCGCCATCGCCCACGGCCATCCGCTGGGTGCGACCGGGTCCGCGCTCGTCGGCAAACTCCCCTACCAACTCGAGGAGTGCGACGGCCAGTACGGTCTCTCGACGATGTGTATCGGCTTCGGACAGGGCATCGCGACCATCATCGAACGGCTGTAACTCGGAACCGACCCGCATTTTATTGCTGTCGTCTACGTAGTGTGTCCGATGACCACCGTCACAGCCGACGAGAACGACCTTCGGGAGCGCATCATGGCCTTTCTTCGAAAGAACTTCCCGCAGATAGAGATGCACGGCGGCAGCGCAGCGATTCAGCAACTCGACATGGAGGCCGGTAGCGTCACTATCCGTCTCGGCGGCGCGTGTTCGGGGTGTGGCGTCTCGCCGATGACGACGCAGGCGCTGAAGACGCGACTCGTCCAGGAGATACCCGAGATAACCCGGGTCGAGACCGAGACCGGCGACGGTGACGCCGGAACCCCCCGGGGATTCGACGCCGACGACGTGCCGTTCTGAGGGAGGCTTTTATCGCCGGCCATCGAGGGTCGAGTATGCAGGAAACGAGACGACAGGTCCTCGATGCCGTCGGAGACGGTCCGGTCGGCGGGCCGGAACTGGCCGAACGGCTCGAAATATCGCGGGCAGCAGTGTGGAAACACGTCGAAGCGCTCCGCGAGGAGGGGTTCGGAGTCGAGAGCAGAGAGGACGGCTACGTTCTCACGTCGGTTCCGGAGTTCGGCGGTGCGGCCGTCGAGTTCGGTCTCGAGGCACCGTTCGACGTTGAGTACCACGACGCCGTCGGGAGTACGAACGACCGCGCCCGGGAGTTGGCGGCCGAGGGTGCGGCCGACATCGCCGTCCTCGCGGACGAACAGACCGGTGCCCGCGGCCGCCTCGAACGCGCGTGGTCGGCGCCGTCGGGCGGTATCTGGCTCAGCATCGTCTGCCGTCCCGACCTCACGCCGGCGCAGGTACCGGTGTACACGTTGGCGGCGGCCGTCGCCACGGCCGAAGCACTCCGCGATGTCGGCGTCGACGCCGGTATCAAGTGGCCCAACGACATCCTCGTCGGCCCCGACGAGAAGAAAATCGTCGGCATTCTCACCGAGATGGAGGGCGAGGCCGACCGCGTCTCGTGGGTCATCTCAGGCATCGGCATCAACGCCAACGTCGACGTAAGCGAGGTTCCCGAAACGGCGACGACGATTCGAAACGAGGTCGGCGACGTGGACCGCGCCGAGTTGACTCGGACGATACTGGAACGGTTCGACGAACTACGGCGGGACCCGGAGGCAATCCTGCCGGCATGGCGTGAACACTCCATCACGCTCGGCCAGCGGGTCCGAGTCGAGACGGCTACCGGAGAGGTGGTCGGGGAGGCCATCGACGTCGAGTTCCCGGGAACGCTCGTCGTCGACACCGAAGCGGGTGAGAAACGCGTGTCGGCGGGCGACTGTGAACACCTCCGGCCAGTCTGAACTCCCCGTTCCGACGAGGTGATCCGACGCTACCTGAGGACTTCCGAGACGGCGGGGTCGGCCGCGAATGGGCGTTCGTCGGTGGTCTCTTCGGGCAGGGGTTCCTCGATATCACCGACACGGACGGTCAACACCGGCACCTCAGAGCCGCGGACGACCCGTTCGGCGACGCTGCCGAGTAGGAGTCGGTTGAGTCCACCCCGTCCGTGGGTACCCATGACGACGAGGTCACACCGGTTATCACGGGCGTATTTGACGATTTCTTTGCTCGGTGGTCCCTCGGCCATCGCGGTGGCGGTTTCGGCTTCCCGGAGACGTTTCTCGGCGTTGCGAAGCGCGGCCTCCCCCTCTTCGCGAAGCATCGAGGTGACGCTCTCCCAGGAAGTCTCCATCGGGAGGCTCGCGAACCCGGCGGTGTCGACGACGTAGAGGAAGTGAACCTCGGCATCGTGGGCCTCCGACAGTTCCGACGCGTGGTCGATTACTCGGTCCATGCCGCCCGACCCGTCAGTCGGAACGAGAATTCGATTGTACATTGTCACCACACCACACGAACAATGGCGGCACCCGCACAAACCCTTTTCGACCGTTCACGGACGACTCTGAATCGCTTACGCGCTGTCTCGGGGCGTGACGACGTTCTTCACGTCGTCGACGCCGGCGCGACGAACCACCGCCCGAACCGGGTCGCGGGCGCCGGTGAGGTTGTCCGAGTCACCGTCGAGAACGAACAGTCGGGCCTCCCGGCCGGGTTCGATGACGCCGCAGTTCAGCCCCGCGATGTCGGCGCCGGCGGCCGTCGCCATCCGCAGCACTTCGGGCGCGGTCACGTCACACAGTTTCGCGGTGAACTCCATCTCTCGGAACATCGACGGACTGTTGAGCATCACGTTGTCGGTGCCGAGTGCGACCGACGTACGTTCCAGGAGGTCCGAGACTGGTGGCACGCCCACGTCGGTGACGAGGTTCGACCGCGGACAGACGACGACCGGCGTCTCGCTATCTTCCAGCCGTTCGAGGTGCATCTCCTCGGCGTACACCATGTGGACGACGAAGTCGGGGTCGAGGTCCAAAGCGGGATTGATGTCGTGGGGGTCTCGCTCGCCGGCGTGGATGCCGAAGGGTTTCTCCGCGTGCAGGGTAGCGTTGCGCTCCGCGGAGAAATCCGCATCGCGGGCGCCGCTGGCACCGTAGCCGTCGGCTACCTCCAACACCTCGATTTCCTCGCGGCCGAAGACGAACGGTTCGATGTCGAGGCGTGCCGCCGCATCGAGCAGCGCGTGAACGCCGTCGACGCCGCCCTCTCGGAACTCGAGAAACGCCGTCGTTCCGCTCGATTCCATGAACGACAGCGAGCGACGCATCGCCTCAACCAACTCCTCCCGCGTTGCGTCCTCAAGCAGTCGGTGCTTGAGGCCGTCCGGCGGCGCGACGAGGTCGTCCAACGAGAGGCCGCGACCGGCCTCTTTGGCGATGGAGTCGCCGATGTGCGTGTGCGCGTTGACGAACGCCGGACAGATGATGTCCGTCGAGGCCGTCTCGACCTCCTCGATGGCCGTTATTTCGCCGTCCTCGACGACGACGCGGCCCTCGACCGGTTCGTAGTCGGCTCCGGCGAGTATCGTCCCCGACAGTTCCATGTCTTCCTCTGAGGCGGCCTCCGATAAAAACAGGCCCGTTATCCGATTACTTCTTTTCCCGGCGGGAATCGACGTCTGGGCACCGTTAGAACTCGTCTAGGGTCGTGTTGATGCTTTTCCGTACGTCGACGACCAAGGCGTCGAGGTCGAGTCCGAGGACCTCCTCGGTGGCCTGCCCGACGCGGTCGGTCGCTTCCTCGGGCGCATAGACGCCGAGACGCCACTGCTCGTGTTGGGCGCGGCGGAGCGCACTCACCAGCGTCGACTGCGTTCCGAGCTGTCGCACCTCGCCGCTGACGACGACGCGACTCGTCGATTCGCGCATCCCCGGTCGAGGGGGAACGTCGAGCACGACCCAGTCGGGGTCGACGTTCGCGTGGTCGGCGATGTCCCGCTCGAGGGCCACGATTTCCTCGTGGTCGGCGTCGACGATGTCGTCGGGAACGTCCCGCAACTCAGCCCACACCGCCCGTTTGTACAGGTCCCGGTCGTCGAGTCGTCGTATGAACTCGGCTGATTCCGAACAGTCCCGGAGGGCGACGGTGAGGTCGCGGTCGTCCATCCGACGGACCGTCTCGGCGTCGGCGGCGCCCGACGACAGAAGCGCCTCGGTGGCCCGCCGCAGCATCGCCTTCGAGATTCGCGCGACGTGGTGGTTGTACACGACGGGATTCATCAGCGCACGGGCGAGCAGCAGCGATTCGGCGGTCTGGACGTTGCCGTCGGCGAGTACGAGTTCGCCGTCGACGAACCGCAACTCCCGGACCAGTCGCCCCGTGTCGATGGTGCCGTAGGGAACGCCGGTGTGGTGGGCATCCCGGATGAGGTAGTCCATCCGGTCGACGTCGAGTTCTCCGGAGACCAACTGGCCGAACTCGCCGTCGCCGGCGACGAGCGCGGCGACCCTCGTGGGGTCTATGTCGTGAAGCGCAAGGGTGCGAGCGACTTCGCCGCCCGTCAGGAGGTCTTCGACCTCGTCGTGGAACTTCCCGGTGTGGCGGGCGACGAGTCCCTCGATGTTGTGGCTGAAGGGGCTGTGGCCGATGTCGTGGAGGATGGCGGCGGCACGAACCCGCTCGGCCCGTTTGCCTTCGATACCGAGATGGTCGAGCGCGCGCGTGGCGAGGTGATAGACGCCGAGTGAGTGTTCGAAGCGGGTGTGGTTGGCGCTCGGGTAGACGAGTTCGACGGTGCCGAGTTGTTTGATGCGCCGGAGGCGCTGGACGGCTGGGGTGTCGAGGAGGTCCTCGGCAACCCCCTCGACGGCGATGTGGTCGTGGACGCTGTCCTTTATGGTCGCCATTACGCCCGCGTTCGGCGGCATCAGTTAAAAACCGTCGTGCGGCGTTCGGGTCCGTCGGTGGCCGTCGAACGGCGAAATTGGGTGAGAATTCGGAAAATCCTCTTGAAACGGTACGGGGTAGTTCCGATACCACCAGTGCGTGCGGGAATCACCGGAGAACGGGCGTTCGAGTGAACGGCGCTGGATTCCGACAATGAGCAACACGAACACGCGAACGGACATCGAGCGGGGAACCGAAGCAGTCGAATCACCGACCGAACGCCGCACGGCCGATTCACGGGAACGCACGGAGGCCTGTCCGGAGTGTGACGGTCGGCTCGAATCGGCGGCCGATACGGGCGAAACTGTTTGTAGCGAGTGTGGGCTGGTCGTCGAGGAGGACGAAATCGACCGCGGGCCGGAGTGGCGCGCCTTCGACTCTGCCGAGCGCGACCGGAAGTCCCGCGTCGGCGCGCCGACGACGAAGATGATGCACGACGAGGGCCTGTCGACGAACATCGGTTGGCAGGACAAAGACGCCTACGGCAACTCCCTGTCGAGTCGTCAGCGCCAGAAGATGCAACGCCTGCGGACGTGGAACGAGCGGTTCCGCACGCGGGATTCGAAGGAGCGCAACCTCAAGCAGGCACTCGGCGAAATCGACCGCATGGCGAGTGCGCTCGGACTCCCCGAAAACGTCCGCGAAACTGCCAGCGTCATCTACCGACGGGCACTCGACGAGGACTTGCTTCCCGGCCGCTCTATCGAAGGCGTCGCCGCCTCGGCGCTGTACGCCGCCGCCCGACAGGCCAAGACGCCTCGCAGTCTCGACGAAATCGAGCGCGTCTCACGCGTCGGTCGCAGCGAAATCTCCCGCACTTACCGGTACGTCGTCCGCGAGTTGAAACTGGAAATCCAGCCCGCAGACCCCAAGAGTTACATCCCGCGGTTCGGCAGCGAACTCGGCGTCGACGAGGCAGTCGAACGCCGCGCTCGGGACCTACTCGACAGTGCCGCGGCCGCCGGCATCGTCTCGGGAAAGTCGCCGGTCGGCCTCGCTGCCGCCGCCGTGTACGCCGCGGCCTTGCTCTGCAATCAGAAGGTCACACAAAACGAGGTCAGCGAGGTTAGCGACATCTCCGAGGTCACCATTCGCAACCGGTACAAACAGATTCTGCGGGCCGCCGACGTGACCGTCGGCTAACGGTCAGATACAAATCCGTCGGCACGCAAGCCGACGTATGGTTACGTTCCTCGCGGGCGGGACGGGAACGCCGAAACTCCTTGACGGCGGTGACGGCGTCTTCGACCCCGCCGAGACGCCCGTCGTCGCCAACACCGGCGACGACGTGGAGTTGGGCGGCCTGCTGGTCTGTCCCGACGTGGACACGACGCTGTTCGCCGAGAGCGGCCGTCTCGACCGCGAGACGTGGTGGGGTATCGAAGACGACACGACGGAAACCCACGATGAGCTACAGGCCCTCGCCGACGCGGCCGGCCTCGATTCGGGGCCGCGATACCTCCCGGACTCGGCACAGACCGCCGGCCGAGACATCGCACGCTGGCGGCGCTTCTCCGGCGTCGCGGAGTTCATGGAGTTGGGCGACCGCGACCGCGCGCTCCACATCACCCGGACGGGACTGCTCGACGAAGGCCGGACGCTGACCGATGCGACGCGGACGCTTGCCGAGGCCCTCGGCGTCGAACGCCCCGTTTTCCCGATGAGCGACGACCCCGTCGCCACCATCGTCCACACCGACGAAGGACCGATGCACTTCCAGGAGTTCTGGGTTCACCGACGCGCCGAACCCGCAGTCGAGTCCGTCGAGTTCCGCGGCGCCGAGACGGCGAGCGCCACGGCGGCAGTCCGTGATGCACTCGACGCCCCGGTCGTCGTCGGTCCCTCGAACCCGGTGACGAGCATCGGCCCGATGCTCGCAATCGATGGGATTCGCGAGGCGCTCGAATCGACACCGGTCGTCGCCGTCTCCCCGTTCGTCGAAGACGAGGTGTTCTCCGGGCCCGCCGGCAAACTGATGGCGGCGACCGGATCGGACCCCTCCACCGCCGGCGTCGCCGGGGCCTATCCCTTCGCCGACGCGTTCGTCCTCGACACCGACGACGGAACCGACCTCGACCGCCCGGTCGTCCGGACCGATACGACGCTCGATGCCCCGGCCGACAGCGAGCGGGTGTGCCGTGCCGTCCGCGAGGCCATCGAACGCGTCGGAGGGATTGTCTGATGTTCAGGCCCCGTCTCGCCGCCGCGTCGCTGTCCGGCCAATCCGACGCCGCGTGGGCGAAGCAGGCTGCGCCCCACGTCGGCTGTGTCTTCCTCGGCGGCGTCGCCCTCGATGAGGCGACGCGCAGCGCCGCCCGAGACCTCCGCGACCGCGACCGCGAGGAGTTCCTGCCGGCGGACCCGATTGCGTTCGTCGACGACCAACTCACGGCGCTCGATGCCGTCGGCGTGCTGCCGGGAATCAACGTCCGCAGCGCGACGCTGGACCCCATCGCCGAGGCGGCGGCGGTCTGTGCCGACCACGACGCGCTCCTCGAAATCAACGCCCACTGCCGGCAGACAGAGATGTGTGCCGCTGGCGCGGGCGAATCGCTGCTCCGAAACGGGAGCCAACTCTGCGAGCAGGTCAGCGTGGCGGCCGACGCCGGCGCGACCGTGAGCGTGAAGGTCAGAACTGAGGTTTCGGGTGTCGAACTGCCGGCCCTTTCGGCGCGACTCGTTGACGCGGGCGCGGACGTAATTCACGTCGATGCGATGGACAGCGAGTCGGTCGTCGGCGATGTCGTCGAGGCGGCCCCGGAGGCGTTCGTCGTGGCGAACAACGGCGTTCGGGACCGCGAGACGGTTTTCGAGTACCTCGAATACGGCGCGGATGCGGTGTCGGTCGGTCGCCCCTCGACGGACCCGGCAGTCCTCCGACGGGTCCGGGAGGCAGTCGAGGCGTACTTCCCCGACACACGGTCGGGAGCGGAGGTGTCGCCGGATGCGTGACGCGGCCGAGAACGGTCAACTCGCGTTGTTGTTGGAGGTCTCGGGAACGCCGAAACCGGGCAACGTCGACCGCCACCGCGACTACGACGACCTGCGGTTCGAGCAGTTCCTCGCGGGCGCCGTCGGCTCATTTCGCGGCCTCCGGATGGCCGCCGACGGCGCGGCACTTGGCCGGTCCTTCGAGCGCGCCGTCGCGGGGATGGCCGAACAATCCGGCGGCAACACCCAGTTCGGTGCGCTCCTGATGTTGACGCCGCTCGTTCGGGCGGCCGCGACCGACCGACTCTCCCCGGTGGGGACTGCCGATATCGTCGAAGCGACCACCATCGACGACGCCTGCGATTTCTACCGGGCGTTCGACCACGTCGACGTGGCGGTCGACGACCTCCCCGAGGACGCCGACGCGCTCGACGTACGCCGCGGGAGCGACGCCACGGAGACACTCCGGGAACGCGAAACGACGCTGTACGACGTGATGGAACTCTCGGCTGGCGTCGACGGCGTCGCCGCGGAGTGGACGAACGGATTCGAGCGCAGTTTCGAGGCCGCGCAGTGGCTGCTGGACGACGATGGCCCCATCTACCGACGCGCCTCGCGGGCCTTCATCCGACTGCTCGCCGAGGAACCTGACACCTTCGTCGTCACACGAAACGGCGAAGCCGCCGCCGAAGAGGCGACCGAGCGGGCGAAGGCCGTCCTCGATGGCAGCGAAGACGCCGAAGAACTGGCCGAGGAGTTCCGGGACCGCGACATCAACCCCGGTACGACGGCCGACCTCACCGCTTCCGCGCTGTTCGTCGCGCTGGAGCGAGGCATGGAGGTGTGAGCGATGGTCGACGACCGCGAAACGGCCGAGTGGCCCGTCGAAGTACACGGCGTCACCGAATCGGTCGTGACGACGCTCGGGCCGAACGGCCGCTGGAACGTCGCCGCACTCGGGTTGTTCGAACCGGCCGACGGAAACGGTGTCACCGCCCGAACGTGGGGTCGAACCCGAACGTGGCGGAACTTCACGAAACGCGGCGAGGGGTACGTCCAGTTCACACGCGACCCGGTCGACTTCGTCGACGCGGCGTGTTCGGTCCGGGAGGAAGACGACCCGGTTCTCGACAGCGCCGACGCGTGGGTTCGGGTCGAGGTCGACGCCGTCGAGGAAGGAGTCGAGGGCGACACCCAATGGGTCGAGTGGGCGCTTTCCCCCGTCGAATCGGAAATCGAGCGGCGCGTCGTTCCCACGACGAACCGCGGCTACTACGCCGTCGTCGAGGCGACGGTCGCCGCCTCACGGTTGGACGTGCCGAGTTACGACGACGAGACGCTTCGGGAGCGGTTGGCGTACTTCGCCGATGTCGTCGAGCGATGCGGTGGCGAGCGAGAGCGGGCGGCGTTCGACCGCCTGCGAGCACACACCGACATCTCTGTGTGACGCCGATACACACGTGGTTCGGCCCCGCACGGTCTGGCGGCCCTTTCGAACCTTTTTTGAATCACAGTACAGTAGAGGACTCTACCAATGGCCATCAAGCCCGCCTACGTCAAGAAGACCGCAACGCTGCTCATGGAACGATACCCGAAAGCCTTCGGTGCCGACTTCGAGCACAACAAGGAACTGGTAGAGGAGCTGACCAACATCGAATCGAAGGGCGTCCGGAACCGAGTCGCCGGGTACGTCACCCGCAAGCAGCGCGCGACGCCGGCGTAGAACGGGCTTTCGTTTCTCTCACTTTCGAACGGACAGCGGCGGTACCGGCAGGAATCGCCGGACAGTTCCTGCGTCTTTCACAACCGTTTTTGGTGGGGTCGTCATACGTCCACCAATGTCTACCCGTGTAGGTGTCCTCGGCGCGACCGGCGCCGTCGGACAGCGACTCATCCAACTGCTTGCACCACACCCGGAGTTCGAAATCGCCGCACTCACCGCCTCGGAGGATTCGGCCGGTCGAACCTACCGCGACGCCGCCAAGTGGCGCGTCGGAACGCCGATTCCCGAATCCGTCGCCGACATCACCGTCGTCGAAACAGAGCCCGACGCGGTTCCCAACGACGTCGACCTGCTGTTCTCCTCGTTACCCTCCAGCGTCGGCGCGGCGGTCGAACCCGCCTTCGTCGAGGAGGGCTACGTCGTCTCCTCGAACTCCTCGAACGGCCGAATGGACGAGGACATCCCGCTGACCATCCCCGAGGTCAACGCCGACCATCTCAGCCTCATCGAAGTCCAGCGCGACGAGCGCGGCTGGGACGGCGCGCTCGTCAAGAACCCCAACTGTTCGACGATTACGTTCGTGCCGACGCTGGCGGCCCTCGACGACTTCGGCGTCGAACGCGTCCACGTCGCCACGCTGCAGGCCGTCTCCGGGGCCGGCTACTCCGGCGTCACCTCGATGGAAATCATCGACAACGCCTTGCCCCACATCGGCGGCGAGGCCGAGAAGATGGAGACCGAATCCCGCAAACTGCTCGGTGACTTCGACGGCGCCGAACTCCGGATGCACGACGCCGAGGTGTCGGCGTCCTGCAACCGCATCCCGACGCTCGACGGCCACCTCGAGAACGTCTGGGCCGACCTCTCCGAGGCCCCGACCGTCGAGGAAATCGCCGAGGCGATGACCGACTACCCGAGTGCCGACCTCCACTCCTCACCAGACCAGCTCATCGAGGTGTTCGAGGACCCCGAACGACCCCAACCCCGCATGGACCGCATGCTCGGCGACGGCATGTCCGTCGCCGCCGGCGGCATCGAATCGACGCCACACGGCGTCCAGTACAACTGTCTCGCCCACAACACCATCCGCGGCGCGGCCGGTGCGTCTGTTCTCAACGGGGAACTGCTGCTCGAAGAGGGTTACCTCTAGACGAGTTCTCCCTCGAATTTATATACGAAACCGAGGCCACGGGCCGTATGCGTTGACGAGCGACCGTAGTCCGCCGTGGCGGGAGCGTGGCACACGGGCTACGGTGACTGGAGCGTGCCGCCTGTTCGCCCAACCGAAACCGACCTAAAGCGGCGCGTCCACGGGCCGGTATGCGCGAACACCTCCTCGGGCGGACGCCACGACTTACCGGCTACTTCTGTGGCATCGCGGTCGGGTTGGCGCTGCTCGTCGCGGGGCTGGAGGCGGCCCGAACCGTCTTCGGAAGCGAGTTCTCCGCGACGGTTTTTACAGTGTACGCCGCCGTCGGCGTCCTCGGCGGGCTCTTGCTTTCGTTCGTCGCCGGCTACCTCAACGGGAGCGTCCTCGCCAGTTGGACCGCGGGGACGGTCCCGCTCGCCGGCCGCGTCGGCCCCGTCCTCGTCGAAGGGTCGCTCCGCGAGGTCGGACTCTCGGCACTCGGGGCCGTCGGCGGAGGCGTTCTGCTCGGTAGCGTCGGCTTCGCCGTCGCCGTCGAAAAGCATCGCCGCGACGCGAAGACGGCCGACCTCCCTGACCCGCCCTCGCGGGCCGACTTACTCGGCCTCCTCGTCGTCTCCGCCGTCGTCGGGCTGTCGATGCTCGGCGTCGCGGCCGTCCTCTAAGCGGTCGACATCGTCGATGTTATGGCTCCCCGGCGCGCCGCTATCGTATGGTCATCCTGCACACCTGTCTGAACGTTTCGGATGTCGAGCAGTCCATCGAGTGGTACACCGAGAACCTCGACTTCGAGGAATCGTGGGGCTTCGAGACGCCCGACGGCGAGACCGTCAACCGCTACGTCGCCGACGACAACGGCGTCGAACTCCAGCTCTCCGATACCGAGGGACAAACTCCCAGCGAAGAGGGCGAGCTCTGGGACCATCTCGCGGTGAAAGTCGACGACGTGGATGCGGCCTTCGAGGAGATTGACGACAACGGCGTCATCAAAGAGCCGGGCGACCAGCCCGCCGCTGGCGCCCGGACGGCGTTCGTCCGCGACCCTGACGGCCACGCCATCGAACTCATCGAACCGCTGGAAGATTAGGATGTTCGTGCCGGGAGCACGAACACAGGTTTGTCGACTTTGTTGAGGACCGTCCGTGTCGTCGACCCGATAGTCGAGATGCCGCCGCTTCACGCCGGCCCGACGATGATTTCGTCGATGTCGTTGTCGCGGACGAAGTTGACGATTTCCTGTCCCGGGATGCCCTTCCGTCGGAACGTCCGAACCTCGGCCAGTTCGGTCAACTCCACCTGTGCCACGTCGAGTGCGGCCTCGCGGTCGTCGGCCTCCTCGGGCACGTCGACGGTGAGAACGTATACTTCGTCGTTGGATTCCAACTTCTCCGTGAGGTACTCGCAGGCAGCCTCCGTCGTCGGTGCGGACGCCGTCGCAACGAGGTACCGTGTCATCGTCGGAGACGTTAGACGACCCGTCGCTAATGGTTTTCGGCTGTGCCGACCTGATTGCGGAGCGGCCGGTCGTCGGCCAAGCGCCGCACGTTGTCCGCGACGATGTCGGCCAGTCGGTCGTAGTACTTCGGCGTCGCCCCGGCGGTGTGTGGCGTTATCAACACGTCGTCGAAGTTCCACAGGGGATGGTCGTCGGGGAGCGGCTCAGGGTCGGTGACGTCGAGTGCGGCGCCGCCGATACGGCCGCGACGGACCGAACGGACGAGGGCGTCGGTGTCTATGACCGCCCCGCGGGCGACGTTGACCAGCACCGACTCCGGCGACAGCGTGGTCAACTCGGCTGACCCGATTAGCCCCCGTGTCGACTCCGTAAGCGGACAGCACAACACGAGGTAATCGGTTCGGGCCAGCGCCTCGTGGAGGTTGTCGGGGCCGAACACCTCGTCGGTCGGACCACCGTTTTCGGGCGTTTGCCGGACGCCGAGGGTTGTCACGCCGAAGGAATCGAGGCGCTCGGCGACCGCGGCGCCGATAGCGCCCAGTCCGACGATGGTCACGGTCGCCCCGGCTAGTTCACCCGGGTCGAGGGCCTGCCACGTGTCGCTGCGTGCGGCCTCGTGGAGGCGTCGCGAGAAGGTGAGTATCGCCCCGAGGACGTGTTCGGCGGCGTTCGGCGCGTGGACACCGGTGGCGTTCGTCACCGCGATGCCGGCGTCGCCGAAGGCGTCCATCGGGAGGTGACCGTAGCCCGCGTAGGTGCAGGCGAACAGCCGCAGGTTCGACGCATCGTCGATTGCTTCGGCGTCGATTCGCGGCCCGGTCACCACGTCGGCCGACGCGAGCAGTCGGCGCTCTTCGGCCGGCGTTGCAGCGAACCGAACCCGGTGGTCGTCGAGTCGCTCCCGGAGTCGTTCGGCGTAGGACGCCGCCGACAGTCGGTGGACTCCTTCCCGGAGGACGAGTATCTCCATGCTGGCTTGTTCGTCGGCACACCTAATCAACGCCGGCGTCTCAGATGGACAGCGGAACGACGACGACCGGAACGTCGGCACCTTCGATGATTCGCCGTGCGGTGCTGCCCAACTCCGGGCCGGATTCGGGGTCACCGGCGTGGGGTCCGATGACGATGACGTCGACGGCAGCGTTGTTCGCCGCCGAGAGGATGCCCGAAGCGGGGTCGCCGTCGGTCAGGAACTGCTCGGTGGCGACCTCCGCGCGTCCGGCCAACCGAGCGGTCACGACGTTGAGGGCGTCTTCGGCGTCGCGCCCGTCGGTTCCGGGCACCGAGACGACGCTGACGAAGTCGTCGTCTTCGAGTCGGGGGTCGAGGTAATCACAGGCGGCCGCCGTCGTGTGTACGGAATCGGTTGCGACCAGATAGCGCATACGACGGCTTCGACGGCGGTGCCCTCGAAGCTTCGGGTCGGCGCGAATCGCGTCGCTTACCAACTACCCAATCCTCGCTCCCGACATGACGAGTCGTCGGCAGTGGGTGGCGCTGAGCCTCGCCACCTTCGCGCGGTTTGCGGGCGCCATCCTCATGGGAACGGCCCTGGCGGTGGTCGTCGAGGCACGCGCCTCCGCCTTCGCCGCCGGCGTCGTCGGCACGGCCTACTACGCCGGGCTGATGCTGTTTTCGCCGTTCTGGGGTGCCCTCGCCGACATCACCGGAAAGCGCCGACTCGTTCTCCTCGTCACCGGTATCGGTGGCGTCCTCGCCGTTCTCCCGTTGGTCGTCGCCGACACCGTCGCGGTCGCGGTCGGCTCACGAGGCGTCTACGCCGCCTTCCTCGCCGGCTTCGCGCCGGTCGCACTCGCCATCGCCAGCCACCACGGCGGCACGACGGGCCGGGGGCGCTCCATCGGCATCTTCAACAGCGCCCGCTCCGGCGGGTTCGCGCTCGGCTACGTCGTCTCCGGCGCGCTGTTGGAGTACGTCACCCCCGTCGACATCTACTGGGCCATCGCCGCGGTGACGTTCCTCTCGACGGTCGCGGTACTCGCCGTTTCGGACCCGACACCGACGCCGGAGCGGCAACCGACCGCGAAAGAAGTCGTCGCCGAGACGCGCCGCCGACTGTTCCCCGCACCGGACGAACGGGGCCACCTCACGACGAACGGGCTGTTGTGGCTCTACGCGGCGGTGGCGCTCCGAAACCTCGCTGTCCTCGGAATCATGGCAATCGTCGCGCCGTATCTCATCACCGTCGTCGGCGTCACGCAGGTCCTGATGGGCGTGTTACTCGCGTTCAATCACGGCTCGCAAGTGCTGTTCATGTATGCCCTCGGCGTCGTCGCCGACAATGTCGGCCGGAAACCGCTGGTCGTCGTCGGGATGGGCGGCAGTTCGGTCTTCGCGCTGATGGCCGCCGGGCTGACGGCCGTCCCGGACGGTGTTCTCCGCCTCGCCTTCGGCGTCGCCACCTTTGTCGTCTTGGGCGCGTCGTTTTCGGCGATGACCATCGGCGGACTGGCGTTCATCAGCGACGTGGCGCCGGCGACCCGCGAATCGGAGTTGATGGGGATACGGGAGACAGCGAAGGGACTCGGCGGCGTCTTCGGTCCCGCACTCGTCGGTGGCGTCGCAACGCTGTACAGCTACGAGTTGGCGTTCGTCGCGGCGAGTCTCGTCGGCTTCCTCGCGACCGCGCTCGTGGCCTGGGGGCTGGTCGAAACCTACGATGCCGAGCGTCGGGCGGTCGTCGTCGATGACTGAGACGCTTACTCTCCGGTGAAATCCGGTTCCTCGTCGCTGTTGAAGGCGGCGTGGCCACGCGAGAAGTCCTCGCTGTCGGTCAGTCCAGCGATGGTGTCGCCCTCCTCGGCGAGCTGTTCGTTCAGCGAGTTGTCGAAGCTCTTCCGGAGCAGTCCCTTCGTCGCCGCGTAGCTCTTCGTCGGCCCGGCGGCGAGCCGTTCGGCCTCCTCGGTGAGGCGCGCTTCGAACTCGTCGTCGCCGACGACTTCCGTCGCGAGACCGATGTCGACGGCCTCCTCGGCGCCGATTGGCTCGTCCCGGAAGGCGATTTCCTGTGCAGTTCGCATCCCGACGAGTCGCGGCAACAGGTACGTCGACCCGCCGTCGCCCGAAAGCGCGATTCGGGGGTAGGCGAACTCCAGTCGCGCGGATTCGGCGATGAGCACGATGTCGCCACAGATGGCCGGGCCGAGGCCGCCGCCGGCGGTGACGCCGTTGATTCCGGTGACGACCGGCTTCGGCGCCCGAATCAGTTGGGCGACGAACTCGTGAAGCAGGTTCGTCAGTCGTCGCAGGGTGGGTTCGTCGGTCTCGTCGCCCGACAGCATCGTGAGGTCGGCACCGGTGTTGAAGACGGGGCCGTTGCCGGTGAGTGTGATACACCGCACCGAATCGTCGCTGACGAGGTCGTGGGCCGCCGCCGCGAGTTCCTCGCCCATCGTCTCGTTCAGGGAGTTGTGTGCGTCCGGGCGGTCGAAGGCGACGCGACCGACCGACCCGTCGCGAGTCACCTCGATTGTGTCGTACTGTGACATACGACTGTCGACGGCGCGGTCCCTCTTAATTCTCGGTACCGTCGAAGCGTCGGTCGACGCTCTCAGCGTGGGCCTCCAGCCCCTCCGCGCGGGCGAGCGTCGTCACCGTCTCGCGGATGTCCGCGAGCGCGCCGTCGTCGAGTTTCTGGACTGTCGTCGAGCGGAGGAAGTGGTCCACGGAGAGGCCACCGGCGACTTTCGCCAGCCCGCCGGTCGGGAGGACGTGGTTCGGGCCGGAGGCGTAGTCGCCGGCGGCGACCGGCGAGGCGGTGCCCAGAAAGACGCTGCCGGCGGAGTCGATGCGGTCCAGTATCGCCTCGTCGTCGGTGGTCTGAATCGAGAGGTGTTCTGCGGCGTACTCCTCGGCGAACAGCACGGCCTCGGGCATCGACCGGGCCAAGAGAACGCCCGAGGCGTCGTTGTCCAGCGCCGCCTCGATGACCTCCCGGCGCTCCCGGTCTGCGGCCTGTTCCGTGCAGGCCTCGGCGACTGCCTCGGCGGTCGCCTCGTCGTCGGTCACACAGACCACCGAGGCGTTCTCGTCGTGTTCGGCCTGTGCGACCATGTCCGCGGCGACGAGTTCGGGGTCGGCGGTGTCGTCGGCGACGACCAACACCTCGGAGGGACCGGCGAGGAAGTCGATTTCTACGTCGCCGCGCACCTCGGCTTTCGCTGCAGTCACCCACCTGTTGCCCGGCCCGACGATTTTCTCGACGGCCGACACCGTCTCGGTGCCGTAGGCAAGCGCCGCGATGGCCTGTGCGCCACCGGCCTGATACACCGCATCGGCGTCGGCGACGTGTATCGCCGCAAGCGTCGCGGGGTTCAACTCCTCGGCCGGCGGCGTCGCGACCGCGACGTGGTCGACCCCTGCGACCGTCGCCGGAATGACGCCCATCAGGACACTGGAGGGGTACGCCGCCGTGCCCCCCGGCGCGTACACACCGACGCGCTCTATGGGTCGGTAGCGTCGGCCCAACTCACGGCCCTCGAAGTCCTCCCGCCAGTCGTCGGGGACCTGTCGCTCGTGGAAGGCGCGGATGTTCTCGGCGGCCGCTTCGATTGCTTCACGGACCGCGTCGTCGACTTCCTCGTAGGCGCGTTCGGCCTCGTCGGTAATGTCGATGTTCCCGATTTCGACGCCGTCGAACTCGCTTGCGTACGACCGCAGCGCAACGTCGCCCTCCGTCCGAACCCGGTCGACGATATCCCGGGCCGCCTCGCGGGCGTCGGCGACGCCGGCGTCCCGCTCGAACAGCGCCGCACGCTCCGCCGGCGAGAGGTCGGCGACCTTCCTGACGTTCATACCTTCCGTTCGGCGGTCGGGCCGGAAAGCGGTTTCCATCGTCACAGTTGGTGTACGCCAACGACGGCCTCATTCGTCCGCGGTTCCTAGTTCAAGTATGGCCGAAACAGCGACGGAAACCGTCCGGGTCTGGCTCGTCGAGCGAACGTACGGGGACGACGAACTGAATCTCGTCATCCTCACGTATGCGACCCCCGAGGGCGAGCGATACCTGCGGAAAGAGCGCGCGTTGACGAGTTTCACCGGCGCGAAACGCGAGACGACCGCCGCCATCGACGCCGACCCCGCGAACCTCGGGGAGACGCCCCCGGAGGACCGCGAGTACTTCGCCGACGCGGCGAGTCGAACTGCCGAGAAGTACGACCCCGAAGAGACGCTGTAACGTCGTCCATTCGGACGAAAAACACTATCCCTCCCGGTCGCCAAGACTCGGACGATGCTGAGCGCCGTCATGGAGGATTACATCAAGGCGATATACACCATCGGCAACGACACTGACGAGCGCGTCAGCACGTCGGAACTCGCCGACTACCTCGACGTCACGTCGCCGACCGTCTCCAGTATGGTGAAGAAACTGGAGGAGCGCGGGCTCGTTGACCGCGAGGAGTACCGCGGCGTCACGCTCACCGAGGAGGGCGAGGTCGTTGCCCTCGAAATCCTCCGTCACCACCGGCTTCTGGAGTCCTTCCTGACGGAACACCTCGACTACGACTGGGCCGACGTCCACGAGGAGGCCGACCGCCTCGAACACCACGTCTCCGACGAGTTGACCGAACGCATCGCCGAGGCGCTGGACAATCCCGGCGTCGACCCCCACGGGGACCCGATACCCGACGCGGACCTCCGGTTGCCCGAAGTCGACGAGCAGACGCGGCGTCTCTCCTCGTCGACGGAGGGCGACCACGTCGTCGTCCGGCGTATCCGCCATCAGGGCGACGAGGAGTTGCGCTATCTCTCCGATGCCGGTATCGAACCCGGTGTCGAACTCGAAATCGTCGAAATCGCACCGTTCGGACTCGTCACGGTGCGGACACCCGAGGGCCGACAGAGCCTCCCCGAGGAAATCGCCCGACTCATCGAAACGGTGTCAGTCACCGAGGCCGAGGCCTGACGGTCAGGCCGACGCGGTCTTTCGGGCCCGGTACTCGCGGAGTCCCCACACCAAGCCGATGGCGGCGACGACGACACAGCCACCGAGGAAGAAGGCCAAAAGCGGGTCGACGGCGGTGACGCTGGACGCGGCCGCGTCGGCCGCCGACTGTGATTCGGCCATCATACCCACGTCGTCGCTACGTGGCTGTGGGACCGGTTCGGGGCGAAGCCATTCCGACACCGCCGCGAACACCAGCGTCGAGAGACTGACGACGAAGAACAGTCCGAACAGTCGCTGGAGGGTGTTTCTGAGCCGCGAACTGTCGTTGTCACGGCCCGCAAAGAGGACGACGGCTTCGCTCGCCGGCCCGTAGACGGTCATCTCGTTGCCTTTCTCGGAGTAGCCCATCCCCGCCGGTTCGATGAGGCCGGCCTCCTCAAGTCGGTCGAGGTGGTAGTGGACGTTTTGCAGCGACGTGCCGACGCTTTCGCGGACTTCAGTCGGCGTTCGTGGCTCGTCGTAAATCGTGGCCAGCACCTCCCGGGCGGTCTCCGACCCCAGCGCGTCGAACGCCGCGTCGGCGCCTTCGCCGTCGATGTCGAGCACCTTCGGTTCGTCGGGCGACGGTGACACCTCCAATCGACTCGGCAACAGACTCATTGGCGGGTCGTACTCGAGATGCGGAAATACCCCTTCCGGTAACTCAAACCGCCATTTCACTCTTCGAGCGGGCGGATTCCCGACACCGCAAGTAGCGACCGAAGCGTCAGAAAGACGATAAGGGCGCCGCCGGCGAGCATGGTCGGCGCCGATAACAGCCGTGCGGTGTCGTCGGCGAGGACGAGTCGCGATGTCCCCATGAGAATGAAACTCGCGATGACCAACCCGAAGGCGAGAAGCGAGAGTCGGACGAACGTGTTCTGTCGCATCAGCAGTCGCTACCGACTCGGACGTGCGCAAATAAAAAGGGTGTTGTCGGCGTTTACAGGTGACCTTCTTCTTCGAGGCCTTCCATGATGTCGTCGACGAGGTCCTCAACGTCCTCGTACGGGAAGTCCTGGCTGCCACCGCCTTTCGTGTTGAGCTCCATGGCGGTCATGGAGAAGTCGCCGGATTCGAACGTCGTGCCGGGGCCCTGCGGCAGGGCTGGCACGAGGTCCATCGGGCTGTTGACGGGGTAGTCGGCACCTTCGAACGCGTCGATGAACTGCTGACGGAGGTCGTCTTTGTCGACCATTGCGTACGCTCATCAAACGCACATCCAATTGAATGTTGTGCTACGCATCGCCGTGTGCTTATATACCACCCCTTTTGAGGGTCGAAACCGAACCCCGTTCGGACGACGCCGGCGCGTGTTTTATCCGTACACGACGCTTCCGGATGACCGATGTCAGACCGCGAGGGGAGAACGGAGTCGGTGACGCGGGAGGAACTCGAAGACGTCCTCTCGCGACTGTTCCGCAGCGGCCGGACCAACGCCCTGCTGTCGTGGCTGCTCGTGGCCGTCCTCGTGGTCGTATTCGTCGAGAGCCTCCTCGAATTCGACTGGTTGTGGATAGCGTTCGTCGCGGCGACGGGTGCAGTTGTGCTCGTGCCACCGGTCGCCCATCGGGAGTTCCAGGTGATGCTTCCGTGGGAACTGCTCGTCCTCGCACTGTTGCCGATTCTGGTGCGCGGATTCGTCGGCGGCGAACTCGGGACGTTCTCGTTTTATCTCGCCATCGCAGCCCTCGCGCTCATCATCGCCGTGGAGATACACATGTTCACCGCCCTCCGAATGACACACTGGTTTGCCATCACGTTCGTCGTCATGACGACGATGGCCGCCGAGGCGTCGTGGACGGTGCTGCGGTGGAACGCCGACCGACACCTCGGTACCGAGTTTCTGGGCGGCGCCAGCCTCGGTCAGGACGCCGCCAACGCCGCGTTGATGACAGAATGGGCCTACGTCACGCTGGCCGGCTTCGCCGCCGGCGTCCTCTTCGATGCGTACTTCCGACGCCGCGGCCGCCGACTCAGACAGCGCATCCGGACGGTGATTCGCGGATGAGTTTCCTCCCCCGGCCATCGCACCGAAACCAGCGCCGACTCACCCGCGGCATGCAACTCCTGTTGGTCGGTATCGTCGCTTTCGGGCTTCTGTTCGGCCAGCCCAAGGCGATAACCAACGGCACCATCGCACTCGTCATCACCTTCGTCCCGGCGCTGCTCAGGCGGAACTACGACCTGCCGTTGGACCCGTGGCTCGCGCTCTGGATTACGCTGGCCGTCTTCCTGCACACGCTGGGGTCGGCTGGCCTCTACAGTCAACTCGACTGGTGGGACAGCATCACCCACGCGATGTCGGCATCGCTCGTCGCCGGCGTCGGCTACACGTTCGCCCGCGCTGTCGACCTCCACAACGACGACATCTACATTCCACGGCGTTTCTTCTTCGTCTACTTGCTCGTCGTCGTGTTGGCCTTCGGCGTCGTCTGGGAACTCTTCGAGTTCGGCCTCGACGTGGCGGCGACCGCGACCGGACTCGACATGCCGGTGTCCCAGCACGGACTCGACGACACCGTCCGGGACCTGATGTTCAACTCCCTCGGTGCAATTCTCGTGGCCGTCTTCGGACAGGCGCACCTCTCCGGCGTCGCGGAACTCCTTCGTGAACGGGTACTTCTCGGACCGTGATGCGGCGCCGCCCGGAGCGTTGATACCCGTGGAAAGCGACTGACTACCATGCCTCGGCGACGCCTGACGGCGTACCGCGACCGGGTCAGAGCGGAGTTAGAGCGTGCGTTCTCCGAGGAGCTTCCACCCCACGACGTGGCGACGAGCTTTTCGGTCGGCGTGTTCGTCTCCGCACTTCCGAACCTCGGCGTCGCCTTGCTGTTGTTCGTCGCACTCGCCTACGCGTTCGAACGGGTCAGCAAACTCGCACTGTTCGCCTCCGTCGTCGTGATGAATCCGCCGGTGAAGTGGGCCATCTACGCCGCGAGCTTCTGGCTCGGCTCACAAATCCTTGGACCGGTTGAGGGTGCCTCAATCTCGGCGTTGTCGCTTTCTCTTGGCCCGGACGTGCTGGTACGACTCCTCGTCGGGAACGTCATCATCGCGGTCGTCGTCGCCGTCGTCGGCTACGGCCTCGCGCTTCGGCTCACTCGGGAACTCCGACGCCGGGATATCGATGTTGTCGACCACATCGTCGAGCCGTTCTCGGAGTGAGCGTTACGGGAACGGATGGTGGTCTCGGTCCGGTCGGGGCTGGAATCCGAGGGACTCGGGCACCGATTCGGCGCGTTCGCCGAAGTAGGGGTCGTTCGTGAAAAGCGGCTGAGCCTCGGGAACGACCACGCGGACGGCCTCGAACCCGAGCGTCGCCACGTCCCGCGGGGTCACCCGGGCACCGTAGGCGTCGAGTCCCGACTCGGTGACGCGTTCGATTAACGCATCGAGTTCGGCTTCCCCGTCGGGTACCGTCTCCGGGCCGACGCTCGCCGCCGGTATCGTCGTCTCCGGGTCGACGAACTCCCGTGCCGTCGCCGGGAAATCGGCGTAGTGGCCGATTGCTCCCGATTCCTCGGCGGCACGGTCGGGGCCCATCCGACGCAGTTCGAGCCAGTTCTGGATGGCTTCCTCTAGGGCGTCCCGCGCGGCCGCTTCCGGGTCGAAGTCGGCGGACATCCCCGCCGCGAACCGTGGCCACTCTCCCTCGCGGTGGACGCAACTCGCGACGACCGGCACGTCCACGTCCTGTGTCAACAACAGCGCCGTCGCGGTCAGTTCCTCGCTCCGTGCGCGCGCGGCGAGGGTCTCGAACCCCTCGTCGTCGACTGCCAACCCGAGCGGCTCGAACGTCGAGTACCACGATAGCATCGCGGCGTCCCGCTCTATCACCTCGTACAGTCCGGACGACAGCGCCTCGACGCCGCCGTTGCCCAACCCGAGGCCGGTCGTAATCGCGGGGCGAATCCGACGCTCCGGTGGCGGGAACACGACTAACTCCGCCGGCAGTTCGACGGCGTCGCCGGTTTCGAGATTCCTCGCCGGATGCCACCGCTCGACCGAGTCGGTGTCGGCGGCGTCGTCAGGTGCGACGAACCGAGTGCAGTCGATTGGGTTCGTCGGGTCGCGCTCGAACGCCGATTCCCGATACACGGCGGCGCTGTAGCGCTCTAAGGCCTCGCCGAGCGCCTTCATGAACGCCGGGTCCCAGTCCAATCCGACGCCAGCGGCGTGTTCGGGCACGTCGGCGTCGGAAAACGGCGTCCCGTTGAGCGTCGACAGGTAATACGGAACCGGGAACGACTCGATTTCGCCGACGCTCGCGATTGGGCCGACGCGTTCGTCGAAGGCCACCTCAGCCATCGTGAGCGCCTCCTCCAGCGGCCGTGAGTCGTGATTCCGGCGGAGGCGTCGGTCTTCGGAGCCGGCACAGTCACAGTACGGTAGCGGCAGAACGCGACGTTGGCTGTGTGGTATCTCGATGACGCCCCCGATGACAGCCGACTGCCCGCCGGCGACGAGCGTCGTCAACTCCCGTCCCGCGAGCGCGCCCGCAAACCGTGCCGTTCCGGCGTCGTAGGCCCCGTCGTCGATGTCTGGGTCGGCCGCAGCGACGCGTCCTCGGAGACAGTCGTGACACGCCGTTCCGGGAGCGAACCCCGAGACGGCGGCGTCGACGCCCTCGACGGTCTGACCGCCGACGCCGCCCAGTTCGACGGCGAGAAGCGCGGTGTCCGTCCGTCGGGCTGCTGCCGTTGCAGCGGCGAAGCCATCGTCGCCGACCGAACCGATGGCCGCGGCGACATCGGCCGCACCGAGGCTGTCGGCATCGACGGCGACGGCGTCGGCATCCGTGTCCGAAAGTGCCGAGCGAATCGCTTCGACAGCCGGTCCCCCACCGAGTAAGCCGACCTTCGTCACGCCGACGACACCGCCGTTCGGGAGCCGACCGCGGACGGCCGTTCGCGATTGAGTTCCATGACCGCCTCTACCGGTCGGCGGTCGATAAACGTGGGGGGCAACGGAGGGAAAAAGGCGGACCGTTGGGCGCTTCAGGCGGCGAGCATCGACTGCGCGACGCTGGCGAGTTGGCCGGTGTCGGCTTCCCGCAGACGGTCGTCGCCCAGTTTCAGACGGAGGCGCGGACGGCCCACGTCGATGGGCACTTTCTCGGTATCGATGAGTCCCATCTCTTCCATCCGGGTTTTCGTCCGCGAGAAGGTTGCTTTCGAGGCGATGCCGACGTCCTCGCCCCACTTCGAGATGTCGTAGAGGAGGTCCTCGTTCTTCGCCGCGACGAGCAGCGAGATGGTCACCTCGTCGAGGCCATCGCCGCCGCCTCGGGCCGTCTCCAGCGACTGGAGGACGCCGTCGAAGTCGTCGGCGGTCGGTTCGCCGAGTTCGGTTGTCAGCGTCTCGCGAACCCGAGAGATGGCGGGCGTTCGGAGGTTAAACGGCTCGGCGCTCTCCCAGTCGGTCGTGAACTGCTCGTAGGCGCTCTCGATGAACGCTTCGTCGTCGGTCGCCAAGCCGGCGACTCGGTCGCCAGCGTTGACGATGGCGACGACGGAGGAGTCGGTGACGAGAAGCGTGTTGGTCCCACCCTCGTGGGTTCGAACACTGAGTTGTTCGGCCTCGATGTGGTCGGCCGCGCGACTCGCGACGATGAAGTCGTCCATCACCGATTTCAGCTCGCTCTCCGCCGCGAGCAACCGTACCGTCGGTGCCTCCTCGTCGAGTACCTCGACGAGTTCCTCGATGACGTTTGCGGAGGGGTTGACGACGAACAGTTCTTCGTCGGCGGCGCTGAGCGCCTCGTTGAGAACGTCGGCAACGGTCCGCTCGACAAGGTTTGATTGCATTATCGTATGTAAAAGTATGACTTCGAACGTATTTAATATTAGCGGGATTATCGCTGGAAAACTCTTCGCAAAGACATAAATAGCCGTACCTATACGGACTTCGTTATTTATGCAATAGCCCGACGCGCATTTAACCGTGTTGTCTCGCCGCCCCCAATCGCTCGACCAGTTCGGCCGTCCACACGAGGTCATCGTCGTATCGCACCGGCCCCGAGTGTCGCGACAGCAGTTCGCGGAGGTCCTCGCAGTCGAGGGTCGCAGTCGCCGCCGTTCCCGTAAGTCGCTCCTCGCCGTCGAACGGTTCGACGTACCGCCTGCCGGCCGAATCCGGTGCAGTCACGTCGTATCTGACGGTGAACCCCTCATCGTCGGTCTGTACGTCGAGGGTCATCGGTTGTCCCGTCGGGTGGCGGAGTCGGTGGGTGCCGTCACCGACGACGACGTAATCACGCCCGACGATGATTTCGCGCCGCGCCATCGATAGCGCCCGGTCGAAGGAGTAACCGGCGGCGAGCACCCCAGCGAACGTCGTCCCGAGTCGCACCGCCTGTTCGTCAAGCACCGCCGTCAGCGTCGTTGCCCCGACGGTTGCGCCCTGTCTGACGAGGTCGTACCCTTCGTAGTAGGAGCCACAGGCGTTGAGGAAGAACGCCGCTGCCCCGCATTCATCAAGGTCGGCCGCGGCAAGCGTGCCGTCCGAACACACCAGTCCGTCGGTTTCGACGTGGCCGATGAAGTGGACGAGGTCGGTCGGTTCTTCGAACACCGACGCCAATTCCCGACTGCGGAGCCCTTCGTGGACTCGAACCGACACGTCGTGGTCCGCGAGCAGACGTCGATACACCGCAGCCACTTCCCGTTCCGACGCCATGTCCGCGTCGTTGCACACCACGTCGACCGTCAGCCCCGCCGTCGGCGGCCGCCGTTCGAACGGTGCTCCGAGGAGGGTGTAGGCGTCGACGGGCGTTCCGTCGGCGAGCCACGCGTGGAAACGACTTTCCGAGAGCGCCGGGTCGACGGCCTCGACGTTCGGGGACTCACCGCGGTAGAACTCGTCGAGACTCCGCTTCAACAGCGCCTTCGGGTCGAGCGACGACGACTCCGCGAGGTGGACGAGACTCAATCGGTCGAGCACGTACGGAAGATACCGGCCGTTTTCGACGGCGTCGTCGACGTACGTCGACAGCGGCCACTGCGGCAGCGTCGGCGAGGGCGCTTCGAGTGCGGCCTGTAACCGCGCCGTCGGCGGTTCCGACCGTAACGTCTCCGCGTCGTAGCCGTCCACGGACATCGGCCCCGACTCACCGGGGACCGAACGCAGTCTGCTATCGAGCGTACAGAGCCGTCGGAGCCACTCCGCGACGGTGTCGGCGAACGCGGGCAGCGATTCAAAGGTCCGCCACAGTTCGGAACTTTCGATGCGTGGCGGCCCGTCGGCCACGTTCAACTCGGCTCCGAGGTAGTACGTCAGCGGTGCCGCGACGAGGACGGCCCTCGTCGCCGGCGGGACGGTTACCACCGTCGGCGGCGAGCGGTCACGAAGCCCCGCCGGTATCGACTGCTCGCCGAAGGTCACGCGGGGCGTCCGGGGCCGAAAGCCCGGATGCGAACGGGCCGGGCCAGTCGTTCGATGCGTCCCGCCGGCGGCCGTGACTGCGGTCGCCAGTCCCGCCGGCGTCTTCGGCACGGTCACCGTGGGACGCGGTGCCGGAGTCTCCCGGAACCCGATGGCGACCGCCGTTCGCTTGGGAAATTCGACCTCGAAGCCGCCGCCGGCCTCCGTTACGGTCGCCGGACCGTCGAAGGCGAGGTGGCATTCCAGCGGCGCGGCCACTCGGAGGTGGTGTCGGTCGGCCGAAAGCGCGCCGGGTTCGAGCGGTCGGCCGTCCGACGAGGCGACGAAGGCGGCCGCTTCCGCGGGCAAATCGAGCTTGGTGGTGGTGCCGACGACGATGGCGTCGATGCCGGCGGAAAGCGACGGCGGGGCGCCGCCGAGTCGCCATTTCTCGACGCCGATTCGCACCGACTCGTCGTCGCCGAATCCGCAGACATAGTCCCCAGCCGCGGCCCACTCGACCATCTATCGTCCTGTTGGTTCCCTGTTGTATAATACTACTCCCAGCATCGAACGGTCGTTCCGAACCGGCGATGGGTGAGCCTTCGGAGGCGTCGACACCGGACGTGCTTGCCAAGAACGGGTAGCTTCTTGTTCCGGCGTTCCCGACCTGCTGGTATGAGCTACGAGCAGGTTCGGGAGTCCGACCCCGCGGTCGCCGACGCCCTCGACGGCGAACGCGACAGACAGGAGCACACCTTGGCGATGATTGCCTCCGAGAACCACGTCTCGAAGGCGGTTCTCGAAGCCCAGAGTTCGGAGTTGACGAACAAGTACGCCGAGGGCTACCCCGGCGAGCGCTACTACGCCGGCTGTGAGTACGCCGACACCGTCGAGGAACTCGCAATCGAGCGCGCCCAAGAGCTGTGGGGCGCCGAACACGTCAACGTCCAGCCTCACTCGGGCACGCAGGCGAACATGGGCGTCTACCTCGCCATGCTCGACCCCGGCGACAAAATCCTCTCGCTGGAACTCGAACACGGCGGCCACCTCAGCCACGGCCACCCCGCCAACTTCACCGGCAAGACCTACGAGGTCGAACAGTACGAGGTCGACGCCGAGACGGGCTACATCGACTACGAGGCACTCGATTCGCTGGCCGAGGAGTTCGACCCCGACATCATCGTCTCGGGCTACTCCGCCTACCCCCGCGAAGTCGACTTCCAGCGCGTGCAGGACACTGCCGACTCCGTCGACGCCTATCACCTCGCGGACATCGCCCACATCACCGGCCTCGTTGCCGCGGGCGTCCACGAATCGCCCGTCGGCGTCGCCGACTTCGTCACCGGGTCGACCCACAAGACCATCCGCGCCGGTCGCGGCGGCATCATCATGTGCGACCAGCAGTACGCCGACGACATCGACGCGGCCGTCTTCCCCGGCGCACAGGGCGGCCCCCTCATGCACAACATCGCCGGCAAGGCCGTCGGATTCAACGAAGCCCTCCAGCCCGAATTCGAGCAGTACGCCCAGCAGGTCGTCGACAACGCCAAGGCACTCGGCCAGCGCCTCCAGGAACACGGCTTCAAACTCGTCTCCGAGGGCACCGACACCCACCTCGTCCTCGTGGACCTGCGTGAGTCCCACCCCGACACCCCCGGCGGCGTCGCCGAGGAGGCTCTCGAGGAAGTCGGCATCGTCCTCAACAAGAACACCGTCCCCGGCGAGACGCGAAGCGCGTTCAACCCCTCGGGCATCCGCGCAGGCACGCCCGCGCTCACCACGCGTGGCTTCGACGAGGAAGCCTGCGAGCAGGTCGCCGACATCATCGCCCGCATCGTCGACGCGCCGAACGACGAGGACGTGAAGGCCGAGGCGGCTGCCGAAGTTGAGGAACTGTGCGCCGAGTACCCGCTGTACGACCGCGAAGGGCCGCTGACGGACTTCCAGTAGGCGCGTTCACCGCCGCCACACACTCGACTGAGTTTTATCCCTTCCGCCGGCGAACCACCAGCAATGAGCACGTTCGTCGTCGTCGGCGGAGACGCAGCAGGCATGTCGGCCGCGAGCAAGGCGAAACGGGACGACCCCGACATCGATGTCGTCGTCTTCGAGAAGGGTGAGTGGGTCTCCTACGGGGCCTGCGGGCTGCCCTACTACATCAAAGGTGAAATTCAGCGCCTCGAAGACCTCGTCTCCATCACGCCCGAAGAGTTCCGTGAGGAACGCGATATCGACCTCCGGACGGGCCACGAAGTGGTCGCCATCGACGCCGACGACCGGACCGTAACGGCCCGAAGCGACGACGGCGAGGTCACGGTGGGCTACGACCACCTCCTCGTCGCGACCGGCGCGGAAGCGGTCGTCCCCTCCATCGACGGCCGCGAGCAGGAGGGCGTGTACACTCTCGGGTCGATGACGGATGGCAAGGAACTCCGTGATTTCGTCGCCCGCTCGCGGGAATCGAGTCCACTCGAACAGCCGGACCGCGGGCCGGCGTGTCAGTTCCTCGAATCGTGTACCGGGCCGGTCGCCGTCGTCGGCGGCGGCTACATCGGCGTCGAGATGGCCGAGGCGCTCGCCGAAAACGACTTCGAGGTTCATCTCTTCCAGCGTGGCGACCGCGTGCTCAAGGGGTTCAGCGAGGAGACGAGCGCCTACGTCGCCGACCACCTCCGAGAGCAGAACGTCGCGCTGTATCTGAACAGCGAAGTACAGGCATTCGAGGGCGACGGCGTCGTCGAGGGCGTCGTCACGGACGACGAGCACGTCCCCGTCGAGATGGCGCTGCTCGGAACCGGCGTCCGACCCCGGACCGACCTCGCCGAGGACGCCGGCATCGAGTTGGGGTCGACGGGCGCCATCGCGACCGACGCCTACCGGGAGACGAACTTCCCCGACGTGTACGCCGCCGGTGACTGTGCGGAGGCCGAACACGTCGTCACCGGCGAACCGGCGTACGTCCCGTTGGCGCTGACCGCGAACCGCCACGGTCGTGCCATCGGGGAGACGGTCGCCGGAAACCCCTCCGTCGGCGGCGGCATCGCGGGGACGGCCGCGGTCAAGGCCTTCGACGTCGAGGCTGCACGGACGGGTATCCTCGACGACGAGGAGGCACGGGACGCTGGCTTCGACCCCACGACGGTCACCATTGACGCGAAATCTCGGGCCGGCTACTACCCTGAGGGCGGGACAGTGAAAGTCACGCTTACCGCCGACAGCGAGTCGGGACGGGTCCTCGGTGCCAGTCTCGCCAGCGAGTACGGCGAGGGCGCGGTCCACCGGAGCCACGCCGTCGTCGGCGCCGTCACCGAGGGCGTCACCGTCGAGGAACTGGCGAACTACGACCTCGCGTACGCACCGCCGTTCAACACGACGTGGGACCCGGTGTTGACCGCGGCGAAGGTGCTCGGTGGAAAACTGTGACCGTCGGGCGCCGTCACACGTTGGCGAGTGGGCTCGGATTGCTCGTCGCGGGACTCGCGGGCTGTACCAGCGATACCGGCGACGAGGGCGATACCGGCGACGAAAATGAAGACAGCGAGGGGTCCGACGAGGGCGGCATCGACCTCCGTGAGGCGAACGTCACTGGCGTCGAAGCCGAGCGCGTCGACGGCGGGTATCGGTTCTCCGTGACGCTGTATCACGACGACGACGGCGAGGAGGGGTACGCGAACTGGTGGCAACTCGAAACACTCGACGGCGACCGTCTCGGCCGTCGAGACCTCGCCCACTCCCACGGGACCCGGAAGTTCACCCGCTCTTCGACCGTCGAGATACCCGAAGACGTCGACTGCGTGGTCGTCCGCGGCCACGACCGGACGCACGGATACGGCGGGCGAGCGGTGCTGTTCGCCCTCGACTCGGGAGCGACACGCGGCGTCGACCAGGGGAGCGAACCGACGACGTTCGACGAAAGTGACTGCCCCTGATACTCACGTTCGTGTACACTCGCACCGCTATACGGCGACAAACAAGCACGAACCCGAATCATTGATACGTTCGGCGCGCCGGATTCTCGACAATGACAGAGGTCATCGACGGCAACGCCGTCGCCAGCGAGATTCGCGAGTCGCTGTCCGAGAGCATCGACGCCCTCGCCGAAGCGGGCGTGACGCCGGGACTGGCGACTGTTCTGATGAGCGACGACCCCGCAAGCGAGACGTACGTCTCGATGAAACAGCGCGACTGCGAGGAGGTCGGCATCGACGGCATTCACGTCGAAATCGACAGCGACGCGCCCGCCGAGGAACTGTACGACACCATCGATGAACTCAACGCCGATTCGTCGGTCCACGGCATCCTCGTCCAGATGCCGCTGCCCGACCACGTCGACGAGCGGCGTGTCCTCCGGAGTATCGACCCGGTGAAGGACGTCGACGGCTTCCACCCCGAGAACGTCGGCCGACTCGTCGCCGGCAACGACCGCTATCGGCCCTGTACGCCCCACGGCGTCCAGAAGTTGTTCGAAGCCTACGACATCGAAACTGAAGGCGCCGACGCGGTCATCGTCGGCCGTTCGAACATCGTCGGCAAGCCGCTGGCGAACCTCCTGCTCCAGAAAGCCCCCGACGGCAACGCGACGGTGACGGTGTGTCACTCCCGAACCGAAGACCTCGAAGCAAAGACTCGGAACGCCGATATCGTCGTCGCCGCCGCCGGGTTGCCGGAGTTCATCGACGGCGAGATGATTTCGGAGGGGGCGACCGTCATCGACGTGGGTATCAACCGCGTCGACGCCGACACCGAGAAGGGGTACGAACTCGTCGGCGACGTGGACTACGAGAGCGCGAAGGCCAAAGCCGGCGCTATCACGCCCGTTCCGGGCGGCGTCGGACCGATGACGCGTGCGATGTTGCTGTACAACACGGTCAAGGCCGCCGGACTGCAGGAGGACCTCGCCGTCGAGTTGCCCTGACTGTCTCGGCCATGTCGCTCACGCTGGAGGACCTCGCCGCCCGCTACGACGACCCCTACCGGAAAGCCGAGCGTATCGAAATCGACGCCGACCGGTTCGACCGAGCGATGGAGCGCGACGACGACGGCGCGTGGGGCGTCGGCGCGCTCGTCGTCGATTCCGGGCGCGTGCTGTTCGTCCGCGAGGGCGACACGTGGCTCCTGCCCGGCGGCCGCCTCGAAGCGGACGAACCGCCCGAGGTCGGCGCGATGCGCGAGGTCGAAGAGGAAACCGGCGTCACCATCGAAATCACCGGCCTCGCCGCCATCGCAGAACAGACGTTCGTCCGGACAGGCGACGGGGCGAGTTACGAGTTCTACTTCGCGACGTTCCTCGGGACACCCCTGACGACAGGCATCGATTCGAATCCGGGACGCCCATCGGAGGGCATCGACGAGGCAGCATGGCTCGAAGAGGTACCGAAGAACACGTTCGATCGTTCCCTCGTCTCTCGACTCGTCGACACGTACGTTTAAATACGAACACGGGACCAGCACCCCCGTGCTCGACTCGTACGCCCCGGAGCGTCCAGCGGGAGCGCGGCACAGCGCTTCGGGAATCGACGTGCCGCCTGTTCACCAATCGCTGTGAGTCCCATCGCCCGGGACGAATTCGCCTCACCACGCTTCCCTCGTCGTCAGCCGCCGAACGTCGAGGGGTCGTACGCTCGGAACGCCGCGGGGTCGTCCACCCCACTTTCGGTCCCCTCACCCGACTCGTCTCCGCTCGCTCCCGCGCCAAGTACGGCTTTCCGTTCGTCGACGGATTCGCCGAGCGCCTGGAGGGCGTCTTCGCAGGCGGGAATCGTCTCGGTAGTGGCAACGCCAGCGTCGCCGCCGCCCGTCACCGTCGCGACGATTAGTTCCTCGGTCGCGGCCCTACCGGCCCCAGTTCCGATGCCAGCGACGCTGGCGTCGACGCGGTCGATGCCCGTCTCGACGGCGACCAACGAGTTCGCCGTTGCACAGCCGAGGTCGTCGCGGAAACTGACGCCTGCTCGTGTGAGGTCGGCGCTCGCGTCGGCGAGCGTCCGCAGGAAGCCCGCGACGAACGGCGGTGTCCGAGCGCCGACGGTGTCCGCGAGGACGATGGTGCCGTCGAACCGTCCGAACGCGCCGGCGACCGACGGTACGTCGGCACGGAACGCGTCCTGCAAATGGAGGTGACCGTCCGCACCGCCCTCACGAGCTTGGCGTATCGCCATTTCGGCGCGGTCGAACGCCTCCTCTCGCGACATCCCGAGTGTGGCTTCGAGTCGCACGTCGGAAACGGGAATCGACACCTCGACGATGTCCGCGCCGGTTTCGAGCGCCGTCTCCACCTCGTCGGTCCGTGCGCGACAGGTCGCCACCACGTCGGCGTCGAGGCTCGACGCGAGGCGGCTGATCGTCTCTCCCTCAACGCCCGCTACGGAGGGGTTTCCGGCCCGTACAAGTGGTATGCCGAGTCGGTCGAGCGCCTGCCCCGCTTCGACCAACTGGTCGGCCGTGTACGTTCGGCCGGAGTGCTGTGCAGCCGCTTGAACGGTGGTATCACAGAGTCTCATTCGGTCGGGCCTCCCTGAGGTACGTCGCTGAGCCAACTCATGTATCGGGCTGAGGGCGGCACCGATTAAACACTCGGGGGTGGTTCAGGCCAGTTCGTCCAGTCGGGATTCGGCGGCGGCGAGCGCGCTTTCCTCGCCCGAAGTCAGATATCGGCCAATGTCGCGGGTCGATTCCACGAGCGCCTCGACCGCTCGCGGGGACACGTCGCCGTCGAGTGCGCGAATGCGTTTGGTGTGGTCGCCGAGGCGTTCGAGGACGTCGCCGACGACTGGGTCGGGGTGTTCCTCGAGATAACGACGGAGGTCCGAGCGATACTCTTTGACGGCGTTAGCGTACGCCAACCCACGCATCGCCCGGAGGGAATCCGGGACCTCCTCGACTGCCGGACGTTCGCCCTCGTCGGCACGCAGCAGACTCGTGAAGTACAGTTCCTCGTCGTCGATGCTGTCCATTCGTCGTGTGAGCTCTCCGGCGACGTGGCGAAGCTCCATCGCGGCGAGATAGGTGTCGTCGAGCGGTTGAAGCGACCCTGATTGGATGAATCCGTAGCCGCCGGTGAACTCCCGGCATCGTTCGACGGCACGCTCTGCGAGTCGGCGGGTGGGCTGTTCGTCGATAGCGTTTCGGACCGGCGACAGGTCGAGCGTCGTCGCCGTCGCGGTGTGCAACGACCGTTCGTCGTCGGTCCCGACGCTGTGGAGGCTGCCACAGCTCGGACACGCAATCGCCCCGGTGTCGTAGTAGGACCACCGCGTCCCGCACTCTTTGCATTCCCGTCGGCCGCGGACCTTCATATGCTTCCTTGGGCCGTCGCCGGCAAAACACTCTCGGACCGTCACGCCGAGGGTTCGTCGAACCCCTCGAAGCGCTCGTCGACGCGGCCGGCGGCGACCGCGAGGACGAGCTCGATGCGTGCGGTCCACGGCGTTCCGTGAGCGAATCGGACGTGGTCGTAGTTCGCCAGCGTCGCCGCACCGCCGGGGGTACCGTACACCGGCTCCGTGGGGCCGGCGTAACACCGCGAGGCGATGACGACCGGACAGTCGGCGTCTGCGATGGTCTCGCCGAGACCCCCTGTGGTGTTTCCAAGGCCCGTACCGGCGACGACGATGGCGTCACCGCGGGATTCGGCGTCGGTGAACGCGTCTCTGCCGACGCCGGAGGCCGAAACGACGATGGGTACCGTGGGGTGGGATTCGGGGTCGGGAACGGGAAGTAGTGTGTCGGCTGCCGGTGGGTCGCGGTGCCAGTGGACTCGGCGCCGGGTGAACCGAGCGATGGGTCCCGCCTCGGGGGACTGAAACGTATCGAGAGAACTCGTGTGGGACTTCTGGACCGTCGCGGCTGCGTGCAATTCCTCGTCGAAGGCGACGAACGCGCCGGCGTCGAGTCGGTCGTGGGCGGCGGCTCTGACCGCGGTTCGGAGGTTCGTGGGGCCGTCACTGCCGAGTTCGTCGGGCCGTCGCTGCGCGCCCGTCACGACGACTGGCCCGTCCGTCGTGAGGTCGAGGTAGTGGGCGGTCTCCGCGAGCGTGTCGGTGCCGTGGGTGACGACGACGCCGTCGACATCGTCGGTAACCGCTCGGACGCGCTCTGCGACGCGGGCACAGACCGCGGGCGACATGTCGAATCCAGGGTTGCTGGCGACGCTCTCGACGGTAATGTCGGCGAACGATTCGAGGTCGGGGACGGCCTCGACGAGGTCGTCGCCGGAGAGCGACGGGGCGGCGCCGGCCTCGTCGCCGTCTTCGGTCGAGGCAATCGTGCCGCCGGTGGCGATGACGTGGACGCGCATACGCCACCTGCTGTCGGCGTCGGGTTGGGCGTTGTGGTCGCCGGGTGACGAACTTTCATTTGACTCCCGCGACAGTGTCCGGTATGCGCGACGAAGAGGAGATCCGAGAGCAGTACGAATTCCTGAAAAACGAACTCGACGACGAGGACATGAATCACGAGGGTGTCCGGCAGATGTTCACGTACTACAAGCGGGCGCTGGGATGGGTCCTCGAAGAGGAGTACATCTAGTCCGGTAGACCTCACCGGTGCCGGTACATTTATGATGCGGTGACTACTTGATTCAGGTGACGCTTCGCTTGGAGGGCCGAAGCGTCAGCGGGGACCAATTCAGGGCGGCAAGCCCCAAGCCGGTCCTTTTCATCCGGCTCGGGGCTTTCCACTCGCTAACTAACACACCAAGAGAGTTCTGTGTCCGGTGTTAGGCTATTTCCAGACCAGCGTCGTCGTTGCCGTTACTGCCGTCGTCGTTTTCGTCCCACTCCAGTTCGAACTCCACGCTGAGTTCGGAGGAGGCCCCTTCCTGTTCCCGTTCAGCTTTCACCTCAAAGGTCGGGCGGGCTGGGACTTCGAGGCTGATGCTTTCGGTGCCCGACGAGAGAGTCACCTGGTCACCGGCCTCGAGTTTGTCGGCCACTGCACGAAGGTGGTCTGCGATTTCGGCTCGGGACTGTCGTTGTTCGGTTTTGAACAGGACTTCTTCCATGGGCCCCGTACGCGGTCGGTGGAAATAAACGGATAGGTGGTCGGTGTGGCGGTCGAAGCCGGCGTTACTCCATCTGACGGAGGGTGATTATCGCGGCAGTCAACGCGACGATGCCGATTGCACAGCCGACTGCGGTCCCGGTCAGTAACGCGCCCGCGGTCTCGGGGTACCGTTCGACGACAGGGAGGAACAGTCGCACGTCGAGTGCGAGGACCAACACTGCGCCAACGATATCGAAGACGAGGTCGAGGACGGTGTCTCGGCGGCCGTAGTGGACGAGGACCGGCTCGATGTCGTAGCGCTCACCCAACTCGCGTGCGACCAACTCGAGGAGTTCCCACGCGATGCCGGCCGCGAGCGTCAGGCCGACAGTCACCCCGGCGACGGCGAGTACCCACTCCGGCGTGCCCGGCCGGAGTTGGGTGGCAACGAGACTCGCCGGATAGAACACCGCGGCGAGCACGCCGGCAGAGAGCGTATGCGTCAGGTGGTCCCACCAGTCCACGGACTCATAGAGTCCGAGCATGCCGAGGGAATGGAGGAAACTGGCTGCTGCGGCCCAGAGCGTGAGGTCCCAGACAAGCGAGGGGGTCCCCACGCCGAGCGGTAACAGGACAGCCGAGGGAACGGCGACGATGCCGAGGGCGGCTACGGCGTTCACGACGATGGCACCACTTTCGCGTCGAAGTCCTTCCACCAGCGCGGCGACGATGCCGGCGACGAGTAGTGCTACCACGAGTGCTTCGAGCGTGAACATCGAATCGGCGTACGTTGTTGAGGACGCGACAGGGTAATGGCTTTTCTCCAAGTGTGGCTCCGACGACCAGTCCGAACAGTGTTCACGTTCCGATAGTTCACCGAAACGTATCACCTATCCAAGCAAGGTTGACTCGACTGAACGACACATAGCGGTCGTCTCGGGTTGGTTCGCGGGATTGAATAGAACGACACTCCGACATATTTAACCTAATTGGACAGTAACACCAAAATAGAACTTACCGATGCACGACTTGACAGGGTTCCAGCGAGACTTGCTGTACGTCATCGCGGGTCGCGACGACCCCCACGGCCTCGCAATCAAGGAAGAACTGGAGGACTACTACGAGAAGGAAATCCACCACGGTCGGCTGTACCCCAACCTCGATACGCTCGTCGAAAAGGGACTTGTCGAAAAGGGCCAGCGGGACCGCCGAACCAACTTCTATACGCTCACCCGCCGCGGCCGCCGGGAGATAGAGGCACGCCGCGAGTGGGAGGACCAGTACGTCGACCTCACATAAACGACCGGTAAATAACGGTTATCGTTGTAAAGCAAAGGCAGAGTTCCTGCAAACGTCGTTAGGAAAAGTTGGCCTTTTATAGTTTCAGTCGAACGTAGCGGTATGGACTTCGAACTGTCCGAGGAACAGGAACAACTGAAAAGCGAGGTTCAGCGCTTCGCCGAAAACGAGATTCTCCCGGTTGCCAAGGAGTACGACCGCGAGGAGAAGTACCCCCACGAGGTCGTCGACAAGGCCGCCGAGATGGGTCTGCTCGCCCCGCAGATTCCCTTCGAGTACGGTGGCGCCGGCTACGACGTTCTCGACACCGCCATCATCGTCGAGGAACTGTTCGCGGCCGACCCAGGTATCGGCCTGTGTCTGTCCTCGACCGGCTTCGGTGGCGAGGCCATCATCGAGTTCGGCACCGAAGAGCAGAAAGAGGAGTACCTCGAACCCATCGCCTCCGGCGACGCTATCATGGGTGCGGCGATTTCGGAGCCTGACACGGGGTCTGACGTGTCGTCGGTGTCGACGCGTGCGGAGAAGGACGGCGACGAGTGGGTTATCAACGG
>ENA-ORCO01000050-ORCO01000050.1-marine-metagenome-genome-assembly--contig:-NODE-50-length-114293-cov-29.536659_pt1 | contig 114293 bp, 127 predicted proteins | sample MGYA00248633_ERZ508508 | MGnify/ENA primary metagenome ERZ508508 (study PRJEB26179, sample SAMN06268845) | marine metagenome | isolation source: A23 P1 aerobic enrichment on pine of planktonic cells...
GCGTCGAGAGGATTCCATCGGCCGACGGCGTGCCGAACACGACGGCAGCGATGCCCAGATACGCGGCTGCGAGGGGAGCCGAGAACAGAAGCGTCAACTCCGGCCGTCGTCGCAGCGGCTTCAGCGGGGCCGACAGGAACGTATCGAGTCGACGACGGAGTCGGATTCGCCGGATGACGGCGTGCTGTGTGTCGTCGCCGAACCACTCGGTCGGCGAAGAGAAGTCCGAATCCGTGGTCACGCTGTGATTCGGCGAGCGGTACGGTTCCGAGAGCATCGACACCAGGACGATGAACCCAACCATTCCGAGCGGGAGCACGAGGTACACGATAGCGAACAGCATGCCGAACCCCGCAGAGCCGAGGAACGTCATCATGATGAGGGTGATGATGAGAAACAGCGGCGCGGCGACGAAGGCGACGATGAACACCTCACTGAGCATTGCCAGCGCCTCGAGGAACCGCTTCTGTTCCTCCTGGCTTCGCTGCATGTACTTGTCGCTCTCGTCGCGGAGGAACTCGGTGACGTTCCCGCCGCTGTCGAGGACGCTGAGCATGTCGTCGAGGAACGTCTCCATGTTCTCGCTGGCTGTGAGGTTCCGGGCGTTGCGTATCGCCGTGAACAGGTCGTTGCCGAAGACCTCCACGTCGCGGACGACCATGTCGAACTCGTGGGCGACTTCGCCGTAGGTGTCCTCGGCCTCCGCCATCCGCTTCAACACCGTCACGAAGTCCATCCCACCGTAGGAGAGCGCGTACATGTAGACGATGGCGTGCGGCAACATCACGTCGATGTTCCGCCGCCGACTGTCGACCAGAATGTAGGGGTAGTAGTACTGGGCAATCCACGTCACGGTCGCGCCGAGGAACATCAACAGGAGCGTGGACGTGGCCCCGAAGAAGAACACCCGATTGGCGGCGATGAACACCACGATGTCGGACAGCACCGTCCCGCTGGAGGTCGAAATGGGCGCTTCGATGCCCGCGAGAACGCCCAACTGCGACAGCGCGACCGTCAAGCCGAGTCCCAACAGCGCACACAGCAACCCAACGACGACCGAATACAGGACGGTTCGCGTCAGGTACACGTCGTAGGAAAGCCCGAGGCGGGCCTGATTGAGACGACGCTGGAGGCCGAAGTGTTCGTCCGGACGGGCTTTGAAATACGTCCGGATGGGGCCGAACTTCTCGACCAACACCTTGCGTCGTGCCGTCGGAAGGCCGCTCGTGGGGAGGTACTGCTTGCGCTCGTACTCCGGCACTGGCAGTTGCTCTTCGGTTCCGCCGTCGCTGAGTGCGGTTCCGTCGGCCGTCCCATCCGACCCCTCCGTACGGTCTCTTGCGGAGTCGTCGTGGCTCATTGTCCGTCCCCGGAGACGCCCTCTTCGAGCGTCCCCGCCGGTTCGAGTTCACCGTTTTCGATGTCCTCCAACACCCGCTCTTCGTTCTCGATGAACGAGTGGATGACGCGAGCGACGTCCTCCCACCACGTGATGTCGTTCTCCACTAAGTACTCCAGCACCCGCTTTCGACCGTCGATGGCCGACTGCAGTTGTTTGGTCGACCAACCCCGGTCGGCCGCGATTTCCTCGAGGACGGTCGAATCGAAGCCCTCGTTGTAACTGTCGTCTCTGGGGTTCCACTCGAACACCTTGTTTGCGAGGATGTCGTCGCCCTCGCCGCCGCTGATTAACTCGGTGATGTTCTGGTTTCGCCGGACGCGCTCGTCGCCCAACAGCACCTGCTTTTGAATCGAGATGATATCGAGCTCCTTTATCATCTGGGTCGGAACGCTGAGCGGTTCGTTCTCAAGTCGGTTGATGACGCCCATCACGGACTCGGAGTGGACCGTCGTGTACGCCGTGTGTCCGGTCGCCATCGCCTGGAAGAACGTGAGCGCGACCCGGGATTCGGTCCGAATCTCACCGACCAACAGGTACTCGGGCCGTTGCCGGAGGGCGGTCTGGAGCTGTTGATACATCGTCACCTCACCGGAACCGTCGGCGGTCGCCGACTCCCGCGTCAGCGACTGCACCCAGTTTTCGTGCGGCAGCGACACCTCCTGGGTGTCCTCGATGGAGACGATTTTGCTCTTCTTGGGGATGAAAACCGACACCGCGTTCAGCGACGTGGTCTTGCCGGCGCCGGTCCCCCCGGCGAACATCAACGAACGGTTGTTCTCGATGGCGAGCCACAGATACGCCATCTGCTCGATGGAGAACGTCCCCCAGTTGATGAGGTCGACCGGCGTATCCGGTACCGACGAGAACTGCCGAATCGTGAAGTTCGGTCCCCGCGTGGCGATTTCGCCGCCGAAGGTCAACTGCACTCGGGAGCCATCGGGCAGCGATGCGTCGACGAGGGGGTTCGACACCGAGAGGTGTTTGCCGGCTCGCTGGGCCAGTCTGGTGACGAACGACCGCAGTTCGGACTCGCCGAACGTGATGTTCGTATCCAAATCCCGGTAGTCCCGGTGATAGACGAACACGGGTAGGTTCCGCCCGTCACAGGAGATGTCCTCGACAGCGTCGTCGGACAGCAGCGGGTCGATGCGCTCGTAGCCGACGAAGTCCCGACGGAGGTAGTAGGCGAGTTTGTGAACCGACAGCGGCGACAGCGACGCCGTATGGTCGTCGATGAGTTCGATGACCCGCCGGTCGAACATCGAGGCGCGCTCGGCCTCGCTGCCGAGGTCCTCGTACATCAGGTTGTTCCGGAGGATGCGCGTCAACTCCTCTAAGATGTACTCCTCGAAGGCGCCCAGCGCCGGTTCCGTCACCCGGTAGTGGAGTTCGCCGTCGGCGTCGCTCCGGAGAACCGACACGTACGCGTACGGTTCGTTGACCCAGTAGCGTTCCACTTCCTCGTGGGCACGGAGATAACTGAAATCGAACCACTCCTCCCGGAGGTCGTCGGGGTCGGGCGTCTCGATTGGGAGGTCGTTCGTGACATCGGAGAAATCCACCACGTCGGCGATGACATCGATTCGCGTCGGGTGGTCCCGAATCGGGTCGTCCATCGGAAGCCGGTCGACCCCCGTTCCGGGAACCTCGGAGAGGGAATCGTCGCCACCGACGAGGAGGTCGATGTAGTCCCTGAATATACGAGAGGCCTCTCTGAGTCCGCTACGCTCCCGTTTGGGTGCTTGCGTGACGGATAGCTCTCCCGTCGATTCACCGTCAGTTACGCCCCCATCGGAGGCCGCTTCAAAGCCATCCTCATCTGTACGACTCTCTGAGTCCCCCTCGCTGTCGTCACCCCACATACGCACGTGATATACGTTACCACACCTAAACGTTTGCTATTAGTTTCACGTTCGGAAAACGGTCAATCGCGTTTAACGACTGCCTACCCTCCCGGCAGTTAAATCATTCATATACCCCTACTACGGGATTAGACGGGTATGGGGTTGATAACAACCATGCGGTATCGGGGCTACTGGGAGCGATACTGCTGTTCGTCGTGCCACAGCAGAACGCCGAAGTCGAATCGAACCACGACGTACAGACGAGCAACGAGTTCGCCGAGATACAGCCCGCAATTAGCAACGCCACACAAGCGGCAGGCCGCGAACGAATTTCTACCAGATTAAACGCAGAAAGAGCCTAGGCCGGGATTTGAACCCGGGCTCTCGTCCTTACCAAGGACGCGCTTTACCGCTAAGCTACCCAGGCAGGCACTTCTCCGTAGCCGGGTTGCCCCGTTAATCGTTTCGATTCAGCGGCCGCCCGCTATCGATTGACAGGCCTGCCAGGCGGTCGCGTCGTCCGTCGTCGAAAAACGCCTCCGCGGAGTCGAACGGCGAGTTCTCGGGGGCGAAATCGTCGGCGAGGCCGGCGGCGTCGTCGGTTCGGCCGCCGGAGGCCGAGACGCCGGTGCGGATGGCGAGTTCGAGTACGTCAGTTTCGAGGTTGCCATCGAGGGCGGCTGCGTGGTCGGGGGGCGCTGATTCGCGGACGGTCTGGTCGCGGCCGAAGGCGCGGACGACGCCGACGGCGTCCTCGGCGGCGTCGGTGCGGGCGAGCAGGTAAAACCCGCGGGCGACCAACACGTCGGCGGCGAGAATCGCCATGTTGGCGGCGTCGCGGTCGCCACCGTTCCAGGAGTCCTCCTGTGCGAGGTCCCGCGTGAGTCGCAGTCCGTCGTAGATGAGTTGGACGCCGGCGGCCTGTTCGACGAGGTCCTCTGGGTGTTCGTCGGTGACGGCGCGGGCGCTCAGAAGCGTCAACACGCCGGGGACGACGGACCCATCTGCGACGTACTCGTCGATGGTCCGGCGGAGTTCCTCAGGGGCGACATCCGCGACCGACTCGGACGCTGCCCGCCGGACCGCGGCGGCTTCCTCCATTGCCGACATGTTGGGGAGCGAAGGGCAAAGACCTTTGGAAACGGTGGCAATCTCACCGTATGATACGCGTCGAAGACGGCGGCAACGTGCGCGTCGTCACGCTCGACCGGCCGGAGCGCCGTAACGCTTTGACGCCCGCAGCGCTGGCGGAACTGGAGGCCGCGGTCACCGACTGTGCCGCGCCGGTGGTGTACCTCCGCGGGGCAGGTGAGGCCTTCTGTGCCGGTGCCGACCTCTCGACGGTTGCGACGGTTGCCGAACGCGACCCCGACTCGGTCGAGCCGTTCGTCCGCCGCGGGCAGGCGGTCGCCGACGCCATCGAGAGTTCCTCGTCGGTCGTCGTCGCCGGCATCGAAGGGGCGGCCCGCGGCGGCGGCGTCGAGTTGGCGCTCGCCTGCGACATGCGGCTGGCGACTCCGAAGGCCACCTTCGGCGAGCCGGGCGTGACCTTCGGCCTCTTCGGTGCGTGGGGCGGCACCGTCCGACTCCCCGAGGTCGTCGGGATGGGCGACGCGCTGGACTTCTCGCTGTCCGGGCGGGTCATCGATGCCGAGGAGGCGCTTCGCATCGGGCTGGTTTCCCGCGTCGTCGAGTCGCCGCAGGCCGTCGCCGAACGGGTGGCCGAAAACGACTCGCTTGCACTCGAACACGTCAAAGAGCGGATTCGCGACCGAGGTCCAAAATCCGAACAGGAGGACGCCGAAGTGGCCGCTTTCGAGGCACTCGTCGAAGCCCATGCCGAGGACCTCCGCGAGTTGGGCGAGTGAGGCAGGCGCCGAACGGAGTCGTTTCAATTACCGTAACAGTTGAAAGCCTTGACGGATAAGGGGAGGTAGAAATGCCCGAGTGCGACTACTGCGGTGCCTCCCACGACACCGAGGCGGCGCATCTCGAACACCTGAAGTCCGCCCACGCCGACGAACTCGGTCCCATCGACAAGCGCCGGGTCGGCGACATCGACGGCGACGACGGCCTCCCGACCGGTCCCATCGCCCTCGGCGTCGTTTTGCTCGCCTCCCTCGGCATCGTCGGCTACGTTGTCTTCGTCGCCGGCAGCGGGAGCGCCGCCGGCGACATCGGGCCGGCCGGAAGCGCCCACCACCACGGGACGATTAACGTCACCATCACCGGCGAGACGTTCGATTTCTCACAGGCACGGTGGAAACAGCCACAGGAGTATCCCCGATTCCACTTCGAGGGGCGCTCCGACGACCGCTGGCACGCACACGCGACCGGCATGACGCTGGAGTACGGCATGAACACCCTCGGGTTCGAAATTACGGACAACTCTGTGACCTACGACGGCACGGAGTACGTCGACGGCGAGGGCTACGAGGTCGTCGTTGAAGTCAGCGGCGAGGACGTATCGCCCGATTACGTCCTCCAAGAAGGCGACCACATCCGAATCGTCGTCAGCGAAGCCTGATTCTCACAGCGGGTCCGGCGCGGGCGGCATCGACCGCTTGTGTTCGCTCTTTTCGTAGAGGTCGACGACACGCTCGACGGCCTCCTCGGGCAGTCCGAGTGTCCGCACGGTGGCGTTCTTCGAGAACGGCCCGTCGACGTGGAGCGCGAGAATCGCGTCGAGTTCGTCGTACCCAAGTCCCATCTCCTCTTCGTCGGTTTGGCCCTCCCACATCCCTGCAGTCGGCGTCCGGGTGACGAGGTCATCCGGGACGCCGACTTCGCGGGCGAGTTGCCGGACCTGACACTTATACAGGTTGCCGATGGGGTTGCAGTCGACGGCCTGGTCGCCGTACTTCGTGAAGTAGCCCGTCGCCGCCTCCGAGCGATTGCCGGTTCCGAGGACGACCCGGCTTTCGGCGTTGGCGATAAAGTAGTTCAACACGCCGCGTGTTCGCACCCGGACGTTCCCAAGCGCCATCCGGTCGTCAGCGGCGTAGTCGGGTGCTGCCTCGACGAAGGAGTCGACGATGGGGTTGATGTCGATTACGTCGTACTCGATACCGAGGTTCTCGGCGACCCGCTCGGCGTCGGTCTTGTCGGCCTCGGGGTTGGACTCGCTCGGCATGAGCAGTCCGTGCAGTCCCTCGGTGCCCAGCGCCTCGACGGCGAGATGGGCGGTCAGCGTCGAGTCGATGCCGCCCGAGAGTCCGAGGACGGCCCCCTCCGCACCCGCGTCCTCGACGACGGACTCGATGAACTCGACGATGTGTTCGCGGCGAGCGTCGAGTTCCGCCTCGGAGAACAGCAAGTCCACGTTCGTCCCCTCGACCAGTGGTGAAGCACTCGTCATCGACGGTCCGTTCGCTCGCTCGTGACTAATAACCTCCCGTCAGTGGGGGTTTCTTGGACGGCCGTCCGGTTCCGATGGCGACACCGAGGCGCTACGTTCAAGTGCGGGCGTCAGGTACGTTGCTTTGAACGCCGTCGGTGAGCGAACCGGAACGGTTCGCGAGCCGCGGGGCGTGAGGAGAGAAGCGACGAATGCGCCGTTGGTCCAGTGGTAGGACATTAGCTTCCCAAGCTAATAGCCCGGGTTCAATTCCCGGACGGCGCATAGCGAGGCCGAACGGAGTGAGGCCTCGGGAACGCGAACGGGGAGCGGATTGACCCGTAAACCGACTTCTTGCGGTCGTGCGCCATCCGTAGTTCGAAAACGCTTCGCGTTTTCTCACACCCGGACATCGACGGCGCCTCCTGTCGTTCCGCGACGACAATGCTTAACACACGGCACGGGGAAGGGAAGGTATGGACGACATCTTTGTCGCACGGTTGATGTCCACGGATTTACACACGGTCTCCCCGGATGCACTCGTCGAAGACGCCGCGGCCGTGATGCGTGAACACGACATCGGGTCGGTCCTCGTCGTCGACGAGTCGGGCCATCTGGAGGGAATTCTCACTTCGACCGACTTCGTCGACATCGTCGCCGAACGGAAGCCGAAAGACCGGACGCCCGTCTCGGAGTACATGTCGACGGGGCTCACCACGGCGTCGGCACAGGACCCGATTCGGGAGGCCGCCGACACGATGCTCGAGGAGGGAATCCACCACCTGCCGGTCGTCGACGAGACGGAGGGCGTCATCGGGATGCTCACGACGACCGACCTCACGGCCTACGTCTCCGAACTTCGGTCGCCGGTGTCCGCCTGACTCGCTAGCCGAACCGGTCGGTGAACGCGCTTGTCCCCTCGTCGGTGCCGGCGATTATCAGTTCGTCGCCATCCTCGATTCGGAACCCGGGGCCGATTTCGGTCTGAACCTCGCCGTTCCGTTCGACGGCGATGACCGTACAGTTCGTCTCCGAGCGGACTTCCGCTTCGCCGATGGTCGTGCCGACGAGTCCCGGCGCCTCGGTCTGGACGATGTCGACTTGCTTGTCGAAGGAGATGACCTCCTCGTCGAGAATCGTCGAGGCCAACATTCGACCGCTGACGGTCGCAAGCGAGAGAACGTAGTCCCCCCCGGCACGATAAATTTTGGTGACGTTCTCGTTTTCCTCGGCGCGGGCGAGGATTTCGATATCGGGCGCGAGGTCGCGAGCGACGAGCGTAGCGAATTCGGTGGTCGTGTCGTCCGACAGCGCGAGGACGGCGGTGTTTGCCTCCTGAATCCCGGCTGCCTCGAGGTCATCGGGGTCGGTCGCGTCACCGACGATGTCGACGCCCGGTTTTTCGAAGAGGTCGATTGTCGTGTACGGGATGCCCTCCTCGTCGAGCCGGCTGGCGACGGAGTCGCCGACCTCGCCGCGACCGATGAGGATGGTCTGACTGCTCCGGAAGTGCCGGATGGCCGACAGCGTGAGGTTCTTGAGCCGTTCGAGTTGCTTCTCTTGGCCAGTGACCAGAAGGACCGTACCGGAGTCGATGACGGCGTCCGGCGACGGCGGCGTCTCGAACTGCCCGCGGAACCACGCGCCGATGACGTTCGCGCCGGTCCGCTGTCGGATGCCGATTTCGTCGATGGTCTTCCCAATGAGTTCGCTGCCGTGGTGGACGGGCAGTTCGACGATTTCGAACTGGTCGCCCGCCGCGATGGCCTCCGAGAGCGACGTTGAGATGCTGGTCGTGATTTTCGATGCGAGACTCCGCCCCAACAGCGCCCGCGGCGAGAACACCTCGTCGGCGCCAGCGAGGTGGTGGTACCGCTCGCGGGAGGGGTCCTCGGCAAAACTGATGACGTCGACGTCGTCGGCGAGTTCCTTCGCGGTCAGGATGATGCTCGTGTTGATTTGGTCGGTGTCGTCGGCGACGAGCGCACGGGCCGACGGGAGCCCCGCCGCACGGAGCCCGTCGATGGTTTTCGGGTCGGCGTGGATGACCGAATACCCCGACTCGTGGAGTTCCTCCGCTACTTCGCGTTCGTTCTCGATGATGACGTAGTCGACGCCGTTGGACTCGAGTTCGTCGATGAGCGTCTCGCCCCGGGAGGTGAGGTTACAGATGACGACGTGGTCTTCGAGGTCCTCGACGCTCGTCGGAGCGGTCGTCGAGATGGCCTCCTCGAACAGCGGGAACACCAACGCCGGCAGCGCCAGGAAGATGAGGACGACCCCTGTCAGGTCCATGACGATGACCAACACGAGCATCTCCCAGGATGACCACCCCGCCGCATCGGAGCCGAAGCCGGTCGTCGTGAACGTCTCGACAACGATTTGGAGGGATTCGAGATACGACCGCGGGCTGTTCTCGAAGACCGACATCGCGTAGTCGTAGGCGGCGGCGTAGGCCAGTATCACCGCCGCCAAGCCGAGAAGATAGTAGAACGTCCGACGCCGCCAACTGTCCATGTAGGTCCCGCTGCGTCCGGAGACGATAAAGTATCACCGACAACATGGAGACGGATCGTCAGCGGCGGCCCGCAGGCCGTTACTCTTCAACCCGGTGGCGTTCGACGCGGTCGGTCCTGTTGCCCACGTCCATCACGTAGTCGGTGAGCAACTCCGTCACGGGCGTCCAACAGCGATACAACCGCCGGGCGAAGGCGCCGAGGACGAGCAGTCCGGCCGTCAAGAAGCCAAGGTGATAGAAGCCACCGATACCGAACGCCTCCAACGACGGCGTCACGACGGCCTCAAAACCGTGGTATCCGACGGTGACCGCGACGAAGCCAACGAGGAGCTTTGCGGCCACCGCCGCGTTCTCGACTGCGGCGTCGGGGCCGTCGAGTGCCTGTCCGACGGCGCGTTCGACCGACGGCGCGAGCCACACCAGCGCGACGACGACGAGAAGCGTCAGGACGGCCACGACGGCGTCCCACAGCGACACCGACAGCCCCGCGACCAAGCGGTCGACTGCGGGCGTGACAGCCAAGAGCCCGACCAACAGTACCGAGCCGGCAACCGCGAGACAGCCGCCGACGATACGTCGGACGGTCCGCTGTTCGAACGACGGGACGAACCGAAGCGGTCCGGTTGTATCACTCATGGGCAATCGCGGCGATATCCGGCGGTCGGGGATAAGCTTCGTGGCCGTCAGCGGAACGCCCGCTCGTGGGCACGAGCATCGTGTATCTCGAGCAGTTCTTCGGTCCCTTCGGCGTCGAATTTCATCGGGCGACGCCACCACGGCCCCTTTCCGGAGTCGCTCGAACAGTCGGTGACGAGTCGGTTGGCATCGACGCCGGCCGCACGCGAGGACAGCGGCACCGCGATGTCGTACAACTCCGAGCCCATTCCGTCGCCGTACAGCAACACTTTGGCGTCGAAGCTCTCGCGCTTGCAGTGAGCGTTCTCGGAGAACACCTCCTTGCCGTACGGCGGGAGGTCGTGGTAGTCGGCTGCCGACAGCGGGTCCCGGCCGAGACGGAAGTGGCCGATGACGTAGGTTCCCCACTCGGGAGCAATCCAGTCGGCGGGGTCCGAACCGGCCGTCGAGAGCGTCGCATAAAAGAAGACGAAATCGCCCGCCTCCAGTTCGAGCAGCGGGCGTGCCTTCACGCCGTGGGGGTCGCCGTAGGTGTACAACTCCGAGCCGTGGACGCCGGCGAAGGTTGGGTCGAGATGGACCGACACGTCGGCGACCGAACGCACGTCGACGTGCAAATCGAGGTCGCCGTAGGTCGGCACGGTGGCCTCTGGGTCAATGGGTTCAGACTCGGGGATGGGGACGTACTCGAAACGGCCGTCGTCGTAAATCGGGCCGCGAAACCCCGGTTCGTTGGTGTTGGCTCCGACGTTGATGGCGACGCTCCGCATACCTCTTCGTGCGGGTCGGCGAAGAAAAGCCGAGCGGATATCGCCGGCGACGAAAGACCGTCAAAGATTTGCACGGCGACCCGAACACCGTGGTTATGAGAAAGCGACGCGTCGTCGTCCTGGTTGCGGTTCTCCTGGCGTGTCTCGGCGTGCTCGGCGTGCTCGCCGTCACCGCCGACGACCCCGTCGAAACCGACGGTGACACGGAGGAACGGTATCCGGGGAACACGCTGGTGACGGTACAAACCTACGGCTGGTTCGGCAACTACAACGGTGACGTGTTCGTTCTCAACGAGAGCGGCGAGCGTGTCTGGGAGTACCAACCCGACGAAGCCGCGGTGTTCGACGGCGAGATGCTCGACAACGGCAACGTGATGGTCTCCTACGGACAGCACATACCCAACAGCGAGTGTCCCGAGGAGTTCCGAAACGCCGGTCCCGAGGGCCAACGCGACCACTGCGTCCGGAACGTCGTCGAGGAAGTCGACCCCGACACCAACGAGCGCGTCTGGGCCTACACGTGGTACGACCACTTCGTCACCTACCACGAGGTCCACGACGCCGACCGACTGGACAGCGGCGAGACGGTCATCATCGACATGGGCCAACACCGGACGTTCACGGTCAACGAGAGCGGCAACATCACGTGGGAGTGGTCCGCGATCGAACACCTCGACGAAGGGACGGAGTTCTGGGAGAACCACGTCGAGGGGACCTCACGCGAGGACCACCGCTACACCGGCGGCAGTCAGGACTGGACCCACATGAACGACGTCGACCAACTGGACAACGGCAACTTCCTGATGTCCATCCGGAACTTCGACGTGCTCATCGAGGTCGACCCCGAAACCGACGACATCGTCCGCGTCATCGGGGAACCGGGCAACGAGGACATCATGCACGAACAACACGACCCGAACTACCTCGAGGCTCACGACCACGTCATCGTCTCCGACAGCGAGAACAACCGCATCGTCGAGTACGACGCCGAGACGATGGAGGAGGTCTGGCGCTACGAAGGGACGGGACCGGGGGCCGACGAACACCTCCAGTGGCCCCGGGACGCCGAGCGCCTGCCGAACGGCAACACGATGATAGCCGACTCCCGGAACTTCCGGATACTCGAAGTCAACGAGACCGGGTCGGTCGTCTGGGGCCACGACTTCAGCGAGGAGCGTGGCATCGTCTACGACGTCGACCCGCTGGGGCCCGACGGCGAGTTGGGTGAAGAACCCGAAAACGCCCCGCCGGGCGACGACCTCGAAGGCACCGACTACGGTGGCGGTATCACCGGCACCATCGCCTTCGCGGAGTCGTGGATTGGCTTCGTGTTCCCCTCGTGGGTCGGCCTGCCGGGACTGCTCGCGCTGTTGACGATGTTCGGCAGTGCCGTCGGTCTCACGTGGGAAGGTATCCGAACGTACCGTCGGAGCTGAGAACCGAGCGTCAGGACCGGTCGAGGTCCCGCTGGAACTCGTCGAACCGCCTGATGTCGTTGGGGAGGTCGTAGGGAATGCGTCGCGATTCGCGGTCGTCGGCGTGATCGGCGTCGAGCGGTTCGGCCACGTCCTCGAACCCGGGTTTCACGCGGACGCTTTTCGCGGGCATACCGACCGCGACGTGGTGGTCCGGGATATCCGACTGGGCGACGCCCCGGGCACCGACGACGGCGTTCTCGCCGACTCTGACGCCCGCTCGAACCATCGCGTCGTAGGTGACGCGGGCGTCGTCGCCGATTATCGTGTGGAAGTTCTCGACTTCGGTCTGGTCGACGATGTCGTGGTCGTGGGAGTAGATGTGGACGCCGTCGGAAATCGAGACGCGGTCGCCGATGGTGAGTTTCCCCCGGTCGTCGAGGTGGACATCGTCGTGTACGACGACGTTGTCGCCGACGGAGATGTTGTGGCCGTAGGTGAACGAGATGCCCTTGAAGAACCGACAGTTCTCCCCGCAGGACTCGAAGAGGTGGTCGGCGAGCATCCGCCGGAACCGAAGGGCGAACTCGACGTTGTCGGCCATCGGTGTGGCGTCGAACTGTCGCCAGAGCCATTGGAGGTGTTTCGATTGCTCGAAGGCGTCCTCGTCCTTCTCGGCGTAGTACTCGCTCTCCAGCGTCGAGTTACACGGGTCGTACCCCTGCAGGCGAACCCGTTCGGCCGGGGAAACGTCGCCGCCGGTCTGCCACCGCTCGTAGGCATCGCGGTCCCCGTGGAGGTCGATGAGAACGTCTTCGACGACCTCACAGGTGCTCTCGTCGCTCGATAGCCGGCGGTCGACCTCGTCGATGAAGGTTCGAAGCCCCTCCTCGGCGTCGGCCGGCAGCGAGACGTGTCGCTTCGTCATTGTCGTGTCGAGGGGACCGAGAGGTGTTAGGGATTGCTGTTGTGACGTGCGCGCACGACCGCGGTTACCTGAAGTGCCGGCGGTCCCGGGGCGGCGATGGCTCCCTCGAAGCGACCGAAACCGCCGTCGAGCGGTCGCGTTCGTTAGCTGTCCCACTCGCTGAGACGAACCACGACCGCTAAGTGTGTCACCTCCCAACGGGATGGTATGAACTATCGGACGCTTGGCGACTCCGATGTGGAGGTCAGCGAAATCGGCTTCGGTGCCTGGGTTGTCGGCAGCGACTGGTGGGGCGACCGAAGCGAACAGCAGGCCGTCGAGATGCTCCAGTACGCCGTCGAACAGGGCATCACCTACTTCGACACCGGCGACGTGTACGGCCACGGCCGCTCCGAGGAGTTGGTGGGCGAGGCACTCGCCGACTACCGCGATGAGGTGACCGTCGCCACCAAAATCGGCTACGATTTCTACAACAATCCGCAGGCCGGCCACGGCGAACTGCCGAAGGAACTGAACCGGGAGTACCTCGAAGAGGCCTTCGAGAAGTCACTCGACCGCCTCGACATGGACCGCGTCGACGTGTTGCAACTGCACAACGCCAACGTCGAGGAGATGGACGCCGACGTCTTGGAGTTCCTCGACGAGGTTCGCGAAGAGGGCCGTGCCGACGCCATCGGACTGGCGCTCGGCCCCTCTATCGGCTGGCTCGCGGAGGGCGACCTCGCCATCGAGGAGGAGTTCGACTCCGTGCAGCTGGTGTGGAATCTCCTCGAACAGGAGGTCGGCAACCACTTCCTCGACACCCTCGAACGGACCGGCTCCTCGACGAGTCTCATCCCCCGCGTGCCGCACTCCTCGGGGCTGCTCAACGAGCAGGTCACCCCCGAAACGGAACTCGACGAGGGCGACCACCGCGGCTTCCGCCCCGACGAGTGGTACGAAACCGGCTGGGAGAAAATCGAGACGCTGCGCTTCTTAGAGCGCGACGGCGAACGCACGATGGCTCAAGCGAGCCTCCAGTGGCTCCTCTCACAGGACCACGTCGCCTCGGTCACGCCGACGTTCCGCACCCGCGAGGACATCGACGAGTGGGCCGCCGCCAGCGAGGTGCCCGCCCTCACCGATGACGAACTAACGCGCGTCGCCGACCTCTATGCGGACAACTTCGGCATCGACCGCGAGGACGGGATGGATGCACTCCGCTCGTCGGTCGACGGCGAGGACATCCAGTCGGCGGGACTGGACAAACAGAGCGCCGGAAGCTAACCGACGGACACCTCCGTCGCCCTCCCGAGAGTTATGTACTGCACCGTACAGGTGCCGACGGGTTTTTACCGACACCTCCTGTAGGCAGACCAAGTTCTCATGCACGGAAACACGCCCCACGCCGGTCGGGTCACGGAGGAGCCCACCACCGAAGCGCGCAAAGCGCTGCGTCGCAACATCGAGGCCGTCACGTCTTCTACCCGCTCGCTGCTCCCGGACACCTTCGTCGTCGGCGCCGAAATCGTCGACGGTGCCGACGGCCTGCAGGCGACCGTCGCGGTCCAACCGCCCGCCGGGTCGGTCGTCTCCGCAGGATTCACCTTCGACGAGGACGCCGACGAGGCCGAACTCGCACGCGAACTCGCCGCTGGCGCTGCGCTCGAAGCCAAACACGCCAGCGAGGACGTACCCCAGATAGCGAAGTAACGCGGTTTCGTTTTACTGCGGCGGCACCAACAGTATCGACACCGTAAGCAACAGCCCCGCGAGCAGGCTGCCTGCAGCCATTCCGACGAGAACGGGAACCGCGAGCGCCCACCCGACTGCGGCGCCGCCGGCGACCGACGCCGGCATCGCCGCCAACAGGCCGTCGTAGTGACTCGGAGTGGGCGTCTCCGTCATACCCGGGACGTGCGGCCGGTGGTAATTAAATCTAATTACTCCGAATCACTTCCCCCAGAAGGGGTCCCGCTTGCGGTGTTTGTCGAGGTACATTCCGAGCGCTTCGAGTTCGTCGGTGGGGATGTCCTCGGAGAGTTCCTGTTCGAGAATTTTGGCGTGTTTCTCGGGGATTTCCGTCCAGAGTTCGTCGCCCTCCTCGATTTGGCGGCCGACCGTCGGGCCGTCGATGGAGGCGGCAACCTGCTCGCCGGCGCGGGCCTCGTCGATGTCATCGCCGGCGTCCTGCAGCGATTTGAGTTCGCCGACGCGGGTGGTGTCGTTGCCCTCCCACTTGACGACGCGGGAGTTGCGCTTCAGCGTTCCCGAGAGGACTTCGACACCGACGACAGCGGGACTGGACTGCCGGAAGACGTGGTCTTCGAGGATGCGGAACCGACAGGGCCGTTGAATCTTGTCGAGCACCTGCTCCTGTTGGGCGCGCTCGATGCTCTCGACGTGGTTCTCGTACTCCTCGACGAGTTGGTAAATCACGTCGTCGACGAACAGTTTCACGTCGCTTTCGGTTGCCTCGCGTTCAGCGTCTTCGAGTACGTCGACGTTGAACCCGAGGATGGCCTGATGTTTGCCCTCCTCGGCGGTGGAGGCGACGGCCACGTCGCGGGGCGCCACGTCGCCGACCTCCGCGCGGACGATGGGGACTTCGGCGTCCGCTAAGGCGGAGGCGATAGCCTCCAGCGACCCGAGGGTGTCGGCTTTGACGACGACGCCATCCTCTTCGGTGACCACGTCGATTTCGGCGAGTTCGGCCTGCACTTCCGCGATGACATCCTCCAGTGGGCGGTCGCGGACGACACGGACGGGCGCGCCGGCCATCGCGTCGTCGAGGTCCGGCGCGGCGATTTTCACGCCGGCCGCGGCGCCGACCTCCTCGACCTGCTCGAACTGCTTTTCCGTCCGAATTTCGGCGAGCGGTCGCGGTTGCAACAGCGCCCGCACCTCGGTGACGATGGGGTCGTTCTTCCCGCCGACGACGATAGTGTCGTCGGCCCGAACCGTCCCGTCGTACAGCACGATGTCCAGCGTCGTCCCGAAGCCGCGTTCCTCTTTGACCTCCAGAACGGTTCCGACGCCGGGGCCACCCACGTCGATGGACATCTCCTCTTTGAGGTACCGCTGGGACAGTCCCATCAGGACGGTCAGGAGGTCTGGGACGCCCTCGCCGGTTTCCGCGGAGACGGGGACGACGCCGATGTTACCCCGGAAGTCCTGGACCCGCCAGTACATGTCGGCCGAGAAGCCGTTGTCGGAGAGTTCGCCGATAATCTCGTACAGTTGTTGATTGAGGCGGTCCTCGGCGCGGTCGCTCTGCTTTTCCAGCGTCTGCTGTATCGGTTCGTCGGGGTTGGGGTTCCACCCCGGCACCGTGTCGACTTTGTTCGCCGCGACGATGAACGGCGTCTGGGTTCGCTTGAGGATGTCGATGGCCTCCAGCGTCTGCGGTTGGAAGCCGTCGTTGACGTCGACGACGAGGATGGCGATGTCGGCGAGTGCGCCGCCGCGTGACCGAAGCGTCGAAAACGAGTGGTGGCCGGGCGTGTCGATGAACAGCAGTCCCGGAAGGTCGAAGTCGTCGGGGTCGACGAGGCGGCCCGCGATGTCCGAAATCGTCGACAGTGGGACCGCCGTCGCGCCGATGTGTTGTGTGATGGCGCCGGCCTCGCCGGCCGTGACCGCCGACCCGCGGACTTTGTCCAGCAGGCTCGTCTTCCCGTGGTCGACGTGGCCCAAGACGGCGACGATAGGCGTCCGTAACTCCGCTTCGTCCCCGGCGTCGGTGGTGTGAGCGTCAGACATAGAAAGAACTCCGTTGTTGGTGTAGTGGCCGCCCGCGGCATTTAACGGTTTCAGTCTCCGGTCGCCTGTGTGGCGTCGCTACTCCGTGACGGTGAACGACGCCGTCATCCCGCTGCTCTGGTGAGGCACGCAGTAGTAGTCGTACTCGCCAGCCGTCTCGAAGGTGTGGAAGTGGACGTGACCCTCGCCGTAGGTCGTCGTGCGACTGCCCTCGGTGCCGGTCCAGTCGGTCCCCTCGGGGACGCCGCCGTCATCGTACTTGATGTTGTGCCCCGCTCCGACCCACTCCCAGAGGACGGTGTCCCCGACGGAGATGTCGAACGCCTCGGGGTCGAAGTTGAGGCCGTCGCCGACCGCGACCCGCTGGTCGGGGTCCGACGGTGGCTCGGGGGTCGGCGTCGGCGTCTCCGTCGGTTCGTCCGTCGGTTCCGCCGTCGGCGGGGCCGTCTCCGTTGGCGTCTCCGTCGGTGTTGTCTCGGGCGTCCCGTCGGTATCGCCGTTTCCGTTGCCGCCCTCGGTACAGCCTGCGATTCCGAGTGCGGCCCCGGCGAGTGCGGCCGTTCGGAGGTACTGTCGTCGTTGCATACACAGATTCGAGCGGTCACACCCTTCAACGTTGACCCAAATTCGACCGCACTCGACGACCGGAGCCGGCGTCTGACCCGAACGTTGATACAGGATGACGCTCAAGCGGGGAGTATGTCCGACGTACTCGCCGAGAACCTCTCGGAAAAAGAGGTGATGGGCTCCGACGGTGCGAGCCTCGGAACGCTGTACAACATCACGATGGACCTCAAGACCGGATCGCTACAGAACCTCGTCGTCGACCCCGGCGAGCAGACGGTCAAAACCGAGTTCGACCACGACGAACACGGGAACCTCCGCGTGCCGGTCAGTCGAGTACAGGCCGTGAAAGACACCATCGTCGTTGCTCGCTAATTTTCGATGCAGATTCTCGATTCGTCGGCCTTCATCCACGACTTCACCACCAGCAGCGACATCGTCACCATCCCGCTCGTCCGCGAGGAACTCGAAGACGAGGCCGGCTATCGCTTCGACGCCCTCGAAGGCTCCGGGATGCAGATACACATTCCCGACCCAAGCACGATAGAGCGGGTCGAACGCGCCGCCCGCGAGACGGGCGACGCGGAGGAACTCTCCCGGACCGACATCCGACTGCTTGCGGCCGCCTTCGAACTCGACGGGACGCTCGTCACCGACGACTACGCGATGCAGAACGTCGCCGAGAAACTCGACGTGGCCGTCGAGGTCATCGCGCGCGACGGCATCGACGAGACCAGGGAGTGGCAGTTCCAGTGTCAGGGCTGCGGACGGACGTTCGACGACCACCGCGAGCGCTGTGAAATCTGCGGGAGCGACCTCGAACGCAAGCGACCCTAATCGAGCTCTTCGAGCCCGACACCGACGAGCTGTTCGAGGACCTCCTGTTCGGTCAGGCCGTACTCAACGGCCAACCCCTCGATTTGTTGCGCCGTCGTCTCATCACAGACGAGGGTGTACCGCTCCATGCGACGAACGTATGGTACAGGTTCGCATAAAACTCCGTCAGACAGGTGACGGACGGACGACTCGACTGACAAGGTTAATCGGCTCGAAGCCCCAACACGAACCAATGAGCGTCTCCGCCGAACGGTCCTCGCCGGCCCTCGCGGTCGGCGGCGTCGCCTTCCTCGGATTGGTCGGGCTTCTCATCGGCGCCGTCGTCGGCCTCATCGTCATCAGCATCGCCAGCGCATTCCTTCCGATTACGTCGGATTCACCGCTGACCAGCGCCCTCTCACTCGTCGGACAGGGTATCGGCCTCGTCGGCGTCGCGGTCGTGTATCTCAGATTCAGGGACGTTTCGTGGTCGTATCTCCGCATCAGACGCCCCACGCTCCGGGACCTCGGCTGGGCGGTCATCGCGACGGTCGGCCTCTTCGCCGTCCTCGCGGGGGCGAGTTTCCTCATCGACCAACTCGGACTGTCGGCGACGGAACACTCCGTTTCCCAGCAGGCTGAGTCGAATCCCGCGCTGTTGCTCCCGCTCATCCCGCTTTCGGTGCTCGTCACCGGTCCGGCCGAGGAACTCCTCTACCGGGGCGTCATCCAGACCCGCCTCCGGGAGGTGTTCGGTGCCGCTCCCGCGGTCGCCGTCGCTGCCTTGGTCTTCTCGCTCGTCCACATCCCAGCCTACGGGGCGACAAGCGGGCTTGACGCCAGCCTCGCGACGACCCTTGGAGTCCTCTTCCTTCTGGGTGCCTCCCTTGGTGCGGCGTACGAACACACCGAGAACCTCGTCGTTCCGGCCGTCGCCCACGGTGTCTACAACGCCGTCGTCTTCGGGTCGAACTACGCCAACGCCGTGGGTCTCGTCTGACTACTCGACGCGTCGGACGGTCTTGTCCTTGACGGCCTCGGCCTCCTCGAACTCCCCCGCACCGAGGAGTCCGCGCGCGGCGCGTTTCCCCCACTCGACGGCCGGCTGTGTGAACGTCGACACGCCGGACAGTTCGCCGGCGAGGATACACGCCGCCTCCATTCCGTACAGCAACTCACCGACGCCGTGGGCGTCGAGGCGGTCGATTTCGATGCGGACGTTGGGTTGCCCCGCCGCGACGAGTGACGCTTCAGTCGCCTCGAACTCCGCGTCGAGCAGTTCGCCCAGCGTCTCGCCGCCGAGGTACGACAACTCCTCGACGTTCGTTTCCGGGATGTCGATGTCCGTCCGTTCCCGGGGCCGAACGAGCGTCACGAGTTTGTCCTTCCGGCCGGCCCGGTACAACTGCAGTTGGGAGTGTTGGTCGGTCACACCGAGGGCGCGGGCGGGCGTCTGCCCGAGGCCGTCCTTGCCGAGGCTCTCGGCCCACAGTTGGGCGAACCACTCCCCGAACGGTTCGAGGTCCTCGGCGTAGGGGACGAAGGCGTTCGTCGTCGCGCCGCGCTGTTCGAGGGCGTAGGAAACGGCGCCGTAGGCGTAGGCCGGACAGTCGAACAGCGACGGTTCCAGCGACGCTCGGCCCTCGGCACCGCCTTCGAGAACGGCCTCGATGTCGCCGCCCAGCGCCGCCGCCGGAAGCAGACCGACCGGCGACAGCGCCGAAAACCGGCCGGGAAGCCCCTCCGGAACGCGACACGTCGGTAGGTCGTGGGTTTCGGCCAACTCCACGAGCGGCCCGGAATCGCCCGACGTGACGACCGTTCGGTCGGTCCACTCGACACCGGCGTCGGCCATCGCCTCCCGAACGACGAGGAAGTTCGCCAGCGTCTCTGCGGTCGTTCCCGACTTCGAGACGACGTTGACGAGCGTCTCGGACAGCGGGAGTCGGTCGAGTAGCCGTCGAGTGTATTGGGGGTCGATGTTGTCGAGCGTGTAGTGGCCCTCAAGGCCCAACGCGGCGGTGATGGTGTCGGCGCCGAGCGACGACCCGCCGATGCCGACGGTCAACACCGCTTCGGGGTCGAACCCCGCGACTGCCTCGCGGATAGCGTCGGCGTCGGTGTCTTCCGGGAGTGCGAGACACGCATAGCCGAACTCGCGGTCCTCGATACCGGTCTCGATGCGGTCGTGGGCGCGGACGACGCGTTCGTCGAGGCGTTGTAAGGACGCCTCCGAGACGCCGTGTGTCGTCTCGGTGGACAAGGCGTTGCCGAAGTCGATGTGCATGGTGGTAGCGGCGGGTCGAACAACAAAGGCGTTGCCGATACCCCTCGGTCGTGTCTGCTCGGCACAGAGAAGCGCCCGCAACCGGGCGGTTTATTCGGCGGACGCGCCTACGGCCGACGATGAGCAACGGGTACTCGGGACTGCTTGGTGCGTTCCCCTACGCCTTCAGACGGAGCCGTTCTCGGCTCTTCCGGGCCTACGTCGTCATTGGCGGACTGCTGGCCGCGATTCTCGGCGTGTTCTTCACGTTCGCACTCGTCGTCGCCATCGCCAACACCGCGGGGTTCGGCGGGGGAACAATCACGTTCGTCCGGTCGGTGTTCCTGCTTTTGGGGTTCGTCGTCGTCGCACCGCTTCTCGCGCCCGTCCTGTTCGTCGCCCGCCACCACCGCCGAGAGGGCGACGACTCACGGTACGATTTCGCGCTTGCGGTCACCGGCGCCGTCTACGTCGTGACGCTGTATCTGGGCGCCATCGCCTCGATGCCCGCGGAGTTCGAACTCGACGGCGAGGTGACGGCCCGACCCGACCCGAGCGGACTCGCCGCACCGCTCGTCGAGGCGCTGTACGCCCTTCCGGAGGTCCTCTCTTGGACCGTGCCGCTGGCCGGCGCGGCCCTGATTTATCTGGTCCATCGGTGGCTCCGGTAGCCTCGAAACGCGGAAAAGCCCCGAGCGCCTTCATCCATCCATGACAGAGCAGGAAGGTCGGTTCCTCGTGACCCACGCGGACGCCGAGTCGGCCGTCCTCAAGGACGTCGACCGCGGACAGGTCCACACGCTCGCGGAGAATCCCGGCGTCGAAGAGCGGGAAGTGATCGAAGGAACGGTCGCCCCGGAACCGCCGATGGAGGTACAGTACAGACTCGTCGACTTTGAGAGCCGCTGTCGGCTCTCGGTCGAACACAGCGCCGAACCGCCGACGAAACAGGAACGCGACATCGCCGCCGAGCAACCCGAAGGCGAGTTGACGACGCGTGAGCGCGCCGGAACGGGCGAACTCCACGTCCTGACCGTCCCTGAAAGCGAAACCGAAGCCGCCGTCGAGGATGTCCTCGACGACGAGGGCACGCTCGCACGGGCGGCCCGCCTGGGCGTAAACCGCGTCGAGATTCGGAGCGACGATGGCGTCGTCAGCGTCCGGTATCTGCCCTAGCGGTTCAGAGCGTCGACAAGAGCAGTTGAACGGCCTTCGGTATCGCGACGCTGAGAAGCAACTGCGACCAGATGTTGAACGTCGCGGGATATTCGCTCGTCGAACTCACCTGTTCGATTCGGCGGCGGATGTCCTCGGCCTCTTTCTCCTTGCCGTCCTCGATGGTGTACTTCGTCACGTCCCAGGGGTCTACCATGTACGACCGGAGTTCGTCTTCGAGGCGCTGTATCTCGTCATGTTTCTCCCGGTGCATGAACCGATGAAGCATGAACACGGCGAAGCCGATGGTCGCGATGGTGAGAACCCATACCGCGGTGAAGATGGTGCTGGCGGCCGCAGAAACCTCCTGCTCCGGGCTGCCGAGCACCGGTGCGTACGTTATCAGCGCGTAGACGACCAGCCCGAAGACGACGTAGTAATACGCCTTCTTGATGAGTTCCCCGAGCGGTCGAAGCCCGCCGACGCCGTGTGGGTCGAGGAAGTGGATGCCGACTTCGGAGTTCGTCAGCCGCCACGGCGCGATGAACTCGATAGCGATGTATATCGAGAGGAACTGGACGAGTATCGGCCCATACACGAACGGGAACACGAAGACGTTGGCGACGATTTCCGTCGCCGAGAACGACGTGAGGTCGAGAAGAAACGTACGCAGGAGTTGCATACCCGCCGTCAAGGCGAACAGCGACCACGGGAGCCACTCCGGTACGATGTCGATGAGTTGTTCCGGTTTCTCCGCGCGGTCCCGAATCCGCATCTCGTCCATCACGTCGGCATACGAGCGGCGAAGCGAGTGTGAGCCGTACACCGCGACGAGAAGCGCAATCGGTTGGAGAAGGAAGTACGGATTCGTCTCGTATATCGTCGGCGTCCCAGTGTAGACGCTGTATCCGACGACGACTGCGAGCCATCCGACGATCGTGGTGGTGGCGTAGACGTAGGACGGTGGCAAGTCCTCATCGACGAGCGCCGCGAGACGGCCGAAGCCCAGATAGCTCGCGAACTGGTCGAGCCACAGGTCGGGATACGCCTCGCCGTTCTCGGAGTCTTCGTTCCGCCCCGTCCCGCTATCGGTGCCGTCGACAGCCCCACCGTCGTCGCTCATACGGCAGGGGTTGACAGCCCCTCATCAAAAGAACTGCTCCGAACTGACGCACCGTCTCGGCGCTCAGGCCGGGTATGGCCGTTCTCCGAGTATCTCGATATCGTCCCCGGCTCGGAGCGACTTTCCGACCGTCGACTCGGGGACGAACGTGTTGACCATCAGGCGGAAGTAGTGGTCGAACCACGCCTCCGAGGCCCACGCCGGAAGCGTCGCTTCGCGTTGTTCGTGGAACGTCTCCCGGAAGCCGGGCGTCTCCTCCCCCGTTTCGGGGTCTCGGGTGGGGACGACACAGCGCTGACAGGGGTTCGACCCGAGGAACTCACAGTCGCCGATTCGGAAGCCGATTGCCGTCTCGCGGTCGCGGTAGAGCCGGTCCTCCCAGAACGGTTCGACGCCGGAGACGACGAGGTTCGGTCGGAGCCGTCGCTCCATCTCGTCGGCATCAATATCGTCGAACCATTCAGCGACCGCCTCGATGGTCGATTCGGCGATGACGGTCGGACCCGAAGCGAGCGTGTCGTCAGGAAAGCCCCCGGCCTCGTCGCGGCGGAGTTCGACTGGCTGCTCGAAGTACGTCGAGAGCCACGCCTCGATGGCCTCGGTGTCGTCGAGGTCGAACGCCGCCGGGTCGCCGTCGTTCGGTCGGAGGGTCAACCGGCCGGCCTTTGGGTCGAACCACGACCGGAGTCGGTGAACGCGGCGGTCGTTCTTCCCGTTGACGTAGTTGCCGTCGGCGTCGACGATGGCGAACTCCCGGTCATACGAGAGGCCGCCGTCCGGCCGAACCGTCGCCCGCTCCATCGTGTCGTGTGGGTCGAGCGACTTGACGGGGTAGACGACGATGCGCTCCAGCGTCGCGGACATATCAAACGATTGGACCCGGCGGTGTTCAAGGGTGCGGTTCGACGACTGGGGGTTCGACCGCCGAGAACCCTTTCGAGACACGAACGACAACCCTTATTCGAGGTCCCCCCACACCGAACGGCATGGACCTGACGGTACCGACTGTCGATTACGCCGACTACACCAACCGTCAGTTGATAGCCCTCCCGCTCGGGCTGTTGGCGGTTGCCCTCGGCATTCTCGTCGTCGCGACAGCGATAGCGGGGTCGCCGGTGACGCTCGGAATCGAGTTCACCGGCGGCGCCGAGTTGCAGGTGGAAACGACTGATTCGCCCGACCAGATACGGGAGACGTTCGACGAACCGGTCGCCTCCATCACGCAGGTCGGCACGGCGGGAGGCGACTCCTATATGGTCGAGTTCCAAGAGGGCGAGTACGAAGACCTCGAAACGCTCCGCACGCAGGCGGAGAATGAGGGCTACACGATAGAGTCATCTGGCACTCGGTCGGCGAGTTTCGCCGCCGAGTCCCAGACACAGGCCCTCATCGGCCTCGCGATAGCCTTCGCGGGGATGGCTGCGCTCGTGTTCCTCATGTTCCGGACGTTCGTCCCCTCCATCGCCGTGGTCGCCTCCGCGTTCTCCGACATCGTGATTCCGCTCGCGCTGATGCGACTGTTCGACATCGAGTTGACACTCGGCACGGTCGCGGCGCTTTTGATGCTCATCGGGTACTCCGTTGACTCCGATTTGCTGTTGAACAACCACGTCCTGCGGCGACACGGTGACTTCTACACATCGACGTTCCGCGCGATGCGGACCGGGGTGACGATGACGGTCACCTCCATCGCCGCGATGGTCGTGATGACCATTGTCGCCGGCCAGTTCGGCATTCCGCTGTTGCCGCAGGTCGGCATCGTGCTCGTGTTCGGCCTCACCGCCGACCTGATGAACACCTACCTGCTCAACGTGAGTCTGCTTCGCTACTACAAATACGAGGGAATCGCACAATGAATCTGGAACTCAGAGAGAACTGGCGTATCTGGTTGCTCGTCGTGTTCGTCCTCGTCAGCACCATTGCGGTGTTTGCACCGCTCGGTAGCGGTTCGGGTGGGGCGAACGCGACCGCCGCGAACGCGACTGCGGATTCGACCACTTCGGAGTACACGAACCTCAAGTTCGGGCTGGAACTCTCCGGTGGTACCCAAGTTCGCGCGCCGCTTGCGGGGATGACTGCAAGCGGCTTGGAGTTCAGCGTCGACGACGAACCAGCCATCGAGCGGACGGTGCGGGACGAGCTCGACCTCGGGGCGGGTGACGTACGCGCCGACGCAGAAGGCAACACCGTCGAGGTGTTCGACGACCGCTTCGTCGGCAACACGAACCAATCGGAGTTCGCCGCCGCCCTCGCCGAGGCCGGATTCGACGTGAGTGAAGACGACATCCGGATGGGAGTCACCCAGACCACCCGTGACCGCGCCGAAGACGTGCTCACGAACAAGATTAGCCAGGGCGGTCTCCCCGGCGGCACCGTGACGCAAATCGCCTCGCCGGGCCAGCAGTTCATGCTCGTCGAGGTGCCGAACGCCAACCGTTCGGAAGTCATCGACCTCATCGGCGACCGTGGACAGGTCGAAACCGTCGCGCTGTTCCCGGGCGAGAACGGCACGTACCGCAACGTCTCGCTTCTGACCCAGCGTGATTTCGCCAGCATCGGTGGCGCGACACAAGAGCAGGGACGAACGTTCGTTCCGGTGACGCTCACCGAGCAAGCGGGACCGCAGTTCGGCCAAGCGATGCGCGACTTCGGCTTCGACCAGCAGGGCGGAACCAACTGTAACTACGACCTCAACGAGTCGCTGGCCGAAAACAAGGATAACAACCCTGGTCGGTGTCTCCTGACCGTCCTCGACGGCGAAGTCGTCTTCGCTGCGGGAATCAATCGCGACCTCTCGGCGTCGTTCCGCGACGGCTCTTTCGACGAGAACCCACAGTACCAGACGACGACGACGAGCCTTGAGGAGGCCCGCGAACTCGAACTCAACATCCGCGCGGGGGCGCTCCCGACGGAACTCGACATCGACAACCGCGGAACGACGTACTTCCTGTTGCCGAGTCTCGCCGAGCGGTTCAAGCCGCTGTCGCTCGCGACCGGTGCGGCCGCGGTCGGCGCGGTCGCACTCGTCGTGTTCCTGCGATACCGCAGAGCCGAGGTTGCGGCGCCGATGTTGCTCACCGCCGCCGCGGAGGTGTACATCCTGCTCGGGTTCGCCGCCGCAGTAGGGTTACCGCTTGACCTCTCTCACATCGCCGGCTTCATCGCCGTCATCGGGACCGGGGTCGACGACCTCGTGATAATCGCCGACGAAATCATGCAACAGGGTGAGGTTCGGACCTCACGCGTCTTCGAATCGCGGTTCAAGAAGGCGTTCTGGGTCATCGGCGCCGCCGCGGCGACGACCATCATCGCCATGTCGCCGCTGGCGGTGCTGTCTTTGGGTGACCTCCAAGGGTTCGCCATCATCACCATCGTCGGCGTCCTCATCGGCGTCCTCATCACGCGGCCGGCCTACGGCGACATCCTCCGCGTGCTCGTGTTGGAAGACTAACCACCCCTTTTTCGACCTCTTCTGATTCAGTCGGCGCGTCGTCGAAGCCCCATCGCTACGAGAAGCGCCACGACACCGGCAACCGTGAAGCCGAACCCGGGACCGTCGGCCGCTGTTGGCGAGGCGTCGTCAGTGTCGGTGGGGTCGGCGGTCGGCGTTTCCGGTGGCTCCGTCGGGAGTGGCGTGAACGTCTCCGTCGGTGCCGGTTCCGGCGTCGCTGTCGGTGTTGCCGTTCGTGTCGCCGTTGGCGTCGAAGTCGCTGTCGCGGTTGGGGTTGCGGTGGGAGTCGCCGTCGCTGTCGGCGTCGGGGTCGGGCTTCCCGGATACGGCTCCGTGCACAACTGCTGTCGTGCGTGGCTCTCGTTGTCGCAGGGACAGACGTAGGTTTCGTTCGTCTGGACGGTGAAGCCGAAGGACCCGTTTTCCGTGTCGGTTCCCTCCGGGCCGGTGCCGTTGAGGAACACATCCGCGCCGTACCAGCCGGGGTCCTCGGTGGTGTTCGCACAGGCGCCGCCCGGCGCCTCGTCGCTCAACTCAAGGACGAGACGGTCCTCGCGCTCGAGGTGGGGTGGGTCGCCCGCGAAATCCTCGCCATCGTAGAACCAGACTTCGATGCGGTCCCCGAAGCGCACCTGTCCACCCTCCCTTAGGAACTCCTGTTCGGTCTCGCCGTCGCCGTCCTCGTCGATGCCGAACGTCGCGATGTTCGTCGCCTCGCAGTCGCTGGGGTCGACCGCGTCCGTTTCGATGATGAGTTGGTCCGGAGCGATGCCGTCCGACGCACCGATGTCCTCGAAGACATCGCCACCCCGTAGCGTATATCGAACGCTGGCGTTGTCGGTGCCAGGGTGGTGGTCTTCCGCTTCGAGGAACTCGAAGGTCGCATTGCCCGCTTCCTCGGGTTCGTAGCGCGGTGCGTCGGATTGGGCCGTGCCGTCCGCCGAGGCGATGCCGACGGCCGCAACTGAGGCCACGCCGACGCAGACGACGGCGACGAGGAGGGCGCGTCGGACCGAGAGTCGGGAGAATTTCCGGAACATGACCCGTGTTCACAACGACCGACCACTAAACGGAACTGCCGGCAATCCGCTACGGTTTTTCGCACTTCGAAGCGCTTTCCCCAACTGGCCCGAAAGGACAGCCATGACCTTCCGAGACGGCACGCTCGTCGATTGGCACGAGTGGGGTCCCGACCCGTTCGAGGCCGCCGACCGTACCGGCAAGCCCGTACTGTGTTCGCTGACGGCGCCGTGGTGTGAGTGGTGCCACCGGATGGACGAGGAGACGTACTCGGACCCGAAACTGGCCGCCAACATCGGCGACAGTTTCGTCCCCGTCCGCGTCGACATCGACCGCAACCCCCGGGTTCGGGAACGGTACAACATGGGCGGGTTCCCGACGACGGTGTTCCTGACGCCAGACGGCGAGGTGCTGTCGGGGGCGACGTATCTCGGCCTCGATGGGATGCGACAGGTGCTCGACAGCGTTCGGGAGTCCTGGGATGCGAAGGGCGCGACCGCGGGCAGCGTCCCGCGGGCGCTGTCCGGTGAGGCCCTCCCGAGCGGCGAGGTGACCGCCGACATCGAGGCGCACATGGTCGAACAGGTCGCCGCCGCCTTCGACGAGGAGTTCGGCGGGTGGGGAACCGGCGCGAAGTTCCCGCTTCCCCAAACCATCGAGTTCGCACTCAAACGCGACCGACAGCGGGCAAAGCGGACGCTCGAAGCGGTCCAGACGCACCTCTATGACACCTACGACGGCGGATTTTATCGCTTCGCGGAGAACCGGAGTTGGGGCGAACCCCACCGCGAGAAACTCACAGACGAGAACGCCGCCCTCCTCGGAGCGTTCACCTCGGGGTATCTCTACACCGGCGAGGAATCGTATCACAACGCCGCCGAGGGGACGGTCGACTACCTGACGACGACAGCGTGGACCGGCGAGGCCTTCGCTGCCAGCCAAGCCGACAGCGACTACTACCTCTTGGAACCGACCGACCGCGAGGAGGCCGACCCACCACACGTCGATACGACCGTCTTCGCCGACCGAAACGGGATGGCCGCGGAGGCGCTGTTCCGCTTCGCCGCCGTCACCGACCACGAGGGAGCGACCCGCTACGCCGAGCGGGCACTGGAGTTCATTCTCGATACGCTCGTCGATGACGGCCACATCACCCACTTCGACGGCGAGGATAGCGAAACCGGATTGCTCGCCGACCACGCGCGGGTGCTGTCGGGACTGACCGCCGCCGCACAGGTGACCGGTCCCGACGGCTGGCTCGCGCCGGCCCGCGAAGTCGCCGACGACGCCATCGACCGCCTCGTCGACGACGGCGCGTTCCTCGACGGCGACCCGAAGGGTGCCGGACTGCTCGACCGACCGCTCCGGCCACTGGAGACCAACGCGGAGATGGCCGACGCGCTCCTCGATTTGTGGGCGCTGACCGACGAGGACCGATACCGAACCGCCGCGACGGACGCGCTCGGGTCTTTCGCCGGCGCCTACGACCGAATGGGCGTCGAGGTGGCCGGCTACGCGGCCGCCTCTGCCCGCGCCCACTACGACCCGCTCGTCGTCCGGACGCCCGCCGCGGGGACGGACCTCCACCGCGCCGCACTCCGCATCGCCGACCACGAGAAGGTGGTCGTCCCCGGGGACCGCGAAAACGCGGTCGTCGTTCGGAGCGGAACCGAGACGGTTCCGGCGGAGACTCCCGACGAACTCCTCGAACGCGCCTCCGAAGGGCCGAGTCCCTAACGAAAGCGCTCCGTTCCGTGGGGACGTGTGTCTATCGTAACAACAACTCCAACCGTGCCTAAACTTACGATGTGTTTATATTCCCCGAGGGAGAGAGGCGAGTAATGGCAAGTCTCAGAGACCTCGGATTGTCCGAGTACGAGGCTCGGGCGTACCGAGCACTGCTGAAAACCGGCCCCACAACCGCCAAAGAGTTGTCACGGGTCAGCGACGTCCCGATGGGCCGGATATACGACGTGCTCAACAGCATCGAACAGTACAACCTCGTCCGCTCGCAGTCGGCCTCTCGGCCGAAGAAGTACGTCGCCGTCGAGCCGACGACCGCACTCGACCGCCTTTTAGACGACAAGAAGCGCGAACTCAACGAGAAGGCCAGCCAGTACGAGAACATCGTCGACGAACTTACTGGCGAACTCGAAACCGCCGAACCGGTCGAGGAGACCTTCTGGACCGCCGCCGTCGGCCCCGAGGAGACCGTCGACCTCCTCGTCGAACGGCTCTCGGCGGCCGACTCCAGAATCGTGATGGTGCTGTCGACGTACACCGAGCAGTTCTTCGACATCGACAAGGTCGGCACGCTCATCGTCGACGAGTTGAGTCAGGCCCTCGACCGCGGCGTCGATGTGCAGTTGCTGATGCGGCCCGACCTCGTTCCCATCCTCCCCGAATCCATCGGCGAGCGCTACCGAAGTACCCTGACAGAACACGACGCTTTCTCCGTCCGGACCAGCGAGAACGTCTCCGGGACGTTCACCCTCGTCGACGAAAACGAGGTCGTCATCGAGGTGCCGCACCCACTGAAGAGCCAAGAGGTGTTCGCCATGATAGACCTCAAAGACCGGGAGTTCGCCGGGAACGTCAGAACCGAGTTCGAACCACGGTGGGAGAAAGCCGAGGAGTTGGCGTTCTAGTCGTTCCGGCCGAAGACCACAACTTTCCAACCGAGCCGGCCGGAACGAACTTGAGTCTCGGTGTCGAACTATCGGGGAGGACCGAATGGACGACCCCGAGAAACTGCGGGCCTTACTCGACCACGCCCAAGACAAAATCGTCGTCATCGACGAGAACGGCGTGTATCGATACGTCAACGCCGCCGTCGAGCGTCTGTTAGGGTACTCAACCGAGGAGTTCGTCGGGACCAACAGTTTCGAATACATACACCCCGACGACCGCGGGAGTGTCCGGGAGGCCTTCCAGCGACTCCTCGAAGGGGAAGTCGACGACATCGAAACCATCGAATACCGACACCGAGCCAAGGACGACTCGTGGGTGTGGCTGGAGAGCCGCGTCGAGAACCACCTCGACTCGACGCTCGGCGGCTACGTCGTCAGTTCTCGGGACATCACCGACCGAAAGGAGGCCGAACGCCGGCAACGCGAGACCGAGATTCGCCTCGAAGAACTCGCGGCGAACACCGACGACGTGCTGTGGACGTTTTCCGCCGACTGGAGCGAGTTGCTGTTCGTCAACGACGCCTTCGAGGACCTCTGGGGGATGTCCGTCGAACGCGTCAAGGCCGACCCGACGAGTTTTCTCCACGGCATCCATCCGGACGACAGAGACGGCGTCGTCGAGGGAATGCAACAGCTCTCGAACGGGACGCCGCGGAGCATGGAGTACCGCGTGAACCCCGAGAAAGGGTATCGCCGGTGGGTCTGGGTGCAGGCACGTCCCGTCATCGAGAACGGCGGCATCGCCCGCATCGTCGGCTTCGCGCGAGACGTCACCGACCGCCGTCGCCGGGAACGACAACTGCAGGTGATGGACAACCTCCTCCGACACAACCTCCGCAACGACATGAACGTCATCCTCGGGCACGCGGAGTTGGCACGGAAACGGGCCGACGGGACGGTCCTAGAGGGGATGGAGACGATACTGGAGACGGGGTGGCGACTGCTCGAAACGGCCGAGAAAGAGCGGGAAATCGTCGACGTACTCGTCGGTGTCGGCGACGTGGAGTGTATCGACCTCGCTTCGACGCTCCGGGCCAAAGTCGAGGAGTTCGGAGCGGAGGTGGCGCCGAACGCCATCATCACTGCCGACACACCCGCCTCGGCCGAAGTCGTCTCGCTACCGGAAATCGACCGCGCCATCCACGAGTTACTCGAAAACGCAATCAGACACGCCGACGGTCCCCCGAATATCGAGGTCGAACTCCACGTCGAATCGGAGTGCGTCGTGCTTGAAATCCTCGACAACGCTTCACCGATTCCTCGAAACGAGTTCGAACCGCTGTTCGGCGAAGATGAGCCAAGCGACCTGTATCACGGCACCGGTCTCGGGCTGTGGCTCGTCTACTGGATAGTCGACCTTTCGGACGGAACCCTCAATTTCGAGTACGTTCCCGACTGTGGGAACTGCGTGACGGTGAAACTCCCACGAGCGGAGTGAGGCCGGTCAGTCGTCGTTGACTTCCGACTTCAACTGGCCGAACTCGGCGACTCGCTCGGCGTGGGCGTTGTGCTGGTGGATGGACTCGTCGTTGGACTGCTCCATGTAGACGACGGCGTCGTCTGGGAGGTCCGGATACGCCTCGACCAGTCCGTCGGCCATCGCGCGAACGCAGTCCTCGACGAACTTCGCGTCGCTGTGACTCTCGAAGGTCATGTGGTCCTCGTCGGGGCGCTTCGCGAGGTTGTAGATGCGCGCGCTCATCGAGTCCCGAGCCACCTCGATGAGTCGGTTGAGGTCGACGCTCGGGGCACCCGACGTCTCGACGGTCAGCGTCGCGTGGCCGCGCTGGGAGTGACCGGGTTGAGGTACCTCTTCGAGGAACGCGTCGACGGTTTCGCGGTCGACATCGAGGTCGGCGAGTACGTCGCGGGCGCGGGATTCGCTCATTCCCTGCGAGCAGGGACAGACCGTCATGCCGACGACGTGACAGCCGATTTCCTCGCGGGTGCCGTCCTCGGTGGCGGTCGCCGACGCGATGATGTCCGCCGTCGCCTGCGTCGGGCGGTTCGTCGCCGGCGTCTCCTCGCGAATCATGTACTCCGCTTCCATCCGCACCTCGGCTTTCGACGTGTAGTCGTGTTTTTCGAGGAGACGTTCGGCCACGTCGCCACAGACGTCCTCGACGCGCATCGCCGGTTCGGAGACGGCCTCCTCCAGCATCTCGTCGACGACCTCCATGTTCCGGCTCATGTCGGCGCCCTTCCGCCAACTCGGGAGGTCGACGAACACCTCGAACTCCGCCATCAACACGATGGGGCGGTCCTCCTCGCGGTGGAGCTTTACGAGTTTCTCGACGCCGGTCACGCCCACGCGGTTGAGACCGACGCTCACGTCGGGACTCGACGCCTGTACGTCCGGCAGCTGCTGACTCATTGGTATTTAAAACGTCGGGAACGCCGTTAGGGCTTTCGAAAGGGGCATTCGGTCGGTTGCCGCTAGGCCAGTTTCCCGAGCGCGGTGAAGAACTCCAGCGGCGGCCCCGCGATTCTGACGGGGTCGTCGGCGCGGCGCAGTCGAACGTTCGTCGGTGGGTCGACCCGCTGTCGCGTCCGGCCGTCGGCGACGACGAAGGCGTGGTCGGCCTCTTCGACGCGGACGACGATGTCGGCGTCCAGCGGCGCAGCAAGCGAGGGCATCGGCCCCTCCGCACACATCTCGGTGACGACGAGCGTCGCCACATCGGGATGGACCAGCGGCCCACCTTCGCTGAGGTTGTACGCCGTCGACCCGGTCGGGGTCGACACCAACACGCCGTCGGCACGGCTCCCCGAATACAGTTGTCCGTCGACGCGCACCTCGATGCCGACACCGTTGTTCCGACCGCGCTGTGGCCCGAGAATCGACACCTCGTTGACCGCCGCGGGCAGCGACCACCCGTCGCCTTCGGCCTGGACCTGCGGGAGTTCCTGATACGTTCGGTCGCCGCGTTCGAACCGCTTTACTTCTCGCTGGACGACTTCGACGGCCTCTCCGGGCGAAACCGCATTGAGGAAGCCAACCTCGCCGAGGTTGACGCCCATGACGGGCGTCGGCGTCACCTCGCGGGCGGCAAACAGGAACGTTCCGTCGCCGCCGATGGAGACGACGAGGTCGCAGTCGACGAACGCACCGACTGCCATTCCCTCGCGGTCGAGGCTTTCGGCCGTCGCCGCGTCCAGCGAAACCGAAGCGTCGACGTTCCGCCGTATCCGGTCGGCGAGCTCGGCGGCCCGCGGGTTGTCCTGTTGGGCGACGACGCCGACGTGCATCGGCGGTGCTTCGCCACCCGACGACAAAAAGCCCCACGGACTGCGATTCGACGGGTAACATTAACGTTGTAGCGAAATAACACGCTGATGTATGCCTGAGTCGCGGGGGCGAACATGAGCGACGAGGACGACTGGTTCGAGAGCGCCAGCGACGAACCGTTCGAGGACGGCGACGACGAACTGTTCGAAGACGACTTCGCGACCGCCTTCGAGGGCGGCGACGGCGACGGCTTCGAAGAGGAGTTCGAATCCGAGATTCCCCGCCTCGACCTCGGCATCGAAGGGCTCGACGACATGATTCAGGGCGGCGTCCCAGAGCGGTCGCTGCTCGTCGTCATGGGTTCCGCCGGGACCGGGAAAACCACGTTCGGCCTCCAGTTCCTCCAAAGTGGCATCGAGGACGGCGAGAAAGCCATCTACATCACGCTCGAGGAAGACAAGGAAGCCGTCGTCCAGGCCGCAACCGAGAAGGGGTGGCCCTTCGACGAGTACATCGAGGACGACAAACTCGCCATCGTCGATTTGGACCCCATCGAGATGGCCAACAGTCTCGCCTCCATCCGCGGTGACCTCCCCCGACTCGTCGACGAGTTCGACGCCCAACGGCTCGTTCTCGACTCCGTGTCGCTGCTGGAGATGATGTACGACAACCAAGCCGAGCGCCGTACCGAGGTGTTCGACTTCACCCGGTCGCTGAAGAAGGCTGGCGTCACGACGATGCTGACGAGCGAGGCCAGCGAAGGCAATCCCTACGCCTCCCGCCACGGCATCATCGAGTACCTCACCGACGGCGTGTTCGTCCTGCAGTACGTCCGCTCGGAGTTCCGCGAAACCCGACTCGCCGTCGAGATTCAGAAGATACGGAACGCCAACCACTCCCGTGAGACGAAACCCTACGAAATCACGAGCGACGGGATTTCGGTGTACCAGCAGGCGAATATTTTCTAAGGAACCTTTTTGCACGGGTCGGCACAGCCGACCCGGCAAAAACGTCCTCAGAAATCGGAGATTTCTGATGGGCTGCGTCAGAGCTTCGCTCTGACGAACGTTCGTGAAAAAGACACGTCGGGCCTCTCTATGGTCGGCCCTCGGTCCTGCGCGCTTCGCGCGCAGTGAACTGCTTCGGCGCGCGTTGCGCGCCTCGCGGATGCTCTATCTTACCGAACGACCGTCACCGGCACCGGCGACCGACGAACGACGCTCTCGGCGACGCTACCGAGCAGGATTCTGGAGACACCCTCCCGGCCGTGGCTCCCGATGACGACGTGGTCACAGCCCTCGGCGACATCCGTGATTGCGCGAACCGGCCGGCCGGTTTTGGTCATCGTCTCCGCGGTGACGCCGGCCTCTTCGGCGCGTTCCTCGACATCCTCAAACATTCGCTCGGCGGCCTCCTGTTGGGCATCGAGCCACTCGCCGGCCGCCGCAGCCTCACCGACCCCGATGCCGTAGCCCGCCTGTACCGGATCGATGACCCGCAGACAGACGATGGTCTCCTCGGGGAACTGCTCGGCCGCGTACTCGAAGGCTCGCCACGACTGCTCGGAACCGTCCATCGGCACTAGGACACGCATACGAGAACCGACGATGGCACCGGTGATAAAGGTCAGTCTTGCCCGTGGCGAGTCAGACACCTTGGCAACCCGATGAGTTCGACTGGTTCGGAGTTATCGGGCGAGTAGACGACCATCTGTCCCTTCTCCATGTACGGCACCTTCCCTTCGAGGTTCGAGGGGATGTTGACGGCCTTGATGGCGTCCTCGTCGCCGAGGTTGAGCACGACCGTCGTGTTCACCTGCTTGAAGATGGGGTCGGCGATGTCTTGGGGGTCCTGGGTGATGAGAAAGAGGCCGAGACGCTCCTTGCGGCCCTGCTTTGCGGCCTCGGAGAACTTCCCGATGACCTTGTCGGCCTGGACGCTGTCGGCGTCGGTGAGGAAGTTGTGCGCCTCGTCCATTCCCAAGACGAGCGGCGTCTCCTTGATGCGCTCGAAGGAAGGGTCGTTCGAGAGTTTCTCGTCGACGAGAAGCGAGGCGACCGCCAATACGACCGTCGTGGTCGCCCGCGAGTCGTTGAGGTGGTAGGTCGGCACCGTCGTCAGGCCACCGGGGCGGACGAACTCCCGGACGAGGTCGGTAATCGGCCGGGCGTCCTGGTCGAACACGTTGCCGAAACCGAACGCCCGCCGCCGAACCGCATCGAAGGTGGCCTCGTGGACGCGGCCGGATTCGTCGAGTTCCTCCTTCAACGTCGGGTCATCGAGGAACGACATGAACTGACTGTACGTGCCGCCGGAGCCGTGTTGGTCGAAGAAGCGCTTCAGCAGGTACTGCAACGCCCCGTACTGATTGTCGTTGAGTTTCGACCCCGCGATGAGCCACGGTCGATTCCGAACCATCGAGAAGGGGATGGTGAACTCGACCTGCTCGGCGCGGTGGTGGGAGGCCGCGTACGTCGCGTCGCCGACCGTCGGGACGAACGCCTTCGTGTCCGCGACGCCGCCGTGGGCGACGCCCTCCCGTTCGAGGCGGCGCTCGTAGTCGGCGTCGATGTCGGGGTTGTCGTCGTGCATCTGAGCGTACTCGTCTTGGGGGTCGAACTGGACGACGGCGGGCGCCACGTCGCGGCCGTCCTCAATTGGGTAGCGACGGTCCTCGGCGAGATACTGCCGGAGGACGTTCTTGGCGGCGTGGGTCTTCCCCGACCCCGTCCCTCCGGCGACGAGGGTGTGCCGGAAAACGAGTGGGTCGCCGGCCTCGTAGTCGTCTTTCAGGCGGTAGTCGATGGTCGGGGGTTCGGCCGCAGTGCGGACCTTCTCGCCGCCGACCGAGAGGTGACCGAGGAAGACACCCTCGGCGGGGATTTTCAACCCCGTCTTGATTTCCTCGTCGTCCTCGGCCTGCCGGACCACCGTCTCCGGTTTCGGAACCCGGTCGGTCATCCGACGTTTGAGTTCGCCGCCCTCCGAGTACAACACCGCGACCGGTTCGAGCGTCGCCATGAACTTGTAGTCCTGTTCGTCGACCTCCTCGCGGCGCATCGCTCGTCGGGCGTGGATTTCCGTCGCGTCGTCGGAGCGAAACTCCTGGGCGTACTCCAGTGCGACGATGCGGCAGAAGAGCCGTTCACCGTCCGGATAGGAGGCGATGAGGTAACTCCCGATACGGACCGTAGAGCGGTTTGCGACCGTAATGTAGGCCCGGAGCCGCGTCTCGTCGTCGTCCTCGCTGATGACCAGCCCCTCGGAGGCCGACAGCGTCCCAATTCCCCGGTCGGTTCCGACCGGCGTCACCGAGACGGCCTCGAAATCGTCGTCGGTGGCCGTCTCCTCCCCACCGGTATCGTCGGGGTCGTGGTCGGCGAAGTCGCCCAAATCGGACATACCGTAGCTGTGTCCGCCACCGGCTAAAAAGGCTCAGGTGGTAGAGCGGAAGTAAAGCGGGCTTCGAGCCGCGACCGACCTCAGAGCGGCATCGGGCCGCTCCCCTGCCCATCGCCGTCGGCTTGCCGGGCCTGTGAGAGCATCTCCGAAACCGGCTGGACGTAGTCGTAGCCCGGAACGATTCCCTCCATGTACGTCCCCTCGACGTACTCGGCCATCGCCTTCACCATCGCCGGGGCGTGGTCAGCGTTGCCCCACTCGAACTCGAAAATCGCGACCGCGTCGTCGGATTCCTCGATAACCCGCTGGTCGTCGAAGGTCACGTCCTGTCGGACGGCCATGTGGGCGTCTTCCAGTCGGAGTTCGTACGTCTCGAACCACCCGTCCTCGACGGCCGACCCGACCGGGCCCTCCGTCGCCGCCGAGAGCATCGGCGCACGGACCTCAATCGTATACCGGATGTCCCAGTCGTCGGTTTCGGTGGCAGTCGCCCGCCCGTCGAATCGCGTCGTCGTTACCTCGAACCACTCGCCGTTTCGCTCGAAGGCGTCGTGGCTCTCGAAGGCCCGAACGGCGCGCTCCGGAAGCTCGTCAGTCATTGCATTCGGATACGGCGTTGTGCCTCAAAAGGGCGTCGTGAGAAGGCGTGTCTGTTCGGTTCGTTCCACGGTACGGTCGATAACACGATTTCGCCGTGTCACCGCGTCGGGATTCGAACCGAAGCCGGACGGTCCTGCTCGCTCACTGCGTTCGCTCTGTGGGCTGCGACCGGCAGGGTTCGAACCCCCGACGATTTGGCGATTCACGGTGACGTTCGCGGCGCTCCGCTGTCGCTACACGCCACTCACGGAACGTTCATCGACGAAGTGCGAGGGGAGGGATTCGAACCCACGGACCCCTACGGGAGCGGATCTTAAGTCCGCCGCTTTTGGCCAGGCTCAGCCACCCTCGCGCATCAGTACCTCCGACCGTCCCCGGAAAATCGGTTTCGGTCCGCAGGCGAGTAGTTCGCGGACGACTTCACGACGTTAGATCGTGGTTGCTTACTCGATTGTGAACGTCGTTTCGTCAGTCAACCCCTTGTCGTCGGCATCCGGAACGTTGACCCGAACCGCAAGTGAGTACTCGCCGGGCGACGCCGGTTCCCAGCGTCGGGCGGACTCCTGAAATCGCTGGGACCACGACCGCTCGAACGTTTTCGTCTCCGAGCGCGAAAACCGAAAGAGGCTGTCGTCGTCGGGGTGGTTCGTGACCCGACTGGCCTCGTCGACGCCGTTGATGCTCCACGTCCACCGGACCGGCGAATCGGTTCGCAGCGCGATGGGAAACGGAACGCGGTTTCGGAACGACACGCGAAAGCGAACCGGTTCGTCGGACTCGTATCGCTGTCGATTGGTTTCGACTGAAACGCCGACCGCTCGCGGCCTGAGTCGCATCGGAACGAAGGCGTGGCTGGCCGACGCCCAATCGATGGGCTTCCGCGACCGTTCGTCGTCGGAGGTTCGCTTGGGAGCGTAGGGGTCCTCGTCGTCGTACTCCAGCGCCCGCGATTCGTAGATGCGGCGCATCCACCCGCAGTAACACTGCAGCGAACAAAAGCGTACGGACCACAGTCAGTCGTCGGCACCGACAGCGCCGTCGTGTGCATCGCCCTCGGTGTCGGGGATTTCGCCGGTTTCGTCCACATCGAAGAGGTGACAGGACTTGGGATTCTCGCCGTCGCCGAGCGTCGGTTCTCGGGTCTCACAGACGCTCTCGTAGTGCTCCCGGAGCAGGTCGCCCGCGGCCTCGTAGTCCTCGTCCGCAAGGAACTCGATGGCCTCGTCGACCCGCCGGCGGTGGACGCCGTCGGGTTCGGTGTCGAGTTCGTGTTCGCGGAGTTCCGTGATGAACTCCTCGCGGAGGTCCGCCCGGTTCGCTCCGGGATTGCGCTCTTCGACCTGTTCCCAGGCGTACTCGATACCCACTTCGCGGTCGGCGATACGGACCCGCAGGTCCATGATGGAGCGGAACTCCTCTTGGCCGATGTCCATTCCTTCGGGCGGAATCACGCGTGGGCACCGAGTGTGGAACTTACAGCCGGAGGGTGGGTCCATCGGCGAGGGGACCGTCCCCTTCAGGAGGACGCGGTCGCTCTCCCACAGCGGGTCCGGTTCGGGAATGGCCGACAGCAGCGCCTCGGTGTATGGGTGGTGTGGTTCGGTGAACACCTCCTCGGGCGTGCCGACCTCGACGATTTCGCCGAGATACATCACCGCGATGCGGTCGGCGATGTGCTCGACCACGCTGAGGTCGTGGGCGATGAACAGATACGACAGTCCCAACTCCTCTTGGAGGTCCATGAGGAGGTTGAGAATTTGGGCCTGAACGCTCACGTCCAGCGCGGAGACGGGTTCGTCACAGACGATGAAATCGGGGTCGACCGCGAGCGCCCGAGCGATGCCGATTCGCTGCCGTTGGCCCCCGGAGAACTCGTGGGGGTACCGGCCGGCGTGACTCGCCTGTAGCCCGACGGTTTCGAGCAGTTCCTCGATGCGCTCCTGTCGCTCGTCGCCGCTTGCGAGGCCGTGAACGTCGAGCGGTTCGCCGATAATGTCGGCGATGGTGAGCCGCGGATTCAAACTCGCAAACGGGTTCTGGAAGATGAACTGGAGGTCCTTGCGGTACTCCCGCATCTCGCTGTTGGACAGTTGCGCGAGGTCGATTTCCTTGTCACCGTCGCGGTAGTATGCCGACCCGGCGGTGACGTCTTCCAGTTGCAACAGGGTTCGACCGAGCGAGGACTTCCCACAGCCCGATTCGCCGACCAAACCGAGGGTTTCACCCTCCTTGATTTCGATGTCGACGCCGTCGACGGCCTTCACGTCCTTGTCCTCGCCGAGCAGTCGGTCGAGGAAGCCGCTCTCCGTCGAGTAGTACTTGGTGAGATTCTCCGTTCGAATCAGGGGGTCGTCAGCACTCATTGGTTCTCCTCCGTCGTCTCGCCGCCGGCGCCCGTCTCGATTCCCTCGCCGACGTGGACCTCGTAGTCGAGGCCCTGTTGGAGGTCGTCGGTGTACTCCAGACACGCCGCGGCGTGTGCGTCGTCGTCGACGGGGTCCGCCCGGTCACCGCTGTCGGCCTCGGTGAGGCTCGGTTCCTTCCGCGTACACGCCTCCTCGGCGTACGGACACCGCGGGTGGAAACTACAGCCCGGCGGCACCTGCACGAGGTCGGGCATCGTCCCCGGGATGGTGTCGAGCCGTTCACGCCCGTCCCCGATGCGGGGAATCGACCCCATCAGGCCGACGGTGTAGGGGTGTTTCGGGTCGTAGTACAGTTCCTCGACCGGTGCGATTTCGACCGGCTTGCCCGCGTACATCACCGCGACGCGGTCACAGACGCCCGCCACGACGCCGAGGTCGTGGGTAATCATCTGAATCGCGGTTCCCGTCTCGGTCGTCAAATCGTCGAGCAACTCGAGAATCTGGGCCTCGATGGTCACGTCCAGCGCCGTCGTCGGTTCGTCCGCGATGATGAGGTCGGGGTCACACGACAGCGCGACGGCGATGACCGCCCGCTGCTGCATGCCGCCGGAGAACTCGTGGGGGTAGTTGTCGTATCGACTCTCGGGGTCGGGGATACCAACTTGGTCGAGCATGTCGATGGCGCGGTCCTTGACGGCGGCGCTGTCGAGGTCCATGTGTGTCCGGATGGCCTCGGAAATCTGCTCGCCGATGGTGTACACCGGATTGAGCGCCGTCTGTGGGTCCTGGAAAATCATCGCGATGTGGTTCCCACGGAGTTGGCGCAACGGTTCGCCGTCGGCGCGCGTAATCTCGATGTAGCGTTCGGAGCCGTCGTGGACGACGACGGCGTCCTCGTCGACGATACCGAGGTCGACGCCGTAACGACTATCGACCAAGTCGCGCATTCCGACGTCGCCGTCTCTGACCACCGTCGCCGCGTCGGCGTCGGCGTCGACTCGGTCGTCGGCTATCGACGACGGCGCGACACCCTCCTCGAGCAGTTGGTCGACGAGTTCGGTCACGTCGTGTTCCGCACGGAGGTCCGCCACGTCGACGACGCGCTTGGGGAACTTCCGCTCGAAGCGCTCGACTGTCGACTCCTCGTAGAACCGAATCGACCCGCCGGCGACGCGACCGGGGTCGTCGATGAGTCGCATCAACGACAGCGAGGCGACGGACTTTCCGGCGCCCGATTCGCCGACGATACCGAACTTCTCGCCGCGCTCGATGTGATACGAGAGGCCGTCGACCGCCCGCACGACACCGTCCTCCGTGTAGAACTGCGTCCGGAGGTCCTCGACTTCCAGAAGCGTCATCAGCGGAACCCTCCGCCGGTGTCGCCACCGGTGTCCTGTGGGTCCATCGCGTCGCGGACGCCGTCGCCGACGAGGTTGACCGCGAGCACGAAGAAGACGATGGCGAGGCCGGGGAAGACGGTGACCCACCATCGCCCGGCAATGACGGCGTCACGGCCGCCCGAGAGGATTGTCCCCCACTCGGGAGAACCGGGCTGGAGACCCAACCCGAGGAACCCGAGAGCGGCGGCCGCGAGGACGATAGTGCCGACGTTGAGCGTCGCCTGTACGATGACCGGCGCCATCGCGTTCGGGACGATGTGTTTGAAGATAATCGAACTGTCCCGGGCGCCCAGCGCCTTCGCGGCCATCACGTACTCGTTTTCTTTCACCGAGAGGATTTCACCTCGGATGAGACGCGCATAGCCAATCCAGCCGACGATGACCAAGGCGAGAATCATCTTCCAGAATCCCTGCCCGAGGATGGCAATGATGACGATAGCGAGGACGAGGAAGGGGAACGCATAGAGAATGTCGACGACGCGCATGATGGCCTCGTCGACCCAGCCGCCGTAGTAGCCGGCGATGGCGCCCATGGGGACGCCGACGAGAACAGCCAGTCCGACGGCGATGACGCCGATGGAGAGGCTGTATCGTGCGCCGACCATCACTTGCGAGAGGATGTCGCGACCGAGTTGCGTCGTCCCGAACGGGTGTTCGGCGTTGGGTGGGGTGTTGCTCGCGATGAGGCTGGTGTCGGTGCTGTGTGGAGCCAGTTGAATCGGCTGGATGGGAATCGATTGGCCGGCGACGGCGACCTCTATCGGTCGTGCGAAAACCGCGACGAGCAGCATGAACGCGAGGATGCCGATGCCGAGAAACGCCGACCGGTTCTGTTTGAACCGGTACCACGCTTTCGCGCGTCTGCTGGTACCGCTTTTGGACCCCTCGGCTGCTTCCCAGTCGACGAGTTCGTCGCGTTCGGTCACTATCGAGGCGTCGAACCCAGTCACCTGAATCCGGCCGCGTTCGGAAGTCTTGTCTCTCGTAGCCATAGTTTAGTAGCGAATTCGTGGGTCGAGATAGGAGTAGATGATGTCAGCCAAGAGGTTGGCGAAGACGATAGTCACACCGATCATCAGGACCGACGCCTGAATGATGGGGAAGTCACGCTGGAGAATCGCACCGAGCAGGAGGCGCCCGATGCCCCGAACCGAGAAGACCTGCTCGATGACGACTGCGCCGTCGACGATGAACGCGATTTGAAGCGCCGCCACCGTCACGACGGAAATCAGTGAGTTCCGGACGACGTGTTTAGTGATGACGGTCCGCTCGGGGAGCCCCTTCGCGCGGGCCATCTTCACGTACTCCTTGTTCAACTCTTCGAGCATCGACGACCGCATGATGCGCATCAGAAGCGCCGCAGAGGCCGTCCCTAGCGTAATCGCCGGGAGGACCATGAACTTCAACAACGCCGGGTCGTACACCGCCACGTCCGAGGGCGGGATGGTTCGGAACCACCCCAACTGGACGCTGAAGACGAGCAGCAACATCAGTCCGAGCCAGAAGTTCGGCGTCGCGACGCCGAGGAGGGCGGCGACGCGGCTGACCTCGTCGGCCTGCTCGCCCTTCTTGACCGCGGCGATGATGCCGGCCGGAACGCCGATGGCGATGGAGATGAAGAGCGCGAGGATGCCGAGTAGCACGGTATAGGGGAGGCGGGTCGAAATCGCCTCGCCGACGCTCCGCTCGGAGATGAACGACTGTCCGAAGTCGAGTACCATGGCGTCTCTGAGCCACAGGACGTACTGGACGTATATCGGCTCATCGAGGTTGTACTGTTCCCGCAACTGCCGTTCCGTCTCGGCGCTGACGTCGTTGAATCCGACGAGTACGTCGATGACGTCACCGGGTTGGAGGTGGACCATCGCGAACGTGATGGCCGTCACACCCAGCAGTATTGGGATGGTGAGTAACAGTCGCTTGACGACGTACCTGCGTAGGGACATGTAGGGGTGGTAATCGCGGGGCCGGGTTATTCGGCGCCGTAGTACCGCGAGTACTCGTCACCCATGCGTTGGTTGAACTCTTCGGATGTGAACGACCCCGCCAGTGGCGAAATCGGTGAGTACGCTGGGGTACCGATGCCGTCGTAGACGGCGCTGACGATGCCGGGCCGGTTGATGAGTCGGTTGGCCGCGAGTCGGACGTCCTGACTCTGGAACGGCGTATCGGCGTTCATCGGGTAGATGAACATGTCGAAGCCGCCGGCGATGCGGCTCGTGACCGAGAAGTCGCTCTCCTCTTGGAGCGCCGAGACGCTGCCCTGCGGCGGCTGGGCGAGGTCCACGTCGCCACCGCGGAGTGCAGCCTCGCGAGCGGAACTCTCGGTGATGATGCGGAACGTCGCCGTCTCGATGGGCTGGTCGGCCGGCACGTCGCCGGAGCCGTCGTACCAGTGGTCGTCGAACGCCGTCAGACGCCACAGCTCGTCGGGGTCGTACTGGTCCAGGCGGTAAGGACCCGTCCCGATGGGCTCCGTCGAGAGGTCGAGGGGGCCGTCCTCGCCAGCCTCCCGCGGCACGATGAGTGCATCGCCGACGGTGAACTGGAACGGCGCGTACACCTCGGGCAGTTCGACTCGCAGCGTGTAGTCGCCTTCGACGGTGAGCGTTCCCTCGAAGGAGTCGGCGGATTCGCCCTCGGGCGTGTCGGGGACGCCGAGCCAGTCGCCGACGTCGGCCTCTCGCGTCGTGCCGAGATACCGCTCCCAGGAGAACTTCACGTCTTCGGCGGTCAACTCGCGGCCGTCGAAGTCGAACTCTTGGCTGGGGTGGAACTGGACGCCCTCACGGAGCGTGAACACGTACTCCGTCTCGCTGACCTGTTCGAGGTCCTCGGCGAGCATCATCTGCGGTTCGCCGTTGTAGTCGACGCCCATCACACCCTCGTAGACGAGGTTCGTCGACATCGTCGAGGTGGTGTCGTTCTGCTCGGTTGGGTCGGTGTTGGCCACGTCGGCGGAGAACGTCGCGATGAGTTCGTTCTCGTCGCCGGCGTTGTCACCCGTGACTTCCGCGTGAACGCCCGCCCACGGCGCGTAGACGCTGTAGTACTTGCCGCCGTTGATGGGGTAGGTCTGCCAGCCCTCGACCGCCGCCGACCGGAAGGCGTCGATTTCCTCGCCGTAGCGGATGAACGCCACCGGCGAGGACTCGACGATAGATTCCTGGGCATCCTGATAGATGTCGGCCCGCTCGTCGATGTCGGTCGTCGACGTCCCCTCGTCGATGAGGGTGTCGATTTCCTCGTCGGAGAAGTGGTTGACGTTACAACAGGCAGGCGTGTGCTGGTCGCTGTGAAACAGGTTCCGGATGTACGCGTCGGGGTCCCAGCCGGCAGACCAACCGAGACAGACGAGCGCCTCGTCTTCGGCGGAATCCTCGGCCAGTACGCGGCCAACGTAGGTCGTCCACTCGAACTGGTTCAGTTCGATGTCGAAGAACTCCGTGGCGTTGAGTTCCTCTTGGATGACCTGCGCCCACTGGACGCGTTCGGGGTTTTCGTTGGTGATGATTTCGCCTTCCCACGGCGTCTCGAAGCCCGCCTCCTCGAAGCCGTCGCTGAGTTGCTGTTGGAGGTCGTCCGGGAGACCGCTTCCGTCGCCGTTGCCGTTTCCGTTGCCACCGAGACCGGAACAACCGGCGAGTCCAGCCGCACCGGCGGCGCCCATCGCTTGGAGGAGCCGCCGCCGGTTCTGATTGACGTTGTCCTGGCTGTCGTTTCGCGCCATACTTGCCCACCTGCGTTCTGGATATAAATATATAGGGGAAACAACCACACTGATGTTACACGTTCTTCGGCCCTGTTGCCGAAGAAAGCGGACTGGTGAACGAGAATGGTGGTGTTCGGGCTACGAACGGCCACCTGTGTTCGTCAAAACTGCTGCTTTCGTGGTTACCAGTCGACCGACAGCGTGCCGTCACCGTGTGGGTCGGGAGCGATTTCTTCGTTCGTTCGACGGTCGACCACGTGGATGACGCCTCGGTCCTTCTTCGCCGGACAGGCCTCGGCCGCACGGATGTTGTGTTCGAGGTTCCCCTCTCCGAAGAAGTACACGTCCGGCTTGGCGATGCCGGTCGTGATGTCCATCTCCCAGTTAGTCGACACCTCCGCACACTTGCCCGCGGCGATGCACTTGTTCGCCTCGAAGATGATTTTGTATGGTGCCTCCTCGATTGGGGGTGCATCTCCTTCGCCGATGTCGCTTGGGTCTATCGGGTCGTCGGCCATACTCCTACTGGGAGGCGGGTAGGTTTGTCTGTAACGACTACTGGCCGTCCACCGCGGCAGCCGCCTCCAGTTGACGGAGTTGTGCCGGACGAGCGATAGCGTACACCGTCTCGCCGGGAGCGAGTGGTCGCCTTCGCGGCGGAATCGCCTCGATATCGCCAGCAGACGTTCGGACCGCGACGACGGCGATGTCGAGTGCGCCGACACTGGAGTTGACGAGGGGACTTCCTGACTCGATTGTGACTGCAGTCGTCGTCTCCTCGGCGGCGCGCAACTGGGCGGCGAACTCCCTGTCTGTTCGAGCCTCGACGGGGAGAGTGACGAGTCGATATCGGCGCTCGGTGTCGAAGCGCCGTGCATCCCGCTCGTCCATCGTCAGGGTCACCACGTCCTCGGCCGTGCCCCGGAGCTCCGCGTTCGTCACCCGGTGTGGCGACGCTTCCTCCCCGTCGCCGGTCGTCCAGACCTGAACGGCGTCGCCGGGACTGGCGTTGTTCGGCGGGTCCGCCCTGACGGCGACGGCAGCACTACCGGGCGGTAGCGTCGGTCCGAGACCGGATTCCCGCCGTCCCAACGCGAGGTATTCGATGCTCGCGTCCTCGGCGAACTCCACGTCGACGTACCCGATGTCGTAGTCGATGCGGAGCCGCTCGACGAACCGTGTCTGTAACTCTTCGACGGTGAGTCGCCGGGGGAACAGCAGCGTCTGACCGGCGAGTTTGTCCTTCGTCGCCGAGTCGACGGGTTCGTAGCCGTCAATGTCCTCGATGTCGTCCGGCACCTCGACGGTGGTCACCCGGCCGACGGACTTGACGATGCGACTCACGTCCTGCTCGACGGATTTCCGTCCCGAGACGGCGAAGACGCTGATACCTGCTCGGTCGCCGACTCGCCCACCCGCACTCGCCGTGACACCCGAAAGGAAGAGCGTGATGGTGTTGTAGGCCACCATCTCCAAAGCGAGTAAGTTCCCGCCGGTACCGCCAATGACCTCACCGAGCGCACCGGCAGTGTTCAGATACAGTGCGACGCTGCTGAGCCCTATGAGTACCGTCAGACCGTCCGGAACCTGTTCGTTGGCGTACCACCGATGAATCAGTCCCACGATTGCGCCTAACACCCCAGCGAGCAGCACCAACACCGCGACACGCGCCACGTCGACGAGGAACCCCTCGACGATGGCGAGTTGTGCAAGGGTCATCCGACCACCCCCTCGAAGGCGTTGAGCGCCTCGCGTGTCCCGACGACGAACAGTTCGTCGCCGGCCGATAGCTCCGTCGCCCCACGCGGGGCGACCAGCCAGCCGTTGGGGCGCTTGACCGCCAGTACTGCGACATCGTGGTTATCACGGACATTGGCCCCAGCCAGCGTCGACCCCGCAAGGGAACTGGTCGGCTTGACCGTGAATTTCCGGAAACGCTTGCCGGCCTGTCGAAGCAACGAGATGAGTTCGAACTCCCGGCGGGTTCCACGGGCGGTCACGACGATTTTCGGCCGCTGGGCCGAGAGCAGTTTCTCGGCGTCGCTGCGAGCGACCGCGACGGTGACACGGCCATCCCCACCCGTCGTCGTCGGGACGTTGACGGGGGGTGTGACCTCCTCAGTTCCGCCGTCGGTCTTCAACTCCTCTTTTTTCGTCCCGGAGCGGGCGGCGACGACGGTCCCCTCGACGGAGAGCCCATCCGCGACGACGAGTACCTCGTCACCCCGAGCGACCCCCGTGGGGACGAGCACGTCGAGGGAGACGGCCCGTTTACCGGTCGGGACTCGCTTGGAGATGCCCGACAGCGGCGGCGCGGCGATGACCGTCGCTCGCCCACGCTCGTCGATCGACACCGAAACGTCGGCGAGGTCAAGTTCCGTCTTCAGTCGGTCGGCGAAGCGCGTCTCGAGTTCCGAAATCGGGAGGTCCGCAGGGAGCCGCCACTCGCCGGTCTTGATGGCCGTTCGCGTCTCCTCGGACAGCGGCGGATACCCCTCCATGTCGATGATCTCGCCGATGACCTCGACACGGACTTCGCCGCGGGAGCCGACGAGGTCGACCACGTCGCTCGACAGCGTCCGCTCCCGCAACTTCGACAGCGACAGCCGTTTCGGGAACGTCGCACCCATCTGGTCACCCTTCGAGTGGGCGTACATCGAGACCATCAACACGACGACGAGTGCGATGACGACTCGGGGACCGGAGGCGAGAACCGCCGGGTCGTTCAGTGCCAGCAGTCCGCCGTTGATACCCGCAATCGCCAGCGAGAGAACGATGACACCGAAGGCAGGGATGGAGACACCGGTGAAATATTTGAAGATGAATCCGAGCCCCCACGCAATGAGCGCCGGGAAGATTCCCGTCAGGATGCCGAGATAGATACCCAGCAGAATCTCGACGGGGAGCGCTTGAACCATGGACCCCCTGAGACCCCGCGACGTTAAACTACTACCGCTCCGACAGCGGCGAATCGTAGTCGGACGAGAGCGGAGAGGTTTTATCGTGGCCGTAGCTGAGACGACAGTATGGCGGCCGAACCGGAGAGACGACACGAGACACCGACGCTGTTACGGACCCAAGCGGCGGTGCTGTCGACGACGGTCGTCGCCGTGCTGTCGGTCGTCACCGGCCTCGTCAACATCGGTGCGACGACGATTTCCGGGCCGCTCGCCACCATCATTCCGGGGTACGTCGCTCGGACGGCCGGGTTCACCGGGACGATGACGGGGTTCGGCATGCTTGTCAGCGTCTACGGTCTCCGACGCGGCTACCGAGTGGCGTGGTCGTCGACGGTCGTTTTACTGCCCGTGACGGCCCTTCAGGGGTTGGCGCAGTCGAGCGTCCTCTCGCTTCCGCTCGTCGCCCTGTCGGTGCTTTCCCTTCCAGCAGTCCTCCTCAACCGCCGGTACTTCGACCGGCGCGTCGACCTCAACACGACACAGTTGGCCTCGCTGGCGGCCATCGTCGGCGTCCAAGCCTACGGCACCATCGGCACGTACGCGCTGCGCGATGAGTTCCCGCAGGTGAACACCGTCCTTGATGCCTTCTACTTCACGCTCGTCACCGCTTCGACCGTCGGCTACGGCGACATCACGGCGACGACACAGCTCGGGCGACTGTTCTCGATGTCGGTCCTGCTCACCGGCGTCGCCAGTTTCGGTGTCGCCCTCGGTACTCTGCTCGGCCCACTCATCGAGGCCCGCCTCGCGACCGCACTCGGAAACATGAGCGACAAACAACTCGACCTGTTGGACGACCACTACATCGTCCTCGGATACGGCGAACTGACCGAACCGATACTCGAAAACCTCAACCGCGACGCCTCGGTGGTCGTCACCCGCGACACCGAGAAGGCCAAACACCTCCGGGACCACGGGTTCGAGGTCGTCACCGGCAACCCCAGCGACGAGGAGCCGCTCCAGCGCGTCCACATCGAGCGGGCGACGGCGCTCATCGCCGCGACGAACGACGACGCACAGGACGCGCTGTCGATTCTGACCGCACGCGAACTCAATCCCGACCTCCGCATCGTCGCCGCGGCCACCGACCGCGAGAACGTCCGGAAACTCCGCCGAGCGGGCGCCGACGTGGTGTTGAGCCCCTCCGTTCTCGGCGGTCGGCTCCTCGTCGAGTCGGCGCTCGGCAACGACGACCCCGAGCGCACGCTGGGACAGATACTCGACCTCGGGGACTGAGTGAACGCCTGGCCACCGACCATTTAACACCGAAAGCGACACAGATAGCCCATGACCCTCGACCCGGTCCACTTCGACGGCATCGCCCAACTGGCGGGGCGCATCAGCCAGCAGGTCGACGCCACGGACCACGACTCCTTCGCCGAGACGGTGTTCGAGGAGTTCCTCGACCCGCTGTGGTACGACGGCCGGCGCGTCATCGAACCGCTCGGGGAGTTGCGACGCCGCCGCATCGACGCCGAGGATGCCGCCCTCCAGGAAGCCCCGTTCCCGACCCAACACGGCCTCGATTCCGGCACCATCAACCCGACAACGTTCACGAACGGCCTCGTTCTCGACGTGGCACAGGCGGCGATGGCCGCCGTCCCCTCCGAACTCGACCTCCATCGTGCCCGGTCGGTCGTCGCGACGGTTCACTCCAACGACGCGACCGTCGACTGTGGCGAGGACGACTGGACGGTGTTCGACGGCGGATACTCCCGCGGTCGTATCCTGCAGGCGCCGCACGTCAACCGCTACGAGGAGGCAGTCGTCCACGCGCTGTCTTTGTATCTCGCGGAGGTGACCCACGCCCGAACGCAGTCGGAGGTGGTCGACGACTTGCTCATTCTCGACGGCCCCATCTACCCGAAAGGACTGCTCGCGTGGGCCGACCGACACCCGGAACTCGCCGACCTACTCATCGAGGACGAACGCCCGCGGGACGTAATCGAGGGGTACGTCGAGTTGGTCGAGACGTTCGCCGACCGCGGCGTTCCACTTGTCGGCTTCGTCAAGAACAGCGCCTCAAAGGCCATCACCCGCGCGGTCCGCAACAAAGAGCGCGCCCCGTGGGTCGACGACGGCGCGTTCTTCGAGCGGGCGCTCCGCCGGACCGACGACAAGGGAGAAACCCGGACCGACTGTCTCACGTTCACCAACTGGTTCGTCTCCCGGTGCGGCGTCGACGAACCGCTGTCGGCCGACGGCGACGCCGTCGGCGTCGAACGCGAACGCGACCCCGACGACTACGAGGTGACGTTCTTCTGCATCTACGACCCCCGAGACGAACTCCTCTTTCGCGTGGAGGCCCCCGCCGTCTTCACCCGCGACGAAACGACACGGGAGGCGATTACGATGCAGTTGCTCCGGGACGTGGCCCACGAGCGCGGGCCACCGCTGGCCGTCGCCAAGGCCGACGAACTCGCCCGCATCAGCCGCGAGGAGAAAGCCGCACTCGGGCGTGCAATCGAGGAGCGCTTCGACGCCGAACGCGACCGCAGTTACGACGACGAACGTTGGGGACTGGTCGCTTAGGCGCCTGCGACCTCGTCTGCGACTTCGATGACCTCGACGGTCACCTCCTCTTCGGGAACGCCGAGGCGAGCGAACTGCGTCCGAACGTGTTCTTTTCCGGCCTCGATTGCGTCTTCCCGCGTCTCGAACCCCCGCGGCATCGGCGATTCGAAGGCGATTTGGACCTCCTCCTCGCCGAGTTCTTGGGTCGTCCCGCCGCTGTCGACCTGATAGAAGGCATCACACACCCAGACGTACGGCGCGTCGTCGTCGGGCGCCCCCCGGAACTCCGGTGGGTCCTCACCACGCTCGAACAGCGTTCCGGTCAAATCGGTCCCCCGTGCCGACCCCCGAACGTGAATCATACACACACTACGGCAGGGACGGATAAAAAGCGTACGGCGGCGGGGACGTCTTCGGATGTCTCGTCACTCCATCGCCACGTACGTCCGCGTGTCCTCGACGCCGTCGAGGTTCTGGACGGTGGTGGCCGCGATGTCCTTGACGTCGGCGGGGGAATCGACCTCCACTTTGGCGATGATGTCAACGTCGCCCGCGACGATGTGCGCCGAGACGACGCCGTCGATGGCCTCGATGTCGTTTTTCAGTCGGTCGGCCTCCCCGGTGTGGGCTTTCACCATCACGTAGGCGACGACCATGGTCAGGCACCCCCCGTTGCCGTAACTTGGCTCGTTTCACCCACGATAATCTGTTCGACGTCGCGGAGGACACTAAAGTCGGCGATGATGACGACCCGGTCGCCGGCCTCCAGTGAATCGTCGGGACCGGGGAGTTCTAGCCTGCCGTCGGCTTTCCCGAAGGCGAGCAGTCGGGAGTCAGCCGGCAGTTCGAGTTCCGTCAACGAGTAGCCACGCATCGGCGACTCCGGCGTGATGGTCAACTGGACGAGTTGGAGGTTCTGGGCGATATCGGCGACGGCACGGATGTTGCCGCCGACGAGAGCGTTCTTCGCGGCGATGGCACCGAGTCGCTCGGGGTAGATGACCTCGTCGACGTCGGAGGCGTACTTCTGGACGACGTATTCGCGGTAGTCGTCGTCGACCCTGAGGACCGTCCGGCAGTCGTGGGTCTTCCCTATCATGCAGGCGACGAAGTTGACGACGAGGTCACCGGAGAGGCCGGCGATGCCGTCGGCATCCTCGAGGCCGACCGCCAACAGCGTCTCCTCGTCGCTGCCGTCGCCCTGCACGACATCGAACCCCTCGTCGTCGAGTCTGCTCACCTTCGTCTCGTCGGGTTCGATGATGACGACGTCGTGGTCCTCCTCACGCAGCACCCGGGCGGTCCGCATTCCGACCCGACCGGCACCAACGATAACGAATCTCATGGCATACCGTACGCCGACCGGCCCCAATAATGTTACTCCGTGTCATGGGGGAGAGAACCTCACCGCTCGCGGAACACAGCGGCGGGAAAGTTTTTTCGCCAGCCCCTGCGAATCGGTACCATGGTCCGTGCGTTCATCATGGTGAAGGCAGGTTCGGGACACGCCGAGTCGCTCTTGGGGACGGTTCGCGGACTGAGACACGTCGCCGACGCGAACGTCGTGGCCGGCGATTTCGACGTCATCGTCGAGGCCGAGGCCGAGGAAGTGTACGACGTTATCAACGGCGTGGCCACGAAGGTTCGAGAACTCGACAACGTCGACGACACCAAGACCTACGTCTGTCTGGAGTGACGACCGAAGGCACCGTCGGCTACTCGTTCTCGTAGGGGTCGCCGTGGCGCTCGAACCACTCGCTCAGTTCCCTCCGCTGAGCCTCGAAAATCGGCGGAGCCATCTCGTACACCGAATCGAAGAGGTCCTCGGGGTCGCGGATCGAATCGGCGGTTTCGGCCTCACGTTTGGCGGCCGCAAAGGTTTCCTCGGCCCGCCCGCGGGTGTCCTCGATGAACCCCTCGTCGACGATGCCGGCCTCACCGAGTGCCGCCTCGAAGCGCTCGATTGGGTCGGCCGTCCGCCACTCGGGGAACGTCTCTCGGTCCGCGTAGCGTTCGGGGTCGTCGCTGGTGGTGTGGGGCCCCTGTCGGTAGGTGAGACTCTCGACGAGGACGGGCCGTCCTTCGCGGGCCATCGACAGCGCCTCGGTGACGACCTCGTAGGTCGCAAGCGGGTCGTTGCCATCGACACGAACGCCCTCGATTCCGTAGGCGTCGGCCTTTTTTGCGATGGTGTCGCTTGCAGTCTGGGCGGATTCCGGTGTCGAGATGGCCCAGCCGTTGTTCTCACAGAAGAAGACGACCGGCGCCTCGAAGACCCCCGCGAAGTTCAGCCCTTCGTGGAAATCCCCCTCCGAGGTCGCGCCATCGCCGAAGTAACACAGCACCGCCTCGTCCGTGTCGCGATGGGTCGCGGCCATCCCGACGCCGACGGCGTGTGGGATCTGGGAGGCGATGGGGACCGCCTGCGGCAGAATCGACAGGTCGTGGTCCGACCCGAACTCCGGGTAGCCACGCCGAAATCGAAGGATGTCGGCCATCGGGACACCGCGGGTCAACTGGGCGGCGTTGGTACGATACGTCGGCACCAGCCAGTCGCCGTCGGCCATCGCCGTCGCCGCGCCGACCTGTGAGGCCTCCTGTCCGCGAAACGGCGGATAGCCGCTCATCCACCCCTGTCGCTGGAGCGCAAAGGCTCGTTCGTCGAAGATGCGAGCCCGAACCATCTCGCACAACAGGCGTCGCGCGAGGTCGGAATCGACCGCCGAGAGGTCCCGCTCGCCGAGGACACGGTGCATACGCCCCCTCCGCGGGCGGCGAGCAAAGAGGTGACGCCGGAGAGACAGAGCAAAGAGTCTCGACCACCTACGGACGGTATGGTCTCGGTGTTCGAAGCCGTGGGATTGCTCGTCCTCATCGGCGTCAACACGCTCGTCGCCGCCGTCCTCACGCGCGTGTTCCGCGTCCGACTGAACACCCGGTGGGGCGGTGCCCTCTACACGCTGTTGCTCACGCCGCTCGCATTGGTCGTCCTCACGCTCGTGTTGGGGCAGGCCCTCGGTCCGAACCTCGGGTCGACGACGACGGTCGTCGGCGTCGCCATCCTGCTACCGTTGACGCTCGGCGTCGCCTTCGATTACTTCTGGATGCCCTCGCCCGACGAAGTCGAGGTTCCCGATACGCTCTAATCGAGGAGGTCGGCGACCACTCGCTCGGCCGACGCGATGACTTCCTCCGGCGACTGGGTGGCGTCGATACGGACGAACCGGTTCGGTTCGGCGTCGATGAGTCGTTCGTAGTTCTGCTGGACTGCTTCGAGGTAGTCGGCGGCCTCGAACTTGTTCGTCGCGCCCGCGCGGTCGGCACCCGTCTTCGGCGGCACGTCGAAGTACAGCGTCGCGTCGGGCTTCCGGGTGAACGGCTCGTGGACGCCCTTGATGTACGCCATCGGCTGTTTGACGACACCCGAAAGCGTCGCCCCCTGATAGGCGTACCGGGAATCCGAATACCGGTCGGAAATGACGGTCTTGCCCTCGTTCAGCGCCGGGCGAACAACACGGGAGAGGTGGTCGGCGTGGTCGGCGGTGTAGAGGAACAACTCCGCCATCGGGTCGGCAGCGTCGTCGTTGATGGAGCGATTGACGGCCTCGCCGTACCACGACTCGGTCGGTTCGCGGGTGAACACCGCCTCGGGGTGGCTGTCGGCCAGCGCCTCCCGGACGGTCGTCTTCCCGCTGCCGTCGATACCTTCGAGCGTGATGAGCATATCCGGCCCGTCGGTGCCGGCGCATATCAGTTGGGCGGTCTCTCCGACGACGGCCCGCCGACAACTGACCGGACTGCCGCTACCCGGTGGGGTTTTGACGTTCGAGTGGAGAGGTGAGGTATGGACGCGTTCGAGGCGTCGGCGAACGTCCCGCGGGATTCCTTCGAGTTCGAACACCGCCCCGAGACGGAGCAATCCTTCGAGAACGCCCTCGCGAAGGCACGGAGCGGCGACCGACTCGACGTCGACGATGCCATCGAGTTGTTGACCACCGGAACCGAGCGGGACGGCATCGACCTCGAACGAAAAGAGCAAGTGTTAGAGGCCGCCGACCGCCGTCGCGCCGAGGTCGTCGGCGAGGAAGTCACGTTCGTCGCCAACCTCAACAACAACATCACGACCGCCTGCAACACCGGGTGTCTGTTCTGTAACTTCAAGGACCGCTCCGAGCAGTTCCGCACGACGTATCAGGACGACCACGGCGGCTTCACGAAGACGCCCGACGAGTCGCGGGAAATCGTCCGAGATGCCGTCGAACGCGGCATCTACGAGGTGACCTCGGTGTCGGGACTCCACCCCGCCTTCGCGCTCGACGACGAACACCGCGAAATACTCGAATCGAGCGACCGCGGCGACCTCAACTACCGCCCACCCGAAGAGTACGAGGTCGACCCCCGAACGTACGTCGAACAGATTCGGGCGATGGCCGTCGACGGCGTCCACGTCCACTCGATGACGCCCGAGGAGGCCTACCACGCCCGCCGCGGCACCGACTGGTCCTACGAGGAGGTGTTCCGCCGCCTGAAAGACGCCGGCCTCGACTCCGTACCCGGCACCGCCGCCGAAATCCTCGTCGACGAAGTCCGGGACATCATCTGTCCGGGCAAAATCGACACCGGTGAGTGGCTCGAAGCGATGGAGGCCGCCGCCAACGTGGGGTTAGACACCACCGCGACCATCATGTACGGCCACGTCGACAACGAGGCCCATCGGGCGCTACACCTCGACCGGATTCGAGAGTTACAGGACCGAACCGGGAACATCACCGAGTTCGTCCCGCTGTCCTTCGTCCACCGCGACACCCCACTGGCCGAACGCGGGATGGTGGATTCGGGGGCGACCGTCCACGAAGACGAGTTGATGATAGCCGTCTCCAGACTGTATCTCGACAACGTCGAGCACATCCAATCGTCGTGGGTGAAGTACGGCGACACACAGGGGCTGAAGATGCTCTCCTGTGGCGCCGACGACTTCATGGGCACCATCCTCTCGGAGGAAATCACGAAACGCGCCGGCGGCGAGTACGGGGAGTTCCGGTCGTTCCAGGAGTACGTCGACATGATTTCGGCCATCGGACGCGTTCCCGTCGAGCGCTCGACGGACTACGAGAAACGCCGCCGCATCGATCCCGAGGACGGCCCCCACGGCCCGGAGTTGGGGCCGAACGCCGACGGCACGCCGCTGGTGCCGCGTTAATCCGCCAGTAACGCTCGGTAGCGTTCCCCGGCGGCATCGTCGGCGTCCAGCGCCGCCTCGATGCGCTCGGAGAGCCACCCGTCTTCGATGTACCGTTCGTACACCGGAAGCCGCTCGTTCAGCGGGACGCCGGCCTCCTCGGCGATTGACTCCAGTTCACGCAGTTGTGGCCACGCGTACTCGGGGTTGATGTGGTCGTCGGTGACCGGCGAGACGCCGCCCAAATCGTCGATGCCGCAGTCGAGTAACTCCCGAACGGGCGCGAGATTCGGCGGCGACTGGACGCTCACTTCCTCGGGAAGGCCGACCCGTGCCATCGCCGTCACTCTGCGCATGGTTTCGAGGTCCGGCGACCCGCTCTGCCAGCGGTCGTTGTTCACGACGGGCTGGACGATGACCTCTTGGATATGGCCGTAGCGCTCCTGGAGGTCCCGAATCGCGAGGATGCTCTCGGCGCGGTCCTGCCAGGATTCGCCGATGCCGACGAGGATGCCCGTCGTGAACGGGACGCCGAGTTCCCCCGCGGTAGCGAGGGTGGCGAGTCGCTGGCCGGGGTCTTTCGCCCGGGGGCCGCCGTGGGCCTGCACCTCGGCGGTGGTCTCCAACATCACGCCCATCGAGGCGTTTACGTCGGCGACCAGTTCCATCTGCTCGCGGGTCTGGTCGCCGGGGTTGGCGTGGGGCAACAGTCCCACGTCGAGAGCGATTTCGCAGGCCTCCCGAAGGTAGGCGTGAATCGAGTCGTGACCCCACTCCTCGAGTTGGTCGTGAATCGCCGTATAACGGTCGTCGGGGTCGTCGCCGAAGGTGAACAGCGCCTCCGTACATCCCGCGTCGGCACCGCGCTGGCAGATGTCGCGGATTTCTTCAGGCGACAGCAGCGACGCCTGTCCCGGTGGGTCGTAGTAGGTGCAGTAGGTACATGTATAGCGACAGGCGGTCGTCAGCGGGACGAATACGTTGCGCGCGAACGTCAACTCGGGAGCGCTCGAAACGCCGGCGGGCGTGGTATCGAGCAGTCGCTCGACGGCCGCCTCCTCGACGGTTACCTTGACACCGTACTCGCCTGCTCCGAACACACTCCTCGGTCGGAGGGAGAGTGCATTAAAGGACTCGCCTGCGGCGGGGCGGCGTGGGTCTCAGGCGTCCCGGCCGATACCCACCCGACCGTCGCGGCGCTGGACGGCGAAGCCGGCGTCTTCGAGCCACTCGCGGGCCCGTCCCTCGCCGTGGAGGAGCAGTTCGACGAGGTCGCGTGGTTCGTCGATGTCGACGGCCAGCCGGAAGGAGTCGACCATCGTCGCCTCCGTGCCGATTCCGCGGGCGATACGGCGGTGGTCCCGAACCGAGGCGCCGTGGTAGTCGACTTCGAAGTCGGGGTGTCGGACGACGAGGGCGTTCGTCCCGCCGCCGAGTCCCGGGGCGACGACGACGTCGCCGTCGGCCTCGAAGAGCCGTTCCAGCGCCACGGCGTTCGCCAACCCGAGGTCGGCCATCACGACGGCGACCGGCGAGTCGAGACGGGCGTTCACCGCGTCGGTGAGCAGCCGGTCGTCGACGACGACCGGGTACGGACAGTCGACCGAGTCGGTCGCCAGCACGGTCGGTTCTCGACCGGTTCGAGAAATCGCATCACACACGTCGAGAAGCAGCGCGCGGGCGAAGGTGGCCCGTTCGTCCGGTTCGAAGGCGTCGGCGAGTCGCGTCTTCGGCTCCCGCGCCGCGAACGGGACGTAGACGTTCATCTACCGCAGTCTGCTCGGGGCCTGCTGGCGGGATTTATACAGGTAGTAACCCCCGCCGACGAGGAGCAAGGCGACGACGACGACGGCACCGACGATGAGGCCGGTTCGGAGCGTCGCGCTCTGGGAGGCTTCGTTCTCGGCCCGTTCGGCGTTTCGAATCGCGTTGTCGAAGTTCCCGGCCTCGTAGGCGTCGATGGCGCTATCGAGGGATTCCTGGGCGTCGCCGGAACCCGAACTTCCGGTGGCCTCACGGGCGCTGTCGATGGCTTCGCGGGCCTCCTTGCTGTCGGTCGTGTAGTGGTGGACCTCGTAGCTGTCGATGGCGTTGGTCGTACCGCCGGAGCGAACCTGCGTGAGCTCCGCGAACCGGAACCGCTGTGGCGGGTCGTAGCTCAGGTTCTCGATTTCGGGCGAAGTCCCGCGGATTTCGACCTCGATTCGGTTCGTGCCGTCCTCGATGTCGACCTGGGTTTCGACCGACTGGCCGTCGGCGGAGGCTTGGTCGACCTGATTACCCGCTTGATCGAACTGTCGGACCGTCCACGTCACGTTCGTCATGTTCGTCTCGCCGCGCAGCGTCCACTGTTCGAACTCGTCGAACAACTGCGTGAGTTCGACGGTTGCCTCGACGGTGGTTCCGACCTCGGCCTCCTCGGGCATGTCGTCGCTGGTGCTGTCGACGGCTGCCGCCGGCCCGGCGAACAGCGCACCGACGAGCAGGCAGGCGAACAGGCCCGCGATGAACTGGCTACTCCTCATCGTCGCCGTACTCTATGAGGTCGTCTAAGTCCTCCTCGCTCTTCGCTCGGAGCTGTTCGACGTTCTCCTCGGCCTCGATGGCCATCCGCTGCATCTCCTTGACGCGCGGGACGTCGGTCACCCCCGAGAGGACGACGATTGCCGCCACCCGGTTCTCGTTGGGGAGCGGGTAGTCGCCAGCCCGCACCTCCATACAGCCGGTGGTCTCCTCGAGCCACTTCCGCGCTTTGTCTATGCCCTTTCGATTGAGCGCCTTCGGCGGACCGGAGACGAGCAACAGCGCCCGTTCGGTGCTGTCGACTTCACACTGCAGCGTGAGCTTTCCGAGCGTTGCCCGACGAACGAGTGAGGTGATTCGGTTCGTCGCGTCGCCGGAGCTTTCGAGGCCGTCGCCGTCGTTGTTGCCGCGGAACCTATCGAGCAGTCCCTTGCTCTGGGATTCGACTTCCTCGCTGGCGTAGCCGATAGAGGTGATGCCGTGGTCGCCGAGGGTGTTGATGATTTCGGATGCGTCGACGACGCTTTCGGCCACGTCGTCGCCCATCGCCTCGACCTCGCCCGCGGAGAACAGCGCGCCGAAGCGAGCGACGATTTCCTGATTGATTTCGGCGTACCCCTCGCCGAGGCTCTCGCCGCCGGTTTTGAACGCGTCGTTGTCGAAGGTGAGCAGATTGTCGACGCTTTCGGCGAACTCCTGGAACGACCGCGCCGCGTTGCGGTTGTAGATGCCTCCCTCGTCGCGGGCAGGGAGGATACCGAGCCCGTAGACGGGTTCGACATACAGTCGCTGGAGGTGTTCGGCCAAGATGGGCGCACCACCGCTGCCGGTGCCGCCGCCGAGGCCGGCCATGATGAGGAACGCGTCGATTTCGCTGCTCGTCATGGTGTCGATGGCCGTCTGAATCTCCTCCATGTCCTCGCGGGCGCATCGTTCGCCCAGCTCCGGTTCGGTTCCGGCACCGTGGCCCTTCACGACCGATTGGCCGATGAGAACCCGGTTTTCGTTCGGTACGTAGTCCAGGCCCATCAAATCCGCCTTCGCCGTGTTGACGGCGACGGCGTGGCCGATGATGCCCGTCCCGCGGGTAGAGTCGTATTCGAGGAACCGGTCGAGAATTTTCCCGCCGGCCTGCCCGAAGCCGATCATTGCGAGTTTCATAACGTCACTTGTCCCGGATAGCGTCCCACGGGAAGGATAAGCTTTCGGCCCGAGTCAGACGCTGAGATGACGATTCGGCCGCCCTCTACGTATCAGTCGTCCAACGTCTCGGGGTCGACGCCGAGATAGTCGGCCAGCGTCGTCATGTCCTCGGGAGTGAGGCCGAAGGCGTCGATGTCGTTGTCGTCGGTGGTGTTGTCGAACTGCAGCGAACGGTACTGGTCCGACCCCATCGGCGCACCGGGGACGAAATCGGCGAGTCGCAGCCCGATTTTCGTCAGCGCCATCGGAACCGGCACCACGTCGATAGGCTTGTCGTCGGCCGCGTGGGCCAGTTTCGCGACTTCCGCCAGCGTCAACACCTCCGGGCCGCCGATGTCGTAGGTTTCGCCGACGTGTGGCTCCTGCTCTTCGGCACCCGCGTCCTCCGAGTCGTCGACACGACGGATGGCCGGCGTCGGTCCCTCGTCTTCGGTGTCGTCTTCGTTGGTCGGTTCGACACCCTCCAGCCCATCGGCGAGCATCGGAACGAGGTCGCCGACCCAGATGGGCTGGAACCGGGTCTTCCCGCCACCGGGAAGCGGGGTGAGATACGGCGGAGCGAGTTTCTTCGTAAAGGAGACGAACTCGCCGCCGTCCCCGAAGACGACGGAGGGTCGGAAGATGACCCAATCGAGTCCCGACTCCTTGACGATGGCCTCGGCGAGGCCCTTCGATTGGATGTAGGCCGTGTTCCCGTCGGGGTCGGCGCCGAGGGCACTCATCTGGACCAGTTTTCCGACGCCGTGTTCCTCGGCCGCGCGGACGACGTTTTCGGTGCCATCGCGATGGACTTCGAAGTGTTTGTCGTTGCCACCTTTCGGGCGGAACAGCGGCGACAACGCGACGAGGTTGATGGCGGCGTCTTGGCTCTCGAAGGCGGCTTCGATGGAGTCGTACGCCGCCACGTCGCCCATGGCGGTTTCGACGCCACTCGGCAGGTCGGCCTCGTTCGGGGAACGCGACAGCGCCGTCACGTCGTGTCCCCGCCGGTGCAACTCTCGACACAGGTTCTCGCCGATGAAGCCCGTACCGCCGACGACAAGGATGCGCATACACTCTTTCGTACTCGCGGAGACCGTATAAAGGGTCGTGGCGAGGCAACCGCTACAGGGTTCCGAACGCCCCCGAAACCGTCGCTAGCCGACGCCGTTATTGTCCCGAAACTCCGAGTACCGACAATGAGCGCCACCGCCGGACTGGACCGCATCGACCGGGCCATCATCAACGCCTTCCAGGGCGGCTTTCCCGTCGTCGAATCCCCGTTCGACCCCGCCGCCGAAGCGCTTCGGGCGCGCGGCATCGGCGTGACTGGCGTCGAACTCCTTGAACGGGTCCAACGACTCGATGACGACGGCGTGTTGACGCGCTTCGGCGCGCTCATCAACGCCCAGGAAATCGGCGGTGCGGCGACGCTCGTGGCGATGCACGCCCCCGAGGAGCGCTTCGAGGAGGTGGCCGACCAGGTCAACGCCCACAGAGAGGTCGCCCACAACTACGAACGGGAACACCCCCATCTCAACATGTGGTTCGTCGTCTCGGTGGCCGACCCCGACGCCGTCGACCGCGTGTTGGCAGACATCGAAGCTGAAACCGGCCAAGAGACGTACAACCTCCCGAAGCGCGAGGAGTTCCGCGTCGAGGCGAAGTTCCTCCTCGACGGCCCGATTCCCGACGGCGACCTCGATTGCTCGGACCTCGGCCCTGCCGTCGAACCGGTCGAACGGGACACGCTCACCCCCGAAGAACGGGACCTCATCGTCGAGGTTCAGGGCGGCCTGCCCGTCACCGCGACGCCGTACGCCGACGTGGCCGAAGAACTCGGCGTCGACACCGAGTGGGTTACCAGCACAATCAAGCGATTCAACGAGGAGGGGAAGGTCCGCCGTGTCGGTGTGATTCCGAACCACTACAGTCTCGGATACACTGAAAACGGGATGACCGTCTGGAACGTCCCCGACGACCTCGTCTCGGAGGTCGGGCCGGAAGTCGCGTCGCTGGATTTCGTCACGCACTGCTACCGTCGGCCGCGTCACGAGGGCGTCTGGCCGTACAACTTCTTCGCGATGACACACGGCCGGAGCGAAGAAGAAAGTCAACAGCGCATCCAGCAGGTCAAAGAGACGATGGAGTCCTTCTGGGACGTCGGCGACGACGACTGGGATACGCTGTTCTCGACGCAGATACTGAAGAAGACCGGTATCCGACTGGACGAACGCGCCGATGCGAACACGGAGTAGCCGAACCCGATGATACCGCTGTATCACGACTTTACGGACGAGACGGTGCTCGTCGTCGGCGGCGGGCCGGTCGGGGCCAGGAAGGCCAGGCGATTCGCCCGCGAGGCGCGCGTCGTCGTCGTCAGCCCCGAGTTCCCGGCCGACGACTACGGCGACGCGGACCGAGTACGAGCGGCGCCGACCGCCGAGGACGTGTCGGTGTGGGTCGAACGAGTCGACCCGGCGCTCGTGGTGGCGGCGACAAACGACGCGGCGGTCAACGATGCCGTCGAGGCGGCCGCACAGGAGCGTTCGGTTCTCATCAACCGCGCCGACCGCTCCGGGGACCGCGAGGTGGGCAGCGTGGTCGTTCCCGCGACGGTCCGGGACGACGACGTGGTCGTCTCGGTGTCGACCAGCGGTGCGAGTCCCGCGCTATCGAAGGAACTCCGAAAGCGCATCCAGTCGGACATCGACGGCGCGGGTGAGTTGGCGACGTTGACCGCCGAGGTGCGCGAGGAACTGAAACGACGCGGCGTCGACGCGAGTGCTCGTCGGGATGCAGTCCGAGCCGTCGTGCAATCGCCGCGTGTTTGGAAGGTTTTAGGTACAGGCGGGGCTAAGCCACGACGAACAGTAGACGCCGTCGTCGAATCGGCGTTGGGTGACAAGGAGTGAACATCGGAACCGGAATCATCGCTGGGGTCAGCGTCTCATACAGCCACGCGAGCGTCGAGCAAATCGAAGCCGCCTGCGAGACCTCCGAACGCGAGGCCGTCGAGGCGCTTCTGAAGCGTCCCGGTGTCTCGGAGGCGTTCGTCCTCCAGACCTGCAATCGCGCGGAGGCCTATGTCGTCGCCGACGAGGCCGAAACCGCCCGCGAGGCGCTCGACGACTACCTCGTCGGCGTCGACCCGGGGGCGACCCGCGAGTTGGGCCACGAGGAGAGCCTCCGGCACCTGATGCGGGTCGCCTGCGGCCTCGAATCGCTCGTCATCGGCGAAGACCAGATTATCGGACAGGTCCGGGAAGCCTACGAGGCTGCTCGGGGCGCTGGCGGCATCGGGTCGACGCTCGACGACGCCGTACTGAAGGCGCTGCACGTTGGCGAACGCGCCCGCAGCGAGACCGCAATCAACGAGGGCGTCGTCTCGCTTGGGTCGGCCGCCGTCGAACTCGCCGAAAGCGAGCGTGACCTCGCCGACGCGACCGCACTCGTCGTCGGCGCCGGAAAGATGGCGACGCTGGCGGCCCGCGCGCTCGACGACGCCGTCAACCGTGTCATCGTCGCCAACCGCACGCTCCCCCACGCCGAACACATCGTTGAGGAACTCGACACCGATTCTGCCGCTGCCGTCGGCCTCGCCGCCCTCCCGATTGCCGTCGAAGAGGCCGACATCGTCGTCACCGCGACGGGCAGCGACGACCACGTCCTCGACAGCGACACGCTCGAAGAGGTCGGCGAGACGCTCATCATCGACATCGCCCAGCCGCGTGACGTGACGCCGGCGGCGCGAACCGTCGACGAGGTCGAACTCCACGACCTCGATTCGCTGCAGTCGGTCACCGACGAAACGCGTAGCCAGCGGCGTGAAGCCGCAGAAACCGTCGAAGCGATGATAGACGAGGAGTTCGACCACCTCATCGCCCAGTACAAGCGCAAGCGCGCCGACCAGGTCATCGGGGCGATGTACGAGGGCGCAGAGCGCATCAAAGCCCGAGAACTCCGAACCGCCGTCTCGAAACTCGAAGCCGAGTCCGACGACGGCCTCACCGACGAACAGCAGGAAATCCTCGAATCGATGGCCGACGCGCTCGTCGGGCAGATTCTCTCCGCGCCGACACAGAGCCTCCGGGACGCCGCCGAGAACGACGACTGGACGACCATCAACACCGCCCTTCAGTTGTTCGGCCCCGGACTGAAACCCGAACCCGCCAACCGCCCGGATGCGCCCGACGGGATTCCCGACGAGATGCGGCGACAGATGCCCGACGCCGTCTTAGAGCAGTTGACGGTCGACGACGACTAACACCCACTTTTTACGAGGTGGGGTTTCCTCGCTCCCTCCGGTCGCTGCGGGAACCCCACCTCCCAAAAACTTGGGGAAAAACGACCCGGCGACTCACTTCGTTCGTCGCCGGCGAACCGCTCGCTCCCTGCGGTCGCTCGCGGATGCTGGACATACAACAGATGGGAATGTACGCCGAGCGTCGCGAGGCGTTTCCCCGATGCCGAACGCCGAAGGCGTGAGGCACCGGTAGCGCGCACGGACTGACGCGAGCGAAGCGAGCGGAAGGAGTACGCGCTATTTTTCCCCACGTTTTTGCCGCGGAGGCGTGTTCGGCGCGTTCCGCGCCGAACCGCCGGAGCGTGCAAAAAGTGGGTGTAGAAAGCTGGGTTTTAGTCACTGGCCGACCCGCCGCCGACGAAGTTGTTGGAGCGGTCGCGGTCGGCACGGGACGGTGGCGGGTACCGGTCGTCGTCGGGCGCTCGCCAGCGCTCGTCGCGCGGGAGGACACAGCGGTCGGGTTCGCGGTTGACGTGGGCGTACTGGTCGGGCGTGTTCGCGAGCGGATGAGCCGGGTTGTCGCCGCTGTCGATGCGGGCCGCACGGAGTTCGCCGAAGCCGGCGACGCGGGCACGGATGCCCCGCCAGTGGGTGGCGCTTTCGGTGGGGACGCGGAACGGATGCGGTGGCCGACCGTCGGGGCCCCGTGTGGCGAGCGTCGCGCGGTTGACGTTCGCCGCGAGGTCGTCGTGGTCGATGAGGACACCCACGCGGGCGTTTCGGGGCGCTCGTGCCGCCAACACGTCGAGACCGAGATGGAGGGCCCGATACTCGGCGACGTTGTTGTCCGGTACCGCGTCGGGCACCGAGAGGCGAGCGACACGCTCGCCGTCGCGCGTTTCGATGACGACACCCAACCCGCCAGCACCGTCCGCACGGTAGGACCCGTCGGTGGCGAGGTAGAAGTCTCGGCGATGGGTGCGCGGCGGATGCGCGATGTGGGGGGTCGGTGAGTCGTCGAACAGGTTCCGCAATACCGGCCGGCAGTGCGCGGCCATATGCGAGTTTCGGCCCGCACAGTACATAAATCCACGGGCGCTCGGCACCGAACCCTCAATCGAGAGGATTAGACTAGTCTAAATTCTATATTAGACCATAAGCCCTAAATATGAACTGGTGACTAAGTCCTCGTAATGACGTATCACGAAACCGGCGACAGCGACCGGCCGGTCCTCACCCGTCGGCAGGCGGTCGCCGGCGGCGGACTGTTAGCCGCCGGCCTCGCCGGCTGCCTCGGCGAGGCGAGTGCACCCGGGGGAGCCGGCGACGACGGACCGGTCGCGGTCGCGTCGTTCTTCAGTTTCTACGACTTCGGTCGGAAAATCGCCCGAGAGACGCCGATAGAGGTCCGAAACCTGATTCCGACGGGACTCCACGGCCACGGCTGGCAGCCGAACTCCAGTATCACCAGAGAGGTAATCGAGGCGGACGCGTTCGTCCACGTCGGAGAGGAGTTCCAGCCGTGGGCCGACCGGACGATTCGGACGCTGAAAGACGACGGCATCGACACCAAACTCATCAACGTCCGGGAGGGCGTCGAGTTGGTCGACCTCGCGGCGAGTCTCGACCGCGACGAGGAGGGCGTCGGCGAGAACCGCGGCAAGGACCCCCACTTCTGGCTCGACCCCCAGCGAGCCAAGCAGTCCGTCGACAACATCACCGAGGGGTTCGTCGAACTCGCTCCCGACCACGAGGCGACGCTCCGCGACAACGCCGAGACCTACAAGAGCGACGTACTCGACCGCATCGACGGCGACTACGAGGCGATATTCGACGCCGCGACGCGGGACGTAGTCCAGTTGGCCGCACACAACGCCTTCCAGTACATCGGGACGCGCTACGGCGTCGAGATGCGGCCGCTCGTCGTCAATCTCGCAGCCAGCGGTGACGTAAAGCCCTCCGACATCAGGGAGGCAAAGCGCGTCATCGAGGAAAACGACATCGAGTACGTCGGTGCCGGCGTCTTCGAGACCCGCCGACCCGCCAAACAGCTCATCGCCGAGACGGACGTGTCGGCGTACTTCCCGGTGACGCCCTACGCCGGCGTCCGCGAGGAGTGGGTCGAAAACGACTGGGGATACGAAGAAATCGCGTACAACATCAACATGCCGACGTTCGAAGTTGTCCTCGGAAACAAAGCGCCCGAAGACGCCGGTCCCGACGGCTGGGCCGAGGAGTGGAGGAACTTCGAATGACGACCGAGGGACCCATCGCCGAACTCGACGACGTGACGTTCGGCTACACCGCGACGCCGGTCGTCGAAGACATCTCGCTCCGCATCGACCCCGGCGAGTACGCCGCAATCGTCGGCCCGAACGGCTCCGGGAAGTCGACGCTGATGCGTCTCGTCCTCGGTCTGCTCGAACCCGACAGCGGTTCGGCCCGGCTGTTCGGCGAACCCGCCCATCGCTTCGACGAGGGGTCCCGGGTCGGATACGTCGCCCAGCAGGCGAACGCCGCAAAGGAGATGCCGATTACCGTCCGTGAGGTGGTGAAGATGGGTCGGTTTCCCCACGTGGGGTACGGCCTCCTCTCTGCCGAAGACTGGGAAATCGTCGACCGCGCTCTCGACGTCGTCGGGATGAGCGCCTTCGCCGACCGCCCCGTGACCCAACTCTCCGGCGGGCAACGACAGCGTGCCTTCATCGCACGAGCGCTGGCCGGCGAGGCCGACCTGCTCGTCCTCGACGAACCGACCGTCGGCGTCGACGCCGAGTCGGTCGACGCCTTCTACGCACTGCTCGAAACGCTCAACGACGACGGCATCACCGTCCTGTTGGTCGAACACGACCTGCGTGCGGTCACCGACCACGCCGAACGGGTGGTCTGTCTGAACCGCCGGCTTCGGTTCGACGGCCCGACCGAGGAGTTCGTCGACAGCGACGCCCTCGCGGAGACGTTCGGAACGGCCGTCAGCGCCGTTGGTGAGAGCGGATGACCGCGTCCCCCGCGTTCCTCGCCGGGACGAGTCTACTGGATGCCGCCCTCGCGCCCGCCTACTGGCTCTTGGCAGAGTGGTCGGAGTTCATGTTTGATGTGGCCCGGTGGACCGGACTGGGACTCCTCCAGTACCAGTACATGCATCGGGCGGTACTCGTCGGACTGTGTATCGGCGTAATGGCGCCGCTCATCGGGACGTTCCTCGTTCACCGCCAACTCGCGCTCATCGGTGACGCCCTGGCCCACACCGCCTTCGCCGGCGTCGCCGTCGGTCTGTTCCTGAACGCCGTGTTGGACTTCGGCGTCTCGCCGTATCTCACCGCCATCATCGTCGCGATGATAGCGGCGTTAAGTATCGAACTCATCTCGGAGGTGACTGACGCCTACAACGACGTGTCGATGGCCATCGTCCTCTCGACTGGGTTCGCGCTGGGGACGACGCTCATCAGTCTCAACGCCGGCGGCCTGTCGGTCGGCATCGACCAGTATCTCTTCGGAAACCTCGCGACGGTCTCCCGTGAGAACGCGGCGATACTGCTCGTGCTGTTCGTCGTCATCGTCGGCACCGTCGCACTCACCCGGAACCAACTACTGTACGTCACCTTCGACGAGACCGCCGCCGAGGTCGCGGGCATTCCCGTCAACTGGTACAACCGAACGATGGTCGTGCTGACGGCGCTCGTCGTCGTCGGCGCGATGCAGATAATGGGCGTCATCCTCGTCGCGGCGATGCTCGTCGTCCCCGTCGCCGGCGCGGCGCAGGTCTCCCGGAGTTTCACCGGGTCGCTGCTCTCGTCGGTCGTCCTCGCGGAGTTGGCCGTCATCGTCGGCATCGGACTGTCGTACTACGGCGAGGCGACCGCCGGCGGCGTCATCGTCCTCGTCGCCGTCGCCATCTACGTCGCCTGTATCGTTTTCGGGCGCCTTCGGACCGCGCTCGGAGAGGAGTCGGCGGCGGAGACCGCACGCATCGACGCCAGTAGCACCGACTCGGAGGCCGAACCGGCGACCGACTGACCCCGACGACCGGAACACACATCGGACGGGACGCTGTACGTCGGCACATGCAGGCCCGCGACATCATGACGCGCGACGTGGAGACGGTCTCCCCGGAGGACGACGTGAGTGAAGTGTTGACGCGACTCGCCCGCGCCGATTTCAACGGCTTTCCCGTCACCGAAGACGGCCTCGTCGTCGGCATCGTCACGCAGGGCGATTTGGTCGATTTGTTCCAGCCGTCCGACCGGACGCTGTGGATTCCCGTCGGGTTCCCGCCGTTTCTCGAATCACTCACCTACGCCGTCGACCTCTCGTGGGATGACTTCGACGTCGGCGTCGACATGCTTCGGAACGCCGGCCGCCCGGTTAGCGAGGTGATGACGACCGAAGTCGTGACCGTCGGCCCGAAGGCCGACCTCGACGAGATGCTCGCTATCCTCGCCGACGAGGAACGCGACATCAACCGGCTCCCGATCGTCGACGAGGCCGACGCCCTACTCGGTATCGTCACCCGAGAGGACTTGCTTCGAGCACTCCGCGACGAACGGGACGCCTGAGACGGGATGGATTCAGCCGACGGGAGCCGAGAGCCGACCGACTGGCAACGTCGCATCACCCGTGGTCTGGAGTTACTCGGCGTGACAATTGCCGTTCTCGCCGTGTTCGGGTTGCTCGCCGTCGGCGTCGAAGCCGAATCCCCAATCGCCGGTGTGCTAGGCTTGATATTGGGGGCGGTTCTGCTCGCGATGTTCACTCGGCGCTGATTTCGAACGCTTCGAGCACCCGAAACGACGACTCCTCTCCGGTTCCGGTCCAGATTACGCGGACCGTCACGCCCGGTTCGACGCCCGACAAACGGACGCTGTCGCCCTCCTCGACGGGGAAGGACTCATCATCCGCCGCCCACGTCGTCGTCACTTCCGCCTCCGGTGACGACACCTCTAGTCGTGCGGTCTCCGCGGTCGTGAACGAATCGCCGCCAGCGTGTGTTACCGTTACGGTGCCGTCGTCGTACTCGTGGGTGAACGACGCGTTCGGCGTCGGGTCGGTCAAATCGCCGACGAGCATCGACCCCGCGTAGGCCCCGACCACCACAATGACGACGACGAGAACGCCGGCAGCAACGAGTCGTATTTTCGGGTTTCCACCGCCCACCTCCCTCTCCATATCACCTCCCGACGGCCGACGAACTTACCTCTTACTCCATCCCGAAAACTTGAGGCCGACGGCCGACGCCGTTCCGTCGTGCGCTATCGAAACCTGGTGTTGTTCTGTGCGCTCGCCGCCGCGTGGGGGTCTGCGTTCATGGCCATCAAAGCGGGACTGGGCGAACCCGGGAACCCGGCGTACTTCTTCGACGCGCCGGTGCTGTTCGCCGCCGTTCGCTACGACATCGCCGGCGTGTTGATGCTCGGGTACGCAGCGTGGACCGTCGACCGCTGGCGGCCGCGCGGGCGCTCGGAGTGGCTCCTCGTTGCCGTCGGAGCGGTGTTTCTCATCGCCGGATATCACGCCCTGTTGTTCATCGGCGAACGCGGGACGACGAGCGCCGCCGCGGCCGTCATCGTCTCGCTATCGCCCGTTCTCACGACCGCCTTCGCGCGCGCTCTCCTCCCCCAAGAACGGCTCACCGTCGTCGGGTTGGTCGGAATGATTCTCGGTCTCGTCGGCGTCGCGATTCTCGCCCGACCCGACCCGGCGAACCTCGTCGGGTCGCGGTTCGAGGCGCTCGTCTTCGGCGCCACGCTGTGTTTCGCCCTCGGGAGCGTCCTCACGCGCCGACTCGATACCGACCTCCCAATCGAGACGATGGAAGCGTGGTCGATGGTCGGCGGCGCCGCGCTGATGCATGCCCTCAGCCTTGGTCTCGGCGAGTCCGTCTCGGGATTCCCGCCGCTGCGTGCGACGGTCGCGCTGGTGTATCTCGCCGTCGTCGCCAGCGCCGCCGGCTTCCTCATCTACTTCGACTTGCTCGAACGCCTCGGCCCCATCGAAATCAATCTCGTCTCCTACGTCGCCCCCGTCTTCGCCGCCGTCGCCGGCTTCCTCTTCCTTCAGGAAGTCATCGACGCGCCGACGGTCCTCGGTTTCCTCGTCATCCTCGTCGGCTTTCTGCTCATCAAACGACGGGAAATCCGTACCGAACTGGACCGACATCTGTGACCGGGTAACGACCCGTTACTGTCGGTAGTCGTGACCGACGACGACAGCGGCGACGTTGGCGACGACGAGGGCAGTGAACACGAAATAGTCCGTTGGACCGTCGAACCCACTCATGAAGAGTCCGAGCAGACAGAACGGCAGGAACACCGCACTCCAGAAGGCGAGTGCCTCCAGTGGCCCACTGAGGTACGACTGTGCCGACTTGACCACCCCAATCAAGGCGTCGTTAGGGGACGTGGAGGGACTCATCGTCTATCCGACGACACACACGAGAGCCACTAATAACCACGCGAACATTTCACACATTTCACAGGGGCTCTGACCTTTCACGGACACGCCAGCGCGGATGAGAGATTTTATCCGCGCCGCTGAGACGGTCACTAGCGGACAGTCCGTCACCCGAGCATCGCGAGGTCGACCTGATGGGGGCCCTTCGGCGTCCGGATGGTCGTCGCCTCGCGGAGTCGGTCGCGGACGGCGCGTCGCCACGCCGCCACCGCCCGTTCGTGGTACTCGCGGTGTGTTTCGGGAGCGTACGTTCGCTCGGGGTGTGAACGGAGGGCGTCTTCGGTTCGGTCCGCCGTCGGGAACTGGGGCACGGAGTCGACGAACACCTCCGGCGGCAGGTGGAGTGGTGCCGGGTCGTCGTACTCCTGTTCGGTGCCCGCGAGGTGTAACCGGGCGCGCATCCGACCGCTGAACGGCGGCGTCACCCGGAGAACCGCCCCGGCGCCGCGGCGCTCGTTGGCTTCGAGTGCGGCCACCACGTCGTCGGTCGTCACCGCGAGCGTGCGTATCGATGTCGGGTCGTCGGTCGCCACAGCGGAGAACGGACCCGAGCGCCAATGAGCGTGTCGGCGGACTTTTCCCCGCCGGCGGTTGATTCGGCCGCATGGACTGGGTTCACGAGGAGCGAGACGACGGCGCCGTCTGGAGTCGAAGCGACCGCAACGCCTTCGTCCGCCTTCGGCACACCGCCGACGACCGATGGGCGGTGACCCTCGACCGACTCGAGCAGGCCCCCGACGGGGAGACGTACCGCCACGAGACCTTCGAGGACCGCGAAGCGGCCGAAACCCGGGCCGAGGAGTGGCGCTCAGCGTAGCGGCCCGATGGCCTCGGAGACAGCCTCCGCAGAGCAGTCGGGGTCCAAGGCGATGTACAGTCCGGTCGTCTCTCCGAGCAGTCTGAGCAGGGTCAACTCCTCGGTGTGGGTGACGAGCGAGGTGACGTGGCCGGCGTTCGGTAACAGCGTGTTCTCGTAGGTGTCACGCTCCATGAAGTCCATGTGCAGGTGGTCCAACACGCGTGCGTAGTGCTCCCGGAGGTGCTCTTCGTCGCGATACATCTCGACGATGTCGTCGTGGACGTAGAGGATGTTGTACTCGTTCTGAGAGAACTCCATGAACGACTGGACGCCGTCGCCACAGACGTCTCGCGCTCGTTCGAGCGCGGCCTCGGCGTCGAACTCCGCCAATTCCGAATCGCCCGTCAGTGCCATGGATGCCACACGATAGCGACCGACAAAAACGGTTGGTCGACCACCCGCATCCGTGTCGGCCCAATCGTTTTTATCCGATGGCGACCGAGGGCCAGCATGTCATCTGCGGGAGCACTCGACGACATCGCCGACGTGTCGAACGTGCTCGTTCTCGGCCCGAGTGTCGACGAATCGGTCGACATCGGCTGTAAGCGCCTCCTGACGGCCGGCGAAGAGGAGGCGGTACTCGTCGTGAGTTTCATGCTGTCACCAAAGCAGTGGGTCGAGGGCTGGATTGAACGCGTCGGCGACCTCCCCGAGGAACTCGTCGTCGTCACGACCAGCGACGCCTTCACCCAACCGGGGGAGACCGAAGAAAACCTTCCCGACTCCGTAACCGTCGAATACCTCTCCAGTCCCGGCGACCTCACGGGCATCGGAATGGTCGTCAGCAAGTACCTCGAACGCTGGCACGAAGCCGACCGGGAGATGGCCGTCTGTTTCGACTCGCTGACGACGCTGTTGCAGTACGGCGAGACCCACAGCATCTACCGCTTCCTCCATCTCATCACGACACGCATCTCCGGGGCCGACGCCCGCGCGCACTTCCATCTCGACCCCGATACGCAGGACAAACAGACTGTCTCGACGATTACCTCGACGTTTCAGGCGATTGCCCGCCACACCGATTCGGGCTGGGAAGTCAAGCGTCGCTGACGCTCAAAGCCCCGGTTCGAACTCGCGGAACGCTTCTCGCCACGACTCGGGAACCGGCTTCGTCCCCGTCTCGTCGACGACCACGAGCGTCGTCTCCCCGGTCGCCGCGGGGTCGTCGGCCCCGGCGGCGTACACACGGTATCCCATTCGGAAACTGGATTCCCCGAGGTCGGTGACGCCACACTCGATTCGAACCGACTCGTCGTCGAGGACGATTGCCCGCCGGAAATCCATCTCTATCGACGCCAGCACCATCCCCAACTCATCGAAGCCGACGCCGAGGACGTCCTCGAAGTACTCGATACGGGCCTGTTCGAGGTACGTCCCGTAGACGGCGTTGTTGACGTGTTCGAGCGTGTCGAGGTCTCTGTATCTGACTGGCAACTCGACGTGAAACGGGAACTCTCGGTCCATACGCACGACCCGTCCGTGTCGCCGAAGGGCGTTTCGCTTCCGTCGGTCCCGACACGCTCTTTATGTTTGGCCAATCAACACGTCCATGGCCCGACTCCTGCGGGATTCGCTGTACGGCCTCCTCATCGTCGCCTGCGTCGTGGCGACGCTACTGGCGGCCGTCGCCTTCGTCGCACCCACGGTTCTCCCGGCACCGTTTGCGGCCGCCGCCGCGGGCAGCAACCTCTGGATAGTCGCCACCGCTGCCCTCACCATCCTCGGGGTCATGTTCCTGCTGTTGGTGATGCGGGCACTCATCTAACCCACACATCGATATCATTCCTCGGCCCATTCCGGCCGTTCGACGGTCGTCTCGCCGACGTCGGTGTATCGAACCCGTCGTTCGACGGTCAACGTCTCACCGATCTCGTTTCCGGGGCCTCGCTGGATGAGCCGATACTCGTGGACGAAGCCCTCAGAATCGACGCTACCACTGAACTCGGCGTACTGAAGTTTCGATACGTGCTGTCTCGGGCCGAGGTAGCCGTATCGGTTGTGAAAGTCCGTCGACTGAACGTAGTAGAGAGTCTTCCCGTTCAGTTCGGTCCCTCCGCTGACTGTCGTCGTGAACGAGTCCAGAACCGGACGGAGGGAGTCGGTCTGTGTCGACCGAGTCACGTATTCGCTCAGCGGACTCTCCGCGGAGAACGACTCCACCACCCGTCCATCGTCGGTTTGGCGGGCCGACCACCCCGTCTCTCCGTCGAAGTACAGCGCGACATCGGGACGGGATTCGTTTCCAGTCGAGGCGTAGCGTTCGGCCTCGTAGGCGCTGAATCCTGATTCCACCGCCGTCCGAGACCGTCGTTCTTCGAGGACCGTCCCGTTTTCGTGGGCGACCGTTTCGGTTGTGATAACCGTGAAGGAGGTGTTTTCGAGGAAATCGCCGTGGGCATCCGTCAGTGCGTCGGAGTCCTCAATGCCGGTTTCGGAGAGCCCCGGCGCGACCGGTTCGGGTTCGGATTCCCCGTCCGGAGCCACCATCGAACACCCCGAGATGGAGACCGACAGACACAGGACGGCGAGGAGGGCGATGCGTTTCATACAGTAACTATTCAGCACGCCCTACGTAAAAAAAAAACATCGCCAGTCATCGAAGCCGATGCAGTGGAAGTTTCGACCGCCCGCGACGACTGTTACAGCGCCTCTTCGGGCGGCGACCGCGTGTACCACCACGCCCACGCGATAAGGACGGCCTGCAGCGGGAGTCTGCCCCATCGGACGAGTTGGGAGGGGTCGCCGCCACCGGGTGCGCCCTCGATGACCACACCCTGGGTCGCCATGTAGATGTTCGCGGGGAAGATTGCCACGAGTAGCGCGACGGTCCCCCACGCCGCGATGCGACGCGTTCGTGGAACCAACACGCCGACGCCGACGAGGACTTCCGCGATACCGGAGAGATAGACGAGTTCGAGCCGAAACGGGAGGGTAGGTGGCACGATTTGGACGTACAACTCCGGAACGACGAAGTGCAGGATTCCTGCGACAATGTAGGCAGGTCCCATCACGTACAGAAGCGGGTGTTTCAGTCGCCGAAGCGCACCTAACAGGTCGCGTCCGTCGCTCATTTCCCGCATGTAATCGGGTTGTCGGGTTAACGCTACCGTCTCGGTGCGCAAAGCAGCGGCTGTTCGACGTGAGTTCTCGAAATAGGAGTGCCCGGGGAGGGCTCCGAACCCTCGATCTCCGCATGTCCCAGGAACGAGACGTAGGCACCGTCTCAGGACATCGCGGGTACCGCCTCGTAACCCTATGAGTGCGGCGCTATGTCCAGCTAAGCCACCCGGGCTCACTTCCTCGTTGCCCGCTTTCGCCCTTCAACCTTCCTATCTCCGTCGGGTGGTTGTGCGGGTCAGTAGCGTAGTCAGCCAGCGGTTTTAAGCTACCGTGCGGGGACACCACACGCATGGACGAGCTTCCGGCGCTGGTAACCGAGGCCGTCGGCGACGCGACGGTCATCGAAATCGTCGACGTCGGCGGTGGAGACGCCGTCGTCGTCACCCCCGAGGCGACGCACGTGTATCGCTCCGAGGGGCTGCTGTCCGACGAATCACTCGACAGCTACGACCACGACGTCGAGCGCTTCGCCGTCGACACCGGCCGGCGCAAATCGACGATTCGACTCGACGGCATCGACGGCGAGCGGAGTTTCACCGTTCCCGGAAGCGTCGCCGACAGCGTCATCGAGGCCGTCCTCGAAGGCGTTCTCGGAGCGACCGGCGTCGTCGCCGAAGACGAAGCCGTCGACGCGACGTTCCGATTCAGCGAACTCACGCTCGTCGTCACCGACAGACAACTGCTGAAACACGTCGGCAGCGCGGTCTGGGACGAGGAGTTCGAGGCGTTCCGCTACGAGAACCTCGCCGACCTCGACTTCGAGGAGGGAAGCGTCGCCACACAGGTCGTCGTCGAGGCCGACGGCCGAAAACAACGGGTCAAGGTGCCGAACGAACACGCCGGCCGCGTCCGCGAGGACGTACAGAGCGCTGTCTTCGAGTTCCACGGCGTCTCCTCGCTCGGCGGGCTTCGGGCCGCCATCGAAGACGGGTCCAACGACGAGACCGCCCCCGGCGAAGCGGCCGACGCGGACGACAACGGGACAACCGATGACTCCGAGGTGGCGGACGACGGCTTCGTCTCCAGTGACTGGTCGCCGCCCGCCGACCAGGACGTGACCGGCAGACAAGGGATGAATAGCGCGGAGTCGACCGACGACGAGGGACCGACCGGCGACGTTCGGGAAACGGCCGAGGTTGACATCGAGGAACTCGCCGAAGAGGTCGAAGCCCTCAGAGAGACCGTCGAGTATCAGACGGAACTGCTCGAAGCCCAAGGGGAGACCATCGAACAGCTCGTCGACGAACTCCGACGGGGACGGTAGGCTGTTGGTCCAACCGGTCGTCGAGACGTTCGGTTACTCGAACAACTGCGGCCCCCAGATGTCAGCCACGAAGGCGGCGAGGTAAGCGGCTCCCAACAGCACCGCACTCGGGAGGGGGTTGCTGCCCGAAAGCTCCAATCCAGCGACGACGACCACCGCCGCACCGACGATACCGAAAGCGAAGACGGCGACGACGAAAGCGAAGAGGAACTCGCCGAGCCGTCCCAGCGACCACGGACCCGCCACGAACGGGTAAGTGCTTCCGATGGCGAGCGTCCCGGCGAGCAGCGTCACCGTCGAGGCCGCGAGTGGCGACCCGAGTAGCTCGTTGCCGACCGAAATCGCTGGATACCACAGCACACCGAGGACGGCACTCGCAAGCAGTACGTCGACGGTCGCACCGAGCCACGAGTTGCGCTGGAAGGGGAGGGCTGACATAGGGAGGGATAACAGCCCCGGCGTCGAATCAGTTGTGGTGGGAGTCACTCCCGGCCGGTCACTTTCCGGATGCACGACGACCCGAACGGTCCGTGTTCGCCGGCCTGTAGCTTCATGAAGTAACCCGTCGAGATGGACGCCCCACAGCGCTGGCAGTCGAAGTCGCCCTCCCGGGAGACGACTTCGCTTTCGAAGCTGAGAAACCGGCCGGCGGTGGGTTTGACCGTGTCGCCGTCGCGGGTGATGTGACCCCTCTTTTCGGCCTCCTCGAGGATGGCTCGCGTCGTCTCGGGGTGAGTGGTAATCGTCTCGATGCGGTCGATGATTTCGGCCAGCGACAACTCCTCGTGTTCGAGGCGGGCGAGCAACTGCACCCCGAGTTCGACGGGGTCGTCGTCGCGGGTCACGGAGACTCCTCGGCGGCGTCGGAATAAAAACGACCGGGTAATCCGACCACAAGAGGTTTGTCCACCGGGCGGCTTCCCGCCGACGTGAAGCGCGCGACCGCCCGTCAGGTGGCCGGTATCGCCGTCGTCTGTGTCGTCGCCGCCACCGCCGCCCTGACGGTCCCCCCGGAGCGGCTGTTCGTCCACGCCGAGGGACTCGCCTCGCGACCCGTGGTTCTCGGGGTCGCGCTCCTCGTGCTGTATCTCGTTCGCCCGCTGTTGGCGTGGCCCATCAGCGCGCTGTCAGTGTTGCTCGGCTACCTCTACGGGCCGACGGCGATTCCGGTCGCGCTTGCCGGTGCGGTCGTGACGACGCTGCCCGCCTACACGCTGGCGGGGTATCTCGGCCACGACGCCGGCCTGCTGGCCCGAGTCGGCGACGCCGGTGGCGCCGTCCGGAAGACCGCCGGCGACCTCCGCGGCATCATCGCGGTTCGACTCGCGCCGCTGCCGACCGACCCCGTCTCCTACGGCGCTGGATTGGCCGAGGTGCCGCTGCGTCCCTACATTCTGGGGACGGCCATCGGCGAAGCGCCGTGGGTCGTCGCCGCCGTCTTGCTCGGTGCCTCCGCCGGCGAGTTGACCGCCGCCGGAAGCGCCGCCGACCCACTCGTCGTCGTCACCGCCGTCGCGCTTGCGGCACTGCTGGTCCTTTCGGGACCGGCCTACAGGCGTCTCTCGGACGGGACGACGTTCTAGAACGTGAAGGGGTCCGAGCAGTCGACGACGACGCCGTGTTGCGGGCAGACGTACTTGCAGTGACGCTTGTACATCGGCGTCTCACACATCGGACACCGTCGGCCGCTTCGGTCACCGTCCATACGAAAACGGGGGGCGACGAACCCAAAAAGACTCCGTAGCGTCTACGTCAGCACTCCGACCAGCCGCAGGACTCACACGTCTTACAGCCCTCGGAGTAGTACAGCGTCATGCTGCTGCATTCGGGGCACTCGGGGGATTCCCCGGCGTCGATGAGCGACTGGGTGTCGGAGGCGTCGTCGTTCGGCGAAGCCGTCGAATGGGTGGCGGCCGACGAGGCACTGCTTGCGGCACTCGCCGCACCGCCGTCGGTTTCCGGCGCCTCGCGGGCCTCTCGCTCCGCCTGCTCTTCGGCCTGCTGGGCCGTCTGGTCGAGCGTGGTCTGGTCGGGGTAGGCCTTGTCAACGTCGCCGTCGAGGTATCGACGCATCGCCGTCCCGATGGCGTCGGGGATGGAGTTGATTTGCTCGCCTTTGTCCCAGGCGACCTTCGGCGACCGGATGCCCTGCAGTTCGTCGGCGATTTCCTCGGGGTCGACGCCCGAGCGCAGCGCCGTCGAGATGGTCTTCGCCAGCGCCTCGGTGAAAGAGGCGGTGAAGCCGCCGGAGTTGCCGATGTTGGCGAACAGCTCGAAGGGCCGCTCCTGGGCGGGGTCCTCGTTGATGTTGACGTACAGTTTGCCGTAGCCGGTGTCGATGCGCTGGGTGACGCCGTGGAGCACGTCGGGACGCGGCTGTTTCTCGCCGAACTCGCCCGAGTCGATGTCGAGCAGCGACTCCACGTCGGACTCGAGTGCCGCACGGACCTCCTCGTTGTCGAGGAAGCCTTCGATACCGCCGAACAGTTCCTCGATGTTCTCGACGATGGCCGCGGCGGCCTCGTCTTCGTTCAAGTCGGAGAACTCGGCGTTCTTCGCACGGGTCGTCAACACCTGCTTCGAGCGGGTGCCGTCGCGGTAGTAGGTGACTCCCTTCCCGCCGTGTTCGTAGATGTACTCGAACACTTCCTTCGCGTCCTCGACCGTGGAGTCGTTGGGCGCGTTGACCGTCTTCGAGATGGCCGAGTCGACGCCCTTCTGACAGGCGACCTGCACGCCGGCGTGTTCTTTCGCCGAAAGCGCGCCGGTCGTCACGAACAACTCGCCGACCGCGTCGGGAACCGTCGAGAGCCCATCGACGCCGTCGAAGGCGTTGTTCGCCATCTGCTCTTGGGCTTCCTGTTTGACCGCGTCGACGTCGATGTCGTTTTCCTCCAGCACGCGGAGGAAGTAGTCGTCGAACTCCACGAGCATCTCGTCGCCCTGGACGTCGTCGGAGACGTTCTTGTAGAAGGCGACGTTGTAGATGGGTTCACAGCCGCCGGTCGTGTTGCCGATCATCGACGTCGTGCCGGTCGGCGCGATGGTCGTCGTGTTGTGGTTGCGGATGGGGAAGCCATCGGACCACTCGTCGGCGTCGAGACCGGTCTGTTTCTCGAACCACTCGCGGTACTCCGTGGGGTTGGCGTACTTGGAGTTGTCCCACTCGTCGAAGGCGCCGCGCTGTTCGGCCAGTTCGTGGGAGGCCCACTTCGAGCCGTGGTTGATGTGGGTCATCAACTGGCGGGCGACCTCGTTGCCCTCCTCGCTCCCGTAGCGGATGCCGAGTTGGATGTACAACTGCGCCAGCCCCATGATGCCGAGACCGATTTTCCGCATCTCGCGGACCTTCTCCTCGATTTTCGGCACCGGGAAGTCCGACATCGTGACGACGTTCTCGAGGAACCGCGTCCCGAGTTCGATGCGTCGGTCGAACTCCTCGAAGTCGATGGCTTCCTCGAGGAACGCCTCGACGGCGGCTTCCGTCGAGTCGTACTCGTCGGCGTGTTCGGCGTGCCAGACGCGCCAGTCCGGCGTCTCGAGGTCCGCGAGCGTCGAGAGGTTGATGTGACCGAGGTTACAGGCCTCGTACTCCTCGAGAGGCTGTTCGCCACAGGGGTTCGTCGCGAGGATGCGGTGGTCGGGGTGTTTCTCCACGTCGAAGGAGTGCTGTTTGTTCACCCGTTCGAGGTAGATGACGCCCGGTTCGCCGTTCTCGTGGGCACCCTCGACGATGTGGTTCCACAGTTTCTCGGCGGGGACCGACAGCACCTCGCCGACCTCAACGTGTTCGGCCAGACCGAACATGTCGTACAGTTCCTTGGTCTCGGGGGTGGCGACGTGGGGTTCGCCGGTTCGGGGGTTCGTGAACGTGAACTCCTCGCCGTTTTTCACACACTCCATGAACTCGTCGGTGATGCCGACGGAGATGTTGAAGTTCGAGAGGTGGCCTTCGACGGCGTTGCGGAGGTGTTTGGGGACACGCCCCTCGTCGTCGATGAGTTCGCGGGCCTCTTCGAGCGCTTCGGCGAAGGAGTTGTGCGTGAAGTCGTCGGGGTCGTTGAGTCGAAGCGTCTCGGCGAGGGAGACGTCCTTATTCTTCGCGTGGAGGAACTGAATCACGTCAGGGTGTGAGACGCGCATGACGCCCATCTGGGCGCCGCGACGGGCACCACCCTGCGCGATGGTCTCACACATCTGGTCGTACGTTCGCATGAACGTAATCGGGCCGCTGGCGATGCCACCGGTGGAGCCGACGGCGTCGCCGTAGGGGCGGAGCCGCCAGAAGGCATACCCCATGCCACCGCCGCTCTGGAACACCTGTGCGGCCTCCTTTGCGGTCTGGTGGATGTCGTCGATGTCGTCCTCCGGGGAGTCGACGAAACACGCCGAGAGTTGCTGGAGTTCGTCGCCGGCGTTCATCAGGGTCGGGGAGTTCGGCATGAAGGAGAGCATCTCCATGGCCTCTTGGAACTCGTCGGCTTTCTCCTCGACGTGGCTCCGGATGTCCTCGGGAAGTTCGGGGACCAGCGTCTCGTAGGCGAACTTGTTGACGTTGTAGATGGAGAGTTCCGTCTCGACGGCATCGTCCGCGGAAACGCCCTTGCCGAACACTTCCTCGGCGAGTTCGTCGCGGCGCGGATGGTCGGGCTTGAGCTGTTCGGGCGTAACCGTCACCTCGACGTCGCGTTTTCGGGCCTCGAAGACGGCCTCGGCGAGGGCGATGTTCTTGCCGACGCGCTCGAAGAGGTCTTCCTGCTGTTCGACGGGGTCGCCGTTGGCGTCCTTCCGGAGATAACGCGCCGGCAGGATGTTGTGGTAGGCGTTGCCGGTGAGGCGCTCTTCGAGGGAGTCACCTTCGGTTCGCTTGACCGGAAGCGTCAGTTCGTCCGCGGAGAGGTCCGCCCCGGACATCACTCAGCCCCCCGTGTGAAAGTAGTCGGTTCCCCTACAGTTCCGTCAGCAGCGAGATGGGTGGTGCAAATCGTCATGGTTGCGTGTTCGTGCTCGAATGCCATATGACCCGCGGCATTCGACGGGCGTTCGTGTCGACGCTTCGACATTGAGATGGAGGCACGTGTTGGTTTTCTGGCTCAGCAGTTGCGCGTGCCTGTGCGCGTACGACAAGTTGCATTCGGGGCAACTCTCATAAGGGTTGATAGACCGCAGTGAAAGTGAAATTTGGCCGAACGGAACCACCAGACTGAACCGTTGTTTCCATTGGAAATAATCGGGGGTTTTCCCCGGCACTCATGGGCAGCAAAAAGCCGACAGGCGGTCGGTGAAACGAGCAACACGAACGCCAACCTCCCGAAGCGAACCGAGGTGGTTGCTGTCTAACTCACATTTTATAGAAGTATTCTGTCATATATTTCCGGTGCTGTGTTGATGACTCGTGACAGTCGCGAAACCGGGCCGAGGCACACACTACAGTGGGTTCTCTATCGAACCGAGGTCGCTCCCTCGACGGCGAACGACGATACCGTCAGACATCCGCGAGGAAGTTCGCGATGACATCGTGGCCGGCGGCGGTCAACACCGATTCGGGATGGAACTGGACGCACTCGATGGGGTGTTCGCGGTGACGGACGCCCATCACCAACTCCTCGCCGTCGTGGTCGGTCGTCGCCGTCACCTCGAAACACGTCGGCACCTCGAGGGCGACGAGCGAGTGATACCGTCCGCCCTGGAAACCGTCTTCGAGTCCCGCGTACACGCCCGCACCGTCGTGGTCGACGGGGAACGCCTTGCCGTGGATAGGTTCCGGCGCACGACCGACCGAGCCGCCGTACTCGTAGACGGCCGCTTCGAGGCCGAGACAGACGCCAAGGGTCGGCACCTCGGGACTCAGTTCCCGGAGCACCTCAAGTGTCACGCCCACGTCTCGGTCGTTCTTCGGATGTCCCGGCCCCGGGGAGATGATAATCGCGTCGGGGTCGACCGAACGGACCTCCTCCAGGGATGCCGTGTTCCGCAACACCTCGACTTCGGTGTCGTCGTGTTGGCTGACGTACTCCACGAGGTTGTACGTGAACGAATCGAAGTTGTCGATGAACAGCACGCGCGTCATCGCGGAACCTCCTCGGAGGCCTCGATTCGCTCCAAGGCGGCGAGGACGCCGTCCATCTTCTTTTCGGTCTCCTCGAACTCGCTTTCGGGGTCCGAATCGGCGACGATTCCCGCACCCGCCTGCACCGTGATTCGGTCCGACCCACCCTCGCCGACGCCGTCTTCGACCGTCGCCGTCCGGATGACGATGGCGAAGTCCGCATCGCCGGTCCAGGAGTAATAGCCCACGCCGCCGCCGTAGACGCCGCGTGGCTTCCGTTCGAGGTCGTCGATTATCTCCATCGCCCGTATCTTCGGCGCCCCCGAGAGCGTCCCAGCGGGGAACGCCGCCCGCGTGGCGTCGAAGGCGTCGCAGTCGTCGGCGAGCGTCCCTGTCACCGTCGATTCGATGTGCTGGACGTGGCTGTACTTCAGGACGTTCATGAACTCCTCGACGCGGACGCTGCCGGCCTCACCGACCCGACGGACATCGTTTCGCGCGAGGTCGACGAGCATCGTGTGTTCGGCCCGCTCCTTGTCGTCGGCGAGCATCTCACCGGCCAACCGTCGGTCCTCGACCGGGCTGGTGCCGCGGGCACACGTCCCCGCGATGGGATTACTCATCACCTCACGGCCCCGGACGGACACCAGCGTCTCCGGGGAGGCACCGACGACCGTGAGGTCGTCGTAATCGAGGACGTACATGTATGGCGAGGGGTTGATTTCTCGGAGGGCCTCGTACAGACCGAGCGGGTCGATTTCGCCGTCGAGTTCCCGCGTCCGGGAGATGACGCCCTGATAGATGTCACCGTCGAGGACGTGCTCTTTGGCCGTCCGGACCGCGGCCTCGTAGTCGGCTTTCGGTCCCGCACGCTCGGCGACGGGGCGGTAGCCGCCCGTCGTCAATTCCTCGGCGTCGGCAAGCAGCGACTCGACGCGGTCGACCTCCTCGCGAAGTCGGTCGTACACCGCCCCTGGGTCCTCGCCTTTTCGAACGACGGGCGTAAACACCAACTCGACGGTGCCGGCGGCATCGTCGAAGACGACTGTCTTCGTGGTGAGGACGAACTGCGCGTCGGGGAATCGCGAATCGGGTCGGTCGATGCCGACCTCGTCCAGCCAGAGGTCGTACACCGCGTCGTAGGCGAGAAAGCCCACGAGTCCGCCCTGTAACTGCTGTCGTTCGGTTTCGGGGAAGTTCCGCAATGGAACGTCGGGTAGGGATTCGCGGAGCTTGGCCACCGTGTCGCCGCCGTTGGGATCGAGCAGTCCCTCGTAGCGGTCGTCTATCACGTCGACCGAGGCCTCACCGTCGACGGTGACGACCGCTGCGGGGTCGTAGCCGACGAAGGAGTACCGGGCGTGGCGGTCCGCGCCGTGACCCGCCGTGAACGCGCCGTCGGGGTCGCTGGAGGCGACCTTCTCGGCGCTCTCCAGGAGGAAGGCGTGGTCGGCGCCGTCGGCGTCGGTCGTCCGGCCCGTCAGCGCCGCGTAGGCAACGAGCGGTTCCGGCGTCACGTCGAGTTTCTCCACCGCCCGGACGACGACCGGACCCTCCCCTGCGAGCGCCACGAACTCGTCTTTCGAAATCACGGTCGGCCCCCTGCGGCTCGAACGAATGCCGAAACCGCGTCTGCATCTTTCCGTCCCGGGCCGCTCTCGACGCCGCTTGCGACATCGACACCGAACGGGCGGACGGTTTCGACCGCCTCGGCGACGTTGTCGGGTGTCAACCCACCCGCCAGTACGACCGGCGAATCCAGCGTCTCGACGAGTCCGCGCGTCCGTTCCCAGTCGTGAGTTTCCCCGGTCCCGCCAGCGCCGTCGGCATCAAGAGAATCGACTAACAGTGCGTCGGCGATGGTGTCGTAGGCGGGAGCCGATTCGGGGGAGACGGCCTTCACGACATCGCCGTGAACCTTCGCCGACAGAAAGGCCAAGTCGCCGGGCGTCAGTTCGCCGTGGACCTGCACCACGTCGGGCTGAACGCGAGACGCGAGTTCGACGGTTTCCTCAGGTGATTCGGGCATCGTTACGAGCACCGTTGTCACGAACGGCGGTGCGGCCCGAGCCAACTCCACGGCTCGTTTGGCCGGAATCTCACGCGGCGTGTCGACCGACACGTCGACGATGAAACCGACGGCGTCGGCTCCCGCCTCGACCACTGCATCGAGATCCTCGTGGGTCGTCGTCCCGCAGACCTTCACGCGCGTCATGGCTCGAACTCCCGCAGCGAGTCGAGTTGGGCGGCCGCAGCCCCGGAATCGATGGACTCGCGTGCGGCGTCGACGCCCGCCTCGAGGCTGTCGGCCTCCCCGGAGATGTAGATGGCAGCCCCAGCGTTCGCGAGGATGATGTCGCGTTTCGCGCCGTCGACATCGCCTTCGAGGATACCGCGCATGTCCGCAGCGTTCTCGGTCGGTGAGCCACCGCCGACCGCCGAGAGGTCGTGAGTGCCGACACCGAGGTCACTCGGTGTGACCGTGTACTCGGTCACGTCGTCGCCATCGACTTCGGCGACGGTCGACTCCCCGTGGACACCGATTTCGTCGAGGCCAGCGCCGTGGACGACGAGCGCGCGCTCGACGGTCATCTGCGAGAGCGCATCGGCCAACACGGGAACGAGGGCCTCGTCGTAGACGCCGACGACTTGGGCGTCCGCACCGGCCGGGTTCGTCAGCGGCCCGAGAACGTTGAATATCGTCCGCATCCCGAGTTCCTTCCGGGGGCCGATGACGGCCTTCATCGCCGGGTGGAACACGGGGGCGAGCATGAACCCCATCCCGGTCTCTTCGATGCACTGCTCGACGGCCGGCGGTTCGGCGTCGATGGTGACGCCGATTTCTTCAAGTACGTCTGCGCTTCCCGACGACGACGACACCGAGTAGTTGCCGTGTTTCGCGACGGGGACGCCGGCACCCGCGACGACGAAGGAACTCGTCGTCGAGACGTTGATGGTGTCGTGGCCGTCGCCGCCCGTCCCGCAGGTGTCGACGAGCGGTTCGCGGTCGGGGTCGATGCGTCGGGCCGCATCCCGCATCCCCTGTGCGAACCCGGCGATTTCCGCTTCCGTCTCCCCTTTCGAGCGCAGTCCCGCCAACAGCGCACCAATTTGTGCCTCCGTCGCCTCCTCGAAGACCGTCGCCGCAGCGTCCCGTGCCTCCGACATCGAGAGGTCTTCGCCGTCAGTAACTCGTCGAATATGTTCTTTCATTGTGGACACCAATGACCAGTTTTGCGTTATAATGTACAAATTCGTACACCAGTATAAGGCTGTCGCTACAGCGGGCGCTCTTCGGTGAAACCAAGAAAATCGACGCAGAGAACGCGAGAGCTTATTCGCCCGTCGGTGCGGGGATTGCAGGCGGTTTCTGGAACTCGGGGAGACCACGCGTCCCCGGCTGGCACTCCTCACCGTTGCAGTCCATCACGACACCGAGTCGCGTGCCGAGCAACTCGACGTTCGTCTCCGCCATACCCGTGCGTCCGCCGTCGAAATAGCGAACGCGCGGGTCAACCGTGTAGTCCTTCTCCCCGTCGTTGACTGTCACGGTCGGGTTCATGTCACCGAACTCTTTGGTCCACAGCCCAGCGGTACTCACAGTAGCCGAGGGACCGCCGTCTTGTTGGTCGGCTGAAACGGTGTAGCTCACGATAGTAAGCACACCCTGCTGCCCCATCCGTTCGGTCTGTTTAGTCGTCCGTTCGCCACTATACCCAGGGTCATTCGGCGGGTCCGTGGGGTCGACCGAGGGGTCGTTGGGGTCTTGAATATCGCACTGGTTCGGAGTCGCACCGAAGACGATTCCCGCGACGACCTCCGGCGTAATCAGACTCGTTGGCACGCCCGGCGGCTGGGCCTGCTTCGGCAGGTCATCGAACCACGGCACCTGCTCGAACGGCACGTTCTCTTGGACATCGCCGCCGAGGTCACGACATGGGTCTACCGGGGACTCCTCTATCGGGATGTCGCTGTAGTCGACCGACGGGTCAGAATCGCCCCCGTCGTCCGGAAGCGTGTCACCGTCGGGCGCGTCGTCCTCTCCCGGAAGGGAGTCTTCGACCGACTCCACACTAGTATCGTTCTCCACCGTGACACCGCCATCGTCGTCGACTTCGACTCCGTTACCGTCAAGTCCGACCGAGACGCCGTCGTCGCTCACCGAGATGCCGTCGTCAACCGCCGCCGCCGGCGCGGCCGTGAAACCCACGACCATCAAAACGGCGACGAGACAGGACAGTGTTGCTCTCGCTATGCTGGATTCTCCCATTTCTATCAGTGGATAGCTTAGTCAACGTATTTACAGTTACGCCCCCCATGCACGGGACTTTATACGTAAATGACGAATCCGCGGGGAAGCGGGTCCGAAACAGACGAAAAGAAACGTTTGATAGCAACCGACAAATCCGGTCAGTTCGTCAGTTCGGAGTTAGAGGCCACCGGACGTCAGCGAGGTCACGCTGCCGGTGGGGAGTCCCGACCCGCCGAGTTCCGGCAGGCCCGGAGCGCCACCCTCGGTCGCGCTGGTGATGATAGAAACCGCGTCAGCGGGGCCGACGGCGTTCGGGAGCCCGACGAGTTCGTACTCGCAGGGACCGAGCGGGTTCTCCTGGACGTCGCTGAAGTCGCCGTCGAACTCCGTGAGGTCGTTACACTCGCCGTCGATGCCGGCCTGGTTTCCGAAGATGAGGAGCACCGCTTCACCCTCGAAACTGTCGTCGTTGTACCGGACGCGTGGGTCGACACCGTAATCCTTCTCCCCGTCGTTGACGACGAGTTCACCGTCGAGGTCGCCGAACTCCGAGGTCGTCAGACCGCCGAGCATACCGGAGACACCGGGACCCTCACCGGACTCGTTCAGGGTACTATCGTAGGTGATGACGGCAACGCCACCTTGGTTTCCGAGACGCTCGGTCTGACCGAATTTCTTGACATCGAAGTCGTAAGCCGGCTCGGACGGCGGGTCGGTCGGGTCAACCGAGGGGTCGTTCGGCGTCTGGATGTCACACGGCGCCGGAACGAGGCCGAGTGCGATGCCGAGGACCGCGTCGTTGGAGAGAATACTCGTCGGAACGCCAGAGGGGACAGCCTCCTGCGGGAGGTCCTGAATCGAGGGAAGGGCCTCGGCAGGGAGGTCACTGGATTCGACGTTGAGAGGCTCACAGACGTTCACCTGTGCGTTCTCGTCACCGATGGGAACGTCTTCGGGCCCCGTCTGATTGATTTCCGCGTTCTCGAGGATTTGCTCCAGAACTCGAAGCTCCTGCGGAATATCGTCGGAGCTGCTGTCTAATTCGGTCGGGTCGGTCGGGACGCCGTCGCCGCTTCCGATGTCACCGGCGTCGTCGGGAAGCGGCAGACTGCCCGAATCGCCAACGGGGAGCCCACCTGAATCGCCGCCGATGTCACCGGCGTCGTCGGGAAGCGGGAGGTCACCGCCGCCGGTGTCGGGGGAGACCTCTCGGTCGCCCACGGAAACGCCGTCATCGCTTGCTTCGACGCCGCCGACCTGTGCGCCGGCCCCGTCGGTTCCGGCCTCGGCAGCGACCGCGTCGTCGCCGCCGACCGTGGCGTTGACACCGTCAGTGCCGGCTTCGACGTCGACACCCTCCTCGCCACCGACGTTGACGCCGTCGGCACCGATGCTGATTCCTTCGTCGCCACCGATGTTGATTCCGTCACCACTACCGCCCAACTGCGCCGCGGCCGGAGCCACGGCGAAGGACGCGAAAACCGAAACTGCCGTGACGACCACTAACAGTTGCCGAACTCTTTGTCGCATATATTTCTGAAAGTACAGCTACAAGGAACAGGATGACGCCCGAGATAACCGGTTATTTTTATACTCCCCCGCCATGAGCCGAACGGTTCGGGAAACACCCTCCAGTTCTCGGCGACCATTCCGAAACCTTCAATTACCTCACCGGGATACGAAGAAGTGCAGGCAAACACCAGCGTGGGTTCGTGGTCTAGGCTGGTTATGACACCTCCTTGACATGGAGGAGGCCGGCAGTTCAAATCTGCCCGAACCCACTCGCTTTCTACACCGCCGCTACGTCAGTTCCAGCCGTGCGTATCGACCATTACTGAGATGAGACAAAGTAAACGAATACGGCGTCGAGGAGCGCCTCCTCGATGGCTTGTTTTCGGAGTTATTTCGACTGTGCGGTCGCTACGAACCGAGTAACGAAAAGCGAAAATGTTCGAGCGACTATCTACAGCAGGTCGGCCGGGAGTTCACCGCCGCCGGGGAACTCGGGGAGTTCCGGCGGTTCCGGCGCGGGGGTGTCACCGCCACCCGGCGTCTCGAATTCACAGGTCTCCTGGGGGTTCTGTGCGGACTGCTGGCTGAGTTCACAGTCGATTCCGGCTTCCGCACCTTGGCCGGCGACATCGCCGCCACCCGAGGCCGAAACTTCGACGCTCGGCTCTTCGGCATCGACAGCAGCGGAACCGCTACCGGAGGCGTTGCCCTGGCCGCTTTCGACGCCGACTTCGCCGCCGCCCTCGCCGCCGCTGCCGTCGGCGTCGAGAATCAGGTCACCGGTAATGTCACCGCCACTGGGACCGTCGGGAACTTGGTCGCCGATTCCACCGAGTTGTGCCGCCGCGGGGGCGACGAACATGGTCGCGACACAGAACGCCGCCAGCAGGGCGACGCCAGCGCGTGTCGTGGTACGTCGAGTCATACTACACGCCAACCGAGAACTGATAAATAAAAGGAATTTACTCGGGAGATTACCGGTTTTTTATCAATTTAATAAAACCGCGTGTAGAACCGGTGTATTGACCTCCTTTATACATCTGACAGCGGTTCGTCGATGCCGAGTATGTCGGCACTTCGCCGCCAGAGTTCCCGCTGGGCCTCGACATCCATCGCCTTCGGGGCCGGACGCCGTTGCTTACATCGGGCGAAGTACTTGCCGGTGACTCCCGACACGTCCTCGGAGGCCGCGAGATAGACGATAGTGGCGGCGCCGTCCTCAACGGAGTCGGTCATGGGAAACTCGCCGACGAGTTGGCCAATTTGTGGTGCCGGCGACGGGAGTGCCCGGGAGAACTCGCTGCCGGGGACGATGCCGGGGTGCAGCGAGTTCGAGGTGACGTCCCGACCGGCGACGACGAGTCGTCGGGCCAGTTCGTTCGAGAACTGGATGTTCGCCAGTTTCGACCGGCAGTACGCCGCCCACGGCGAGAGCGTCGTCAAATCGAGGAGGTCGTCGAGGTTCATCGTCGCGACCCGGTGGCCGATAGACGCCGTCGTGACGACGCGGCCGCCGGAGGCCATCGCCGGGAGGAGGTCGTTGGTCAACTGGTACGGCGCGAGGTGGTTGATGTGAAACGTCTTGCCGACACCGAGGTCCGTCTCCTCGTTGTCCTCGAAGAGGCCGCCGGCGTTGTTACACAGTACGTCCAACTCCTCGACGGACGACCTGACCTCGTCGGCGAGGGCGGACACGTCATCGGTACTGAGGAAATCCGCGGCGATGAACTCGGCGTCGGAGCCGACCGCCTCGAGTTCGGCGACGGTTTCGGCGCCCGCCTCCTCGTTGCGGCCGTGGACCAACACGTCCGCTCCGAGTCGCCCGAGCGACAGCGCCGCCTCCCGGCCGAGCCCGTTCGTCGAACCGGTCACGAGGACCGTCTTCCCGGACATGTCGACCGACTCAACGCCCGCTTTCACTTCCGGCTTCTTGTCGGACCCAATCATCGGGCTACGCTTCACGTCCCGCGTTGAAGTTTGCTACGACTGACACATTTCTCACTCGTCGGTTCGCTCCTCCAGCAGTTCCGTCGTCCCGACGACCATCGATGGCACGACGAACATGAAGATGTGCTCTTCGAGCGGGATGCCGGCGATGTCGATACCGGTCCGAAGCGGGATGTCAAAAACCCCGACTTCGAGCGTGTAGCGGTCCCACGCGTACGCAAACGGATACAATAGCAAGCAGACGCGAAGCGCCTTCCGAACCGAGTTGGTCCGCCGCAGGAGGACGAACGCGACGGCCCCCCAGACGAGTTCGGTGAGAAGGTAGGTGAAACGGCCGAACACCGTGATGTCGGGTCGCATACCCGACACAGGGGAGCCAAATATAAAATTTGGATGGGGGTACTTTGAATAACCAGCGCGGAGAAGTCGCTTCGAGAGAGATGAATATCGCAGATATCGCCACCCCGGAGTACATCCAGGTGGACGACGACGAGCGGCTCGGGAAGGTTCGGTCTATCTTCGAACGCGAGAACCCGAAAGGGGTTATCGTGACCAACGACGAAACCTACGCGGGCGTCATCACGGAGCGACAACTCGTCCAGTCGCACATCGAAGACGACGCGAAGGTGAGCGTGATGATGCGGAACGCACCGAAAGTCGGGCGCACAGACGACGTCCGAGACGTCGCCCGCATGCTCGTCGAGGGAGGCACGAAAGTCGCCCCGGTGTTCGAAGGCGAAGACCTGTGGGGAATCATCAGCGAGGACGCCATTCTCGAAGCCGTCCTCGACAACCTCGACGTGCTCACCGTCGAGCAGATATACACCGAAGAAGTCGTCACGCTCACCGAAGACGACCACGTCGGCAAAGCAATCAACCACCTTCGCGAGCACGGCGTCTCCAGACTGCCGGTCGTCAACGAGAGCGGCAACCTCACGGGGATGGTGACGACCCATGACATCGCTGATTTCGCGGTGCGAACCATGGAGCGCCAACAGAAGGGCGACCGCTCCGGCGAGACCGACCGGATGCTCGACCTGCCCGTGTACGACCTGATGAACAGCCCCGTCGAGACGGTGACGCTCGATGCGACCGTCAGCGACGCCGTCGAACAGATGTTCGACAACGACTACGCCGGCCTCGTGGTCACCCCCGACGACGACGACCGCATGGTCGCCGGGATTCTCACCAAAACCGACATCCTCCGGGCACTCACCTACACCGAAGAGGAGGCCATGGACGTCCAGGTCACGAACGTCGAACTCCTCGATACGCTCACCCGGGAGAACATCCGGACCTCGATTACCGAGGTGGCCGACAAGTACCAGGACATGCAGGTCCACCACGCCCACGTCCGCTTCCACGAACACAAGGAGCGACTCCGCGGGACGCCGCTCATCCAGTGTCAGATTCGGCTCCGGACGAACCGCGGCCAGGTCGCCGGCTCCGGGGAAGGGTACGGCGCCGAAACCGCCTTCCACGTCGCCATCGACAAACTCGAACGGAACGTCCTCGAACTGAAGGGAACTCGCGCCGACGAGGAGTACGAAGGCCAGTTGCTCCGGAAACTCGGCGAGCTGTAATCGGCCTCAGGTGCCTTCTTCGACCGCATCGAGACCGTCTTCGGTGATTCGAAATCGGGCCGTCTCGCCGGCCGCTTTCGACCGGTGTTTTTCCAGCGTCATCCGTCGATTCCCCGCCCGGAACCGCTCGATGCGCGCGACGACGCCACACCAGTGGGTGAGCGTGTGCCCCCCGAGCGGGCGCGCACGCGAGGAGTCCGAGTCGGGGTCGGAGTACACCTGATTCGTGAGGACGACCGCGAGGTCGTGTCGACGAGCCAGCGACAGCAGGTGTGTCACCTGCTTTGCGACCCGACGGAGCGCATTGCCCTCCTCGTCGTCGATGCGTTCGAGCCGATAGAACCCGGTCGCGCTGTCGAGTACCACGAGGTCGACGCGTTCGGCGAGGTCGGCGGCGTCACGGACCGCCTCCTCCTGCTGTTCGAAGTCCAGTGCGTCCGTGATGATGACGCGGGAGGCGAGGTCGTCGATGTCGCCGTCGGCTCTCGCGCGGGCGAGTTGCTCGAAACGGTCGACGGAGAGCCCTTCAGTGTCGATGTACAGCGCGGTCCCTCCGGTGGCGGCCACTTCGATGGCCGCCGACAGCGCGAGGTTGGTCTTCCCCGCCGCCGGCGGACCATACAGCTGGGTGGCCGTTCCGCGCTCGAATCCCCCACCGAGTAACTCGTCGACCGTCTCACACCCCGTCGGAATCGGCTCGCTCACGGCTATCGCTTCGGCGCGTTCGGTTAAAAACCTCCGCAGTCCACACCGGGACCGGGAGAGCGGTTACGGCGTCAGGCTTCGGCCGCGACCTCGGCGTCTGCTTCGAGGTCTTCCAATGCCTTGACGACCTGGTCGCGGTACACCGCGAGGTCGGGGTCGTACTGGGTTTCGGCCATCGCGGCGTACTCGTCGGATACGGCGGCTTCGCCGCCTTCTGGCGGCGTCTCCGATGCCGCCCCATCGAACGCCTCGATTCGGTCGAGGGTTCGCTCGGCGGTCTCGGCGACCCAGCGGTTCCGCGTCGCCGCGTCGACAATCGTAATCGACTCCGGTCGCAGCGAGACGTTCACATCGCCCTCCTCGGTCTCGTAGGTGCGGGGCTTGCCGACGACCGACACGTAGGCGGGCGTTTCGGTTTCCCGCAGTGCGGAGGCGGCCTCCGGTTGGTACTGGCCCGCGTAGGCGAAGAACGTCCCGGTCGGGTCGACGATGCGGCCGCGCCAGTACTCCGAATCCTCGCCGACGTCTTCGGTTTCGGTCAGCGTCCCGACGACGAAGACGCGGTTGGCCCGCTCGCCGGTCGGCAAAAGCGAGTAGACGGGCGCGCGGTCGTCGTCGGATTCTTTGAACGTGTACGTTGCGTCGTTGAACTCGGCCGCGAAGGCGCGTCGGGCGACCTCGCGGGTGGGTACGGATGCACTCATTACAGGGACCTCGCTTTGATTAGCACGCTCTCGGCATCGACCGGCCCATCGAGCAGTTCGATGTCGTTGGCCAGGACGTACCGACCCAGCGTCGGGCCGGCGACGCGGTAGTACCGCCCGAGGACGGTTTCGCGCATCTCCTCGACGACGACTTCGGTGTCGAGGGCGTCCATCGCCATCTCCTGGGCCTCATCGAGGGTGATTCCAGTCAACTCCTCGGTCGATTCCTGGTTGAAGATGACCTCGTGGATGGTCTCGCCGTCGTCGAGAACGCCCTTGATTCGGAGGTCGAACTCACCTTCGACCTCGCCGTGTTCCGAACAGCGGCCGTTCTGGAGGACGCGCGTACAGTCCTCCTCGGGACAGCGCTTGATGAGTCCGGAGCCCGATTGGATGTCGACCAAGGCGCCCTCGACTTCCGTCGAGTCGTCGCCGACCTCGATGTCCTCGTCGATTTCTTCGATGGTCGTCGTGGAGTTGAGCTTCACCGAGAACCGACCCTCGTACTCGTCGGTGACGAGGTTGCCGAGCCGGTAGACCGCTCCCTCCTCGAGTTCGGGGAGGTCGCTTTTGGCCCACTTGGTGAACTTGACGGTGCCGGTCTCGTCGCCGAGTAAGCCGACCTGAGCGATGGAATCCGCCCGAGGGTCCCACAACTCGACGACCTTAGCGGTCAAATCGAGCCACTCCTCGGGAGCGTCGATATCGGCGACCTCGGCGGCCTCGCTGCCGCCGGAGGCGATGTCCTCTCGCCCCATGTCGGCCTCGTCGAGATACGTCGAGACCACGCTGCGGCGGGCCTCCTCGACGGGGACGCGGTACTCGGAGACGAGCGTCTCCAGTCTGTCTTCTATTTCGTCGACGCTCACGTCGAGCGCCTCGGAGAACTGTTCGTGTATCTCGACCGCGTGCTGTCGCAGGTCTGTCATGGGTGTTCCGTCTCCGCGTGTTTTCAATGGGAGACGTACGCCGGTTGGTTCCCGATAGTATAAAAACCGTCGGTAGCAGAGTGAAAGTGTTCTCAGCCGCTTTTCGGCGTGTTTTCGAGCATTTGAACGGGTTCGTTCGAGGGAGGCAGACAGCCACGCACGCTCCGGGCGACGCCTCTTTGTGAGTCCGACCGCTACGTGGCCGTGTGAGCAACCGTCGTCGCCTCAAGCGGCTCTTGCAGACGAAACTGCACTCGGCTGGCAAGCAGTACGAGGAGGCCAAACGCGCCTACACGGACGCAAAAGCGGCCGCGCTCGCCGACCTGCCGACCGACGAGGAGGGGCGTGCAAAACTCGTCTGCCGGCGATACGCCGAGAAGCGCGCCGTCTCGCTGGACGACGAGGGGCGGCCCGCCTGCTATGAGGCCGACCACCGGGACTGTCAGGGCTGTCTGGAGGACATTCGCGAGGACCGAATCGAGACCTGGTGAGCGATGCCGCAACCGTCGCCGCCGACCGAGACTTATTTTATCAGCGTGACGACCGACCGATATGACCTACCTCGCCGCGTTCGACGGCACCGACCGCTCCGAGACGGCACTGCGCCGAGCGGCCGAGTTCGCCGGTTCGACTGACGAACGGCTCGTCGTCGTGAGCGTCCTCCCGAACGACGAGGACCTCGCCGCCGAATACGGCCTCGTCGAGGGAGACACCTACGACCCCGGCGATGCGGCTCGGCGACTCCGAAAGCGGGTCGAGAGCATCACCACGGACGCCGAATTCCGCACCGAGAGCGTCGACGCCTACGCCGGGAAGGGCCGCATCGCGACCGAAATCCGCGAGGCCGCCCGAGACGTCGACGCCGACGTCGTCTTCGTCGGCAGCGACAACGCCGGCCGGGTCGTCCAACCGGTGACCAGCGTCGGCGGGGCAGTCGCCAGCGGAACCGACTACGACGTGTTCATCGTCCGGTCCTGAGTCAGACGCTTCTGGTCGACCCGCCGTCGACCGGCACCGCTGCGCCGTTTACGTACGACGAGCGGTCACTGGAGAGCCACGCCACCGTCTCGCCGAGTTCACGCGGTTCGCCGACCCGTTCGAGCGGAATCCCCTCTGACCACTCCTCGAGGCCCGCCTCGTAGTCCGCGAAGTCGCCGCGGTCGACGCCCTGTTCGACTAACTCCTCGATTCGACCCGTCTCGTGGGCACCCGGCAGCACCGCGTTCGCCCGCACGTCGGGGGCGAACTCATACGAGAGCGTCTTCATCAGCCCGATGACCGCCCGGCGGACCGAGTTCGACAACACGAGGTCGTCGATGACCTCCCGAACCGACCGGGAGGTGATGTTGACGATGGTGCCGCCGCCATCCTCTGCGATGGTCGGATGCGCCGCTCGAACCGTCCGAACGACGCTCATCACGAGGAGGTCGTGGGCCCGTTGCCAGTCCTCGTCGCTGGTTTCGAGGAACGGCCCCGACGGCGGCCCGCCGGCGCTCGTGACGACGTGGTCCAGTCGGCCGAACTCGCCGATGGCGCTTCCGACGAACCCCTCGATTTCGCTCTCGTCGGTGATGTCGGCCTGGACGGCGAGTACGTCGCCGCCGTCGATGGCTTCGAGGTGGGCCTCCGCACGCGAAAGTCGGTCCTCGTCGCGGCCACACACCGCCACGTCACAGCCCTCGCGGGCGAGTGCCTCCGCACTCGCGAGTCCGAGTCCTGCCGTTCCGGCCGTCACCACTGCTGCGTTGCCGTCGATTCCCAAATCCATACCGAAGCGGTCGGCCGCCGCCGACTTATAACTCCGTCGTCGCTTGCGGTTTTTCTCGACTCACTCCCGAACGCGGACGGTGCCGTCGCTGGTCACGCTGACGGTGATGTCGCGTCGGACCTCCCGGCCGTGGACGGCGTCGCCGGCGGCGTCGCCGACCAGTTTCATCAACTCCGGCGCCGTGCGGGTGACTTTCACGCCCGCCTCGTCGCAGGCCGAGTACACCCGATTCGGCACGTCGTAGAGGTCGGTGCCGGCCTCGACGGTCAACTGGACGGGCGCCGTCAGCGCCTCGGCGAAGGCGACCGTCTCGCGGGCTTTCTCGATGTTCTCGCGGGCGCTCGATTCGACGCTGGAGACGTTCGCCCGTGAGGTGCCGAGGGCCTCGGCGATGTCGGCCTGCGGAATGTCCCGCTCTCGGAGCGCCAACACCTCCGCCTGACGGCGGGTCAGAACGCCGCTCTCCTCGTCGAACCCCGCGGTTTCCAGCAGTTCGTCGACGTCGGGAAGCGTCACTTGCCCCAGAAGTTCTCGCGGCTGCCCAGCCGCTCGCGGTCGAGTGCCTTCTTGCGGCCGCTCTTCTCTTCAGTTTCGGTCTCGTCGCCGTCGCCCTCCGATTCAGTGTCGTCGCTCGCTTCGTCGCCTTTATCTTCGTCTTCGTCCTCCATCGGAAGCCGTTCGATTTCGTCGGCGCGAGCGTGGTTCGACCGTACTTCGGTTATCTTCACTTTCGCTCGGGCCTCCGGCAACACGCCGTCGACCATGACGATAAAGCCGTCCTCGGTTCGGCCGACGCCCGCACCCGACTCGTGAATGTCCTCGACGTCGACGACGACCTCCTCACCCATCTTGACTGGCTGTTGCTTCAAGTCTCGAATCGGCTGATTGTAGTGAGAACACCACTCGGCGCCGCCGCGGTCGCCGTAGTGTTGACACCCCATTCCCTCGATTCGCTCCGAGAAACTGGGGCAGTCGTCCGCGAGTGGGCAGTCCGGCATACAGAAGCGTAGTTCGGGCGTCGATTAAACGCTTGTGGGTCGGTGAGGCCCTCGCCGAACGCCAGCGCTTTGCCGAGGGAACGCCTACGAAGTGTCGATGAGTCGCCCGGTTCCCGAAGCCGCCCCACTCGTCGGCGTCGTCCTCTCGTCGGCGTTCGCCCTGTTCGGCTTTCTCGTCTCGACGAACCACCTCGCGACGGTACTCGGAAGCGTCGTCCTCCTGTACCCGTTCGTCGCCTTCGGCATCGTCCGCTCGGAGACACCCGAAGACGTGTTTCTGCCGGACCCCGTCCTCGCCGCTGGCCTCTTCGGCGGCGCCCTCGTGTTCCTGTACGGCCTCGTTTCGGGACAACTCGCCTTCGGTGCGTTCGTCGCTTCGGTCGTCGCCGTCCCTCCGGCGCTGTATCACGCCCGATTCGGCGACTCCGTCAACCCCCTCTCACCCGACGCGACGCTCGCCGTCGGCCTCCTCGGCGCCGCCGTTCTGCTTCTCTACGGCGCGACCGACAGCCTGCTCGTGGGGGCGATGTCAGCCGTTTTCGTCGGCTTCGGTGCGGTCGACTACCGCAGACACCGCGGCGGCCCGCTCCAGCGTCGAACTAGAAGCATTGCCGTCGCGTGCTGTCTCGGCGGCGGACTGGCGGCCTTTGGCATCCTGACCGCCACCGGCCGACCCACCGAGGGGCTTGCCGCGGGCAGCGTGTTGGTCGCCGTCGGCGCCTTTCTCGCGTTGGGCGCGGACCGCGCTACTCGATGAACCGACTCACGAGCTTTCTGTCGACCACGTCGACGAGAATCACGACGATACCGGCGATGCCGACCTGCGCCGTCGGCGCGAGGTTCGTGAACACGCCGAGGAGGATTAGTTGCGCGAACAACAGCACGCCGCCGATTTCCAGTCGGTCGACGACCGCCTTCAGGTTGAGGTCGTCTTCGAGGTCGACGCGGGCCGGCACGCGGTTGTCGTCGCCGATGCCGAGCAGACCGAGCAGCGGCGGACCGTCGCTTCCCATGGAGGCCGTACTTCCAGGCGAATGAAATGTCTACTGGCTCCCATTCACGCTCCAAAGTCTATGTACCTCCTCGCCGTACTCTTCCGTCGATGCCCCGCCCGTTCCTCTCGGCCCGCTGGAAGAACCTCCTGAACCTCACCTACGAGGTGCCGCCGGAGCTGCTGGAACCGCACTGCCCCGACGGCGTCGAACTGGAGCGCTCCGAGGGCCGGAGTTTCGTCAGCCTCGTTGCCTTCGACTTCACCGACACGCGCGTGTTGGGCGTCCCGTGGCCGGGATATCGCGCCTTCCCAGAGGTGAACCTCCGGTTTTACGTCCGCCACGGAAACGACCGCGGCGTCGTCTTCCTGCGGGAGTTCGTCCCCAAACGCGCCGTCGCGTGGATTGCCCGGGCGCTGTACGGCGAACCGTACGTCCGAGCACCGATGGTGTCCGAACAGCGACTGACGGCCGAAAAACTGTCGTTCGGCCTCCGGATGGATCACGGCGGGCGAACACACGAACTCCGAGTGACCGCCGACAGTCACTCCACGCACGTCCCCCCGGAAGACAGCCCCGAACACTTCTTCAAGGAACACTCGTGGGGCTTCGGAACGGACAGACTGGGACGGACGCGTCGTTATCGCGTCGACCACCCGCGGTGGGCCGTCTACGACATCGAGTCGCTGACCGTCGACATCGACTTCGAGACCCTTTACGGCGAGCAGTGGGCATTTCTCGACGATGCCGACCCGATACACCGGATTTTCGCGGGCGGGTCCGATGTTACCGTCTATCCGTCGAAACCGCTCGACGCACGGTGAGCGACCGGAAAAGACTGATAGACGAATGCCGTCCGCCCGGTTGGATGCTACGCCAACGGCGTCCGCTCGACGACCGTCCCATCGTAGGTCGGATACTGCTCGACGATTTCGCCCTTCTCGACGTCGCCGTCCTCGACCATCTCCTCTAGGAGCCACCACGCCAACTCGACGTGGTCGGATTTGACCGAGTAGAACTGCTCCGGAACGCCTAACTCCTCCAGTCGGCGCTCGGTCACCCACGTCTTCCCGTAGACGATGGTGCCGTCGTCGGTGATTTCGTCGAACTCCCGGCGGATGTTCTTGGCCATCCGCTTCAACCGCGAACGGTGCTGGGCGGCGTCCTTGAACACGCTCGTACAGAAGTACACCTTCTCGTGGTCGCCCATCTCTTCGAGGATGCCGTGAGAGCCCTCGACGGCGGACATGTGGTCTTCCTTGAGTTCGAAGCCTTCCTCCTGCATCCGGCGGTAGTTGCCATCGGACATCTCGAACTCGTTGATGTTACAGAACTCTGCTGCGCCCTCGTCGAGGAATTCGAGGAACTCCGGTTCCGGTCGGATGCCCGGAATCTCGAAGGCAGGGGTCAGCCCCTCCTCGCGGGCGATGTAGAGGATTTCCTCCCACTCGGTGCCGTGCATGTCGCCCCACAACTCCAGCGGCGGGTGGAATCGAATCTCGTCGAGGCCGGCCTCGGCGAGTCGGCGCATGTTCTCCCGACCGCCGGTGATGCCGGTGTAGAGGTGTGTGTGGTGGTCCTCGCCGAACTCGTCTTTCAGAAGCGAGAGGTAGCGAGTGGTCTTCTCCATCGCCTCCTGTGGTTCGCCGCCCGTGATGGAGGTGCCGAGGGCGCTCATCCGCTTTGCCTCCTCGATGATGTCGCCGTCGTCTTCGATGGGCCGTTCGTTGGCGTAGGCCTGCGTGACGTTCTTTCGGTTCTCGCCGAGTGGGCAGTAGAAACAGTCGCGTTGGTCGCAGTAGCCGTAGACGAAGAGTACCATCTTCCCGCCCTTAGCGCACTGTTCACAGCCCTTCGAAATCATTCGTTGTCATCGTTTGTCCGTCGACACGCAAAAGTCGTGCGTTACACGGACCGTTTTATACACGTCGACGCCGACTGTCGTCCCGTGCAGAACCGCCGTGGCCTCGCCGTCGTCTTCCTCGTCGTCTTCGTCGACCTCGCGGGGTTCGGCATCGTCATCCCCATCCTCCCGTACTTCGCGCGGTCGTTCGGCGCCTCCGAGTTGGTCATCGGCCTGCTCGCGGCCACCTACTCGCTCATGCAGTTCGGCTTTGCACCCCTTCTCGGGGCGCTGTCGGACCGCTACGGCCGCCGACTCGTGATGGTGATGTCGCTGGCCGGGGCAGTCCTCGCGTGGACCATCTTCGGCTTCGCGACCGGACTGGCGACGCTGTTCGTCGCCCGGGGACTCGCCGGTGCGATGGGGGGCAACATCGCCGCCGCCCAAGCCTCCGTGGCGGACCTCACGACGCCCGAGGAGCGACCGAAAGCCCTCGGCTACCTCGGCGCGGCGTTCGGTTTCGGGTTCATCTTCGGACCGGTCATCGGTGCGGCGCTGGCCTTCGAGGAAACTGTCGCCGTCGTCGACGGTATCGCTCCTGCCTTCGTTCCCGTCTCACCGTTTTCGCTGCCGGCGTTCGGCGCCGCCACCGCGAGTCTGCTCGCGCTCCTGTTGGCCGCCACCCTGTTGCCGGCCACGAAGGGCGAAACCGAACGGGAGTCCCAACTCGACGCCCTCCGGAACGCCTTGGCCGCTCCCGGCCTCCGCGGACTGCTCGGAGCGTTCTTTCTCGTCTCGTTTGCCTTCTCCGGCGTCCAAATCATGTTCATCCCCTACGTCGCCGACATCTACGGCTACACCGAGAGTCAGGCGGCGCTGCTTTTCGCCTACATCGGCGTCCTCGCCGTCGTCGTCCAAGGCGGCCTCATCGGCCCGCTGACGAGTCGGTACGGCGATGCGCCGCTGACCGTCTTCGGAGCCGGCTGTCTCGCCGTCTCCTTGGTGGGGATTCCGGCGGCACCGGCTATCGGACGGCTCCTCCCGGACGCGACCGGAGTCGTCGGCTTTCTCACGCCGCAGTTGCTCGGCCTACTCGTCGTTCTCGCGGCGCTATCGCTGGGCAACGGCGTGTTGAGCGTCACGCTGACCGCGCTGGTCTCGAAGGGGGCCGGGTCGCGTCAGGGGTCGGCGTTCGGCCTGACACAGGGCGCCGGCAGTCTCGCACGCACCATCGGTCCCGTCGTGATGGGCGGACTGTACACCGCCGTCGCCTACTGGGCGCCGTTCGTCCTCGGGTTCGTGCTGTTGCTCCCGGTCGTCGTCTACGCCGTCGGTCTGCCCTCTGTCGCTCCCGAGCGGCCGGCCGACCCCGGCCACGTCCGATAGCGGGACCGATGAGGTGAAAAGCGACGACCGCCTTCCGACACGTATGCGACCGACGCGACGCGAACTGTTGGCCGGCGCCGGTGCGGGAGTTGCCGGCGGGCTCGCAGGCTGTACGGGCGTTCTCGACGGCGGCGTCACCGCGTTCGGAGCGACGGGCGTCGGCCTCTCGACGAGCGTCCAAGAGGAGACCGGCTACACCCACCACAGAACGATTGAAGACGTTATTTCCCGGGAGTTCGAGCGGTTCGGACTCTCCCGAACCGTCGAGGTGACGAACATCGTCTCGGAGTACGACCGCGCCATCGAACTCGGGTTCCTCGGAACGCGCATTCAAGCGGCGGTGTTCGCGACGCTTTCGACGCCACAGGTGAGCGTTTTCGGCCGGTCGTTCAACCCCATCGCCGAGATGTCGGCCGAAGAAATCGCCGCGTTAGTTCAGGACCGCTACGACAACGTCGGCGGCCTCGAACTCGACGGCGAACTCGAAGCGGCAGTGACCGGCGAGACGACGACCGTCACGCGCTTTGCCGGACAGGCCCGCCTCGTCGAGTTGGGCCAGGGCGTCGACATCTACCTCTACGTCAGCGACGCGGTCGAGGTCGGCGAGGACTTCGTCGTGACGCTTGCGGCCCACCCCCAGGCGTTCGGCGAGCGACTCGACACCGTCCGAACGCTACTCGCCGGGGTCGAACGCCGCGCGGAACCGTAGCGACCGCACGGCAGGGAGAAGGGACTTAACGCCTCGCGTGAAATCATCGCACGAACAGCGATGCTGCTCATCCTGTGTGTCGACCTCGACGACGACCTCGGTCGGAAGACCGACTTCGAGACGCCGGTCGTCGGCCGCGACAGCGTCGAGGCCGCCGCCGTCGCCCTCGCCAACGCCGACCCCGAGGACTCCGACGTGAACGTCTGTTTTCAGGGCATTCACCTCCACGACGCCATCGACGACGAATCCGTCGAGGTGGCAGTCGTCACCGGGACGGCGAAGGCGGACGTTTCGGCCAACCGCAAGGTCGGCGAGGAGGTCGACACCGTCCTCGCCTCACTGTCGACCGGCGAGGACGTCCGTGCCATCGTCGTCACCGACGGCGCCCAAGACGAGTCCGTCCTGCCGGTCATCCGCTCTCGCGTCCCCATCGACGGCGTCCGCCGCGTCGTCGTCCGGCAGGCACAGGACCTCGAATCGATGTACTACACGTTCAAGCAGGTACTCGCCGACCCCGAGACCCGCGGAACCATCCTCATCCCGCTCGGCATCCTGTTGCTCATCTACCCGGTCGCCATCGTCGCCGAGGAGTTGGGTCTGCCGGGGTCGACACTCGGGGTCATCTCCGCGCTGTTGGGACTGTACATCCTCTTTCGCGGCCTCGGCTTGGAGGACGCCATCGACGACACCGCCGAGCGACTCCGCGTCGGCCTCTTTTCGGGACGCGTCCAACTCATCACGTACGTCGTCGGGGTCGCCCTGCTCGCCGTCGGCGCGGCGTCCGGACTGGAGACCGTCGGCGAGTTGCCGTCGCCGGAACCGCTGGCGGCCGCCTCGGCGTTCGTCTACGGGTCGGTCCAGTGGGCCGCCGCTGCGGGTGTCGTCGCCTCGCTCGGCCGCATCACCGACGAGTACCTCGACGACAGTTTCCGGTGGCGGTACCTCAACGCCCCGTTCTACGTGGCCGCAATCGCCATCGTCCTCCACGGCCTGAGTGCGTTCTTCCTCCAGTTGCCGTTCGCCGGCCTCCCGTATCTCGCGGGGACGCTCACCGCGGGGACGCTCGTCGGACTCGCCAGCACGCTCGCCTTCGCCGTCGCCGAACAGCGGTTCCCGCGGAACCGCGATTCGGACTCGGAACTCATCGGTTAGACCACGGCGAGCGCGGTCACGTCGGGCAATCCGAGCGAACGATGTCGCCAGCCGTCGCCCGCGTTCACGAGGAAAGTTCCGTCCGTCGTGACCGCGTAGGTCGCCTCGCCGTACGCCACGTCGGCGACGGTCCCCTCGATAGGTAACTCGACGGCCGACCACTCCCCGTCGGTCCGCTCGTAGAGTCGGTCGGCCGTGGCGGCGTGGGCGGTGCCGTCGGCTCGATTGGCTGCAACCCGGAACTCGCCGTCGAGGGCGTCCATCCAACCGTTAGCGAGGTAGTACAGCCCCGTTTCGGTCGCCGCCAGCGGCCCGCCGGCAGTCGTCACGTCGTGGGCGGCCGTCAGTCCGACGTGTGTGCCGTCGAGGCGGTGGACACCGGAGGCCGCGGCGACCATCTCGCCGTCCATCGCTCGCACGTCGTCCAACTCCGCGAGCGTCACCCAGCCGTCGTCGTATCTGGCGAGACGGCCGTCGCCGGCCGCGAGCAGGCCGTCGTGATAGCCGACGGCGTCGGCGGGGCCGAACCCGGTCGGTTCGAACTCCTCGCCGGTCCCCACGAGAACGTCTTCGGTCGTCGCGACCGCGAGGCGGCCGTCGGCGCTGGCGGCATCGGTCGCCGTTCCCCGGTGGACCAGCGAGAACTCCCCGACGATATCGTCGGAGATGTCGACGCGGGTGATGCCGACGCCGGTCGCGACGAACGCCGTCGTGGCCCCTTTCTTGTCGGCGTAGACGCGCTTTTCGTCGATGCTGATGTCCTCGTCGCTCATACCGTCCCTCGGAGTCGAAGGGTCGAAAGCGTTTATATAGGCGTCGAGCGTTCGACCGGTTCCGAGCGGTCGTGTACCCGCTCGAAGACCGTCCGTCCCCACTGGACGGCGTCGTCGTCGGAACTGAACGCCGCTCCCAGCAGCGACCCGTCGTCGTAGGCAAACAGGCCGACTACGTCGTCGTCGAACAGCATTATTGCGAACGGGAGTTCCTCGTCGGCGGTTCTGACGTTCAACCCGGGTTGTTCGATGGCCGCATCGAAGCGGTCGTAGCTGTCGGCCAACCGCGACAGTGCAGCCGATTCGATGACGAGCGTCACCGTCTGGTCGGTCGCCACGACCCGTTCGTGAGAGACTTCCAGATATCGCGGCATCCCGGCCGGCGAGAGACACCGGAGCCGCTCGGCCGCCCCTGCGAGCGATTCCATCCGCTCGAGCGGCCGCTCGGGGGCGTGTCTCCCCGGCGCGACGATGTGGCCCCGTTCGAACAGCGACGGCGGGTACTGGCGGTCGACCGGCAGGCCGTTCAGGAGTCGTTCGGCGTCGTTCAGCCGTTCGAGTCGAGCAAGATACGCGTCGTGTCGTTGCCACGCCAGGCGCCCGAAACCGGTGAGACCGTAGCCGCCGGCGCGCTGTTCGACCAGCCCTTCGTCTTCGAGTTCTTTCAGTGACTTGTACACCGTCGACCGCGAGACACCGAGTTCCTCACGCAGTCCTCGCTGGTCCATCGGCCCGTCAGCGAGTGCCGTCAACAGCGGCGTTCGCTTGGCGAGTACGTTCGCGACCGCTGATACGTCACGGTCGAGTTCGTCCATATCGCTCCCTAACGAACTGTACTAATAAATGGGTACGCATCGAATCGATGTTTCGAGCATCGAAATATGTTCGACCCCTCGAAACAGCGTGCGGCGCGTAACGTGAAGGCCCCCGACTGCGCAGGGATAGGTAGGTCCCCCTGACGCTGCGGTGCCTCTGGAAGGACCGTTCCTCCACTTCATCCCGACGCCAGCGGCCGCTGTCGGAACCCCTTTGCCGCCGCCCGCCAAGGGGACAGGTATGCAGGTGTTCGGGTCGAGTGGTGTCCGTGGCGTCGCAGGCAAGGAATTGACGCCGCCGTTCGTCGGGCAAGTCGCCGCTGCTGCGGGTACCCAGCTCGATACCGAATCGGTCGCCATCGCTCGTGACACACGAACCACCGGTCGACTGTTCGCCGACGCCGCCGCGAGCGCCCTCGCCGCCATCGGCTGTGACGTACACCGCCTCGGAATCGTGCCGACGCCGGGCGCCCAAGCCTACGCCGAACGAACCGGCGTTCCCGTGGTCGTGATTACCGCGAGTCACAACCCACCGGAGTACAACGGCATGAAACTCATCGGGGCCGACGGAGTTGAGTTGCCCCAATCGACGCTGGAGCGAGTCGAGGAGCGCCTCCTCGCGGAGGATTTTACGCTTGTCGGCTACGACGCCATCGGAACCCACCGGGAGGTCGACGACGCTCCCGGTCGCTACGTCGACGCGTTACTCGATAGATTGGACTCCGAGGGACTCCGCCAACGAATCGCCGACACCGACATCACGGTCGCGCTGGACCCCGGACACGGCGCCGGCTGTCTGACGAGCCCCGAGTTCTTCCGGAAACTCGGCTGTCGCGTCGTCACCGTCAACGCCCAACCCGACGGCCACTTCCCCGGCCGGAACCCGGAACCCGTCGCCGCGAACCTCGCGGACCTGCGGCGACTCGTCGGAACGACCGACGCCGACGTCGGCATCGCCCACGACGGCGACGCCGACCGCGCGATATTCGTCGACGAACACGGCGAGCACATCGAGGGCGACACCGCTCTCGCGGCACTCGCCGCCGCCGAGCTGGAAGCCGGCGACGTGACAGTCTCTGCGGTCAACGTCTCTCAGCGACTGGTGGACGTGGCCAACGACGCCGGCGCCGACGTGGAGTTGACTCCAATCGGCAGTACCTACATCATCAGTCGCATCCGAGAGCTTCAACGAGAGAACAGGACGGTCCCGATTGCGGGCGAGGGCAACGGCGGCATCCTCTTTCCGGACTACCGCATCGCCCGCGACGGCGCCTACACCGCCGCGCGCTTCCTCGCGTTGCTCGCCGACCGCCCCGCGAGTGCGGTGGCCCAATCCCACGGCGGCTACGCCAACGTTCGGGCGAACCTCGATTACGAGGACGAGGCCGGCCGCACGGCAATGCTCGCGGCCGCCGAGCGACACGCCGACGACGCCGACGCCGAGTTGACGACCATCGACGGCTACCGCCTCGATTACGGCGACGCATGGGTGTTGGCCCGCCCCAGCGGGACGGAGCCGCTCGTCAGACTGTACGCCGAGGCCCAAAATCAGAAGCGAGCGACGTCGCTACTTGAGGGGGTCAAAACCGAGATGGTCGAGGCGAGAGACGGCGCCTGACTACGCCGGCGCGTGGGCGTCGAGTGCCTCCTCGAGCCGGCCGCGCTCCTCTCGGGCGACTTCGAGTTCCGACTCGATGGTCCCGTTTTCGATGCGTGTGCGCTCGTCGTCGTCCAACTCCGAACGGGCGACGGCGGCCGTTCGGAGCCGTTCATAGGCATCGCGGCGCGTCAATTCCCGAACCGCCCGGAGTGCGGCGACCGTCTCCTCGTCGGCGAAGCGGTCGACGAGCGACACCAACTCCTCGGCGCGGTACCGAAGCGCCTCGGTCTCGGCGGGCGGCCACTCGACGAAAAGCGGGTCGGCCGACAGTCCATCGAGATACGTCCGGTTCGTCGCGACTCGGCGCTTCAACAGGTTCGCGTCGTCGACGTAGTGGGAGAGCTTCGACGGCGAGTAGTCGGCGTACTCGATGAGGTCGGGGACCGAATGCTCGCCGGCGGGCCGCTCTCGGACGTACTCCAGTAGCTCCGTCGGCGGACACCGAAACTCGACCAGCGGGTAGTCGGCCGCTGTCGCGATAAACGAGAGGAACTCGCGGGCCGACGCGTCCCGTCGGAAGGCGGCGAAATCGTCGGCAACGCCGTCGTTGTATCGTTCGATGGGCTCTCGGAGTTCCTCGATTGGAGCGTCGAGGTCCGCCTCACCGAGTCGGACCAGCCGTTCGAGGTCGTCGATTCGGTCCGCGAGTTCCGTCAGTCGGTCCCGGGCCGCGCGGTAGGCCTCACGATGTCGACTTCGCGCGTCGGTCAGTTCCTCGCGCGTCGCCGCGTATTCTCGCGCCGGAGCGAGCGCCTCGCGGGCGGCCTCGAAGTCACGTGTCTTCAGCGACCCGGTGACGCCGCTTGTCTTGACGTGGCCGTCGGCCTCGAGGAACGCCTCGCTCTCGGGAACGTCTTCGGGAATCGACTCCAGCGTCTCCGAGATGTCGTTGCGGAACTCGACGTACCCCTCGAAGTCGTCCCAGTCGGTCGCGCGCTCCTCCCAGCGGTCCAACACCGTCGCGACCGACTCGTAGGCGTCGGCGACCGCATCGAGGTCAGCCTCGTCGAGTTCGAGACTCTGCTCTAGCTCTCGAACCCGTTCGGCGGCGGCCTCCAGTTCCGCGGCCGCGTCGTCGTGGTCACTCGTCGTAGACATCATCGGGGTCGAACACTCGGTCGCCGACGACCTCGCCATCGAGCGTCCGGTGGAAACAGCTCTCGTAGCCGGTGTGACACGCCCCGCCCTCCTGTTCGACGACGTACAGCAGCGCGTCGCCGTCGCAGTCGACCCGGACCTCCTCGATGCGTTGGGTGTGGCCGCTGGAGCCGCCCTTCTTCCACAGTTCGTCACGGCTTCGGGAGTAGTAGTGGGCATACCCCGTCTCCCGAGTCCGTTCCAGCGCCTCCTCGGAGACGTAGGCGAGCATCAACACGTCGCCGGAGTCGGCGTCCTGTGCGACCGCTGGAAGCAGTTCCTGCTCGTCGAAGGCGAGGTCGACCGTCATTACCCGACAGTGGGTCAGTCGCCGGGATAGGCCTTTTCGTTAGCCCATCGAAGAGGTCACGCCGCATAAAGCGTGAGACGCCCGTCGCAACGCCCGACCGACCGGTGGCGTGCGTGCGTCTGACAAACGCTTATATGCGTGGACGAACCAGCTAGGGCCAATATGGGCAACAAGAACAAGACCATCTCCTTTCGGGTCAACGAGGACGCCTTCGAGACCCTCCGGGAGATAGCCGAAGAGCGCGACATCTCGCTTTCGGCCGTGTTCCGCGACTACGTGGACACGCTCGTCGCCCACGACGGCCAGGTTCGGGTCGTCCCCGAACACGAACTGAAAGGCGGCAGTGCCACGGAAACGTCCTCTGCTTCCGAGAGCTTCCCCCCGAAAGTCGAGGTGCCCAAGAGTTTCGTCCGCGAGCACGAACGACTCGAACTCGAAGCCGAACACCTCCGCGAACAGCTCGACGAGTACAAACAGTACGTCACGAAACTCAGCCAGAAGGTCGAAGAGCAAGACGAAGAGGAGGTCATCCAACTGGAGGACCTCGACGGCGACGAACAGGAAGAAGAGCCGTTCCGCCTCGGTTAACGCCCGACGCCGCTACCCCGACAGTTCTCTGCGCTTTCTGCGAATCTCGGCTTCCGCGTCGTCCCGTCCGTCCACGTCGGCCAGCTGTTCGGCCGCCTCCAGCGTCCGAACCCCGCTGTCGAGAAACGACAGCACGTCGCCCGGATACGCATACACCATGTAGTCGTCGCCCATCACGTCGACGATGGCGTCCGGTCCGAGTCCCTGCGCCCGCAACTCCAGCAGGTAAGCGATGAACTTCCGCTCGGGACAGCCACAGTGGGGGTTCGACTGGCAGTCACAGTCGAGGAAGTCCTCGGCGAACTCCAACACGCGATCCCGGGAGGCGTCGTCGAGTTTGGCGATGCCATCGCCCGAGAAGAGGATGTCCAGCGTCGCCCCGGAGAAGGCACTCTTGGGGAACGACGTATCCAGTTGAGAGGCCAACTGCCGGTGGTTCTTCACGTAGATTTTGTCCGTAATCGCCACGTTGGCCGCCCTACGTCGTCGGCGCTGAAAAGCGACTCGAAACACCGTGCGGAAGGGTTACACGGGGTTGGGAAAGTCGAAACGTATATCCGTCACAGCGGGATAACTACGAATGCGTGTCCGGGTTGGGGTAGTGGTATCCTCCAGCCTTGTGGTGGCTGGGACGTGGGTTCAATTCCCGCACCCGGACCTGATTCCTCTCGAAACTCCGTCTCGGAGTCGCCTGACTACTCTTCGTCGGTATCAGTCACATCGTTTGCGACGGATTCGTCGACGACACCGGTCGCGCGCAACCAGCCTTTGACGAGTTCGTTGACGTTGTACAGAACGATTCCGACCGACAGCAGCGTCGTCGCGAGATAGGCGATGAACCCCGGTGGCCCGCCGATTGTCGCGCCGATAGCGCCGCCGGTCGTTCCGACGACGGTGAGTTCGAGCCACGTCACCAGCACACGGGAGAGGAGTCGCGGGGGCGCGTCGACGAGCGAAGCGGAATCCATCAGTACGCCTCCCCCGCTTCGATTGGGCCGCTGAACGCCGAGTAGAGAACGACGAAGTAGCCGAAAATCAACGGGAGCAGAAGCGCGGCCCCGATGGACATGAGGTTGAGCGGGAGCGTCGAGACGATGGCCGATTCGACGGTGAGGCCACCCGCCGGGTCGATACTCGGGTACAGTAACCCGGCGACGATGCCAACGAGGGCGAACACCAGCCCGGCGGCAGCGCCGAATGCGGCGTAGTAGCGGTCGCTTCGCGTAGCGACGGCGTACACGCCAGCGAGGAGGAGCGTCACGGCGACGAGGGCGACTACGACCGGCGAGGAAAGCGCCGAGCGCAGCGCAGGGCGCGTGACTGCCACGTAGCCGAGGGCTACGACGACCAAGGCGAGATACGCCGCGAGTGCGCGATAGCCGGCCGTTCGAAGGTCCGCGCGTAAGCGTCCACGGGTTTTCAACCGCAGGAAAGCGACGCCATCGACGACCGTGAGTGCGACGACGGCCAGGCCGACAACGACGCCGGAGACCGTGAGCGTCGCCGTCTCGCCGAGCATCCAGTTGGCGGTGAACATCCCGAGGAAGAACGGCGCGGTGAGGCTTCCGACGACGAACGCCCGGCCCCACCAGCGTTTCCAGGCCTCGTCGTGGCGCTGTTCGTACATCTCGGGGGCGAGACCACGGAGTATGAGCGCCCCGAGGATAGCGAACATCAACAGGTAGTGGCGACTGAACAGGTTCGCGTAGACGGCCGGAAACGCCGCGAACATCGCCCCACCGAAGACGACCAGCCACACCTCGTTTCCGTCCCAGAAGGGGCCGATAGCCGCGAGGAGTTGTTCGCGTTCGGCCTCGTCGTCGCGGGTCGCAAACAGTGCGCCGACGCCGAAATCGAACCCATCGAGAAACAGGAACATCGCGAGGATGAAAAACAGCAGAACGAACCACAGTTCGGCGAGCGGAAGGCCGAACAGCGGCCCACCGGCCAACGAGGCCACATCAGTCATCCGTGCTCACCTCGGGAGTGGTGTCCGAACCCGGTTGCTCCGGAGTTGCCCTGAGGTCGTCACGAGACGGTGGCCCCGCACGGACGATGCGGACGAGAACGTAGACGTACAGTGTGAGTAAGGCGAGATACACCACGACGAACCCGGCGAGTGTAATCGTCGCTTCCGTACCAGTGAGGCCGGGCGAGACGCCGTCCGACGTCTTCAGGACGCCCTGAATGACCCATGGCTGACGGCCGACTTCGGTGACGACCCATCCCAGTTCGACGGCGATGATGCCGAGCGGCGTCGACGCCATCAGCGCCTTGTGTAACAGGTCGTCCTCGTAGAGTTCGCCGCTCCACCAGCGATAGCTCCCCCACACCGCAAGGAGGATGAACCAGAAGCCGAGTGCGACCATGGCGCGGAACGCCCAGAAGACGATAGCGACGGGGGGTTGTGGCCCCTCGAACTCTTCGAGACCCCGTATCGTCGCCTGCGGGTCGCCGCCGCTGGCGAGCCACGAAGCGCCGCCCGGGATACCGATGCCGAAAATCTCCTTCGCCCGCGGGTCGAGGAGGTTCTCGATGCTCGTCGGGAACGCGATGATGTACTCGGGGACGTAGGAATCGGTTTCCCAGACGGCCTCCATCGCGGCGAACTTCTGGGGTTGGGTCTCGAAGACGTGTCGAGCATAGAGGTCGCCGTGAATCACCTGCAACGGGGCCGTGATGAGTAGGGCGATGAGCCCGAACTTGAGCGTCGTCTCCCAGAACCCGACGTGTCGGACGGGGTTCCCCCAGACGTGGTGTCGGAACACGAAGTACGCGCCGAGGCCGGCCATGACGAGGGCGACGGATTCGACGGCGGCGTTCTGCATGTGGACGAACATCCAGAAGAAACGCGGATTGAGATACGCCGCGATGGGGTCGACGAGTCTGACAATCGGTTGACCACCTTCCATCACCAACTCGTAGCCGCGAGGCGTCTGCATCCACGAGTTCGCGATGAGAATCCACACGGCCGACAGCCACGTCCCGAGACCGACGGCCACCGCCGAAATCATGTACAGGGCGTCGCTGACGCGTTCGCGACCGAACACGAAGACGCCGAGGAACGTGGCTTCGAGCATGAACGCCATCATCCCCTCCAAAGCGAGGGGGCCGCCGAACAGTTCGCCCGCAGTCGTCGAAAACGCCGCGAAGTTCGTCCCGAACTCGAATTCGAGGACGATTCCGGTGACGGTGCCGACGACGAAACTGACGGCGAAGATGCGCGTCCAAAATCGGCGTAGTTGCTCGTATATCGCCTCCCCGGACCGTATCTCACGCCACGTGAAGTACACGAGAAACGGCGCGAGGCCCATGCTCATTACGGGAAAGACGATGTGGACGATGGTCGTCAGGGCGAACTGGAGCCGACTTGCGAAGATGGGGTCAACCATTGTGAGTGGATTCGAGGGATATGCTCGTAGCGGGGCGACCGAACACTCAAAAGTACTTTTCGCTAAATGATATTGGTTCGGGTCCGAGCGTCGAACGGGCGCCCACGTCAGTCATGAGAGCGAAGGCATATCCGAATCGCCAGCGACGTACGCTCCATGCAGGCGGCGATACTCACTGTCGGCGACGAGTTGCTCGACGGCGACACCGAAAACACCAACGCGACGTGGTTGGCGGCCGAGTTGAGCGACCGCGGCGTCTCCATCCGACGGATACTGACCGTCCCGGACGACGAAGGCGTCATCGCGGCGGCGACACGGGAGTACAGCGATTCCTTCGACGGCGTCGTCGTCACCGGCGGTCTCGGCGGGACGCCAGACGACGTGACGATGGCCGGCGTCGCGGCGGCGTTCGACCTCCCGCTCGTCGAAAACGACCTGGCACGCGAGGACCTCGAACGGACGCTCGAGGCCATCGCCGGCGACTATCCGGACCTCGACGTGGACGTATCCGCGGAGGCGTCGCTGCCGGAAGGCGCCCGGCCGCTTCTCAACCGTGCCGGCCTCTCGCCGGGATGTGTTGTCGAGAACGTCTACGTTCTGCCGGGCATCCCCTCGGAGATGGAGGAGATGTTCGAGGACGTGGCCGGCGAGTTCGACGGCGACGTGGAGTCGCGGTTTCTCTACACCGAGGAACCCGAGGCGAATCTCATCGAGCGACTCGACGAGACGCGGGAGCGCTTCGGCGTGAAGGTCGGCTGTTATCCCGACCGCGAGGCGGGGCACAACCGGCTGAAACTCACCGCCGAGGACACCGCGGCGCTGGACGACGCCGAAGCGTGGCTGGCCGAGAACGTCACGCTCGTGGAGTGAATCGGAGAACCAACGGAATATTTCCGGCCGCCGGCCCCACTGTCGGTATGGACGGCCCTGCCCTCACGCGGGAGTACTACCGAAGCATCGACGCCGCCGACTACGAGACGCTCGAGTCGCTTCTCGCCGAGGGGTTCGTCCACGAGCGCCCGGACCGGACGCTCTCCGGCAGGGACCGCTTCGTCGAGTTCATGCGCGAAGAGCGCCCCGAAACCGACACCGAACACGTACTCGATGCGGTGTACAGTACGGAAGCGGGCGGCCGCGTCGCCGCCGAGGGGCGACTGCTCCGGGCCGACGGCGAGGTGTGGTTCGGCTTCGTGGATACTTTCGACATCGACGGGGGAGCCATCGCCGACATCCGAACGTACACCGACGAACACCCGCTGTGAGGTTCGGCCGCCGTCCGGCTAACAAATAAGGCCGTACAGCAGCGGCAGGGCCGCTAACTGCATCCAGTTCCGACGGTGAACTGATGCTTCCGAGCGTGGCTGTCGCCGTCTCACTTGCGGTCGTCGTCGCCTTTCTCCTCGAACCGCTGGTTCGAGAGGCGGATGCGTTGACCCCTCTTGACAGGCGTCGCGAGTGGGGTCGACCCGACGTCGAAGCGACTATCGAATGCGAACTCGAAGGGACGGCCGTCCGGTGTTGTCGACACTGCGGACAGGACGTCCGTCAGGAGTACACGTTCTGTGGTGAGTGTGCCCGGCCGGTACCCCGGTAATCAGGCGCCGTCGCCGACCGCGGTTTCGCCGACGGCGTCGTGACCCTCGATGACCTCGCAACCCATGTACGGCTGGAGCGGTTCGGGCACGTCGACGGTGCCGTCGTCGTTCTGGTAGTACTCCAGGATGGCAACGACGACCCGCGGCACCGCCACTCCAGAGCCGTTGAGTGTGTGGATGTACTCTGCCGATTCGTGCTGTTCGGGGCGGTACTGGATTCCCGCTCGCCGGGCCTGGAAGTCCTCGAAGTTCGACACCGAGGAGACTTCCAGCCACCGACCGCCGGCCTCGGGACCGTCTTCCATGTCGTCGCCGGGCGCCCACACCTCCACGTCGTACTTCTTCGCCTGTGTGAAGCCCATGTCACCGGTACACATCTCCAGGACGCGGTAGGGGAGGCCGAGCGCTTCCAGCACGGAGGTTGCCTCATCGAGGAGTCCCTCCAGTCGGTCGTAGCTCTCCTCGGGGCGGACGAAGTTCACCATCTCGACTTTGTTGAACTGGTGGACGCGGACGATGCCACGCGTCTCGGTGCCGTGTTCGCCGGCCTCCCGCCGGAAGTTCGGCGAGTACGCCTGGTGTTTGATTGGGAGGTCGTCGTCGAGCAGAATCTCGTCGCGGTACATGTTCGTCACCGGCACCTCGGCGGTCGGCAACAGCCAGAGGTCGTCGTCGTCGTAGTCCTCGTCGTTGTCGCCGCCGATGCGGTAGGCGTCCTCGACGAACTTCGGGAACTGGCCGGTGCCGTGCATCGACGCCGAGTTGACCGGAATCGGCGGGAACACGTCGGTGTACCCCTGCTCGCGGTGGGTCTCCAGCATGAACTGCACGAGGGCGTGTTCCAGTTGGGCGCCCTCGCCTTTCGCGAAGTAGAAGCCGCCGCCGGTCACTTTCGCGCCGCGTTCGAAATCGAGGATGTCCAACGCCTCGCCGAGGTCGTAGTGAGGGACGACCTCATCGGGCAGTTCCCGTCGGTCCTCGAAGCCCCAGCGGTCGGCTTCGACGTTGTCGGATTCGTCCTCGCCGACGGGGGCGTCGGGGTGGGGGACGTTCGGTATCTCAAGCAGCGCCGCCTCCAGTTCGGCTTCCAGTTCCTCGGCGCGTTCCTCGACGGTTTCGAGTTCGGCCTTCAGTTCCTGGGACTCCTCGATTGCGGCCTGGGCTTTCTCCTCCTCCCCGGCCTGTTTCAGTTCGCCGATTTGACTGGAGACTTCGTTGCGCTGGTGACGCAGGTCGTCGCCTTTCGCCTTGAGTTGTCGCCACTCCTCGTCGACCTCGAGGATTCGGTCGAGGTCGACGTCGACGCCTTTCGTTTCCAGCGCCCGCCGGACCTCCTCGGTGTTCTCGCGGACGAACTGCCTCGATAGCATTTGTCGGCGGTTCGGCAGGCCCGGGCAAAGTCGTGTCGGTCGCGTGCGACCGGTTCCCGGCCGCTTTCGCCGAGTAAACGCGACACCGAGCGTGTCGGGTTGACGACAGACCGAAGTGTCGTGAACGTGTTTGCCCGCGTATGATAGAGCAGTATCTCCAGCGGCTCTTCACCTGGGAGAGCCTCGAGAACACCGAACGCGGCGTCGAGTTCGAGTTGAAGAACCGGCTCATCGAAGCCGAGTTCGAAGGGATTACGCTGGTCGCCCTCGACGAGGAGGAGGTCCCACAGGGGGACATTACGGTGGAGTTGTCGGAAGACGAGCAGTATCGAGCCGACGAGATAACTCCGGAGGACCCACTCGAACTCGACCTCGCCGAAACCGTCCAGATGGTGCTCGACCGCGACCGGCTCCGCCTCGGCGTCCACGAACTCAAGGTCGGCCTTCAGGTCGAGGGATACGGCGAAGTGAGTTTCACCACCGACGACGAAATCACCGAAGAAGACCTCGTCGACGTCGACCCCGCCGACTACACCGTCGCGGAGTTGACCGACCTCGCCGACGACATCGCCGAACCCGAAACCCTAGAACGACTGCTCGAACGCGAACGCGAGGGGAAGAACCGCAAGACGGCCGTCTCGGCGCTCGAAGAGCGACTGGAGGAGGCCGAGCCGCTCACCGAAGACGAGATGGTCGTCACCGAACCCTCGGCGAAATCCGCCGGCGGGAACCTCGTCAACGAACTGCTCGTGAGCGTCCTCGAATCACCACAGCGCGTCTCGGTGTATCTCACCGTCCAGACACTCGGCAGCGGGACCCCCGAGACCATCGCCGGCCGAATGGTGCTGTCTGAGGACACCGTCCGGTCGACGCTGGAGGACTTCGAGAGCGAGGGCATCGCCGAGCAGAACGCCGACGGCCAGTACAGCGTCGCCTCGCCGATTACTGTGTTACAGAAGCGACAGAATACGCTGTGGTCGGCGCTCCAGCGGTCGCTCTGAAACCGCAGGGGTTGGGCTTTTTGCTCCTGTGCTCCGAGATACCGGTATGGGAATCGGAGACGTGTACGAAGTGAGTGCGGTGTCGGACTGTTACTACGTCGACACCGGCATGTACGACACCCCCGAGTACGGATCGGTGTACATCCTCGACGCCGAACGCCCGGCCATCGTCGATACGGGCATCGGGACGAACTACGAGCGAATCCTGGCCGCACTGGAGTCGGTCGGCATCGCGCCGGCCGACCTCGAAGCAATAGTGGTCACCCACGTCCACCTCGACCACGCGGGCGGAGCAGGCTTTCTCGCCGCCGAAACCGACGCCGACGTGTACGTCCACGAAAAGGGCGCGAAGTTCCTCTCGGATCCCGACGCCATCTGGGAGGGGACCAAGAGTGCCGTCGGCGAGCAAATCGAGTACTACACGAAACCGAAGCCGGTTCC
>ENA-ORCO01000052-ORCO01000052.1-marine-metagenome-genome-assembly--contig:-NODE-52-length-108022-cov-4.167678_pt1 | contig 108022 bp, 94 predicted proteins | sample MGYA00248633_ERZ508508 | MGnify/ENA primary metagenome ERZ508508 (study PRJEB26179, sample SAMN06268845) | marine metagenome | isolation source: A23 P1 aerobic enrichment on pine of planktonic cells...
GGCCCAGGAACCATCCCAACAGGCCCGCTCGGGTTAAGCGTTCCCTGTTCAGAAACAGCTCTGCTCACTTTCCAGTTCATACCCCAGCTCGAGTAGCAACCGCTCCTGCCCGTGCCCGGCGGCCAGGTGGACGCCGATGGGCAGGCCGGCTTCGGTCCAGCCCATGGGCATCGACAGCGCTGGGCCGCCCGCCGTGTTGCAGTAGGGCGTGAAGCTCACGTAGGCGGAGAGGCGCTCCATCAGGGTGTCGTAGGGCACGTCCGGGTGCAGCCAGCCGAGCTCTGGCGTGGTGTGGCCGAGCACCGGTGAGAGCAGGATGTCGTAGTCCTCGAAGAAGCGGGCGTACTGACTCCGGGTGCGCTTGAGCCGCGTGATGATGGCCGGCAGGCGGTGCATGTTGCGGCGGAAGCGCTGGTAGAGCCCACGGCTCAGTCCGTCCACCTGGTCTGCGTCGAAGCCCTTGCCGAAGGCGAATCGCCCCCCGCTGGTAGCCAGGAATGAGAGCATGCCCCAGTAGTGCTTGAAGTCCTCCGGGAACGAGGGATCCACCGGTGGGGCCACGGGCTCGATCCGGTGGCCGTTGAGCTCCAGCTGGTGGGCGGTGTCCTCCACGGCGCGCCGGGTGGCCTCGTCGGTCGGGGTGCCGTTGATGGAGTCCGGCATCAGGCCCACACGGCACCGCTTCTGGCCCGGCCCCTGGACATGGCCGATGGGCGGTAGTTTGCGGTTGCGGTGCACGCGTTCCATTTCGGCATGAAATAGAGCAGTGTCACGGACCGTGCGGGTGACCACGCCTTCGCTGACCACATTGATCGGTAGTGGGCGGGCGGTTTCACTGACAGCATGGCGCCCGCGTGTGGGCTTGAGCCCGACCAGGCCGCAGCAGGCAGCGGGAATGCGGATGGAACCACCGCCATCGTTGGCATGGGCCATGGGGACGGCGCCAGCCGCGACCATGGCCGCGGAACCACCTGAGGAACCGCCGGTTGAGAATGCCGGGTTCCAGGGGTTGCGGGTCGGCTCGTCGTGGGCCGGTTCGGTGGTGGCGTTGAAACCGAACTCGGGGAGAGCCGTCTTGCCAAGCAGAGTCAGGCCTGCAGCCAGGAATTCCTTTGCGTAGGCGCCGTCGTGCCTGGCCGGGTGCGGCTGGATGGCGGCGGAGCCATGGCGGCTGGGAATCCCCTGGAGGTCGGTGTTGTCCTTGAGCAGTGACGGGATGCCGGACAGGCTGCCGTTTCGACCCGGGGTACTTTGCCGTGGCTCGTGGAAGCATTCCGCCACCAGAGCGTTAAGCTGTGGATCCAGCTGGCGCAGGCGTTCGATGGCGGCCCGGGTCACGTCCTGCTTGGAAACCGTGCCTCGTTTGAGTCGTTCCTTCAGCGCTACCGCATCATCGTTGCCCAGGGCATCGTCCTGGAAGGCATGGATCTTCGGCGTTGGATCTGTCATCGATACTCTCCCTCAGAAGGCGATCTCGCCGCGGTCGATGGCTGCCACGGTGGCCTTGTCCAGTTCCTGGTAACCGTTGCCGCCCGGCAGTAGCGCGAACACCTGATCGCCTTCGTCGCCCGGGTGCCAGGCCTGCTTCTGGAGGTCGGTTTTCTTGTACTTGAAAGTGCCGGTGGTCTCGATGGCTTCGGTCAGCCGCAGGAAGACAGGCACCGCGTAGGGCGGAAGGTTGTCTTTCAGATAGCGGTGCAGGGCATCCAGATCCGGTGCCTGGTCGCGCGGCACCAGGGTGGCCATGCCCGCCTTGCCGTCATGGCCCGGGATGGCCACGCCGTAGACGACAATGTCCTCAAAGCCCCCGAAGCCGTCGATGATGTTCTCCACTTCGTTAGTGGAGACGTTTTCGCCCTTCCAGCGGAAGGTGTCGCCCATGCGGTCGACGAACTGCAGGTGGCGCCAGCCGATGTCGCGCATTATGTCGCCGGTGTTGAACCAGGCGTCGCCTTTTTTGAAGGCGTCCCGGATGATGGACTTTTCGGTGTCCTCCTTGCGGGTGTAGCCCTCGAAGTTCCATTTCTGGTTGATCTCGCCGATCAGCAGGCCGGGCTCGCCTTTTGCGACTTCCTGCAGCTTGCTCTGGTTGTCCCGGATGGGTTCCTTGGTGCCTTCCTTCACCTTCACGAGCTTGTAGGGTGCCGTGGACATGCCCACGGTGCAGTCGAGGTTGAAGACGTTGGTGAACCCGATGTTGCCTTCGCTGGAGGCGTAGAACTCCGCCACCTGTTCGATACCGAAGCGTTCCTTGAACTCGTTCCAGATGGAAGGACGGAGCCCATTACCGATCATCTTACGCAGTGGATGGTTGCGATCCTGGGAGGTGGCTGGCTGGTTCAGCAGGTAGCGGCAGAGTTCGCCCACGTAACCGAAAGTGGTGGCGCCGTAGTAGCGCACGTCATCCCAGAAGCGGCTGGCACTGAACCGGCGTTTCATGACCAGTGATGAGGCCCCGGAGAGCACGGAGCCCCAGCATACCAGCAGTGCCGTGCCGTGGTAGAAGGGCAGGCTGCAGTAGAGCACGTCGTCTGGCGTCATGTTCAGGGCCATGAGCCCGAAGCTGCCGCTGGCCTTGAAGAACTTGCGGTGGCTGCTCGGGGCTGCCTTGGGCAGGCCAGTGGTGCCGGAGGTGTAGATGTAGACGGCGGTGTCGCCGAGCCGGGGTGGGTCCTTGGGCGCGGGATCCAGTGTATCGACGGTACTGATGGCCTCGGCGAGATTGGTATAGCCCTCTGGGGCGTCGCCGAAGTCGCTGCGGGCATCCCGGTCGGCAAGGTACAGCAGGGTGTTGTCACCCTCCGGCGTGACGCGGTCCCGTATGGCTTCAAACGTGTCCAGGAGTTCCTCGCCCACCACAACCTTTTCCGGCTCGACCAGACCAATGCTGTGTACGAGGACGTCACCTTTCTGCGAGGTATTGAGCATGGCGCAGGCAATGCCCATCTTGCCCGCGCCGGTGACGACCGCCAGGAGTTCCGGGCGGTTCTCAAGCAGAACGCCAATGGTGTCACCGCGTTTCAGGCCCTGGCTGCGGAACCAGTGGGCGTACTGGTTGGCCCATTGGTTGAACTGGTGCCAGGTGAGGGTCTGCTCGCCGTAGTGGATGGCAGCGTTTTCGCTGTGGCGGCGTGCGTTGCGTTCGACGAAGGTGCCGATGCTCTGGGCCTTTTCGTCGTCGCTCATTGAATAGTAGTAGAGGCCCCGGGCCATGTACGGAGCCTTGCGGATGAGGCCGGGGACTTTGCGGATGACGTCGGTGGCTCGGATCTGATCCGTGGTCATGGGGCTCCTTCAAGTTGTCTGCGGGGCGCCGATCGGGGGCAGTGCTCCGGGAATCGCCACGAGTACATCCCTGTAGGCTGCTCTTCCGCCATCCCTGGCTCCAGAGCTTCCCGGATCACTGCCCCCGGCCGGCACCCTCGGAGTCTTGTGTCGTGTCAGTCGTCGAGGAAAAAGTCCTTCATCAGCTCCGGCCCGTTCGGGTCATAGCGATAGTGCTCCAGATCGCTCACACCCTCTTCCGCCAGCACATCGTCATCGATCAGGCACTGCCCGGTGGTGCGCGAGGGCGGGCGCTGGAGGATGGCCGCCGCCGCGTCGCCCATGATCTCGGGTTTACGGCCTTTCGCCATCAGGTCCGGACCGCCCACCTCGAACTCGATCGCCGCGGTGGCGATCAGCGTCCGTGGCCAGAGCGCGTTCACTGCCACGGGCAGCTTCCGGAACTCTTCCGCCATGCCAATGGTCAGCATGGACATGCCGTACTTGCTCACCGTGTAGGGGGCGTTGCTGGCGAACCACTTCGGGTTCAGGCTGATGGGGGGCGACAGGTTCAGGATGTGACCGTGGTCGGATTCGCGCAGCCAGGGCAGGGCGGCCTGGGAGCACACGAAGACCGCGCGGGCGTTGATGGACTGCATCAGGTCGTAGCGCTTGACTGGCAGGTCCGCCACGCCCTGCAGGCGGATGGCGCCGGCGTTGTTGACCAGGCAGTCGATGCCGCCGAAGTGGTCCGCCGCTTTCTGCATGACCTCGGCGACCTGGTTCTCGTCCTGCACGTCCAGCTTCAGCGCCAGCGCGCGGCTGCCTTCGGCTTCAACTTCCTCGGCCACTGTGTGGATGGTGCCGGGCAGCTTCGGGTGCGGCTCGTCGGACTTCGCGGCCACCACGATGTTGGCGCCCTGCCGGGCGCAGGCGAGGGCAATGGCGCGGCCGATGCCGCGGCTGCCGCCGGTGATGAGGACCGTCTTTCCGTTCAGGTTACTTGTCATTGTTGCTCTCCGCGTCGCGTGAGGCGTCGGCCGTGACGGTCATCAGGATCTGGCGGGTGCGCACCTGGTCGCCGGTGCTGACCCGGACCCCGGTGATCTCACCGTCGCGATCGGCCCTGAGTGGGTGTTCCATCTTCATTGCTTCCAGTACCGCCAGTGTCTGGCCGGCCTGGACCCGGTCACCCTCGGTCACGCTCACTTCAACGACGGCGCCATCCATTGTGGCGCGCACCTCGCCGCTGCCCTGTTCGTCGGCCCGCCGGGCCGGAGCGTGGGTCGTGTCCTCAAAACGCAGGGCGCGACCCTTGGCGTGACAATATAGGGTTGATCCGACAATCTGATATTGGCTCTTCTGACGCACACCGTCGAGGGTGACGACCAACTCATTCGCATCCTGGGACTCAATCCGCAGCTCATGGCGGGTTTCACCGACCTGCGCCTCGATCAGGCCCCGCTGATCGGTCAGTCGGACCCACTGCTGTCCCTCACCGGTCGCCAGCTGGATCGGGCAGGCACTGGGCAGGCTGTTGCTCCAGCCTGCGTGATCCTCAAGGGGGCCGGTGATGCCTGTCCGGTAAAGCATGAGCGCCGCCAGGGCCAGCTCCGCGGTTGTGGGGTCAAGCGGGGAAAGGCTGGGGTCGCCCTGGAATTCGGTCTCAAGGAAGGCCGTGGTGGCCTCGCCGGCGGCAAAAGTCTCATGGGCGAGAATGCGGGAGAGAAACCAGGCGTTGTGCGTGACGCCGAGCAGGACCGTATCCTCGAGGGATCGGATCAGTCTGCGCCGGGCGCTGTTGCGGTCCTGGCCGCGTGCCACGATCTTGGCGATCATTGGGTCGTAGTGCGGCGTGACCGCGTTTCCCTCGCGGATGCCGTCATCCACGCGGATTCCGTCACCCAGAGCGGGGCGCCAGCGGTGGAGCGGGCCGGTCTGAGGCATGTACCCCTGGGCGGGATCCTCGGCATAGAGCCGGACTTCGATGGCGTGGTCCTGAATGCGGACATCCGACTGCTGCAACAGCAATGGTTCGCTCTGGGCGACCCGGAGCTGCAGTTCCACCAGGTCCAGTCCCGTGACTTCCTCGGTGACTGGGTGCTCCACCTGAAGGCGCGTGTTCATCTCCAGGAAGTAGAAGTTCTGCGCCTCGTCCACGATGAACTCCACCGTGCCGGCGCCCACATAACCACAGGCCTGGGCGGCCTTCACCGCCGCATCGCCCATGGCCTGACGCATGGATTCATCGACGAACGGCGAGGGCGCTTCCTCGACCACTTTCTGGTGCCGGCGCTGGACGGAGCAGTCCCGTTCCCCCAGGTGGATGGCATGACCCTGCTGATCCGCGAAGACCTGAATCTCGATATGTCGTGGCCGGACGATCGCCTTCTCCAGGATCAGCTCCCCGTCGCCGAAGGCCGACTCCGCTTCCGAGCGCGCCCTGGCCAGCTCATCCGCCAGTTTGTCGGGCTCATGCACCAACCGCATGCCCCGTCCGCCACCACCGGCGGATGCCTTGATCATCACCGGGTACCCGATCCCATCGGCAGCCTTCTGCCAGGGCGACGGATCCGTCTCCGTGCTCTGGAAGCCCGGCACCGTCGGTACGCCCGCCTCGGCCATCGCCTCCTTGGATCGCCGTTTGCTGCCCATCAACTCCATGGCATGCGCTGGCGGCCCGATGAAGGTGATCCCGTGTTCCGCGCAGGCCGAAACGAACGCCGCGTTCTCCGAGAGAAATCCATACCCCGGGTGCACCGCATCCGCCCCGGTCAGGCGTGCCGCCTCCAGGATGGCTTCAATGTTCAGGTACGATTCCCCCGCCGGTGCCGGCCCCACGCGAACCGCTTCATCCGCCATCCGCACATGCGGCGCGTCCCGGTCCGCATCACTGAACACCGCGACCGTCCGGTACCCCAGCGCCTGGGCCGTCCGGTTCACCCGCACCGCGATCTCGCCGCGGTTTGCTATCAATAGTTTGTTGAACATCCGACCTGCACCCATAAAGGTGATCTAATTGGTGTTCTGTAGGAGCGAGCTTGCTCGCGATCCTGGAAACAATCGCGAGCAAGCTCGCTCCTACAGTATTTCTCGTAGCGTTTTCCAATGGTTTTCGGGGTGTCGGTGCGGGGGAGGTCTTTCAGGGAGACTCGATGACAGGATGTCATCGCGCCAGCGCCCATGGATGGGTTCACAGCGGTCCCTGAAAGACCTCCCCCGTGCCGACACCTGCAACCAACTCAACCATCTGGAGACGACGCTATTCCTCAGCCCACGAAGGCTTCCGCTTCTGCATAAACGCCATTGTTCCCTCCTGGCCTTCATGCCCCCGAACAGCCCCTGCAAAATCCCGAGCCGCCCGATCCAGCAACTCATCCAGCGGCTCACTCTCAACCGCCAGCAAAAGCTCCTTGGTCATCTGCGAAGCCCCGGGCGCACAATGCCGGATCCGCTCCAGCACCTGCCTCAGCTTCTGATCCAGCTCCTCACCGGATTTGGCAAAGTCATGTACAACGCCAAGCCAGAACGCCTCGCTCCCATCAAACCGATGCCCCGTCAATGCCAGCCGCCGCGCCTGGGTCAGCCCGATCCGCCGCACCACAAAGGGCGCAATCTGCGCCGGCGTGATCCCCAGTGTTGTCTCCGGTAGCCCGAATTTCGCGCTCTCCAGGCACAGGGCGACATCCGACACACAGGCCAGCCCGAAACCGCCGCCCATGACGGCGCCCTCCAGTACCGCGACCGTCGTCTGCGGCGCCGACTCCGTTTCGCTTAACAGATGCCCAAAGGCCCGGTTCAGCTCAAAGATCGGATCACTGCCATCCTCCGCCTTCTGCCCACGCGCCGAGGCCATGTCCTTCACATCACCCCCGGCACAGAAGTGCCCGCCGGTGCCGCGCAGGACCACGGCCCGCACCCCTGTGTCGTCGCGAATGGCGGCAAACACCGAGCGCAGCTCGTGGACCATGGCCAGGCTCATGGCATTGCGGCTGTCCGGCCGGTTGAGGGTGAGATGCAGGATGCTGCTGGACCGTTCCAGTTTCAGCGTCTCGCACTCGGGGAGCGTGGCCATCACGAGTCTCCTTTCTGCTTGCCGGGCAGCGTGCCCATGAGTTTGCAGATGATGCCGAGCATGATCTCGTCGGCACCGCCGCCCACCGAGACCAGGCGAACGTCGCGATAGGCCCGCGAGACCGGGTTGTCCCACATGTAGCCATTGCCGCCCCAGTACTGCAGGCAGGCATCGGTCACCTCGCGGCCCAGACGCCCGGCCTTGAGCTTGGCCATGGAGGCGAGCTGGGTGACGTCCTTCTGGGCCACGTGCAGTTCGCAGGCCTGGTAGGTGAGGGCACGCAGCGCCTCGATCTCCGTCTGCAGCTCGGCCATGCGGAAGTGGATGGCCTGGTTGTTGATCAGCGGCTGGCCGAAGGTCTCGCGCTCGCGGCAGTAGTCGATGGTTTTATCCACGCAGCCTTCCAGTGCCTTGATGACGTTGGCAGCGCCCCAGAGGCGTTCCTCCTGGAACTGCAGCATCTGCATCATGAAGCCGGTGCCTTCGGCGCCGATGCGGTTGCGCTTGGGCACGCGCACATCGTCGAAAAAGACCTGGGCGGTCTCGGAGGAACGCATACCGAGCTTGTCCAGGTGCGGCGCAACGCTGATGCCGGGCGTGTCCATGGGGACGATGATCAGGCTCTTGTTCTTGTGCGGCTTGTCGTCGCTGGTGTTGGCCAGCAGGCAGATGAAGTCGGCGCTGGGCGCATTGGTGATCCACATCTTGTGGCCGTTGATGATGTAGTCGTCGCCGTCGGATTTCGCATTGGTCTTCAGGCCCGCGACGTCCGAGCCCGCGCCGACTTCGCTGACGCCGATGCAGCCGACCTTTTCCCCGGTTATGGATGGCCGCAGGAATTCCTCTTTCTGCTCGGCAGAACCGAAACGGGCCAGTGCCGGAGTACACATGTCGGTCTGGACGCCGATGGACAGGGGCACACCACCGGCGGCGGCGATGCCGAATTCTTCGGCGGCGACGAGGTTGTAGCTGTAGTCGAGGCCCATGCCGCCGTATTCCTCGGGTTTCTGGATGCCGAGGAGACCCAGGTCGCCGAGTTTCTTGAAGATCTCGTGGATGGGGTAGCGGCCGTCGCGTTCCCATTCGTCGCAGTTGGGGGTGATTTCTTTTTCGACGAAATCGCGGACGGTTTTTCTGAGGGCCTGGTGTTCTTCGGTGAATTGCATTGGGTTCTGGCCTCTGTCTTGTCTCTAGACTGGTTGTTGTGTACCGGGCTCTGAAGTGGGGGAGTCTTTCCGGGACCGCTGTGAACCCATCCATGGGCGCTGGCGCGATGACATCCCTGTCATCGAGCCTCCCGGAAAGACTCCCCCACTCCAGAGCCTTCCAAACGTTCAGGTAGCGCCGCCGTGGTTCTCATAGGCGCGCCACGCCAAAACTATTCGATTGGAGCTCGCGCTCATCACCTTCCTGGCAGATCGCCAGCGCCTCGCCCACGACCCGGCGTGTGTCCCTGGGGTCAATCAGTCCGTCATCCCAGAGTCGGGCAGTGCCAAATAGGGAGTGGGAGCCGTCGTTGAGTTTCTTGGCGGTAGACTGCTCCAGTACATTTAGTTGCTGTGGGTCGGGCTCGACGCCGTTCTTGCGTTGTTTCTCTTCGGCCACGATGCGCATCACCTTGCCGGCCTGGGCGCCGCCCATGACGGCGGTGCGGCTGTTGGGCCAGGCGAAGATGAAGCGCGGGTCTAGGCCTCGGCCGCACATGGCGTAGTTGCCGGCGCCGTAGGAGCCGCCCACGACCACCGCGATGCGGGGCACCCGGGCGTTGGTGACGGCCTGGATCATCTTGGAGCCGTGCTTGATGATGCCGTTCTGCTCGGAATCGGTGCCGACCATGAAGCCGGTGGTGTTGTGCAGGAACAGGAGCGGCGTCTGCGACTGGTCGCAGAGCTGGATGAACTGGGCGGCCTTGGCGGCGCCGCGTGGGGTGATGGGGCCGTTGTTGCCGATGATGCCCACGGAGCGGCCGTAGACCTCGATCCAGCCGCAGACGGTCTGGCTGTCGAAATCGTTCTTGAAGTCGAGGAAGCGTGAGCCGTCGGCGATGCGGGCGAGGATTTCGCGTACGTCGTAGGGCCTGCGGCTGTCCGCCGGGATGACGCCGGGTAGTTCATCCGGGCTGTAAAGCGGCTCTTCCCAGGTCTGTGGCGCCCGTGCCGGCAGGGTCTTGTTCCAGTCGAGGGTGGCCATGATTTCGCGGGCCTGGCGTACGCCGTCGGCGTCGTTCTCCGCCAGGTATTCGGCGGTGCCGGCGACCTCGCTGTGCATCTCCGCGCCGCCGAGCTCTTCATCGGTGGCGACCTCACCGGTGGCGGCCTTGAGCAGGGGCGGGCCGGCCAGGAACATCTTGGACTGGTTGCGCACGACGATGACGTAGTCGGACAGCCCCGGCTGGTAGGCGCCGCCGGCGGTGGCGTTGCCGTGGACCACGGTGATCTGGGGGATACCGGCGGCGGACATCCGGGCCTGGTTGGCGAAGCCCCGGGCGCCGGGCACAAAGATGTCCGTGGCGTAGTTGAGGTTGGCGCCACCGCTTTCCGACAGCGAAATCACCGGCAGGTTGTTCTCCATGGCGATTTCCTGGGCCCGCAGGGTCTTATCGAGGCCTGCCGGCGTGATGGTGCCGCCCTTGATGGCGCTGTTGCTGGCGGAAACCATCACGCGGGCGCCGCCCACGTACCCGATGCCGCAGATCATGCCGCCGCCGGCCATGGAGCCGTCCTTGTCATCGTGCATCTTGTAGCCGGCCAGCGGGCAGATTTCGAGGAAGGGGCTGCCGCGATCCAGAAGCAGGTTGATGCGGTCCCGGGGCAGGAGCTTGTTCTTCTGGTTGAACTTCTCCCTGGCTTCTTCCGCCTTGTCGCGCACCAGCCGCTCGACAGCACGGAAGGTCTCGATCTCTGTCTGCATGGCCTCGGCGTTTTCGGCGAACTCCGGGCTGTTGGGATCGATGGTGGATTCAATCACCTGCATGGCGTTCAGTCCTCGTCGTCCTGGAGTACCCGGGGCGTCACCGCCCGGTGGAAGCCGTTGAAGGCTTCATTGTTCTTCGCTTTCGGCAGGGGCCAGACACTTCCGCCCTGGGAGGCACCGCCGTCGATGCGCAGGGTGTCGCCGGAGATGAAGCGGGAGCCGGGGGAGAGCAGGAAGCAGATGGCGCTGCTGACCTCGGCTTCGGTACCGATGCGCTTGCAGGGCACGGCCTCGCGCAGGCCACGGATCCAGGACTTCATGCTGTCCGGGTAGCTGTCCATGCCGCTGGAGGCGATCCAGCCCGGGGCGACGGCGTTCACGCGCACGCCGGACGCGCCCCATTCCACGGCGGCGGTCTGGGTGAAGTTCACCATGCCGGCGCGGGCGGCCCCGGAGTGGCCCATGCCGGGCATGCCGCCCCACATGTCGGCGACGATGTTCACGATGGCACCACCCGTTTTCGTCATGCTCTGGTTGTAGACCTCGCGGGAGACGAGGAAGCCGCCGGTGAGGTTGGTGCGCACGACGGTTTCCCAGCCTTTCTGGTTGATGCCGGCCAGCGGCGAGGGGAACTGGCCGCCGGCGTTGTTGACCAGGCCGTGGATGGGGCCGTGGTCCTTGATGATGCTTTCGATGACGGGTTTGACGGCGTCTTCGTCGCGGATGTCGCAACTGTAGGGATGGGCGGTGCCGCCATCTTCCCTGATTTCATCCGCGACGGCCTGGACTTTTTCGAGCTTGCGGCCGATGAGGATGACGTTGGCACCCAGGGCGGCCAGTTCATGGGCGGTGCAGCGGCCGATGCCGGAGCCGCCGCCGGTGACGATGATGGTCTGGTTCTCGAACAGGCCGTCTTTGAAGATTGATTGGTAGCTCATCGGGTTTTTGTCTCTTGTCCCAGGTCTGGTTGTTGGTTGCATGCCCCAAATCGGGGCTTCCGACGTTTGGGGTGGCGCTAACCTGCCTCTTCGCTCCTACACATTTCATTTTTTACCTCGGTTGCGTCACCGCGAAGCTCGCAGCACTCCCCACTTTGGCGCCTCCTCCGAGCCGGCATGCTGCAGTAATCACGGCAGCAAACTCGAAGGCACAGCCACAGGAATCTCCAGTAACTGCTGCGCAAAGGCCTTCCCTTGGGGATCGATTCGCAGGCTGGCCACGCCGCCGCCTCCCAGGCTGTGTTTCAGCAGAAAATTCAGGGCGTTGATGCCGGGCATGTGCCAGCGCAGGACCTCGCCTTTTTCCGGGTCCAGTGTGTGTCCCATCCATTCGGCTACCCGCTTCTCAGTAAGCGCAGCCGCAATCCACGGCAGGTACTCCGGGCGGCGGGCGACGATGCCGATGTTGCAGTGGTCGCCCTTGTCGCCGCTGCGGCCCCAGGCGAGGTCGACCAGGCGGACGTCGGTGTCGGCGTTTCCTTCCGGGGCCGGTACGTCCACGGGTTCCGCGACTTGATCCCGTGAGAAGCCGCCTGTCTGTGGTACTGCCACTTCGGTCTTATCACCGTTGAGTTCCACGCTCACCGATACCTGCTCCTTGGGCACCAGACAGGAGTAAAGCCGGATCTTGGGCCAGACAGTGGGGCGGCCGCCGACGATGCCGGTCAGGCCCGGGGCCATGCCGGTGCCGGCCTGGGCGATTTCGCGGGAGAAGATGACCAGGGCTTTCTTGTCCGGGTGGGTGGCGCTGATCTTGATGACCACTTCGCGGGTGTCGCCGTGTCGGCCCTGGGGGCCGTAGGTGGTTTCGGTGCCGAGCAGTTCCACGCTGGTGTCGCTGTAGGGGGCGTAGCCCTGTTCCTGGATCAGGCGTTCGGACTTGCGCAGTATCGCGCTGGCAACCGCTTCGGCTTTGCTGGCGGCATCCATTCCGGCGAGCAGGAAGGTGACGGTGCACTTGTGGCCGTCGGGCCAGGTGCCGGCGACCTTGTAGGTGTGGGTCGGGGGCAGGCCGCGGGCGCCGCTGATGCGGACATGGTCAGGGCCGATTGTCTCGATGGTGACGTTGGTGAAGTCGCAGATGACGTCCGGCAGGTAGTAGGCACGCGGGTCGTCGATTTCGTAGACGAGTTGTTCCGCCGCGGTGCCGAAACTGACTTCGCCGCCGGTTTCCGGGGGCTTGGTCAGGGTGAAGCTGCCGTCCGGACCCACCTCGGCGATGGGGAAGCCCATGTTGTCGAAGCTCTCGGCGACGCGTTCCCAGTCGGTGAAGTTGCCGCCGGTGGCGTGGACGCCGCATTCGATGAGGTGGCCGGCGAGGCTGCCCTGGGCGAGACGGTCGTAATCGTCGAAGCTCCAGCCGAATTCGTGCATCAGGGGCGCCAGGACGACGGCGCTGTCGGCGACGCGGCCGGTGATGACGATGTCCGCGCCCTGTTCCAGCGCCTGCACGATGCCCGGGGCACCGAGGTAGGCGTTGAGGCTGACCATCATGTCGGGCAGGGGGGCGCCGGTGTCGATTTCGGTAATGCCGGCCTTCGAGAGTTCGCTTTTTTGTGGCATCAGGTCGTCGCCCAGCACCAGCGCGATCTTCAGGTCCAGGCCCTGTTCATCCACCAGGGCCTGGAGGGCATCGCGGCAGGCGGTGGGGTTCACGCCACCAGCATTGCTGATGACTTTTAGGCCCTGGTTGCTGACCTCCCCAAGAAGCGGCCCCATGACGGTATCGACAAAGTCCCGGGCATAGCCTTGGCTGGGGTCCTTCATTTTCTGGCCGGCCATGATTGACATGGTGATTTCGGCCAGGTAGTCGAAGACCAGGTAGTCCAGGTTGCCCTTTTCCACGAGCTGGCGCGCGGCGGTCTGGGTGTCGCCCCAGAAGGCGGCGGCGCAGCCGATGCGCAGTGACTGGGGGGCGCTCATGGTGGTGGTCCTCTGTGTGCTTGCCATTGGTTCGACTGAATATACCTAGCAAGCGCTTGGTTTGTAAACTGTGGTAGACTGTGTTCCTGCTAGAATCAGTCGCACTATCCACATGGAGACTTCTGCTTTGTCCCAGGAAATGGCCGCCCCGTCCGATCCCCCGAGCTTCACCGACCCGGAGTCCCCAAGAGGCCGTCTCCTGCGCCAGGCTGCCCACCTGTTCCGGGACAAGGGGTATGAACGCACCACGGTGCGGGATCTGGCCTCCGCGGTCGGTATCCAGTCCGGGAGCATCTTTCATCATTTCCGTACCAAGGAGGAGATCCTGAAGGCGGTCATGAGGGAGGCGATTCTGGTCAACACGGGTCGGATGCGGTCGCGCCTTGAGGCGGTAGCCGATACGGGCGAGGCGGTGCGGACGCTGGTGCAGTGTGAGCTGGAGTCGATCAATGGCGAGACGGGCGAGGCCATGGCGGTGCTGGTCTATGAGTGGCGGAGCCTGTCCGAAGCCAGTCAGGCGGAGATCCTGGAACTCCGGGAGGGCTACGAGGGCATCTGGCTGGACACGCTGACCCGTGCCAAAAGCGATGGGCTGATCGAGGCGGAGCCGTTCATACTGCGCCGGTTCCTCACTGGCGCACTCAGCTGGACCATTACCTGGTACCGGCCCGAGGGGGATATGACCATTGAGAATCTGGCGGATCATGTGATGAGCATGCTGAAAATCCCTCCTGCCTGAAGCCTCTTTTCCCAAAATTCTGCGCTGTCCGTAGCCTTGTGGACTCAGGCCAGACCGTTGTTACCGGCGGTTACTCGCTGTAACGACATCACAGGCCTGCCATTTCGGCCGTTGCATCCTCCCCGAGACTGCCGTTTCATGACGGCCTTGACGATCATCAAGCTTTAACCCGCACTGTGGCGGGCGCTTGAGTGGATTGTCCAACAAGTCGGTGCCCGCTTCCGGGCTGCTGCGTAACAGATGGAGAGTGATCATGCCGAACAAAACCAATAACGGCATCTCCTTGGCTCGTATCACTGGTGTGCTTGTCGCTCTGGTAATGCTGGCCGGGTGTTCCGTTAACCCCCTCCACAAGATAACCGGTGACGTGATGACCGGTTATGCCGAAGCCGAGAACACGCCTTACGTGCTGGCCATGACCGACGTTGGCAAAGCCTGTGCGCTCGGCGAGTCGGTAGACCCGCTTCTCTACTCCTTTTCCCGGGTAACCATGGAGCCGGCCAAGACCGGTACCCTGCTGTCTGTTCTGGCGGGCATCTGCATGGAGCAGGACGCACAGGAAGAAGAGCTGCGTTACCTGCGGGCCGACTATGAGGGCAACCTGAACGAGCTGCGTGACGCCCGCGAAGCGATGCAGCGCAAGTACGGTATTACGGCGGAGCGCCGCGAGCGTGCTTTCAAGCGGATGCTGACGGGGTTCAGTTACGAGCCCAAGCCGGATGCTGAATGCCCGAACCTCTATACCGACCAGGACGAAATCACCTTCCTGCTCGGCCTCGTCTCCGGCGCCCAGGCGGTCCTGAACGACGGCAAGGCGGGCGGTCGTGCCGATGTGTCCCGCCGTCTGGCCGCTCAGGTTGAGCGTTCCACCTACTGCGTCGACAACGAGAAGTGGGCCGGTATTCCGGAAGGCCTGAGGGCGACGATCTGGGTACTGCTCCCGGATTTGAAGCCGGACGAGGTCAGTGCCAGTGCCTGGGAAGTTCTTGAGCGCAACCGCAAGCTCGGTGTCGAGAAAGGGCTCCGGATTCCTGCTGCGTTTGAGCTTCAGATTGCCGAGAACGTCGGTCGGGATAAGACCATTGCCGAAACATTGGCCTATCTTGATGAAACCTCCGAGGACTTCGAAGTTTGGGAGCGGTATCAGCTGACGGACCGTGTGGCCATGCAGATTGCATGGGCGGTGTCCGATCGCCTCTGGACCCGGGAACACGGCTATCGCACCCCGGTCAATCGTTTCGGGGAAACCGGTAACGAACCGGACGAGGGCAGCAACATTGATACCGAGGGCCTGCTCTGAGCAGGCCCGCAGTGGGACTCAACTGACAACAACATCCAACAGGAGATATCCATGCGACTCCGCAGTCTGACGGCAGCCGTCTGTCTTGGCCTGGCACCTTTCGCGCAGGCCCAGGAAAAAGAAATCAACATGTGCGTGTTCGACCTGATCGGTTCCAGTGGCGACCAGTACGCGCTGATCGAGGACTATGCGCTGGATATGCGCGAGAAAGGCATCAAGTTCAATCTGGAGCCGTACACCGACGAGGGTGTGGCCATGTCCTCCTTCTCTGCGGGTGATTGCGATGCGCTGGCGGCCACCGATATCCGGATCCGGCGCTACAACGAGTTCACAGGCACCCTGAGTGCCGTGGGCGCGATTCCCTCCTATAAGCACCTGGAGACGGTGCTTGCCGCTATCAACAAGCCCTCGGCCAGTCAGTACATGAAAGAGGGGGACTACGAGATCGCGGGGATTTTCCCCCTGGGGGCCGCCTACCTGTTCGTAACGGACCGGGACATGGACACGGTCGAGGATCTTGCAGGCAAGCGCCTCGCGACCCTCAATCATCACCCGGATGCGGTCCACATGGTGAACTATGTGAATGCGAGCGTGGAGCCGTCGTCGATCACTGACTTTGGGGGCAAGTTCAACAACCGCTCCGTGGACGCGGCTTACGCGCCAGGCTGGGCTTATGAAGCACTGGAGCTCTATCGGGGGATCGGAGACACCGGCGGCGTGATTGATTACCCGCTGGGCCAGCTGACCATGCAGATCGTGGTGCGTGATGACGCGCTGACGGACGAGGAGGCCCAGACCTCGCGTGAGGTGGCGTTTGATCACTTCAACACCGCGCTTAAGTCCGTCAAGGAATATGAAAAGGACATCCCGGACGATACCTGGGTGGAGATTCCGGATGCCGACATCGCGGATTATCAGGAAATGTTCCGGCAGAACCGCATCGAGCTGCGTGACGGCGTGGACGGGGACGGTAATGAGGTGCCGGAGGTGTATCACGGCGAGATGCTGACGCTGCTGCGCAAGGTGCGTTGCCGGATCAATCCGGGTGCCTCCGAGTGCACAGCACCGGACCGTGAGTAACACCACTCATTCCTGATTCCTGACGTATTGAGGTAGTCATGTCGGAACCGTCCTCCTCCTGGGGTAGCGCCCGCGCCCCCAGCCATGCGCGCCGTCTGCACGGCGCGATCGTTCTCCTGCTGCTGGTCGCCCTGCTCCTGATGGGGCTCGGCAGCAATATGCATGCCCGCATGCTGTCCATGGGCGAGCAGATATGGCCGGGGTATTACTCGCTGGATCCGGGGGCCGAGGCCCCCAGCTGCGAGACGGATGTCGACATCGATAAGAGGGTTCAGGAAGAGCTGTCGGCGAAGGAGGACGACCCCTTCGGTCTGGGTGGTGGTGGCCCCAGCGAGGAGCAGCTGCGGCGTTCGATCAAGGGCAACGTTGAGCGCTGCGAGGAGCAGCACGAACAGTACGAGGCCATGCAGGAGCGTATTACGCCCGTTCTGGTGGCCTACAAAACGGTTGAGCGGGGCATGTCCGCATGGTTGACGGATAATCGGTCCCTCTCCACCTACCTGTTCATCATGCTGCTTGGTTTCGGCGCGGCTACCGCAGCGTTCGCGAACCATCACATCAGTATCCGCCCCCCGATCAGCCGGGTGGACTGGGTGCTGGCGGAAGCCGGCCAGCTGGTGGTCAACCTGCTGATGGTCTACTCCCTTTACAACTACTTCGGCGATCTTGTCGATACGCCGGACACCGGAAGCCTCCAGATGCTCCAGAAGGCCTGGATGACGATGTTCAGCGTCCTGGCGGCGATCAACCTGGTGCGTCTGTTCAGCATGCCGGCGGATCTGCCCCGGGGTAAGCTGGCCATCTCATCGCCTCTGGCCATTCCGCTCTACTGCTGGATGGGGGTCATGGGCTACCTGTACTTCTCCAGCGGTGGTGAGTGGGATACGGCCGGTCTTGGTGTTTACCTGAACCAGCTGACCAAGCACGCGTCGCTGTTCGTGAACATTGGTCTCTATGTGTTTGTGGGCATGATGCTCAAACAGACCAATATCCCGGACCGGCTCCTCGCCATTGTTCAGCCCTGGCAGCTGCCGCCGGCGACGCTGGCCTCACTCGTGATCTTCGCCACGGCCTTCCCGACCGCGTTCACCGGCGCCTCCGGCATCTTCATCCTTGCGGTGGGCGGCACTGTCTATGATGAATTGCGGCGGGCCGGGGCCGGGCGTCAGCTGTCTCTGGCTACGACGGCCATGTCCGGCAGCCTGGGCGTGGTCCTCAATCCCTGCCTGTTGATCGTGGTGGTGGCGGCGCTGAACAAGGAAGTCACAACGAGCGAACTCTTTGGCTGGGGCTTCTGGGTGTTCATCCTCTCCGCCACCATCTTCACCCTGACGGTGACCCGGAGCGAGAAAGAATGGCGGCCCCGGGTCGAGAACCCACGGCTTGCCATGAAGCAGTCGCTGCGGGCGCTCAAGCCGCTGATTCCGGACGTGATCCTGATTGCGGTGATGGTGTTCCTGTTCTGGTTCCTGTTGGGAATGAAGTTCAACGAGTTCACCGCGCCCATGATGCTGCCGATCATCATGATCGCCCTGGTAGCGCTTGATTACGATGGCGGGGGCAGCCGCATCGCGGGCACCACCCGTCGGATCGCGCTCGGTGCCGGTGAGTCCGCCGTGCATGTGGGCGCGCTGCTCACGCTCATTGGTCTGTCCATGACTGTTGGTGGTGTGCTGGAGCGCTCCCATGTGATCGCCGGCCTCTTCCCGGCGGAAGCCGAGTCGGTCCTGCTGGTGGTGCTGGCGCTCATGGTGATGCTGACCATCATCGGCATGTTCATGGACCCGTTCGCGGCCGTGGTGCTGGTTTCCGCCACCATTGCGCAGCCAGCCATTGGTCTGGGTGTCGACGCGCTGCATTTCTGGGTCATGACCATTGTGGCCTTCGAGCTGGGGTACCTGACGCCACCGGTTGCACTCAACCACCTCCTTACCCGACAGGTGGTGGGCGTTAAGGAGGCGCTGGTCCCGGAACCCGAGGCGCCCAACCTTTACCGGCGTTTCCAGCGCCTGATCCTGCCACTGATGGTGATGGGCACGACGCTGCTGCTGGTTGGCCTGGTGCCTCTTCTGTTCTACGGTTGAAACTGTGAAAGCTTGTACAAAAGCGGCCCTTCGGGGCCGCTTTTTCGTAGGTATTCATGGATGATGGAGATGACCTGCAACCGGGAATAGTGAGGACCGATCCGTGTACCCCAGGTGGCTGACCCAACTGATCGTGAGCGGAGCTTCAACGCTTGTGCTTGCCGCCTGTGGTGGCGATGGTGGGGGGGCAAATGGTCCGGGAGTGATCCGGGGCACAATTGAGATCGCGTCCGGGACCCGCACCGATGCGGATACGGCGCTGGACCTGACGGTGCAGGGGTTGGACAGCTCCCGGGACGTGCCGCTGAACGGTGTTCAGAATTCGGGGTCTCCCTATCCCGGTAATGTGACGGTAGGCGGCTACGTCAGTTCGGGAGCAGGCAGCTACGGGAATGACTTCAGCTACCCTGCGGATGACACCGATCAACTGCGCCTCAGCCTTGTGAACGGGCAGCGTGTGACCGTCAACATTTTCCCCGCGCCCTACAATCCATCCGGTGCCACACTGGCACCTCCCTCGACACAGCTCAGGCTGGAGCCGGTTGCAGGTGGGGTAGACAGCGAGTCAGCGGATAATCAGGAAACCACCAAGTCGGTCCAGGCGCAGCAGGGTGGGGAGCATGACCTGATCCTGACGGCAAGCGGTGGCGGCCCGGCGCGTTACGTGGTCCGGGTCACGTCGCTCAGCCAGGGTGAGACGCTTGGGGTGGCCGGTTCGGATATCCTGCCTGGGGAAGCGATTGTGACCATGGAGCCCGGGAGCGGCAGCGGTCAGATGCGGACCCAGGCCGGTACTGCGGTTGCGTCGGCAGGGCAGCAGCGGGCTCTCGGCGGAGGCCAGCATCATGTGCGCATGCCGCGTGAGCGTGAAGCTCTCATGCCGGCGGATGCCACCCGTAGTGAGACGGTGGTTCGCACCCTGGAATGGATCCGGGAGCTGGAAGAAACACCCGGGGTGGCATCGGCCACGCCCAACCATCGGGTCAAGGCTCTATCGCCAACCACCCAGACCGGTTATCCGAAACAGAGGTGGCATTACGATCTCATCAATCTGGATAAAAATGCATGGGACAGGCGTGATGGCTCCGGGGTGCGGGCGGCTGTGCTCGATACCGGTGTGAGTCGTCGCGATGAGGACTGGCACCCGGAGCTGGCGCCCAATATCAATTGCGCGCAACAGGGCTGTTATGACGCGGTTGATGATGACTACAGGCCCCTGGACGAGAGCGACAGCGATCACGGCACGCATGTGACGGGTACGCTTGGTGCGGATGCAAGTGGTACCAACGGGAAGGTGACCGGCGTTGCCCATGCCGTGGATCTGGTGCCGGTGCGCGTGCTTGGCAGTGATGAGGGCAGTGTTGCCGATGTCATTGAGGGGATCCGTTGGGTCCTCAACGAGGGCGGTCAGCCGCGGGCGGACCTCATCAACCTCAGCCTCGGCAGTCAGACGAATAATCCGAGCCTGGCGGACGCCATTGCCGACGCAGAAGATGCGGGCGTGATCGTTGTGGGTGCCTCGGGAAATGCCGGGGACGACCGACCCTTTTTCCCGGCTTCCTACCCAACGGTCCTGGCGGTTGGAAGCGTGGATTGCACGGGGGAGCGCTCCGAGTTTTCCAACTTCGGGGTGTGGCTGGATCTGGTTGCGCCGGGCGGAGGCGTGACGAATGGCTGTGGTGGTGATGGTAAGGGAGCCGTGTTCAGCACTGTTCCCGGAGGCGTTGGGTATCTCCAGGGCACCTCCATGGCCGCACCCCATGTCAGTGGTGTGATGGCCATGCTGAGGCAGGGGGACGATGATCTCTCGCCGGCAGTGGCGCGGGCTCTGGTCCGCGAAGGCCAGATAACCAAGGCCACCGGGACCGATGCGTTTGATATAGAGACCGGTAGCGGTGTGATCGATGCCTCGGCAGCAGCATCCAGTGACTGGTCGGGCTATGCGGCCCTGGAGCCCCAGCGTGAAGCGTTCCAGTTTGATGACGACAACACTGAAGCGGAACTGCGATTGCGTGAAATCGGAAATACGGGGGTGGCATTCAGTAAACCGGACGTTGCCAGCACCGAGAACTGGCTGAGTGTGGTGCGTCTGGGTGAACGCCGCTTCCGGGTTGAGCTGAATACCGACAACATGAATACCGGCACCCTATACCGTGACACGTTGGAGGTGACCTATTCGGCCAATGGCGAGGACCGGGCATTCAGTCTCCCGGTCACCGCCACGCTCGAGAGCGGGGAGGAGAACCGGAATGCCGGCGCTCATTTTGTCCAGTTGATACCGGTTGATGACAGCAACGACAGAGTGGAAGTCGTACAGAAGCTTGTGGAAGCGAACGAGGGGCGGTATCAGTTCGAGTTCAACACTTCCGACATCGAGCCCGGGCGCTATCATTTGATTGCCGGGACGGATATGGACAATGACGGCGCCTTCTGCGGCCCGGGTGAAGCTTGCGCGGAATACCTGTCAGAGGGGCGGCTGCGAGAGGTTGAGGTGACCCGGACCATGAACCTGAGCGTGACACTGGAAACTGCCTTCACCCGCCCGGTTGATACCCAGGCGGATCCCGGCTACCGTCGAACCAATAATCAGTGAGTTGCCGGTAAGGGGATTATGGCAATGATAAGTCTTCGAACTTTGGGAATCGGGCTGCTGGTGCCGTTACTGGTGGGATGCCAGTCGGGGCAGGCGGAGATGGCGTCGCTTTCCGGTGTCGACGTGGTTGGGAAGGCGGATCACTGCAACCGTCAGAGCCCCGGGCTCTCGCTGGCGCGGTCAATGTCGGAATTTCCCGATGTGGATGGTCTGCTGCCGGCTGGTGAGGGGGCGCTCAAGGCCGGACGGGACGTGCTGGTGATCTATCTGGGGCAGCGTCCTACTCCGGGTTACGGCGCGGAGCTGCGTCAGGCGCAAACGGTCGAGAAGGTCCTGACCCTGTCGCTGGAGGCAACCAGGCCGGATAGTGACGCCATGATGGCCCAGGTCATCACAACACCCTGCGTTGCGCTCGCTATCCCCGATGAGGGCTGGTCAAGCCTGTACGTCGAGATGGACTCTGACGGTTTTCCGTTGAGCCTGGAAGCGTCGGCCGGGCGCTGAATCACCTCCCTTTCTCTGGTACTGTTACGAGCATACTGAATCCGGTGGCCCCAGGGGTCGCCGCCTCACTCCCGTTGATGGACACCCGAGCCCATGAGCCAACGCAGTGATTACAACGCCGATTCCATTGAAGTCCTGAAAGGGTTGGACCCGGTGCGCAAGCGCCCGGGCATGTACACCGACACCTCCCGCCCGAACCATCTGGCCCAGGAGGTCATCGACAACAGTGTGGACGAGGCGCTGGGTGGCCATGCGAAGCGGATTGATGTGGTTCTGCACGCTGACGGCCGCCTGTCGGTGACCGATGATGGTCGTGGCATGCCGGTTGATGCCCATCAGGAAGAGGGCATTCCGGGGGTGGAGCTGATCATGACCCGGCTGCATGCCGGCGGCAAGTTCAATAAGGCCAATTACCAGTACTCCGGCGGGCTGCACGGGGTAGGGGTATCGGTGGTCAACGGGCTTTCCAGGGAACTGGAGGTGCTGATCCGGCGCGACGGTAAGCTGCACCGGATCCGTTTCGAGCACGGTCACAAGGTCGAAGACCTGAACGTCATCGACACTGTGGGCAAGCGCAATACGGGCACCACACTGAGCTTCCTGCCGGATCCGGATTATTTTGAGACCCCGAAATACTCGATTCCCCGCCTGCGCCACAACCTGCGTGCCAAGGCCGTTCTCTGCCCGGGGCTGACCGTTACTCTGCTGCAGGAAGAGAGTGGCGAGAAGGACGAGTGGTATTACGAGGACGGGCTGACCGACTACCTGAAAACCGCCCTGGCGGATCGGGAGTGCCTGCCGCAGGAGCCGTTCACCGGCGAGATCAGCGGCAACACCGAGATGGTCAGCTGGGCGCTGCAGTGGTTGCCCGAGGATACGGAGGTGGTGGCCGAGAGCTATGTGAACCTGATTCCAACCACCCAGGGCGGCACCCATGTGAACGGCCTGCGGACAGGGCTTCTGGAAGCGCTGCGCGAGTTCTGTGAGCTGCACAACCTGTTGCCGCGCGGGGTGAAGCTCACGCCGGATGACATCTGGGAGCGCTGCAGCTATGTGCTGTCATTCAAGATGCAGGAGCCGCAGTTCTCCGGCCAGACCAAGGAGCGTCTGTCCTCCCGGGAGGCTGCCAGCTTCATCTCCGGCGTGGTCAAGGACGCCTTCAGCCTCTGGCTGAACCAGCACACGGACATTGCCGAGGCGCTGGCCGAGTTCGTGATCGGCAATGCCCAGCGCCGCCTCAAGGCTTCACGCAAGGTCCAGCGCAAGAAGATTACTTCCGGTCCGGCACTGCCTGGCAAGCTGGCGGATTGCACCGGTACCGATCCGGCCCAGTCGGAGCTGTTCCTGGTGGAGGGGGACTCCGCGGGCGGTTCCGCCAAGCAGGCGCGGGACCGTGAATACCAGGCGGTCATGCCGCTGCGGGGCAAGATCCTCAATACCTGGGAGGTGGATTCGGGAGAGATCTTCAGCTCCCAGGAAGTGCACGATATCGCCGTGGCCATTGGCGTGGATCCCGGCTCCGGGGACCTGGCCGGCCTGCGCTACAACCGGGTCTGCATCCTGGCGGATGCGGATTCGGACGGCATGCACATCGCGACACTGCTGTGCGCCCTCTTCGTCAAACACTTCCGGCCCCTTGTGGAGTCGGGGCACATCTTCATGGCCATGCCGCCGCTGTATCGCATCGATCTGGGCAAGGAGACCTTCTACGCCCTGGACGAGCACGAGAAGCAGGGCATCATCGACCGCCTGGCGGCGGAAAAGCGCAAGGGGAAAATCCAGACCCAACGCTTCAAGGGGCTTGGCGAGATGAACCCGCTGCAGCTGCGTGAGACCACCATGGCACCGGACACACGGCGTCTCGTTCAGCTTTCACTGAGTCCGGATGATGGTACCGATGATCGGATGGACATGCTGCTGGGCAAGAAGCGCGCCGCGGACCGGCGCACCTGGCTGGAAGAGCACGGCAACGAGGCCGAGGTCGTGGGATGACCCCGGCCCGCTGCCTGCGGGTCAGCCGTCGAAGCGGCGGAAGACCAGAGTAGCGTTGGTGCCGCCGAAGCCAAAGCTGTTGCTCATGACCAGCGGCAGGTCCACATTCTCTTTCAGTTCACGCAGTATGGGGTAGCCCTCGGCGCCTTCATCAAGGTTCTCGATGTTGGCGGATGGCGTGATGAAGCCTTCGCGCTGCATGATGAGGGTGTAGATGGCCTCGTGCACCCCGGCCGCACCCAGCGAGTGACCGGTCAGCGGCTTGGTGGAACTGGTCGGGGGCATGGCATCGCCCGTGACCTTGTGAATGGCCTGCAGCTCCACGACGTCGCCCATGGGTGTGCTGGTGCCATGGGTGTTGATGTAGCTCAGCGGCTCATCGATGCCCTTCAGTGATTGCTGCATGCACCGGACGGCGCCTTCACCCGATGGCGCCACCATATCAGCGCCGTCGGACGTTGCCCCGAAGCCGACCAGTTCGCCCAGGATCGGAGCACCGCGTGCCTGGGCATGTTCCAGTGACTCAAGCGCAAGCACACCGCCCCCGCCGGCGATGACAAAACCGTCCCGGTCCGCGTCATAGGTGCGGGAAGCCTTCTCGGGTGTGTCGTTGTACTTGGTCGACAGAGCGCCCATGGCGTCGAACAGCAGCGTCAGGGTCCAGTGCAGGTCTTCGCCGCCGCCGGCGAACATCACGTCCTGGCGCCCCAGTGCGATCAGGTCGGCGGCGTGGCCGATGCAGTGGGCGCTGGTGGCGCATGCGGAGGTGATGCCGTAGTTGACGCCCCGGATGCCGTAGGCAGTCGCCAGGTTGGCGTTGATCGCCGAGCCCATGGTCCGCGGTACGCGGTAGGGGCCAACGCGCCGGATACCCTTCTCGCGGTGGGTATCGATCGAGTCCATCAGTTCAACGGTCGAGGCACCGCCGGTGCCCATGATCAGCCCCGTGGTATCCGCCTTGATCTCTTTGTCCGTGAGGCCGGACTGCTCCACGGCCTCCTGCATCGCCATATAGGCATAGGCGGAGGCGGGGCACATGAACCGGTAGAGCTTGCGGTCGATGTGCTCTTTAGGGTCGATATGGAGGCCGCCCCAGACATGGCTGCGGAGCCCGTTATCCCGGGCGTCCTCGCTGAACTCAATGCCTGAACGGACCTGGCGCAGGGAGTCGGTGACCTCCCGCTGGTTGTTGCCCAGGCTGGAGATGACCCCCATCCCGGTAATCACGACACGTCTCATTGCTAGTCTCTGCCTCAGAAGTTTTCCGTGGATGTGAAGAGCCCGACGCGCAGGTCCTTCGCGTGGTAGATGGGGCGCCCATCCACTGAGACGACCCCGTCGGCAATGCCCATGGTAACACCACGCCGGACGATGCGTTTGATGTCGAGCTGGTAGCGCACCAGCTTGTTTGAGGGTAGCACCTGACCGGTGAATTTCACCTCTCCGCAGCCCAGAGCCCGACCCCGGCCCTGGCCACCTGTCCAGGCCAGATAGAAACCGGTCAGTTGCCACAGCGCATCCAGGCCCAGGCAGCCCGGCATGACGGGATCGCCCTTGAAGTGGCAGTCGAAGAACCAGAGCTCGGGGTCAATATCCAGCTCTGCGATCAACTGGCCCTTGCCGTACTCACCGCCTTCATCACTGATGTGGGGAATCCGGTCCAGCATCAGCATCTGATCAACCGGCAGCCGCATATCGCCTTCGAAGAGTTCCCCTCTTCCGCAGCGTTCCAGATCGGCTTTGTCAAATTGGGCCACTGTCATGGCGATCTCCTGAGAATTACAGTTGTTACGGTAACAGACTCTGGTGCGGATTGCTTGATACTCTGTTCCCACACTTTGACTGCATGTGTGGAGGAGTAAAGCTAACACGTGTTCGCTTTACGGGGAATCACTGTTACTGGTTGAGTGGGTGCCAGGAAAACTCAGACTCCAGGCTGCTCACCGGTAAGAATGTCGCAGCACAGTACCAGGGTGCGGTCCCCGTGGACGAAGGCGCGTGACAGGGTTATGCACATGTGTGCGCCGGTTGCCGAAAGATAGGGCCGGGTGATCTGGAGCTCGCCGGGATAGCGCAGGGCGCGGCGAAGGTAGTGCTGTCGGTACCAGTCCGCCTGTACGGTATTTTCCAGTGGTCGGAAACGCGGATCCAGACGGTGGGCGCTTTCCGGTGAAAGCAGGCTGTCGTGGACCTGGACACCGTCATCACCGATGAGGTAGCAGCGCGATACGGTGTGGTGATTGACCAGCGTTTCACAGGCCTGTTCAAAGCCATGTCCTGCCTGGAGTGCGCTGATCACCCGTTCAAAGCGATGGCTGAAGAAGCTGGTGATCGTCTGTGTCGGGTCGGACTGCTGCTGTTTCTCCTGCTTGTATTCCTCGAGCAGTGTATCGAAGTCTGTGGCGCCCCGGACGGCGTTGCCCAGCTCGGTTGTTGGCCGGTGGAAATAGAAACCCTGGACGAAATCCACGCCCGCATCCACGGCGATGAGGGCCTGGTCGCGGGATTCGACACCTTCCATCAGTACCAGGCAGCCGGACTCGTGGAGCAGTGAGACAATGCCCTTGAGAATCTGTCGTGTGCGCTTATCTTCAGTCGCCCGGGCGAGCATCTGGCGGTCCAGTTTGACGATATCCGGACGCAGGTTCCAGATGCGCTCGAAGTTTGAGTGCCCTGCACCGAAATCATCAATGGCCGTAAGGCAGCCCAGGGAACGGTAGTATTCCACCGTGCGGCGCAGCAGGGCCGGGTCGTCGCTGGGTTTTTCGACAATCTCCACGACCACCCGATGGGCGGGGAAGCCTGAATCCTGCAGGAGTCTGCCGAAGAAGGCATCCGACTGCATGCCGCTGGCCATGCACTGGGGGGAGACGTTGAGAAACAGCCAGTTGATCTCGTCTGAGACGTTCTGGAAATTGCGCACATGCAACGCGCGGCACAGGCGGTCCAGGAGCAGGTTTGAAGGGTGATCCTCGGCGAGATCGAACAGGTGGGGCGGCAGGACCGGCGACGAGTCGTTGTCAAAAGCGCGGATCAGTGCTTCATAGCCGACAGTGCGCTTGTGGGAGATGCTGAATATAGGCTGGAGTGCGGTACGCAACACCAGACCTTCATAGCGCCCGACCCAGCAATGGTCCTCAGCTGCCGGAGACAGCAGGGTGCTGACACGCTCAAGATCGCTCACTGAACTGCTCTGGTCGAGTGGTGGCATGGCCCTGACTGCACTATGAACAACGTCCCGTTTTTACGGCCCTCCTCCTGACAGGCATAGCGGATTGTGCCAATTTCATCAACGTAATGACATCCCCTGTCATCAAACAACGTTAAAAGCACCATGGAGACAGTCAGATTTTCTGAAGGTCAGTGACAGAACTTTTCGGTTTCACCGCTCGCAGGCAGGGGCTAGGCTGGAAAAACTCCAAAGTTGAGGAGGGGGAGCAATGCAGTGGCGTAACACATGGAGCCGATGGGGGATTGTCAGCGTTGGCCTGCACTGGCTGATGGCGGCTGCCGTCATCGGGCTTTTCGGGGTCGGCCTTTACATGGTCGATCTCGGATACATGGACCCGTTGCGCAACGTGCTGCCGGACTGGCACCGCAGCGTTGGCCTGCTGCTGGGAGCGGCTCTGGTGCTGCGGCTGCTGTGGCGGTTCGTTTCGCCCCCTCCCGCACCGGTGCCTGAACACACCAGGGTGGAGCATCTCAGCGCCCATGCCGTGCACTGGCTGCTTTATGGGCTGATGCTGGCCATGGTGATCAGCGGCTATCTGATCTCCACCGCTGATGGGCGCGAAGTGGCCGTCTTCGACTGGTTCAGCGTGCCTGCTGTCACAGGCGATGTGCAGGGCATGGAGGATCTGGCCGGTGACTGGCACCGCTGGCTGGGCTGGACCCTGATCATACTCGCGGGCCTTCACGGACTGGCCGCTCTCAAACACCACTTCTGGGATCGTGACGACACGCTGCGACGGATGCTGTGCATGAAGCTGCGTCAGTCACGCTCCCCGGACAGGCAGTAGACAACACACAGAAGGAGAACACCATGAATCACCGTACAAACCTGACCCGCAGTTTCATCGCATCAGCTGTAACTATGGCCGTTTTGGGTACCGGCCAGGCACTGGCGGCGGACCCCAGTGGCACCTATGCCTTTGACCGGGAGGGCCAGCACCAGTTCATCCAGTTCCGCATCAGCCATCTTGGTTTCAGTACCCTCTACGGGCGTTTCAATGATTTTGATGGCAGCTTCGAGTACGACGCGGATAATCCGGAAGAATCCTCGGTTCAGGTGACCGTCGACACCAGCAGTGTGGATTCCAACCATTCGGAGCGGGATAAGCACCTGCGGGAAGAGGACTTCCTGTACGTGAGCGAGTACCCGGAGGCTACGTTCAAGAGCACGTCCGTCGAGATGGAAGATGAGGATACCGCCACCGTAACCGGTGACCTGACCCTGCGTGGTGTTACCCGAGAGATCGACCTGGAGATGGAGCTGATCAATCACGGAGAGGATCCGTGGGGCAATTACCGGATGGGGTTCGAGGGTACAACGACCCTGACACTGGAGAACTACGGGATCGACTATGATCTGGGGCCGCAGGCGGAAGAAGTGACCCTGATGCTTTCCGTGGAAGGCATACGTCAGTGACGGCGGCGTAGCCGGTCATCAGTGGCGCCTTCATTGTTTGGGCGTCGCTGGTGTCGGGTCCAGAACAGGTTCAGGAACACCAGCACACTCACCCCGAGGCTGGTGAGTCCGTACAGGCGCAGATCCACCAGAGCGCCAGCCCACATGTATTCCACTACAATGATCAGCACGAAGGTGACAAAGCCCACCATGAGTCCCTGGGCCGCAGCCCGGCGCGCAGCGCGTATTCGACTCGATGCCATAAGGGGTATCGGTTCCACCGTGATAACAGGATCGTCGCTGAAGGTGGATTCACGGTAGCCCCCGGCGCTCCCGGCCCACTATTCGGGAAATCCACTACCGTTGGTTTGGAGTCCAGCGCAAGCCTCCCTATAATGGCGCTTTGCCCGAAAGGGGCACCCACCCATGACGGAGCACAGAGGGCCTATGCCGGAATTCGAGACCACCGACGAGGGCTATGAGCGCGTCGCGCTGCGTGATTATACGGAGAAGGCGTACCTGGACTATTCCATGTACGTCATTCTCGACCGCGCGCTGCCGCACATCGGGGATGGCCTGAAGCCCGTCCAGCGTCGGATCGTCTACGCCATGTCCGAGCTGGGTCTCTCTGCGACCGCCAAGTACAAGAAGTCCGCGCGCACCGTGGGCGATGTGCTGGGCAAGTTCCATCCCCATGGCGACTCCGCCTGTTACGAGGCCATGGTGCTGATGGCCCAGCCCTTTTCGTATCGCTACCCGCTGGTGGATGGCCAGGGCAACTGGGGCAGCCAGGACGACCCCAAGTCGTTCGCCGCCATGCGCTACACCGAGGCACGGCTGGCGAAGTTCTCCGAGGTGCTGCTCAGCGAGCTGGGGCAGGGCACGGTGGACTGGCAGCCGAACTTCGACGGGACCCTGAATGAGCCCGCGACCCTGCCGGCCCGGGTGCCGCACGTGCTGCTCAACGGCACCACCGGCATCGCCGTGGGCATGGCCACGGACATCCCGCCGCACAACCTGCGGGAAGTGACCTCTGCCTGCATCCGGCTCCTGGACGACCCCGGGGCGGACGTGGATGCCCTCTGTGACCATATCCAGGGCCCGGATTTTCCGGCGGGTGCTGCCATCGTCTCCTCACGGGAGGATCTGCGCCAGCTCTACCGTACCGGCCGCGGAACCCTGCGCATGCGGGCCCGCTGGCAGCTGGAGGGGGGCGACATCGTGATCACGGCCATGCCGCACCAGGTCTCCGGCAACCGGATCATGGAGCAGATCGCGCAGCAGATGCAGCAGCGCAAGCTGCCCATGGTGACCGACCTGCGCGACGAGTCCGACCACGAGAATCCGGTGCGGCTGGTGATCTCGCCGCGTTCCAACCGTGTGGACACCGATGGGCTCATGGAGCACCTGTTCGCCAGCACGGATCTGGAAAAGAACTACCGGATGAACCTCAACGTCATCGGTCTGGACGGCCGTCCGATGGTCCGCGACCTCCGTGGGCTGCTCTCCGAGTGGCTGGAATACCGCCATGAGACAGTACGCCGCCGGCTCGAGCACCGCCTGGGCAAGGTGACGGCCCGGCTGCATATCCTCGAGGGGCTGCTGGTGGCCTACCTCAATATTGATGAGGTGATCCAGATCATCCGCGATGAGGACAAGCCCAAGCCGGTACTGATGGACCGCTTCGGGCTCTCGGACGAGCAGGCCGAGGCCATTCTGGAACTCAAGCTGCGCAATCTCGCCAAGCTCGAGGAGATGAAGATCCGGGGCGAACAGGACGAGCTGCAGCAGGAGCGCGACAGTCTCGAGGCCACCCTGGGCTCCGAGGACCGCATGCGCGAGCTGATCAAATCCGAACTCGAGGCCGACGCCGAAACCTTCGGCGATGACCGCCGCAGCCCCATCGAGGCCAAGGGCGAGGCCAAGGCCTTCAGCGAGACGGACCTGGTCTCCGGGGATCCGGTTACCGTGGTGCTTTCCGAGAAAGGCTGGATACGGGCGGCCAAGGGGCATGATGTCGACCCCAGCGGGTTCAGCTACAAGGCTGGGGACCGCTTCGCCCTGGCGGCACGCGGGCGCAACAACCAGCAGGCGCTGGTGCTTGACACCACGGGGCGCAGCTATGCCCTCAATACCCATACGCTGCCCTCGGCGCGGGGCCAGGGCGAGCCGCTGACCACCCGCATCAATCCGCCCACCGGCGCCGGTTTTGCCGGCCTCATGATGGCTAGTGAGGGGCGGGTTCTGCTCAGTACCACCGCCGGTTACGGGTTTGTGACGCCGCTGTCGTCACTGGTCAGCCGCAACCGTAACGGCAAGGCCGTTCTCAACGTGCCCCAGGGCGCCGGGATACTGCCCCCTCAGCGGGTGCGCGAGGGCGACAGCGTCTGGCTGGCGGCGGTGTCCAGCGAGGGCCGCCTGCTGGTCTTCCCGCTCAGTGAGCTGCCGGAACTGGCCAAGGGCAAGGGCAACAAGATGCTCGGAATTCCGCCTGCGCGCGTGAAAAGCGGTGAGGAATCCATGGTGGCGGTCACCACCTTCTCGGAGCGGGACCAGCTGGTGCTGCACGCCGGCAAGCGCCACCTGACGCTGCGCTTCAGTGACCTCGAGCACTACCGGGGCGAGCGGGGCCGGCGTGGCCACAAGCTGCCGCGCGGGCTCCAGCGGGTTGACCGTATGGAAGTGATTGAACACGACAACGCCGGGGAGGCGTCTTCAGCGGATGAGTGAACTGGTACTGATCAATGTCTCCGGGCGCGACAAGCCCGGCCTTACCTCCGAGATCACCGGTATTATGGCGCGCTTTGATGTGCGCATCCTGGACATCGGCCAGGCGGTGATCCACGACCACCTGACCTGGGGCATCCTTGCGGAGATTCCCGAGGAGAACAACGCCCCCCAGGTGTTCAAGGAGCTGCTGTTCCGTATCCATGAGCTGGACCTGCAGGTGCGCTTCGAGCCCATCACCGAGGAGGCCTACGGCGAATGGGTTCAGGGCAAGGGCCGCGGCCGCTATGTGGTCACCCTGATGGCGCGGGACATCACCGCGGACCAGATTGCGCGGGTCTCCAGTATTACCGCACAGCACGGGCTTAATATCGACAACATCGCCCGCCTTTCCGGGCGCACCAGCCTGGAGCGCAGTGACCGTATCGCCTGTGTGGAATTCTCCGTGCGCGGCACGCCCCAGGACCTGGAGGCGCTGCGCTCGGATTTCCTGCATATTGCCACGGATCTCAACGTGGACATCGCCTTCCAGGAGGACTCCATCTACCGCCGCAACCGCCGGCTTGTGGTGTTTGACATGGATTCGACCCTGATCGAGGCAGAGGTGATCGACGAGCTGGCCGCCGAGGCGGGCGTGGGCCACAAGGTGGCCGAAATCACCGAAAGGGCCATGAAGGGGGAGCTGGACTTCAGCCAGAGCTTCCGGGAGCGGGTGGCGCTTCTGGAGGGAATGGAGGAATCCGTGCTCGAGCGTGTGGCGGAGCGGCTGAAGCTGACCGAGGGCGCCGAGCGGCTGATCACCACTCTGCGTAACCTGGGCTACCGCACCGCGATCCTCTCCGGCGGCTTCACCTACTTCGCGCGGCATCTGCAGCAGCGGCTCAACATCGACTATGTCTACGCCAATGATCTGGAGATCGAGAATGGTCGTGTAACCGGCGAGGTGGCCGGCCGGATTGTGGACGGTCAGCGCAAGGCCGAACTTCTGGAGCAGATCGCGGATGAGGAACGCATCCGCCTGGAGCAGGTGATTGCCGTGGGCGATGGCGCCAACGACCTGCCCATGCTCAGCAAGGCCGGACTGGGCGTAGCCTTCCGGGCCAAGCCGCTGGTTAAGGAGTCCGCCCGCCATTCCATTTCCACCCTGGGGCTGGACGCGATTCTGTACCTGCTGGGATACCGGGAATCGGACAGGGCGCCGGACCTGGTGGCCATGAACCGGGATCAGTAGAAGCGCCTTTCGCGCTTCTCAGTCCCCCTCGCCGAAGTCGTAGTCCATGTCCGGCGTTGGCGCCTGCAGGTAGTAACCCTGGATGTAGTTGACGCCCGCCTGCCAGATGGTAGCCAGCACCGAGGCACTTTCGACCAGCGGCATGACTGTTAGACGGCCCTGCTGGTGCAGGGTCTGGATCATTTCCTTCACCGTCTGGCGTGATTCCTCGTTTTTCTGGATTTCGTCGGTGTAGGAGCCGTCCAGTTTCACGTAGTCCACGTCCAGATGCTTGAGGGTGTTGAACGGATTCAGCGCGCCCCCGAAGTGGGTGATGGACAGGGAGCAGTGCAGTTCACGCAGCGCGCCGCAGAAATCGCGTGCCTGCTTGAGGTAGGTGGTGGCATCGCGCTCCGCGATCTGGAAGATCAGCGAGTCCCCGGGCAGCCTTGCCGCCTTCAGGGCCACGCCCAGCCATGACGGGAAGGTCTGGTCCTGGACGGTCTCCGCGGTTACGTTCAGGAACAGCCGGGTCTCGTGCCCCTTGGAGCGGTGACTGGCCAGCTGTTTGATGGTCTGCAGGACCACCCAGCGGTCGATCTTGGCCGCCGTGTTCACGGGCCCGCCCGGGGGCAGGAAATCGTAGGGCGAGACCTCTTTGCCATGCTCATCCAGCATCCGCACAAAGGCTTCGTAGTGCTCCTCGCCCTCGCCGCGCAGGTTGATGATCGGCTGGAACAGCAGCCGGAACTGGTCGTTGTCCAGTGCCTGCTGGATGGCGTCGGCAGTGCCATCCGCACTGCCCTGGGACTGCAGCTGCGGTTCGTGGACGTTGATGCCGTTACCCGCCTCATGGCCTTCCTGCTGGCGCACCTCGTCGGCGGCGGTGTGGGCACGCCCCACCAGATCCTCCGCCTGCGGGGCGTTCTCGGTGATCGCGGCAATACCGATGCTGACCGTCAGCTGCAGGGTTCGGCCTGAAACGTCGAACAGGTGGTCCTCAACGCGTTTGCGCAGCGTCTCGGCAACCTCCTTCATGCTCTCAACCGTGTCCTGGGGGCCGAGGATGCAGAAGGCGTCGTCACTGAGTCGTGCCACTACCTGGTCTTCCCGGGCACAGGCAGCGATCAGCCCGGCCATGTCACCGATCACCAGATCCGCTCCGGAAATGCCGATCTGGGTTTTCTTGTGCACGAACTCATCCAGGGCGATGTAGGCCAGTGCCGCATCCGAGCCGTCTTTCTGCACCCGGGCAATGGTCTGGGACAGCGTATCCATCAGGTGATGCCGGTTATAGAGCCCGGTGAGTACGTCCTTGCTGCTGATCTCCCGCAGCTTCTCCGCCAGCTCCGCACTGTCCTGGACGGGGCGGGCCACGATCTGGATGCAGGGCTCACCGTCATAGGTGGCGGCGGAGAGTTCGGCCGTGACCTCGATGGTTTCGCCGTCCGGGCGCTCAATGGTGACGGTGAGCGGTTCCTGCGGTTCCTCCCCTTCGCGGAACTGCTTCATGGCCTCCTTGAAGTGCTGTTGGCTGCCGCTGTCAAGGGTGTCCAGAACCGGCAGGGCCAGAAGGTCGTCCGGGTCCTCATAGCCCAGCAGTTCCAGGTAGGACTGGTTGGCGTAGACGTGCAGGCCGTCATTGATATAGGCAATGGCGTCCTTGGAGCTTTCCAGCAGCAGGTGGCAACGCTGCTCCGCATCCCGCAGGTGTCCGGAGAGAGAGCGCCGCTGCCGCCGTTCACCGAGGTTGGCCAGCTCCCGGTCGATGACCTGGCGCAGCAGGGTGCTGTTGTCGAAGGGGACGGCGTCCTGGGCGCCGCGTTCCATAACGGCGCTGCGGCGTTCGCCGTCCTCGCCGGTGGTCATCAGGATGGCGGGCAGATCCTTATCCTGGCGCCGGATCTGGTCTAGGGCGTCCTCTGGCGAGGGTTCCTGCTCCGCATCCCTGATAAGCATCAGATCCCAGGTTCCGCTGCCAAGAGCGTCCTGCAGATCTTCCGGCGACGTGACCCGGTGCGCCCGTGTTGCGCGCCCCGCGTTGCGCAACAGGCTGACAACCTGCTCCGCATCATTCTGGGAGGGGTCAAGGAGAAGCAGGTGGATGGTTTCAGTCTTCTGGGGCATGATGCCGCGCGAACTCCCTGAATTGATTGCAGGCCACAGTTTTACAGCGATTGCCAGAGTGAAGCAAAGTCATCGTCGTCACTGGTGCCGGATCGGTCTTTGCCTGATGGGCCACGGAATCGCAGCTCAAACTGACTGATGCTGCTGGTGGCGGATACACGCCGGCTGAGTTGGGCTGTTTCCTGCTCGCCGTCACGCAGCAGCGTGATGCGGTGCCCGGTCTGGAAGGGCATGCGTGGCGTCAGCAGGGTTGCCGGCTGGCCGATGGCACTCAGTTCCGGCAGCAGCAGCCCCCGCAGGAACTCACTGCCACTGCCGCTCTTGTTGTCGAGGCGCAGCGCGCAGGGCATCGCGCCAGGGCCCAGCAGTTCAATACCGAGCTGGGCACTGCGCTGACCGCCCTGGCGGATCCACCGGATCAGGGCGACGCTCCAGGGGTGATCGACATTTTCGCGCACGCCCAGGATCTCGCCAGTCTGAAGGCTGGACGGCATCTCCGCATCCCAGTTGATGCAGTAGCCGCCAGGGCTGGTGTTCTCCAGGCTGACTTCGTAAAGCGGGTAGGCATGCTCGCTGTCACCGGCCATATCGCCGCCCGACCCCCGGAAGTTGATCGGCGCATCCGGAGAGGTCATGGATTCATGGTGTCCGGCGTCGAAGGCGCTGGCCCAGGGATCATTGCGCCGCTGCGCCGCGCCCAGGAAGACGTTCTGCGACGGCTCTGTGTCCTGGCTGTCCACGAAGCGGTTGAAGGCCACCTGGCCGGCGGAAAAATAGTGTACGGAGGTCATGCCGACCGCGACCTGCAGGCTGCCGGAGCTCTCGATACGCCTGTAGGAGCGCTGGGTCAGGACCCCCAGAGCCTGGCCCAGGTGCATGAGCAGTGCATCACTGACCTTCACGGGCAGTTCAGGGGCATCCGCCGGTGGGGCGGCGTTCCGGTTGTTCGCCAGTGCGGCCAGGCCCTCCGCGAGTTCGGTGCTGTCGAAGCCGATGTGCTGCGTGGTCAGCGGTGTCCGGAGCAGGTTGCGGTAAGTCGGGGGGGCATCCTGGCCGAGATTGATCACAAAGAGCGCGTCATTCATGCCGCGCTGGAGGATCCGGGTATGGGCGGTCCAGCACTCGAACAGGCTGTAAACTTCCGCCAGCTCCTTCTGGCGAAGCTGATTCGGTCGGCAGCAGCCAAGCAGCAGCAGCCGTTTGTAGGCATCCTCAACAGTAGTCCTGCGGTGGTGCTGGTTGACCGGATCCTCGATGGCAATGCCTGTGATCTGGCGTGCGAGTGCCCAGCTGAAGATCTGGTGGGCTTCGTACCAGGTGCCGCCGGGGCTGGGCGCGTACAGTTGGCTGGCCCGCAGAAGCGTGCTGCCGAGGCTGGAGATCGCCCGATGGCAGGCCTGGGCATTGGCCATCTTCTGTTTGTCCGGATTGGGCGTATTGGCGAGCTGGCTCACGACGATCTTGTAGCCCGTGGCCAGGTGGCGCTGCAGGGCCTGAGCAAGGTTGGCGACTTTGCGCTGCTTTTCCGTCAGAGCGATGGATCGCCCCAGAAAATGCTGGGACAGCTGGTCACAGATGAAGTTCAGCTGCGGGCGAAGCTGACCCAGAAGCTTCATTCTCAGGGCCGGGCTGATGTCGAGCTGGTTGAGCTCAATGGCGGCATGGTAGAGCTGGCGTGCGGACTCACCCACATTGGCGATCGGCAGCCCGTCGACCCATTCCCTGAAGGCGCGTGGGGACGCCTCACAGAAGGATAGACTGCTGAGCTTCTGTTCCGGAAGCGCGAGATCCGGCTTTCCTGCTTTGCCCGCCATTGATCATTACCGCTGGTTTCTGGGTGTCCGCTTACAATACAAGTCCAGGGTCGGGAGAATAGCAAGCGCAACAGGCTTTTGCCGTTGATTTCACAACGACTTTAAAGATTCAGGGGCTGTTTGGCAGGTTGGCCGGGGACTTCCCGCACCAGCTTCGGTACCAGAAAGCCGGGGAGCCGTTCCAGCAGGGTCCGGGTCAGTGCCCGAGCCCTTTCATCACCGGGGTCATAGTGTGCAGCGCCCGCGATGGGGTCAAACGCGTGCAGATAATAGGGGAGAACACCGCACTCGAACAGGCGCTCGCTGAGCTGCTCCAGGGTATCGGCATCATCGTTGATCCGGCGCAGCAGAACCGCCTGGTTCAGTAGCGTGGCCCCGGCGCCGGCCAGTGCCCTCAGCGCAGCATGGACGTCGTCGTCGATTTCCGCCGGGTGGTTGATGTGCACCACGATCACCTTCTGCAGTGGTGATCCACCAAGCCAGTCCAGCAGGTCGGTATTCACCCGCTGGGGGATGACCACGGGAAGCCGGGTGTGGATGCGCAGGCGGCGCACATGGTCGATACTGGCCACCGCCGCAGCGAGCCGGGCCAGGAGCCGGTCCGGGCTGGCGAGCGGGTCGCCGCCGCTGAAGATCACCTCGTTGATCGCCGGGTCGGCATCGATCCGGTCCAGGGCAGCCTGCCAGTCGGAGCCGCCCAGCTGGTGTTCCTCATAGGGGAAGTGGCGCCGGAAACAGTAGCGGCAGTTGATGGCGCAGGCACCGGTGACCATGAGCAGGGCCCTGGAAGCGTACTTGTGTACAAGCCCTGAGGTGGCGCTGGCACTGTCGCCACTGACTTCTTCCAGCGGGTCACTCACATAGCCGGGCTGGTCCTCGCCTTCCTCGGGCAGGGGCAGGATCTGGCGCAGCAGCGGGTCGTCCGGATTGCCGGGCTCGATCCGCCGCAGCCAGGGTTCCGGCGCCCGGACCGGGAACTGGCGGTGACCGGGTGCCATGCCAGCTAGCATGGATTCCGGTAGCGCCAGGCGCTGGCACAGGGCTTCAGGCGTGGTAACGGCCTGCCCCAGCTCCTTCTGCCACCGGGGGCGGTCGCTGGCGATGGTTGTGGTTTCGACAGGCGCGTGACCGGACTGTATCATTGGCATCCCAAGTTTACTGGCAATTCGAGCGAGGCATCGATGGCGACCTATTCTACCAACGAATTCCGCGGCGGGCTGAAAGTCATGCTCGACGGCGACCCCTGCGTGATTGTTGAAAATGAGTTCGTCAAACCCGGAAAGGGCCAGGCGTTCAGCCGCGTGAAGCTGCGCAACCTGATGACGAACCGGGTCTGGGAACGCACCTTCAAGTCCGGGGAGACCCTGGAGGCGGCGGATGTGCTTGAGTTCGACATGGAGTACGTCTACAGCGACGGCGAGTTCTGGCACTTCATGAAGACTGACGGTTCTTTTGAGCAGTTCGCTGCGGACGAGCGCGCCGTGGGTGATGCCGCCAAGTGGCTCAAGGAACAGGACGTCTACACCGTCACACTGTACAACGGTGCCCCGCTGAACGTCACACCGCCGGCCTTCGTGGACCTGGAAGTGGTGGACACGGATCCGGGCGTTAAGGGGGATACCGCCCAGGGCGGCTCCAAGCCGGCGACCCTGTCCACCGGTGCCGTGGTGAACGTGCCGCTGTTCATGGAAATCGGCGAAGTCATCCGCGTGGATACCCGCAAGAACGAGTACGTCTCCCGCGTCCGCAACGGATGAGCTGGGAGCCGGGCGCCACCCCCGCGATGCTGCGCGCCCGGGCCCACCTGCTCCGGGCGTTGCGGGATTTCTTCGACACACGCGGGGTGCTTGAGGTCCAGACGCCGGTTCTGGGCCGCCATACCGTTACCGAACCCGCCATTGAGAGCCTGCCGGTGACTGTTGATGGTCTGGAAGCCTGGCTTCAGACCTCCCCGGAATACTTTATGAAACGCCTGCTGGCCGCTGGATCCGGCTCCATCTACCAGATCGGGCCGGTCTTTCGCGCAGGTGAGCAGGGCCGGCGCCACAATCCGGAGTTCACGCTGCTGGAGTGGTACCGGGTCGGTTTCGACCTGGAGGCCCTCGTGGTGGAGGTCGGTGATCTGGTGCAGGAGGTGCTGGAGAGTCCGCGCCCCCATGTCGGGGAATACCGGGAGCTGATGCAGGCGCATGCCGGTGTGGATCCATGGCGGGACGAGCCCGCCCGGCTGGCGGAACGGGCTTCAGCGGTCAGCGGCATTCCCCGGGAGCAGCTGAACCGGGGGGAGGCTCTGGATCTGCTGATGAGCGGCTGTGTGGAGCCGGCCCTGGCAGAGCAGGGCCCTGTGATCGTTCAGCATTATCCTTCCGACCAGTGTGCACTGGCAGCGGTTACCGAGGTCGGCGGGGTTCCGGTAGCACGCCGGTTCGAGCTCTATCTGGACGGGATCGAGATCGGCAACGCCTACGAGGAGCTTCTGGATGCCACGGAGCAGCGTCGGCGGTTCGAGGCGGATAATGCGCGCCGCCGCGAGGCGGGTCAGCCCATCCCAGAGCCGGACGTCAGGTTTCTGGAGGCGCTGGAGGCAGGTCTGCCTCCGTGCAGCGGTATGGCCATGGGGGTGGACCGCCTGCTCATGCATCGGACTGGAGCCGGTTCCCTGGATGAGGTGATGGCCTTTTCCCGGGAACGCCTCTGAGGCCGGGGGTCAGCTGGCGCGGAACAACGACTCGCCCATTCGAACGCTCTGCTCTGGGTTCAGTTCACCCGTCGGCTCAAAGGCGCCCCTGGGCAGCATCAGTATGACCGTGCTGCCCAGATAGAACCGGCCCATCTCGGCGCCGCGTGCCAGGTGAGGTCCATCGTGTGCGGCATGGCGGATGCTTCGCGCCCCGGGCGCAACCCGGCCTCCCCAGACCGTTTCGATGCCTGCCACGATCATGGCACCAACCATCACCACCGCCATGGGCCCGTATTCGGTACGGAACCAGGCGACCAGCCGCTCGTTGCGCGCAAAGAGCCTCGGCACATTACGGGTGGTGGCCGGGTTCACCGAGAACAGACGACCTGGGATGGTAGTGGTTGCCTCAAGGGTGCCGGTCACAGGCATATGCACCCGGTGATAGTCCTTCGGAGACAGGTAGATGGTGGCAAACCGGCCCTGCTCGAAGGCAGCCAGTTCGGGTTCGGGCCGGGCGGTCAGCTCCGCCGCGGAAAAGCTCTGGCCCTTGGCCTGGAACAGGCGCCCACGGCTGATGGTGCCGCTCTGGCTGATGGCCCCGTCTGCCGGGCAGACCAGCGTGCGCTCGTCGCCTTCGATGGGGCGGGCGTCATCGCGCAGAGGCCGGGTGAAAAAGTCATTGAAGCTGGCGTAGGCCTCCGGATCCGGGTCCGCTGCCTCGTTCATGTCCACACCATAGCGGCGGATGAAGCCATTGATCAGGCGCCGGCGCAGGGCGGGATGCCGGGAGTCCGCCACGCGCCCGGCCAGGCGTGACAGGCCGTGCTGGGGGGCCAGGTGCTGGGCGGCGATGAAGCCGCTGTCGAGCAGGGAATGCATCATTCGACGGGGGTCTCCGTGCGGTTGCCCCATTCCGCCCAGGAGCCGGCGTAGGCGCGCACGTCGTGGTATCCCAGGGCACGGGCGGCGACGTAGGTGAGCCCGGAGCGGTGATGGCTCTGGCAGTGGGTGATGACGGGTTTCGAGGGTTCAATACCGAGCGAGGTCAGGGTTTCCCGGAGCCGGTCTTCCGGCAGCAGGCGGTAGTTGCGCTCCGGGTCCATGATCTCGGTCCATTCCAGGTTGACCGCGCCGGGTATGTGACCGGAGCGGGCCGCGGACTGGCGCTCGCCACGGTATTCCGCGGGGGCGCGTGCATCCCAGATGGCGGTGTTGCCGGCTCTGACGGCCTCGAGCACTTCTTCGAGATCCGCTGTTGTCGAGGGGTCCAGGGTGAGGGCCGGACGCGAGGATTCGGTGGCCTCTGACACCTCGGTGCTGGTTGGGTAGCCTTCGCGGATCCAGGCGATGCGCCCGCCGTTGAGAAGGCTCCAGTTGCGGTGGCCCACGGACTCCAGCAGCCAGATGAAGCGCCCGGCCCAGCCGCCACCCTCATCATCGTAGGCAACCACGTGGTGCTCCGGTTTGAGACCGATCCGCCCAAGCAGCTGTTCGAGCTCCGCCTTTTCCGGCAAAAGACCCGGTACGGGTGAGGCAGCGCCCCGGGTCTCGCGGGGGTGAACGTGGATGGCACCCGGGATATGGGCTTCCGTGTAATGCTCCGGGCCGGAAAGATCCACCAGCAGCAGGTTCTCATCATGGAGGTGCTGATGCAGGGTATCCGGCTCAAGAATCATGGGAAGGGATGGCATTGGGGCCTCGGTATCGTCCGTATTCGGCCGAAGGATACCAGAGGCCCCGGGTGCGGACGAGACTATTCGATCTCGACCAGTACCTCACCGGGGGTGACCCGGTCGCCCTTAGTGATGTGCACGGCCGTGACGGAGCCGGCTACCGGCGCCTTCACCTCGGTTTCCATCTTCATGGCCTCGATGATCAGCACCGGGTCGCCGGCGGCGACGCTGTCGCCCTCCCTGACCACCACATCCACGATGTTGCCGGGCATGCTGGTGGTCACGTGGCCCTCCCTGGTGGCTTGGGCCCGCTGACCACCGCCCGGGGCGGACTCACCGACGGCTTCCAGTTCGATCTCTTCGGGGACACCATCGACGGTCATGTAGAACCGACGCCGGTCATCGCCACCGGGGCTTACCCCGGTCACCTGGATGTCGTAGGTCTCGCCATGGACCTGGATGCGGAACTCGGTGGGGACGTGGCCGGAGGCGTTCTCCGAGGGTGCCGGCTCCAGGACTTCCGGCTGGAGAGTGCCGTCGCGGCGCTGTTCCAGGAAGGTCCGTGCCTGATCCGGGAACATGGCGTAGGTGAGCACGTCCTCCTCGGATTCGGCGACGTCGGAGACCTCATCCTTCAGTTTGTGGAACTCGTTGGCCAGCAGGTTGGCCGGGCGTTCCTCGACCGGCTCCTCCTTGCCCACGGCACGCTGCTGCAGATTCTGATCCACGTCGCCCGGTGCCTTGCCGTACCAGCCCTGGAGGTACTTTTTCACCTCGTTGGTGATGGTGCCGTAACGGCTGTCCGAGAGGACGTTGATCACCGCCTGGGTCCCCACAATCTGGGAGGTCGGTGTGACCAGAGGGGGATAGCCCAGCTCCTCCCGGACCTTCGGGATCTCGCGGAACACGTCCTGGATGCGGTCCAGCGCGCCCTGTTCCTTCAGCTGGTTGGCAAGGTTGGACATCATGCCACCCGGGACCTGGGAGAGCAGGACAGTGGTGTCCACGCCGTTGTACTCGCTTTCGAACTGGTGGTACTTCTTCCGAACCTCCCGGAAGTGGCGGGCGATGCTGTCCAGCTTCTCCAGGTCCAGCCCGGTTTCGTAGCCGGCGTCATGGAGTGCGGCCACTACGGACTCGGTGGGCGGATGGCTGGTGCCGCCGGCGAATGAGGAAATGGCGGTATCCAGGTGGTCCACGCCCGCCTCCACGGCGGCCCACTGGCACATGCTGGCCATGCCCGAGGTGTAGTGGGAGTGCAGGAAGACCGGCACGTCGAAGCGCTGCTTCAGGCCGCTGACCAGCTCGGACGTGGCGGCGGGTGTGAGCAGGCCCGCCATGTCCTTGATGGCGATGCTGTCCACGCCCAGGTCCACCATGGTCTTGGCCTGCTCCAGGAACGCCTCGGTGCCATGGACCGGGCTGACCGTGTAGCAGAGGGTGCCCTGGGCGTGCTTACCGGTTTTCTTCACGGCGCGGATGCTGGTTTGCAGGTTGCGCACGTCGTTGAGCGCGTCAAAGATACGGAAGACGTCGATGCCGTTGTCCGCCGCCTTCTGCACGAATGCCTCGACCACGTCGTCCGCGTAATGGCGGTAGCCCAGCAGGTTCTGCCCGCGCAGCAGCATCTGCAGCCGGGTATTGGGCAGCGCCTTTTTCAGCTGGCGCAGCCGCTCCCAGGGGTCTTCCTTGAGGAAGCGGACACAGGCGTCAAAGGTGGCGCCGCCCCAGCATTCCAGGGACCAGTAGCCGGCCTGGTCCAGCCACTCGCAGGCAGGGAGCATGTCCTCGGTCCGCAGGCGCGTGGCGATCAGGGACTGGTGGGCGTCGCGCAGGATGACGTCGGTGATGTGGATCTTGCGTTGGCTCATGATGTTTCTCCTGATTCGGGGCTCACAGGCCAGCCTGGGCGGCAATGGCCGCGGCGATGGCGGTGGCGACGGATTCGGGCCTGGACTTGGTGCTGTATTCGAGCAGTTCCGGATGGTTCTCAACGAAGCTGGTGTTGAACCCGCCCGCGCGGAACTCCGGGTTCTGGAGGATCTGCTGGTAGTAGGGGATGGTGGTGGTGACCCCGTAGATGCCCATGTCGTTCAGGGCACGCCGGCTGCGTTCCAGCAGCTCCTCCCAGCTGAGGGCCCAGACAATGAGCTTGGCGCACATGGAGTCGTAGTGCGGCGGGATCTCGTAGCCGGTATACATGGCCGCGTCCGTTCGCACCCCCGGGCCACCGGCCGAGTAGTAGCGGCTGATGCGCCCGAAGCTCGGCAGGAAGCCGTTCTGCGGGTCCTCGGCGTTGATCCGGAACTGGGCGGCGAAGCCCCGGTAGCTGATGTCGGACTGGCTGTACGGCAGGGGGTCGCCCGCGGCGATGCGGATCTGGGTCTTCACGATGTCCACGCCGGTGATTTCCTCGGTGATGGTGTGCTCCACCTGCACCCGGGTGTTCATCTCCATGAAGTAGAACTCACCACTGTCGTCCAGCAGGAATTCCACGGTACCGGCGTTCTCGTAGCCACAGCCCTTCGCCACCCGTACGGCCAGATCGCCAAGGTACTCGCGCTGCTGCTCGGTCAGCTGTGGCGATGGTGCCAGCTCGATCAGCTTCTGGTTGCGCCGCTGCACGGAGCAGTCACGCTCGTAGAGGTGGATGGCGTTGCCCTGGCGGTCGACCAGGACCTGGACCTCGATGTGGCGCGGGTTGACGATGCACTTCTCGAGGAAGACCTCGGCACTGCCAAAGGCCTTGGTGGCCTCGGAAATGACCCGCTCGTAGTTCTGGCGCAGTTCCTTCTCGCTGTCACAGCGGCGGATACCACGGCCACCCCCGCCGGAGGTGGCCTTGAGCATGACCGGGTAGCCGATGCGCCCGGCCTGGGCAACCGCGTCTTCCACGTCCTCCAGGTTGCCCTCGGAGCCCGGTGTTACCGGAACGCCGGCGCGGATGGCCGTGTTACGCGCCTCGGTCTTATCACCCATGCCGTGGATGACTTCCGAGGCCGGGCCGATGAACTGGACCCCACGATCCCGGCAGACGGCAGCAAGGGTCTCGTTCTCGGACAGGAATCCGTAGCCGGGGTGCAGGGCATCGCACCCTGTCTCCACGGCCATGTTCACCACCTGATGGGGATTGAGGTACCCGGAGAGCGGATCCTGACTGATGCAGTGGGCCTCATCGGCCTTTTTGACATGCAGCGAATAGCGGTCCGCTTCCGAGTAGATGGCGACCGCCGTGATGCCCAGCTCCTGGCAGGCGCGGGCAATCCGGACGGCAATCTCGCCCCGGTTGGCAATGAGCACCTTTTTGATCGTCATGTCATAGTCTCCATTAGCTGGGCTCCGGTCAGAAGTAGCCTTCGCGCTTCTTTTTCTCCATGGACCCGGTCTGATCCCTGTCGAGCAGACGCCCCTCGCGCTCGGTGGTCTTCGCCGCCAGCATTTCCTTGAGGTGAGAAGAAGATACAGGGATTCTCAAAGCAGGCGACCACCTCCCGGATAACATGAATCGCCTCAGCTTCCAGCTCTCGGAGGTGGTTGGTGATCTTTTCCACGATTACAGCTTTCTCCTGCCGTGTGCTGTTTCGTCATGGGCCTACCGGATTCGGAATCCAGACCTTAATGAGTTATTGATTTCGAAAAAATCGAAAAAATAATTTTTATAGTTCGAGATATTCGATTTATTGATGAGCCTCTCCAGAAAAGGCATGCCATCCTGATTCCCGTGTCCGCCGTTCGATGACCTGATCTCCGCCATCAATGCGGAAAAGGTGAAGCCAGCCATTCTCAAACAGGTTCCGGACCGATGGATTTCTGTCGATAACCTGATCGATCGCACCGGCAGGTGCCTCAATGAACACCGAGAGCCTCAGTGGCTGGTGCACCCAGGCGGATCCGTCGTGTAGCGACTGCAGCGGCAGCCCGGTGCGCAGGTCGCCGCCGTTGCCCTCGAATACGCCGATATGGCCGCCCACGACGTTGTGCAGCACCTTGTTGCCGGCGCCGTAATGCCGGTTGTCGACGGTGGAGGCGTAGTACTGGAAGTTGATCCAGTGGCTCACGACCATCGGCGCGGTCATGATCAGCTCCAGTACCTGCGCGTTCGAGTCCTGGTGCCAGTCGTAGTCATGCAGGAAGGTACGCCCCGCGAGTTTCAGGTGGCCGGAGCGCTCCCGTGGCGCCACGATCAGGCTCGCGTTGCCCGCCAGCCCCCATTCGGGGCGGACCTGTGACCAGTCCTTTCGGCGGCGACCCAGGGCATTGAGAAGCCGCCCGCCCCGGTGCGGGGAGAGACCGAAGCGTTCCGCGCGTTCATCCCGGGTTCGCTGACCCGCCTCTGCCAGCGTGGATTCGAGACGCGTCACCACCATGTGATGGGAGGCGGGGATCTGGCCGGTATCAAGGAGCGTGACCTCATCGGTAACCGTATCGTGAACCGCCGGCAGGAACAGGGTGTGTGCGGCGATATCGCAGCCCAGCGCCTCAAGCTGGTTGCGCACGTTCGGGTCGTTGAGCAGTCCGGCCAGGGCCCGGGCGTTGGATGATCCGCTCTGGCCGCAGCAGGCACCGCAATGCAGCGAGGTTGCGTGAGGATTATTGGTGGTCGGGCTCTTGTGACCCACGAGCAGGACCACGCCAGCGTCAGTCCTGGTCATGCCCATGCCAGTGAGCGCATTGAACGCGATCTGCGCCTTGGATTCGACATCCAGGGCTTTGCCCGTCTCGAGTGCATGGAGCTCCGGTTTCCCGAACGGCTCCCCGTGCCCGTGGAAACTGTTCAGGGCAGCGGGGGGGTGGCTGATGCCGGGGGTACCGGCAAGCAGCTTGAGGCCGTAGAGCCATCCCAGCGATTCCACGTAGCCGAAGATGGCGGGCGGGGCCAGGCTGAAGGATTGCCAGTGCGCTGATCTGGTCAGTTCCAGGCGGTTTTCGCTGGCGGCCTCTCCGGACACGTCAGGATGCTGCATGCGCACCTGTGGCGCGAGGAGCCCGGGCAGGTGGCCCTGCTCATGCGCGAGACCGGGGACGGCACGGGTGGCAGGGACGCCAAAGAAGCCGGCAAACCCATGGGTGCGGATGGATGGCGAGACCGCTTCCAGGTGACGGCGCAGTACCTCCGAGCGCACGTCGATGCAGAACACGGCCTCGATGCGCTCGAAGGACCTGGTTGGCTCTTCCTGGTGATGGCAACCCCACGCGGGCAGGAAGCGTGCAAGCGGCTGCTGGTAGGCCAGCTCGCTGGCCCGTTGCCAGATCCAGTCCGGTCGTTGTGCCGCCCGGTTATGGTCGTCCAGAAGGGGCCAGCGCTCCTTTTCCTCGAGCCATTCCTGCTCCAGCGTCAGGCCCTTGTGGAGGCGGTAGAGAACCAGTTCCCAGGCAAGACGGATGGCGAGCAGATCGCGCAGGCAGTCGTCGCTGCCATCCAGGCCAAGATCACGCTGCCAGCTGTGCCATGCGCAATGGCTGGCCCAGCCATGGATGGTCAGCAACAGGTGGTGGAGGTAGGCTTCTGCCGAGGCGTGGGGAATGGCCTGCTCGGCCAGTGCCAGGGCGATGAGTTCTTCCGGCTGGTCGGGCAGTGATGCAAAGGCCCTGTGCAGTCGGGGCAGTCCCGAGACAATGGCAATGCCCCGCTCATGCACGACCTGGGCCAGCCATTCCTCGTAGAGGCCGCCGCGATCGCCGATTGGCCACTGCGCCTGTCCCTGGTCAAACCAGGCGCCGCAGAACTGGCTGATCTGGTGCACGATCATCTCATGCCAGAACTCGTTCTCGCTGCTTGGACCATAACGGTCCAGTACCATCGAGAAGGAGTGCATGGTGGACGGCTTTATGTCCTTCTGCACCGCCTGGACCAGTGTTCTGGTGTTAAAACAGCTTCCGTATTCAGTGGCTGCCCTTTGCAGGTGGTCTTCGCTGATGTGGCCTGTTTCCCACAGGCGGCGATAATAGGGGCGTGGCATCAGCAACCTGGCCCCCTGACGCGTCGCCAGTTTCGCGGCAACGGACTCAATGGGCTGATCCGTCATATGCCAGAACGGGTTGACCGTTATGAACTGATCCAGCGGCCACGAGGGTGTGATCAGTCCGCCAACTCTCTCGACGAGGTCATGAACCTCCCCGGGATTGGAGGATTCCGCATACTGATTGAGGCAGGCTTGGTTGAGGGTCATGATGAGACTCCTTCATCCGGGTAGATGGGGGCGGGTTCCGGTTGCTCACGGCGGGCGCGCGGCTTGGGAGGCCAGAGAGTGAAGGTGATCCGCGTGAACGCTTCATCCAGGTACAGGCCGTTGAACAGCAGGGGACGCACGCGCTGCCAAAGCCGCGCCTCAGGGCGGTGCATGATGTGCGCCCGCGCCACCAGAAGAAGTGCGAGGACGCCTGCTGCCAACAGAAAGGCCGATGGCGCGGGCGGCATTGCCGAGGCTGGCACGACCCCCCCGAAAATCTGTTCCGCCAGCAGGTAGGCGCCGGTGATGGCGAATGATGCCGCGAGTGCCTTACGCCAACCAGCGTGACCCAGCGCCCCGCCGAGTTCCGCCAGCAGTGAGGCAACCGCTGTTACCAGCACGGCGCCGGTCAGAAGTGTTGCCAAGGTGATGGGCTTCCCGAACACGTAATGACCCAGCATGAAGATGCCGAGGCCGGCTGAAAGCGCGAGAACCCAGATTGCCGGTCGCGGGCGGCCCACCTCATTGCTGCCGCGCCTGATCAGCGACTGCATGGGCGCCTGTCCCGAGCTGAGGAAGGTGTGGGCCTTGTAGAACGAGTGTGCAACGAGATGAACCAGCGCAAGATGATACAGGCCCAGCGCGCACTCAAGGAGCATGAACCCCATCTGTGCCGTGGTGGACCAGGCGAGCATCACCTTGATGCTGATGCGGGTCATCATGACCAGGGATGCGATGGCCACCGTGGCCAGTGCGATGGCAAGGAGCAGCCAGACCGCGAACTGCGTGGCCTCGAGCAGCGGGGAGAGGCGGATCAGCAGGTAGCCGCCCATATTGACGACCCCGGCGTGGAGGAGCGCGGAAACCGGCGTGGGTGCCTCCATCACCTGGATGAGCCAGCCGTGGAAGGGCAGCTGGGCGGACTTGAGCGCTGCCGCCAGAACAATCAGCACGGCCGCCACTTCCAGACCCAGGGCCCCGTTGCCTGCTCCTGCCTGAAGCCGTTCATTGATCATTGCGATATCGGCACTGCCAAGCCCCTGAGCGATCAGGACAAAACCGGTGACGAGCATGATGTCCGCCAGCCTGCTGACCAGGAACTTCTTGTGGGCCGCAAGCAGCGCCTTGGCGCGATCAGGGTAGAACACCAGCAGCCGGTGAAGGCTGAGGCTGGTGGCCAGCCAGGCAAGTGCAAGCACGGCAAGGTGACTGGCAAGGACCAGAACAGTGACGCTTGTCAGCGTGAGTGAGAACCAAAGCGTAAAACGCAGTCTCCCGGGCTCGCCATCAATGTAGTTTCTGGAGAAGCGCAGGATGGACCAGCCCACAAGGGACGTCATCAGGACCATCACCGCGCTCAATGAGTCTGCAGCGAGCAGCGGAAAATGGTGGGTGGGCGTTGCTGAGTGGAGTGTTGTGGCCAATATCGCAAAAGCTAATACGACGGCAGCGGAAGCGAATACCTGGGTGAGGAGCCAATGCTGGCGATGCAGCTTCGGAAGGCATGGAATGAAGGCAGCACTCAGCCAGGCCAAGGGAAGCAGGGCCGGAAGGTAACCGTTCAGGTCAAAAAACCACGGCATAGGACAGCACCTCTTGGGTCAACTCTGTTTGCCGGGATTGTCAGCTGGTTAAAAACATATTAAAAATAGAAACTATGGAACCAAACGATCTGTTTTTTAGATTGAACAGGCTTAACTACCACCACCTTTACCATTTCTGGTGGGTTGGACGGCTTGGCAACCTGACGCGCGCCGCTGATCAGCTCCATGTGGCTCAGTCTGCGGTTTCCACCCACGTGCATCGCCTCGAATCGGCGTTGGGCCAGACTTTGTTTGACCGCCAGGGGCGAGCTCTCCAACTCACCGAGGCCGGGCGTGTGGCCATGCGTCATGCCGAGGAAATCTTTCAATCCGGTGCCGAACTGGTTGGGCTTCTTTCAGAGGGTAAAGAAGGTAGGACGCGGGATGTCCATGTTGGGGCCGTTTCCACGCTCTCGCGGAACTTCCAGGAGGCTTTCCTGTCCCCGCTGATCGGCAGTAGCGATGTGAACATGACGCTCAGCTCGGGGCGTCTGGATGATCTGCTCAAAGCTTTGGAAAATCACAGCCTGGATCTGATCCTGTCGAATACCGCTGTAACCCCGGGAGCGGCAGGCATCCGGTCCTGCCAAGAAATTGCCCGTCAGGTGGGCAGCATTGTAGGGCCTCCCCGCCTCATGGAGACGTCGAGCCGTGTCTCTGATATCGATGGCGTCCCGCTGCTCCTTCCAGGGCGTAGTAGTGGTTTCCGAGCCTCGTTTGACCTCTACTGCAGGCGTATGGGGGTAACGCCTGTCATCGTGGCAGAGGTCGATGATATGGCCATGTTGCGTCTGCTCGCCAGGGATTCCAATTTTGCTGCCGTGCTGCCGAAGGTCGTCGTCAAGGATGAGCTGCGCTCAGGAATGCTCGTGGAGTATGGAGAGCTGCCAGATGTTTATGAGTACTTTTACGCCATCACTGAGAAACGCCGATATGATAAGCCCGTCATACTGGAGCTGCTACGTCAGCTGGACGATGTACATCTCCACCAAAGCATGAGAGCGTCCGAGTGAACCCAAGGCTGAGTCGGTTCGAGGACAGAGACCTGAAGTAGGCTGAAGACTTGATAACAAGCCGGTTACTCAGGAATACGGGTAATATCTATGACGCAGTTGATTGACAGTCGTTCATCTTCCGAACCTGCGCTGGCGATCAGTTCCGTCAAATCGGCCTTGGTCTGTAGTAGCTGCTCAATACGCCGGTTGCTCTGCTCGCTGATATCGCCTAGCCGCTCCTGCTGGCTGAACCTGTCTTTTCGGTGGAATTGGATCTTGTGTTCGATCAAAGCCAGGAGAATGGTCTTAGCCTCTTCGGCTGAGAAGTCGCCGTCAATCAACTGATAGCGAACATGTTCAGAATTTTCCAATGTCAAACTCCATACCAAAATACCACACATAAAATATAGCGCTTTCTGGGCGAATTGGGTAGAGAGAGCCTCGGGGACGGAAACCCAACGCCAGGAAGCTGACTCGCAAGTCTCGGCCCAACGAACTGTACTCACTTTGTCCTTTACTTTTGCCGCTATAGCGCGACCTGGGTGCAGTCAGATGCTGTGCGATTTGCGGGTGCGTCTGGTCTGGTCCAGAATTAGCGGCGGGTCGTATCCCCACCCGAGACCAGTCCAGCAGGAGTTACGCTAACCCATGCTCATCATCATCGGCGCGGTAGTGGTCACGTTCAGCGTGCTGGTCGGGTATGTGCTGCATGGGGGCAATCTGCCCGTACTGTGGCAGCCCACCGAGCTCCTGGTCATATTCGGCGCTGCTTTCGGCGCCTTTCTGATGGGCAACAGCTTCCACACCGTCAAGGCGACCTTTGCCGCCTGGCCGAGGCTCATCATGGGCACGCCTTTCAACAAGGCGTTCAACATGGATCTCCTGAGCCTGATGTATGACGTGTTCGACAAGTCCCGGAAGCAGGGCATCATGGCCATCGAGGCGGATGTGGATGACCCTGAGGAGAGCCAGATCTTCACCCGGTATCCTGCCATCATGAAGATGGAGGAACTGCTCCATTTCATTACCGATTACCTGAGAATCATGAGCACCGGCAACATGGCGGCCCATGAACTGGAAGGGCTGATGGACCAGGAGATCGAAAAGCGTGAGGAAGAGCTCAAGGAACCCGCGCACGCGGTCGGCTCCGTCGCGGATGCCCTGCCGGGGCTCGGCATCGTGGCCGCGATCCTTGGAATCATCATCACCATGGGCTATCTGGGAGGAGAGACCTCGCAGATTGGCAGCCTTATTGGCGCGGCGCTTGCTGGTACCCTGACCGGTATCTGGGCGGCGTACGGTTACGTGGGGCCAATCAGCAAGACCATGGAGCGCCAGGTCGACGAGGAGATGAAGTGCTACGAGTGCGTGAAGAACTCACTGCTCGCCACTGTCTCCGGCCAGGCACCACAGATGGCCATCGAATTCGGGCGCAAGGTCCTGCCAACCGAATCGCGGCCCAGCTTCCAGGAGCTGGATGATCATGTCCGTTCGCGCTGATACCGGCGCAGGTGATCGGGGTCGGAGGTAAGCAGTGGAAGATCGACCGATCATCGTCAAGCGCGTCAAGAAAAAGGGTGGCGGCCATCATGGCGGTGCCTGGAAAGTGGCGTTCGCAGACTTCGCCATGGCCCTTATGGCGTTCTTTCTGGTGATGTGGGCGACCAACCAGGCCACACCGGAACAGAAGGAAGACATCTCGCGCTATTTCTCCGACCCTGTTGGTTACGAGGAGGGTGGCAATCCGAACCCTGTGGATCTTGGCGGAGCGCCGGCGGTGACGCGCAATGAGGGGCCGAGTGACGTCGCGCCCGAGCCGCTGAGCCTGAACGAGGACAACGTTAAAGAGCTGGCGGAGGCCATGGAGCGTCGCCAGACCGAGCAGCTCATGCAGGAACTGGATCAGAAACTTGAGGAAAGCGAGACCCTTCAGAAGTTCAAGGATCAGCTCCTGATCGACATTACCGATGAGGGGCTGCGGATCCAGATCGTGGATCGCTCCAACCGACCCATGTTCGCCAGCGGCAGCGACGAGCTTCAGCCCTACTCCCGGGACATTCTGTTCGAACTGGCGGAGCCCCTGGCGAAGGTCTCCAACAGGCTCAGCATTACGGGCCATACCGATCGCACGCCCTTTGCCCAGACCAACGAGCAGTACACTAACTGGGAGCTGTCCGCCGACCGCGCCAATGCCGCCCGGCGCACGCTGGTGGCCGGTGGCGTTCCCGAGAGCCACATCGGCCGGATCGTGGGGCTGGCGGACTCAGTACTGTTCAACAAGGAAAATCCGCAGGCTCCCGTCAATCGCCGGATCTCGATCATTGTGCTGACCGAAGCCGCGCAGAAAGCCATCGAGGAGCGTGAGTCCAGCGATACAGCGAGTGCCGAGGATCGCGAGACCATGGCCAATGATAACTGGATGGAGCGCGCCCGGGAGAGCCAGGTGGAAGAATCCGAGGTCAACTGGTAGTCCTGCCGGCCTCGGCCTCATCCCGGATCATAAGGTAGTGTTCCATCCGCTGGGGATCCAGCTCCCCGTTTTCCACGGCTTTCTGCAGGGCACAACCCGGTTCCTTCTCGTGCCGGCAGTCCCGGAACCGGCAATGGCCGATCCATTCCCGCACGTCCGGGAAACCGTCGATGACCACCTCCGGGTCCATGTGCCAGAGGCCGAACTCCCGTATGCCGGGGGAATCGATAATGGCGCCGCCGTTGGCCAGCCGGTAGAGGCAGGCCGTGGTTGTGGTGTGGGTGCCCTCGCCGCGGCGGGTGAGGTCACCCGTGCGGATCTCGGTGCCGGGAAGCCAGCGGCGGATCAGGCTGGATTTGCCGACCCCGGACTGCCCGGCAATGATGCTGGTGACCGCGTCATCCAGCGGCTCGGGCAGGGCGCTGTCCTCGCCGTCAGAGGCTGAGGTAAGTGCCACTTCATAACCGAGGTCCTGGTAGGGAGCGAGGACTTCCTCCAGAAGCTCCATGCTGTCCTCATCCAGCAGGTCCGCCTTGTTCAGCAGGATAACGACTTCCAGCCCGTGGATCTCCGCCGCCGCCAGATAACGGTCCATCAGCGCCGGCTGGGGCGCCGGTGCCGGCGCGATGACCAGCACCAGCCGATCAATGTTGGCGGCCATGGTCTTGAGCCGGCCGTAGCGGTCCGGGCGTTGGAGTTCGCGCTCGCGCGGCTGTCGCGCCACGACCACGGCGGTGCCGTTTTCCTCCTCGCGCCACACGATCCGGTCGCCGGCGACCAGGCCGCCCAGATTGGCTCTCGGCTGGGCGCGGCGTTGTTCCCAGCCGGCATCCACGGGATAGTCGATCAGCAGCTCGCCCCCGAAGTGCGCCACCACGGTGCCGTCATGGCCTTGCTCGCGTGTGGCGTCCTGCCACTGTTCCTGGCGGGACTGGATACGGCGCTGCTGCTGGTGGGAAAGGTTGCGTTTGCGGGGCACTGGGTCTTGTCTTGATGCTGTGAGAAGATGACGCCAAACCAACAGCCTATCGGAAAAGGAGCGCCTCAGCCATGGCGGAGCAGAATGAGCGGGCCCAGCGACTGATCTGGATCGACCTGGAAATGACCGGCCTGGACCCGGACAGCGATCGCATCATCGAAGTGGCCACCATCGTTACCGATGCGGACCTCAATGCCCTGGCCGAGGGCCCGGTCCTGGCCGTCCACCAGTCCGATGCGGTGCTTGAGGGCATGGATGAGTGGAACACCACCACCCACGGCAATTCCGGCCTGACCCGGCGCGTGCGCGAGAGCAGCCTCACCGAGCGCGACGCCGAGCTGGAAACCATCGCCTTCCTGAAGGAATGGGTGGACGCGCGCACCTCGCCCATCTGCGGCAACAGCATCTGTCAGGACCGGCGCTTTCTCGCCCGCTACATGCCGGAACTGGAAGCCTTCTTCCACTACCGCAACCTGGACGTGAGCACTGTCAAGGAGCTGGCCCGGCGCTGGAAGCCCGAAGCCCTGGAAGGCTTCAAAAAGAAGGGGGCGCACCAGGCGCTGGACGACATCCGCGAGTCCATTGCCGAGCTTCAGCACTATCGGAAGACGTTGTTTGAGCTGTGAATGCGATTCCGTCCGCGTTCACGTTGAAGTGCGTCCTCGCATAACTCGCTCAGGATGACGTTGTGGCTTCCAGATCCTGCAGGATCTCATCCACGTGCGCTTCCGGCTTCACCTTGGCGTAGTGCCTGCGGATCACGCCCTGTTCGTCGATCAGGAAGGATTCCCGGTTCACGCCCAGCGCCGGCTTGCCGAACATGGTCTTCTCTTTGAGCAGGTTGTAGGCCTTGAGGACCTCATGTTCCGGGTCGGCAAGGATCGGGAAGTTCAGTGATTCCTTGTCCGCGAACTTGCGGTGGGACTTGACGGTATCGCGGCTGATGCCCAGGACCTGTACGCCGTGCGCCTGCAGCTCCTCAAGACGGTCTCGGAATTGCTGCGCCTCCACGGTGCAGCCCGGTGTATTGTCTCTGGGGTAGAAGTAGAGCAGCACCGTCTGGCCGCGGTAGTCCGCCAGGGAGTGTTCGTTTCCGTCCTGATCCGGAAGCCGGAAATCCGGCGCCTGTTGTCCTTCCCAGCTCATGATTCAGTGTTCCTCCGTTGGTGGTCAGGTATGGGAGCTCGGTGTGGGGTCAGATCATACCTGAACGATGCCGTGTCTGCGCAGGGCCCACTGCACATGCTCCCGCACCAGCTCTGACGGGAAGTCCTCCCGTGCTCTTAGCGCCTCGATCACCGGAATGGTGCTCGGGGCATTGCCCAGCCCCACGGCCAGATTCCGTAGCCAGCCCTCGTAGCCCGCCCGCCGGATGGCGGAGCCCTCGGTGCGTTTCAGGAAGGTTGCCTCGTCCCACAGGAAGAGCTCTGCCAGGGTGCTGTTGTCCAGTCCGTGGCGGGGCTGGAAGTCGGGTTCCTCGGTGGATTCACTGAACTTGTTGAACGGGCAGACCAGCTGGCAGTCGTCGCAGCCGAAGACGCGGTTGCCCATCAGCGGTCTTAGTTCTTCCGGGATGGGGCCGTTGTTCTCGATGGTGAGGTAGGAGATGCAGCGGGCCGCGTCCAGCACATAGGGTTCCGGGAAGGCGTTGGTGGGGCAGACGTCCAGGCAGGCGGTGCAGCTGCCGCAGTGGTCGGTGGTCCAGGGCTCGTCCACCGGCAGTGGGGCGCTGGTGTAGATCTCGCCCAGGAAGAACCAGGAGCCCGCCTGTGGGTGCAGCAACAGCGTGTGCTTACCCTGCCAGCCCAGCCCTGCCTTCACGGCGATGGGCTTTTCCATGACCGGGGCGCTGTCGACGAAGGCGCGGTGGTAGTAACCGGGTAGTGCCTCGTCGATCCACTTAGCCAGCTTCGCCAGACGCTTGCGCATGAGCTTATGGTAATCCCGCCCGAGGCTGTAGCGGGTGATGTAGGCCTTTTCGTCGTCGGCCAGGACCGCGTCCGGGGCGTCGGGCTCGGGGCGGTAATCCAGGCGGACCGCGATGATCCGTTCGGTGCCTTCCACCAGTTGCGCCGGCCTGTAGCGCTTCTCGCCGTGCTGTGCCATGTAGCTGAGATCGGCGTTCAGCCCCCTGTCCAGCCACTGGTTCAGTCGCTGGCCGGTTTCCTCCAGCTCCGTATCCGTAATGCCAACGGCCTGGAAGCCCAGTTCGTGGGCCCAGTCACGGATTTGTTCAGCGGTGGCGGTAAGATCGTTGGTCATCCGGTCCTATGGCGTTTGAGTCGGAATTTGCTATGCTTATCAGGGTTCTGTGCGGATTTCTTAAACCGCATTGTGATAACTGGTTCATTTTTGAGCGAAAATATGCCCGACCAGCCAATGCCATTGTACACCGCTGAGCAGGTACGCAACCTGGATCGAGCCGCCATCGAGGACTTCGGGGTGGACGGTTTTGACCTGATGAAGCGGGCCGGTAAAGCCGCATTCCGGCTGGCGCGCCGGCGCTGGCCGGAGGCGCGTCAGCTGCTGGTGCTTTGCGGTGGTGGCAACAACGGGGGCGATGGCTATGTGGTGGCCGGGCTGGCCGCCCAGCAGGGGATCGCCTGCCACTGTGTGGCGGTATCCAATCCCTCGAAGCTCAGCGGTACGGCGGCATCCGCCTTTGCCTTTGCCCGTGAGAGCGGCGTTGACGTCATATCATTTGAATCTCTGGACGAAGGCCAGTTCGGTGCGCTGTTGGCGGAATCGGATCTGGTTGTGGATACCCTGCTCGGAACCGGCCTTGCCGGTGAGGTCCGTGCGCCCTATGCCGGGGTGATCGATCAACTCAACGCCTCACCAGTGCCAGTGCTCGCCGTGGATATCCCGTCTGGCCTGTGCAGTGGCACGGGTCGGGTGCTGGGGACGGCCGTCCGGGCAGCGGCCACCATCACCTTTATCGGGCGCAAGGCAGGACTGTACACGGGGCGGGCGCGGGACTGCACCGGGCCTGTGAGTTTTGACGATCTTTCCGTGGATCCGGCGGTCCATGACGCGGAACCGGAACCTGCCGCGTGGCTCTGGTCGCCGGAAGCCGCGCTCACCCATCTGCCCCGGAGGCATCCCACCACCCATAAGGGCGAATGCGGTCGTGTGCTCGTCGTTGGTGGTGATGAAGGTATGGGCGGGGCCGGAATCCTGGCTGGTGAGGCGGCCCTGCGCTGCGGTGCCGGCCTGGTGTTCCTGGCAACACGGGGTGTCCATGTGCCGGCGGCACTGGCGCGACGCCCGGAAATCCAGGCGCGGGCCGTGGAGCATGGTAATGATCTGGACCCGTTGCTGGAGCGCGTGGATGTGGTCGTGGTTGGGCCCGGTCTTGGGAGCAGCGCCTGGGGGCAGCAGATGCTGCAGCGGGTGGCGGGTTTTTCCGGGCCTGTGGTCGCGGATGCGGATGCTCTGGCACTGATGCAGCAGCAGGGGGTGCCGGCGGATGCTGGCCAGTGGATACTGACGCCGCACCCCGGCGAGGCGGCCCGGTTGCTGGGGGCCAGCGTGCCGGAGGTCGAGGCCGACCGCTATCAGGCCCTGGCGACACTGGTTGAGCAGCAGGGGGCGACCGTGATTCTCAAGGGGGCCGGCAGTCTTGTGGGCGCGCCCGGGCGAACGCCGGCTGTCATCGAGGGCGGTAATCCCGGCATGGCTACGGCCGGCATGGGAGACGTCCTCAGTGGCGCCCTGGGGGCGCTTCTGGGCCAGGGTCTGGGGCCGTTCGGCGCTGCCGTTACCGGTGCCGCATGGCATGCGGCGGCTGCGGATCACGCACTGGAATGGACCGGCTCGCATGGTCTCCTGGCGGGTGACCTGACGGAGGCGTTCGGCGTGGCCACCGCTGCTGTGCTTCCGGAGGTGGAGCGTGACTGAGCCAACGGTTCTCGAGCTGCCGGATGAGCAGGCCACGGAAGCCCTGGGGGCAGCCCTGGGGCAGGCCTGTTCCGCCGGCGGTGTGATCCACCTGGTCGGGGATCTGGGCGTTGGCAAGACGACCCTGGCGCGCGGACTCATGCATGCGCTGGGGCATGAGGGCGCGGTACGCAGCCCGACCTTCACGCTGGTGGAACCCTATGAAGCGCTGTCGCCGAAGGTCTATCACTTTGATCTCTATCGGCTCGGTGACCCTGAGGAACTGGAAATGATGGGCATCCGCGACTACATGGAAGAAGGGGCTCTGGTTGTAATCGAGTGGCCGGAGCGTGCCGGGGGCGTGCTTCCGGCGCCGGAATGCCGGGTTGAGCTGTCGGATGCGGGCAGTGGGCGCAGCGCCCGGATTCATACGAATGATCGGATTGCCGGGGCCGCCAGGCAGGCCCTGGCCGGCAGGAGCAGCAGTCAATGAGTACCTGGATGACACGTTTTCTGGCAGGTCTGACCCTGATGGTGGCAGCCGTGGCCCAGGCCCAGGCCGGCACACCGGTTGATAACGCCCGGATCTGGCCGGCGACGGATCATACAAGGCTGGTGCTTGAGACGGGCAGCTCCGTGGAACACCGGCTGTTTGCCCTGGAGTCGCCCCGCCGGCTGGTGATCGACGTGGAGCAGGCGGATCTTGAGACCGACCTCGGCGCGCTGGACCTTGATGAGACGCCCATCCGCCGTATCCGCACCGGCCGCCGGAAGAACGGCGACCTGCGCGTGGTGCTGGATATGAAGGAGGATGTGGAACCCCGCAGCTTCCAGCTCAAACCGAACCAGAAATACGGTCACCGCCTGGTCGTCGATCTCATGGATCTCGACAAGACCCGTGAGCAGGAGCAGGAAGCGGTTCTGGAAGACCAGAGCGAGAGCAAGCGCCGGAACATCATTGTGGTGGTGGACGCCGGTCATGGGGGCGAGGACCCGGGGGCCATCGGTCCCTCAGGGGTTCAGGAGAAACACGTCACCATGGAACTGTCCAGGCGGATGGTGGACCGGATCAATGCCATGGAAGGCTACGAGGCCTATCTGACCCGCAAGGACGACTATTACATCGGTCTGCGCAAGCGTACCGAGATCGCCCGGGACTATAACGCGGACCTGTTTGTGTCCGTGCATGCGGATGCCTTCCGCTCCCCGCGGCCGCGCGGTGCATCGGTGTATGCGCTGTCGACGGACGGCGCCAGTAGTGAGGCCGCGCGCTGGTTGGCGGAGAGTGAGAACAGCGCTGACCTGATCGGCGGTGTTGGCGGTGTCTCGCTCAAGGACAAGGACGAGATGCTGGCGGGCGTGCTGCTGGACCTTTCCATGACGGCGAGTATTGAGTACAGCATGGGGGTCGGGTCCAATGTCCTCGATCAGCTGGACACGGTGGGCAAACTGCACAAGTCATCTGTTGAGCAGGCGGGATTTGCGGTGCTCAAGAGCCCGGATATTCCGTCCATCCTTGTTGAGACCGGGTTTATTTCCAACCCGACGGATGAGCAACGCCTGACCCAGGCATCCCATCAGCGCCAGATTGCGGACGCGGTTGTCTCGGGTCTGGGTCGCCACTTCCGTGCCTCGCCGCCACCCGGGACCCTGATCGCCCACCGTCAGGGGAACGCAGAGGACAGGCGCGAGTATGAAATCCGGCGCGGCGATACCCTGTCGGCCATCGCCCGGCGCAATCAGGTGTCGGTGCAGAAGCTCAAGTCAGCCAACAACATCAATGGTGAGACGCTGCATATCGGGCAGGTGATCAGCATCCCCTCGTCCTGATCTGGTACCATTCCGATCATGGCAGCCATCCAGACCCTACCCCCCCGTCTCGCCAACCAGATCGCGGCCGGCGAAGTCGTTGAACGCCCGGCCTCGGTTACGAAGGAACTCATCGAAAATGCGCTGGATGCCGGCGCCTCCAGGGTTGAAGTGGAGGTGGAGCAGGGCGGGGCGCGCCTGATCCGGGTGCGCGATGATGGCGACGGTATTGCCCATGATCAGATGCCGCTGGCGCTCAGCCGTCATGCCACCAGCAAGATTCACAGCCTTGATGACCTGGAGGCGGTGAGTTCCCTGGGGTTCCGCGGTGAGGCACTGGCAAGCATCAGTTCCGTGGCGAGGCTGACGCTGACCTCCCGCGCCAGAGGAGAGACCGAGGGGTGGTGCGTGGAGGCCGAGGGGCAGGACATGCAGACTCGGGTGTCACCGGCGGCCCACCCCCAGGGCACCACCGTCGAGGTTCGGGATCTGTTCTTCAACACGCCGGCCCGTCGCAAGTTCCTGCGCACCGAGAAAACCGAGTTCAATCACCTGGAAGAGACCCTGAGGCGCCAGGCGCTGAGTCGCTTCGATGTGGGCTTCACCCTCCAGCACAATGGCCGGGCGGTGCAGTCCCTGCGGCCGGCAACCACCGAGCGTGACCGGCAGCAGCGGGTGGCCAGTCTCTGCGGAAGCCAGTTCATGGAACACGCCCTGAGTATTGATGTGGAGGCGTCGGGCCTGCGCCTGCAGGGCTGGGTGGCGCTGCCGACGTTCTCGCGCAGCCAGGCGGATCTGCAGTATTTCTTCGTCAACGGTCGCCCCATCCGGGACCGGCTGGTGGCTCATGCAGTGCGCCAGGCGTATCGCGACGTGCTCTATAACCAGCGCCATCCGGCTTTTGTGCTCTATCTGGAGGTTGATCCGGCCAATGTGGATGTCAACGTCCACCCGACCAAGCACGAGGTCCGTTTCCGAGACGGCCGCCTGGTCCATGATTTTCTGTTCCGCAGCCTGCACCGCGCCCTGGCTGAAGTGCGACCCGGCGATGACAGCACGGAGCCGGGGCAGGGTGAGGCGGGTGCCCCGGCCCCGTCTGGATCTGCTGTTGCAACGGGGGTGGCTGATGAGCCTGCGGTGAGCGGTCCGGCGCAGAGCCGGGACAGGCCCGCCAGTCCCTCGGAGACCGAGGCCCAGATGGCCTTCTACGGCGGGCTGCACCAGGGCGGCGGCCTCTCCGCCAATGCCGTTCGGGAAGCCTCGCCCACGCCCTTCATCCAGAGCCGCACCACGGCTCCCTCCACTATGCCTGAGAGCCCGGAAGGGGAAATGCCGCCACTGGGCTACGCCGTCGCGCAGCTCCATGGTGTGTACATCCTTGCCCAGAGTGCCGAGGGGATGGTGATTGTGGACATGCATGCCGCCCATGAACGCATTGTCTATGAACGCATGAAGCGCGGTGTGGCAGGGGAAGGCGTGACTTCCCAACCGATGCTGGTACCGCTGACGCTCAACGTGAGCCAGCGTGAGGCGGATCACGCCGAACAGTACGCCGACGATATGGCAACGCTGGGTCTGCAGCTGGACCGTATGGGGCCGGAGACGGTGACCGTGCGCCAGGTTCCGGCGCTGCTGCGGGACGCGGATATGGAGCAGCTGGTGCGCGATGTTCTCTCGGACCTGGTGACCCATGGCCGCAGTCAGCAGGTGGAGGCCCGTATCGAGCACTTGCTGGGCACCATGGCCTGCTACGGCTCAGTACGGGCCAACCGCCAGTTGACGATCCCGGAAATGAACGCACTGCTGCGCGATATGGAGGCCACGGAGCGCAGCGGTCAGTGCAACCATGGTCGGCCCACCTGGACGCGGCTGAGCATGGGGGATCTGGATAAGCTCTTCATGCGGGGGCAGTAGCCATGGTGTGGCGGCCTCCCGCGGTTCTGGTCATGGGGCCGACGGCCTCGGGCAAGACGGACCTGGCTGTTGAACTGCGTGAGCGCCTGAATGGTGAGCTCATCAGCGTGGACTCGGCACTGGTCTACCGGGGCATGGACATCGGTACTGCCAAGCCGGATGCGGCCACCCTGCGCCGGGCGCCCCATCACCTGATCGACATCCGTGACCCGGCGGAACCCTATTCGGCGGCGGAGTTCGCGGCCGATGCCGGGGCCCTGATCGGGCGCATCCGGGGAGAGGGCCGGGTGCCGATTCTGGTGGGCGGCACCATGCTCTATTTCAATGTGCTTCGCCAGGGGATGGCGAGTTTGCCGCAGGCCGATAAAGGCGTAAGGGCGGAACTGGAACATCGCTTTGACACCGAGGGGGGTGACGCCCTCTATCGTGAGCTGGAAGCTGTGGATCCGGTGGCCGCCGCCGGGCTGCATCCGAACAACCGCCAGCGACTGATCCGTGCCCTGGAGGTCTATCGCCTCTCAGGGCGACCGATATCCGCGCACTGGGCGCAGGGCGCCGGTGAGGATCAGGGCGGCGGGCTACCGGAAGGTACCGTCAGCCTCGCGCTGGCTCCGCCGCAGCGCCGCGATCTGCATGAACGGATCGAGCGCCGGTTCAGGGCGATGCTGGAGCAGGGGCTGCTGGAGGAGGTGCAGACGCTTTATGCGCGCAGCGACCTGTCCCCGGATCTGCCGTCCATCCGGGCGGTGGGGTATCGTCAGGTGTGGGACTACCTGAGCGGCGCAACCCAATATGATGATATGATTGAGCGCGCGCTGGCAGCCACCCGTCAGCTGGCCAAGCGCCAGCTGACGTGGCTTCGCAGGTGGCCGGATGCGCACTGGCTGGACAGTCAGGGCAAGGATCCGTTGGCCGATGCCTTGAAAATCGTCAAAGGCGGCACCACTGTCTCCGGTGATCCAGACACCACGCCGCATGGTATGAAAGGAACAGCGCCCGGGGATCGCCCCGGGGGCGAGCAATCATAAAAAACAGGAGCAGCCTCATGTCAAAAGGGCATTCCCTACAAGACCCTTACCTGAATTCCCTGCGCAAGGAACGCATCCCCGTGTCCATCTTTCTGGTCAACGGCATCAAGCTCCAGGGGCAGATCGAATCGTTTGACCAGTTCGTGGTCCTGCTGCGCAACACTGTCAGCCAGATGGTCTACAAGCACGCCATTTCCACGATTGTGCCGTCGCGTAATGTGAAGGCGCCCCAGCATCCCGGTGACGAGGGCGAGGCGGTCGATCCCGAATGAGGAGCAGCACCTGATTGTTTGAGCGTCCTGAGGTCGGTGAACGGGCCCTTCTCGTTCACATTACGCTGGCGTCCGAGATGGAGCCGGAAAATCCGGATGAATTCCGCGAGTTGGCAGAGTCCGCCGGAGTGACCTGTGCAGCCGTTGTCACCGGGACCCGGAATCAGCCCAGTTCGCGCTTCTTTCTGGGCAAGGGCAAGCTCGAGGAGCTGCGTGCGACCCTGAACGCCGAGGGCGCGGACGTGGTGCTGTTCAATCACCAGCTCAGCCCCAGTCAGGAGCGTAATCTCGAGGCCGAACTCAAATGCCGGGTACTGGACCGCACCGGGGTCATTCTCGATATCTTCGCCCAGCGCGCCCGCACCTATGAAGGCAAGCTGCAGGTGGAGCTGGCCCAGCTGGAGCACATGTCCACGCGGCTGGTCCGGGGCTGGACGCATCTGGAGCGCCAGAAGGGCGGTATCGGTCAGCGGGGGCCGGGTGAGACCCAGCTTGAGACCGACCGACGGCTGCTGCGCTCGCGCATCAACCAGATCAACCGCAGGCTCGAGAAGGTCCGGCGCCAGCGCGAGCAGGCGAGGCGGTCGCGTAAGCGTGCCGAGATCCCAGTGGTCTCGCTGGTGGGCTATACCAATGCGGGCAAATCCTCCCTGTTCAACCATCTGACTGATTCCACGGTGTTTGAGGCGGACCAGCTGTTCGCCACCCTGGACCCCACGGTGCGCCGTGTGAGCGTGCCGGACGTGGGCCCGGTGGTGCTGGCGGATACGGTTGGGTTTATCCGGCATCTGCCGCACACCCTGGTCGAGGCGTTCCGCGCCACTCTTGAGGAGACGGTCGAGGCCTCGCTGCTGCTTCATATCATCGACAATACCGATCCGGCCCGTGATGACACCATCCAGCAGGTTGAATCGGTGCTGGGTGAGATCGGAGCCGGTGAAGTGCCGGTTCTGCAGGTGTGCAACAAGATCGATCTCATCCCCGGTGCGCAGCCGGGGGTGGAGCGGGACGAGAGCGGTCGTCCGGTACGCGTCTGGCTGTCGGCCCATACCGGGGCTGGCATGGAGGAGCTGCGCGACGCCGTCGCGGAGCGTCTGGCCGAGGACGTCGTCCATCGCTATGTGAAACTGTCTCCGGCGGATGGCTGGCTGCGGGCCCAGTTCTACCAGAGCGGTGCCGTGGTGGCGGAGCGCATGTCCGACAGTGGCGAGCCTGTGCTGGAGCTGCGCATGGAGGCCCGCGACTGGCACCAGCTGCTTGCACGTGCCGGCACGGACGAGAATCGGCTGACCTGCCTGGACGGCAGTGACTGGATGGCGGTTGAGGCGGTGTAGTACCCCCGGTTGTCGCGGCCTTTCAGAACACCTACTATTTGCATCTGTTGTGCCCGGCAGACCCGGGCCGCTGCAGCGTATAACCTCAGACGGAGAACACTATGGCCTGGAACGAACCGGGTGGTAACCGCAACAACGACCGCGACCCCTGGAGCTCGGGCAATCGCGGCGGCAACGATCAGGGGCCGCCGGACCTCGATGAGGCCCTGAAAAAGGGCCTCGACAAGCTGAACCGGCTTTTCGGCAACAAGGGCGGTTCCGGTGGCAGTGGCGGCTCGGGCAGCAGTGGTGGCCAGGGCGGTGGCGGCTTTGGCCTGATCCTCGCCGTGGTCGGTCTGCTGGTTTTCGGCTTTCTGGCCTGGCAGTCGGTCTACATCGTGGACGAGCGGGAAAACGGCGTTGTCCTGCGCTTCGGTGAGTACCACAAAACCACCATGCCAGGTCTGAATTTCAAGATTCCGCTGCTGGACGATGTCCGCATGGTCACAGTGACCGATGTGCGCTCCTTCAGATCCACGGGGCACATGCTTACCGAGGATGAGAACATCGTCAGTGTGAACCTGAGCGTCCAGTACCGGGTCGAGGAGCCGAAGAACTTTGTGCTCAATGTGCGCAGTCCCAGCACGACCCTGCAATACGCGACGGACAGCGCCCTGCGCCACGAAGTGGGTAGTTCAACCCTGCATGGGGTGCTTACGGAGCGCCGTGCGGAACTGGGGCAGCTGGTTGAGAAGCGCCTGCAGCGTTTTCTGAATACCTATACGGTGGGCATGCAGATCCTGCGAGTGAACGTCGAGAGTACCCAGCCCCCGGAGCCGGTGCAGGAAGCCTTCCGTGATGTGCAGCGTGCCCGTGAGGACATGCAGCGCTTCGTTGATCAGGCGGAACAGTATCGTAACCGAGTGGTCCCGGAGGCGCGGGGTCAGGCAGAGCGTATCCGCGAGGAAGCGAAGGCCTATCGAGACAAGGTGGTGGAAGCCGCCCAGGGTGAGACAGCCCGCTTCCTGGATGTGCTCGGCGTCTATGAGCAGGCTCCGGAGATTACAGCCCGCCGGCTCTATATCGATACCATGCAGCAGGTTCTCACCGGGACCAGCAAGGTGGTTGTCGACATTGAGAAGGGCAACAACCTGATGATGCTGCCGCTGGATCAGATGATGAAGGGCGGTGCCAGGGCCATGGCGGATGATGCTCCGGGCGGCAGTAGCTCCGGCGATACACAGCATCAGGGTATTGGCTCCACCAATGACCGCATCGACCGGATCAGCGATCAGGTGATCGATCGCATCCGTGATCAGCAGAACAGTAATTCCGGCCGGGAGAGGCGTTAAGCATGAACACTAAGGGTATACTGGCGATCATAGCCGGTGTCGTGGTTCTTTACCTCGTGTCGGCGACCGTCTACATCGTGCCGGAAACCCATCGCGGCGTCGTTCTGCGGTTTGGTGAACTCGTCAAGACAGGTGTGGAGCCCGGACTGCATTTCAAGCTTCCCTGGGTCGAGACGGCAGAGGAGTTCGATACGCGGATTCTAACACTCAATATCGAAACCCAGCGGTATCTGACCATTGAGAAAAAGCCACTGGATGTGGATTCCTACGTGACCTGGCAGATCATCGATGTGGCCGACTTCTACCGGGCCACCGGTGGCAGTGAGATGCGGGCGGAAGGGCTTCTTGCCTCCCGGATTGAAAACGGCCTCCGGGATGAGTTCGGGGTGCGTAACATGACGGAGGTTGTTTCTGGTGCCCGTGATGAGCTGATGGAGAAGATTCAGGGCAACGTGGATGAATTCACGCGCAAGGAATTCGGCATCCGCGTTCAGGATATCCGGATCAAGGGGATTGAGCTCCCGGATGAAGTCAGTGAAACGGTGTATCAGCGCATGCGCACTGAGCGCCAGGCCGAGGCGCAGGAATACCGCTCCCGTGGGCGCGAACAGGCCGAGGGCGTGCGCGCTGCGGCGGACCGTAAGGTGACGGTGCTGCTGGCCGAGGCGAACCGTGAAGCCCAGGAAACCCGTGGTGAGGGTGACGGCAAGGCCGCGACCATCTATGCGGAGGCCTACGGGCAGGACCAGGAGTTCTATGAGCTCTATCGCACGCTTGAGGCTTACCGCAGCACCTTCAACAGTCGCCAGGACGTGTTCCTGATGGATTCCCAGAGCGACTTCATGAACATGCTGGACGGACCCATGGGCGGGCAGTAACACCTGCAGCCCCAGTGAACCGGAGCTTCGGCTCCGGTTTTTTTATGGGCGCGATGGGCGTAGAATCCCGGCTCTGTAACAAACCCGAACGGTGCCTGGTATTGCCATGTGGCAGGATCTGCTGACAGCTCTGGCGCTGGTGCTCATCATTGAGGGCGTCATGCCGTTTCTGTGTCCGCAGCGCTGGCAGCGGATGGTGGAAGTTCTGGCACAGATGGCGCCCTCAAGCATGCGGTGGGCGGGGTTTGCGAGCATGCTGGTGGGGGTGACCCTGCTCTATGTTGTTCGCTAGGTTCCCCCGGAACCGCTTGAAACGTTCCTGCTCAGTCAATCAATCACGGATTCAAGCGTCATGAGTACGTCTGATCGATGGTTGCTGCCCGATGGGGTGGCCGATGTCCTGCCGCCCCGGGCCCAGAAGGTCGAGGCCCTGCGCCGCGAGCTGATGGATACCTATCGGCGCTGGGGCTATGAACTCATCATCCCCCCGATGATCGAATACCTGCAGTCGCTTCTGACCGGTACCGGCAATGATCTGGATCTGCAGACGTTCAAGCTGACGGATCAGCTGACCGGTCGGATGATGGGCGTGCGCGCCGACATGACCCCGCAGGCGGCGCGGATGGACGCGCACAGCCTGCGCCGCCCGGGTGTCACGCGCCTGTGTTATGCCGGCCATGTTCTGCATGCCCGCCCGAGCAGCATGCTGGCCAGTCGTACCCCGCTGCAGGTCGGGTGCGAGCTTTTCGGCAGCCGCAGCAGTGGCGCCGACCAGGAAATCATCGATCTGATGCTGGAGACCCTGACTGCGGCTGGCGTTGAAACGGTTCACCTGGACATCGCCCATGTGGGCATTTTCCAGTGCCTGGCGGAAGAGGCGGCCCTGGGGGGCGATCTGGAGCAGCGGGTCTTTGATGCCCTGCGCCGGCGCTCCATCCCGGAGCTGGACGAGCTTCTGGGCACTGCCGAAGCCGGCTCCGCCCGCGCCATGCTGCGGGAGCTGGGCCGGCTCAGTGGTGGCGAAGGGGTGCCGGATGCCGCTCGGCAACGGCTGGCGGGAGCGCCTGCGCCCGTGCTCGAGGCCATTGACCAGCTGGAGCAGACCGCCGCCCGGGTGCGTGAGCGTCACCCCGGCGTGGCCATCGGGTTCGATTTCAGCGAACTGCGCGGCTACAACTATCACACCGGCCTGGTGTTCGCCGCCTACACACCGGGGCAGGAGGAAGCGCTCGCCCAGGGCGGTCGATACGATGCCGTGGGCGAGGATTTCGGTCGTGCCCGCCCGGCCACCGGCTTCAGTGCCGATCTGAACCGGCTTCTGGAAGCGGGCCGGCGTGCCTTCGGTGCCGGCGGGGGCGCCATCCTGGCGCCGGCTGGAACGGACGCGGCGCTGCGCCGGCGCATCAGCGAGCTGCGCCAGAGTGACACGGTCATCCAGCAGCTGGACGACGAGGCCGATGACCGGCTGCCGCCCGGCTGTGACCGCCAGCTTGTCCTGAAGGACGGTGACTGGAAAGTGGAGCCGCTGTAGCCGCAGCGGCGAGAACGTCAATCATGAGTTTGTGAACGGATCAGCGAGCCATTCATGGGTAAGAACGTCGTAGTGCTGGGCACCCAGTGGGGTGACGAAGGCAAGGGCAAGATCGTGGATCTGCTCACCGAGCAGGTGTCCGCCGTTGCGCGGTTCCAGGGCGGACACAACGCCGGCCATACACTGGTGATCGATGGTGAGACCACCGCGCTTCACCTGATTCCCTCCGGGATTCTGCGCAAGCACATCACCTGCATGATCGGCAACGGTGTGGTGCTGGCACTCCAGGCCCTGCTTGAGGAGATCCGCAAGCTGGAGGCGCGCGGCGTGGATGTGCGTTCACGGCTGCGGGTCAGCGAGGCCTGCCCGCTGATCCTGCCCACCCATGAGCGCCTTGATCAGGCCCGTGAGCGTGCCCGAGGCAAGGACTGCATTGGTACCACCGGGCGTGGTATCGGCCCTGCCTATGAGGACAAGGTATCCCGTCAGGGCCTGCGCTTCGGTGACCTTGCGGATCCGGAAGCCTTCGAAAGGGGCCTGCGCCACCTGATGGGCTACCACAACTTCGTACTCACCGAGTACTACGGCGAGGAGCCGGTGGATGTGGAAGCCACCCTGGCGGATTTCCGCGCCTACGCCGAAGAGCTGCTGCCCATGGCGGCGGATGTTACGGACATGCTGCATGATCTGCGCAAGCGCGGTGAGCACATCCTGTTCGAAGGGGCCCAGGGGGCGCTGCTGGACATTGATCACGGCACCTACCCATTCGTCACCTCGTCGAACACCACTGCCGGTGGCGCGGCAACGGGCACCGGTTTCGGGCCCCAGTACATGGACTATATCCTGGGGATCACCAAGGCCTACACCACCCGTGTTGGTTCCGGTCCCTTCCCGACGGAGCTGTTCGACACCTGCGGTGAGCACCTGGCGCGCCAGGGGCACGAGTTCGGCACCACAACCGGGCGCGCCCGGCGCTGTGGCTGGTTTGACGCGGTAGCGCTGCGCCATGCCATCCAGGTGAACAGTGTCTCCGGCATCTGCCTGACCAAGCTGGATGTTCTGGACGGCCTGGACGAGGTGAAGGTCTGTGTGGGTTACATCACCCGTGAAGGACGCGTAACCCGGCCGCCGATCCGCGGCGCCCAGTACGAAGCCATTGAGCCGGTGTATGAGACGCTTCCCGGCTGGTCGGAAAGCACTTCGGGCATCACGGCCCTGGATCAGCTTCCCGAGAATGCGCGCAATTACATCCGCTTCCTCGAAGAGCAGATCGAGGCGCCCATCGACGTCATCTCCACAGGGCCGGACCGGATCGAGACCGTTACCCTGCGCCACCCCTTCAACGCCTGAATCTCAGGCCGGCTTGCGGGCCACCAGGGTGGCCCGACGGGGCGCCGGATAGCCTTCAATGGTCCGGTGCTCGTCCTCCGGATCCAGGAAATCGGGCAGTGACTGGAACTGCATCCAGTCCGTGGCGCGCTGTTCGTCCGTGGTGGTGCGCGTTACATCCACACACTCAACCTCCCGGTAACCGGCACGCTGCAGCCAGCGCTCCAGGGTGGGGACGCTGGGAATGAACCAGACGTTGCGCATGCGCGCGTAGCGGTCTTCCGGCATCAGCGTCTCGCCCATTTCGCCCTCAATCACCAGTGTCTCCAGTACCAGCTCGCCGCCGGGCTTGAGCGTGCCCTTGAGTTCGATCAGGTGGTCGATGGGCGAGCGCCGGTGATAGAGCACCCCCAGTGACAGGGTGGTATCGAACAGCTGGAGCTGGTGGGGCAGGTCCTCCAGCCGCTGTGGCAGCAGGTGGGCATGTGGATCACCCAGGTAGGTACGCACCGCCTGGAACTGCATCAGGAACAGCATGCCGGGGTCGATGCCGACCACCCTCTGGGCGCCGGCTCCCAGGATGCGCCAGCAGTGGTAGCCGGAACCGCACCCAACATCCAGTACGGTACGGCCGCGCAGGTCACTCAGACCGGGCCGGACCCGTTCCCACTTCCAGTCGGATCGCCACTCGGTGTCGATATGGGTCCCGAAGAAATCGAAGGGCCCCTTGCGCCAGGGCATCAGGCCCCGCAGCCCCTGTTCAAGCTGCTCCCGTTGGGCCTCCGTCAGGGGCTCGGGTGTTGTGAGCGTGACCGTCGGTTGATCGAGGTCCGCTTCGGCGCCGGGGATCCGGGGAAGCTGATTGAGCGCCGCCATCCAGCGCGGCAGGTCGCCGTGCGGGTGGGTCTCGAAGACGCTGGTCAGGCGCTGTTGCAGCTGCTCGTGCCACTCTGTTCGGCCGCTGTCGCGCAGCCAGTCCAGCAGGTTGGCGTATTCGCTGCGCCAGTCAAAGTCCGTGCTCATGCCGTCGCCTCCGGCGCAATGGCGAGGATGGAGACAAAGTTCAGCGACTGGTGCCAGAGCGTGACCTGCTCAAAGCCGGCCGCTTCCAGCCGCTGGCGGTGCGTCGCTATGGACTCGGGGATCAGCACTTCTTCCAGCGCGTTGCGTTTGCGGCTGATCTCCATCTCGGAATAGCCCTGGGCACGCTTGAAGTCCAGGTGCAGCTCCTCCAGCAGTGACTGCTCGGCGGCATCCGCGAACGCCACCTTCTCCGAAAGCACCAGGACGCCGCCCGGTGTCAGGGCCTGGCAGAGGCGTTCCAGAAGCGTGTCCCGGTCCTCGGGGGGAAGGAACTGGAGTGTGAAGTTCAGGGCGACGACGCTGGCGGGCTGGTAGTCGATGTCGCGGATGTCAGCGCACTGGAGGGCCACCGGGAGCTGGCCGTAATCCAGCGCAATGTAGTGGCGGCAGCGCTCGATCATGGAGGCGGCGTTGTCCACGGCTACAATGCGGGCGCCATGGACCTTGACGCTGTGACGCATGGCCAGGCTCACGGCCCCCAGTGAGCACCCCAGATCATAGAGGGCGGTGTCCGGCCGTGCGAAGCGCGCTGCGATCACCCCGATCATGGGCACAATGGTGGTGTAGCCGGGCACAGAGCGCCGGATCATGTCCGGAAAGACGCGTGCGACTGCCTCGTCAAACCGGAACGGGTCATCGGAGGCGCTGGCGCCGGCATACACGGCATCAGTTTCGGTATCGAAGCGACCGGTTGGATCATTCATGGTGCGGTTTCCGTTGTTCGTGGGCGCTGTCAGGGCCCGGGTGGCCGGACCGGTGGCTGCTGCAGGCTGGCGAGCTGTTCGCGCAGCATCAGAATATGGTCGGACCAGAATCGTGCCTGTCCGAACCAGGGGAAGTGCATGGGGAAGGTGGGGTCGTCCCACCGCCAGGCCAGCCAGGCGGCCTGGTTGATCAGTCGCATGGTGCGAAGAGGCTCAATGAGGTGGCATTCCGCCGGGTTGAACTGGTTGAACTGCTCGTAGCCCTCGATGAGCTCTCCCAGCTGCCAGCGCTGCTCCTCGGCGTCGCCACTGAGCATCAGCCAGATGTCCTGGATAGCCGGGCCCTGACGGGCGTCGTCAAAGTCCACGAACAGCAGCCGTTCCTCGCGCATCAGGATGTTGCCCATATGGCAATCCCCGTGCAGCCGCTGGATCGTCACCTCGCCGGCGCGCTCCTGGCAGGCGCGGATGGCATCGAGCAGGTCCGGGATCAGGCTGCGGTAGGCCGCCACCAGATCGTCCGGCACAAATCCGGCATCCAGGACATAGCGCTGCCCCTCATCAATCACCCGGACCGGGTCAATGGTGGGGCGGTGCTGGAAGTCCCTGCGCGCGCCAACCTGATGGATGCGCCCGAGCCACTGGCCAATGCGGAACAGTGTGTCCGGAAGCGTGATGTCCGGGGCCTGGCCGCCGCGCTGGGGGTAGAGCGCCAGCGTGAAAACGCCGTAGTCCGCCAGGTAGCCGCCGCCGGGCATGGGGAGCGCACCAACCGCCGGGATCTCGGCGGACTCCAGCTCGGCCACAAATCCGTGCTCTTCCTCCAGCTGCGGTCGGGACCAGCGTCCCGGGCGATAGAACTTGGCGATCAGCGGCTTCTGGTCCTCAATCCCGACCTGGTAGACACGGTTCTCATAGGAATTAAGCGGGAAGAGTCGGCCGTTAACCGCGTAGCCACAGGCCTCTACCGCATCGAGAACCAGGTCGGGGGTGAGGTGCTGGTAGGGGTGCGCCATCGTCTCCATGGGTCAGCTGCCTGTCGCGGGGTTGATGGGGGCCGCGTGACCGGGGGTGCGACGGGTCTCCATGTTATTGAGGTAGTACCAGTTCTCGTCCAGCTCCCAGCGTACCCGGCGGATGCTGCCCGAGGCGGTGACGGTCTCACTTGCCCGTGCCTGAAGGCGGGCGTACTCCTGTTCAGCGCGGCGGAATTCGCGGCTGGTTTCCGGTATCCGGCGCAGGTCAGGGAACAGTTCCCGCATGGCCTGGGCGGTGTCCACACGGGGCGAGCGAAGTGTGCTCATGACGGCCGTGTCTCCTTCCACGCGCAGCACGCGGAAAGGATAGGGGTAGGCCGCCAGCGCGGACTGTTCGCGCAGCGTTTCGTTGAGTTCCATCACGGTATAGCCGCGCCAGCCCAGCCAGCTTACAAACAGGGCTGCCACGATCATGACCGCAATGAACTGGCGGATGTCCGACATACTTCCCCCGCTGAAATGGCCAGGTCACCAGTATAACCGCTTGGGCGTTTCAATCAGAGCCCCGGCTGGTATCCTTTGCTCATGGATTCGGAACAGGTTGATGCGGTCGTCATTGGTGCGGGGGTTGTGGGGCTGGCCGTGGGGCGGGCCCTGGCCAGGGCCGGACACGAGGTACTGGTGCTTGAGCGCCACGCTCTCCCCGGTGAGGAGGTCTCCTCGCGCAACAGCGAAGTCATCCACGCGGGCATCTACTATCCGCCGGGGTCGCTCAAGGCGGAGCTGTGCCGTGAGGGCCGGGACCGGCTGTACGCTTTCTGCGAGCGTCACGCTGTCGCCCACCGGCGCTGCGGCAAGTGGCTGGTTGCCACCGGTGAGGCTGAAATTCCCGCCCTGGAGCGACTGCGCCGCAATGCCGCGGACAACGACGTGGTACTAGAGTGGCTCAGCACCCGTGAAATCGCCCGGGAGCCGGAGCTTCACGCGGCGGCCGGGCTGGCGTCCCCGATGAGCGGCATTGTGGATTCCCACGCCTTTATGCAGGCTCTGCTCGGGGATATGGAAGCCCATGGCGGCTGGCTGGTGCGCCAGGCGCCGGTGGAGCGGATTGAGACCGTGCAGGGGCGCCACCGCGTCCAGGTGGGCGGCGATGCACCCTGCGAACTCAGCGCCGCCATCGTGGTTAATGCCGGTGGGTTGGGGGCTGTGCCCGTTGCCCGGCGATGGGAAGGGATGCCTGCAGAGGCTGTGCCGCGCCAGTGGTTCGCCAAGGGCCACTACTTCGCCTACAGCGGCCGTCACCCCTTCCAGCGCCTGATCTACCCGTTGCCGGCTGCAGGTGGGCTTGGCGTGCACCTGACCCTTGATATGGCCGGTCAGGCCCGGTTTGGGCCGGACGCGCACTGGGTGGATGCCCTGGAATGGTCCGTGCCGGAATCACTGGCTGCCACTTTTGCCGACGCCGTCCGCCAGTGGTGGCCCGGGCTGGACCCCGCGCGCCTGACGCCCGCCTATGCCGGCATCCGTCCCCGCATTCACGGCCCTGACGACAAACCGGCGGATTTCATGATCCAGGGGCCGAGGGAGCACGGCCTGGCCGGGGCGGTGAATCTGTTCGGTATTGAGTCCCCGGGGCTCACTGCTTCCCTGGCGCTCGCCGACCGTGTGCTCCAGCAGCTGTACTGACGCCTAGGGTGTTCTTGCCAGTGCCCAGACCTCCAGGCGTTGCACTCCCGCCCGGCGCAGGCAGTGCCCCATGGCCTCCGCTGTCGCGCCGGTGGTGACCACGTCCTCGATCAGGGCGACATGCTCCGGAAGGGGCGCGCTGCCGGCAACGAAGAAAACCTCTCTGAGGTTGCGCCGTCGCTCGGAGCGCGACAGGCTGGCCTGGGCACGATAGCCGCCATGGCGCTGGAGCCGGCCGGGCAGCACCGGTATCCCTGTGGAGCGACCGAGCCAGTCCGCCAGCTCCGCCGTCTGGCTGAAGCCGCGCTCGCGCAACCGTTCCGGATCCATGGGCGCCGGAATCAGGGCCAATGGTCGCGGCTCGGGCATGCCAGCGGCCCGCAGCCAATTGCGGGCCAGAGCGGCGCCCTGGGCGCGTGTGCCGTGGTACTTGTAGTTCTGGATCATGCGGTCCACGGGGCACTCGTAGCGCCAGGGAATGCGGCTCCGGTCCTGGGGTGGGTCGGTGCGCTCGCATTGCCGGCACAGGCTTGCTCCGCGTTCCTCAATGGACAGTGGCAGGGCGCAGCGCCGGCAACAGGGACCTGTTGCCGGAAGGTCAAGAAGGCATGCGTGGCAGAGTCCGCCGCCCTGGTCCGGGCCCAGGCAGATGACGCACCGGCTCAGCCTGGGGCGGGTTGTGTTCACCCTGTTAACCATCAGGGTTGCTCTGGTTGACAGCCGTCTGGCCATCCTTATCATGGTTTCCATTCCGTCTGGACACCTCCGTGTGGCAGACCATTGATCAGCAGGATAAGGACACCAGTATGACCACTTCCGATGCCATCCGTCACGACTGGACCCTGAAGGAGGTCCGTGAACTTCTGGATATGCCGTTCAACGACCTGGTCTTCCGGGCCCAGCAGGCGCACCGCCAGTGGTTTGATCCCAATGAAGTGCAGGTTTCAACCCTGCTCTCCATCAAGACCGGTGCCTGCCCCGAGGACTGCATGTACTGCCCGCAGAGTGGCCATTACAACACCGGTCTCGAAAAAGAGAAGCTGATGCAGGTCGAGAAGGTCCTGGAGCAGGCGAAAGCGGCCAAGGAAACCGGTGCAACCCGCTTCTGCATGGGCGCGGCCTGGCGCAGCCCCACGAAGAAGGATCTGCCGCACGTGCTGGAAATGATCCGTGGCGTGAAGGACATGGGGCTCGAAACCTGCATGACCCTGGGCATGCTCACGGAGGACCAGGCCGGTGAGCTGGCGGAAGCAGGGCTGGATTACTACAACCACAACCTCGACACCTCCGAGCGCTACTACAACCAGATCATCACCACCCGGACCTACCAGGACCGTCTGGATACCCTGGAGAACGTGCGTAATGCGGGCATGAAGGTCTGCTGCGGCGGCATCATGGGTATGGGCGAGGATGAGGATGACCGGGCAGGGCTGCTGCTGCAGCTGGCCAACCTGCCGGATCACCCGGAAAGTGTGCCCATTAACATGCTGATCAAGATTCCGGGTACACCGCTGGAAGACGTCGAGGACCTCGATCCGTTCGAGTTCGTGCGTACCATTGCCGTGGCGCGCATTCTCATGCCGAAGAGCCATGTCCGCCTGTCCGCGGGGCGTGAAGAGATGAACGACCAGATGCAGGCACTGTGCTTCATGGCCGGCGCCAATTCCATTTTCTACGGCGATCAGCTGTTGACCACGGAAAACCCGCAGGCCGAGCAGGACAGGGCGCTGTTCCGGCGCCTTGGCATCGTGCCGGAGCCGCTGGCCACGGACCGTTCGGACGAGGACGAGGTCGACGAGCTGACCCGCCGCATGGAGCAGGAGCGCCAGAGTGCCCTGTTCTACGACGCGGCCAATGCCTGATTACAGCGCCGAGCTCGAAACACTGCGGCAGCAGGGGCTGCTGCGGGATCGCCGGGTTCTGGATTCCGCCCAGGGCCCGGAGATTGTTGTGGATGGCCGCAGCATGCTGGCCTTCTGCAGCAATGACTACCTCGGGCTTGCCAACCACCCCGGTGTGATTGAGGCGCTCACAGACGCAGCCCGTGAACACGGGGTGGGCAGCGGTTCCTCGCATATGGTGAATGGTCACCACCGGCTCCATCAGGAGCTCGAAGAGGCACTGGCGGCACATACCGGCCGGGAAGCGGCGGCGCTGTTCTCCACGGGGTATATGGCCAATCTCGGTGTCACTGCCGCCATGGCCGGGCGCCATGACGTGATCCTGCAGGACCGCCTCAACCACGCCTCACTGCTGGACGGTGCCCGTCTCGCGGGTGCCCGCCTGAAACGCTATACCCACGCCGACACCAGCGCCGCCGCCCGGCTTCTGGAGGCGGAGTCGCGCTGTGCGCTGGTGGCAACGGATGGGGTTTTCAGCATGGACGGCGACCTGGCACCGCTGGACGGTCTGTCCGCGCTGTGCCGGGAGCAGGGTGTGCCCCTGATGGTGGACGACGCCCATGGTCTGGGCGTGCTGGGCAGCAAGGGCGGCGGTATCGCCGAGGTCCGCGGTCTTGACCAGTCCGCAGTGCCCATACTGGTGGGCACACTGGGCAAGGCACTGGGTGTCGGTGGTGCTTTTGTTGCCGGCTCACGTGAATTCGTGGATTACCTGGTGCAGAAAGCGCGCACCTATATCTACACCACCGCCATGCCGCCGGCGATGGCGGCCGCAACCCGGCGCAGCCTGGAACTTTGTCGGGAAGAGGGCTGGCGGCGTGAACGCCTGGCGAAGCTGGTGGCGTGGTTCCGGGATGAGGCAACCGCGCTCGGCTACCGGCTGATGGAGTCCTGGACGCCGATACAGCCCCTGATCGTGGGGCCATCGGACCGTGCCATGGCCCTGAGCGAGGCACTGGCGCGGCGGGATATTCTGGTGCCGGCGATCCGTCCGCCCACGGTTCCCCAGGGTGAAGCGCGTCTGCGCCTGACCTTCAGCGCCAGCCATACGGATGAACATATGGAGCGGCTCCTGGAGGCGCTCAGGGCGGCGCGCAGCGAAACGGGGGCGGCATGACCAGGGCGGTTGTTGTCGGCGGCTGGGGTATCCCGGCGGAGGCGCTGCGGCCACTGCTGCCCGCTGAGGTGGAGCCCGTGCTGCTGGAGCCGGCACGGATGGCGATCGGGCATCAGGATCTGGAATCCGCGCTGGACGCTGTTATGGCCCGTGTTCCCTCGGGAGTGCCCTGGCTGGGCTGGTCCCTGGGCGGACAGGTGGCCATGGCGGCCCGTGAGCGCTTTCCTGGAACGGTGAGCGGTGTGGTGACCCTCTGTTCGACTCCCCGCTTTCTGGAGGGGTCGGACTGGTCCGTGGGTATGGCGGATGCCGACTTCCGTGGTTTCCGGGAGGGTATGCGGGTGGATGTGGAGCAGACGCTCGGTCGTTTCTGCGCCCTGGTCAGCCAGGGCAGCGCATCTCCCCGGCAGGTACGCCGTGAACTCCAGGCCCTGGATTGGCCGGAGCTGACCCTGGACTACCGGCAGGGTCTTTCAGACAGTCTGGAGTGGCTTGCCCGGCTCGATCAACGGGCGCTCTGGCAGCAGGCAGGGGCATGGGCACAGCACCTGTTCTGCGGGCGTGATGCGCTGGTCAGCGGGGCGGTACCGGAAACACTTGGCCTGGCCGGTGAACGCTGTCATCTGGCGGCTGAATCCTGCCACTGGCCGGCTTCCGCCGCTGGGGCAACGGATTGGATCAGCGGGGCTATGGAGCAGGTGGCACCATGAATGCGCGGCAGTTCAACCAGGTCAGTCGCCAGCGCGTATCCGAGGACTTCGGCGCGGCCGCTGAGAGCTATGACGCGGCGGCACGGCTGCAGCAGCGCGTGGCGCTGGATCTGCTGGCCCGCATGGAGGCTCCGAGCGGTGGTGTGGGACTTGATCTGGGCTGCGGTACCGGTTTCAGTCTGCCGGAGCTGGAGCGCGAGCTGGCCCCCGAGGAACTGATCGCCGCCGACCTGTCTCCCGGAATGGTCGATTATGCCCGGGCGCACCGGGGCGTGGATGCGCGCTGGCTCGTGGCTGATGCCGCGAATGTGCCGCTGGCCTCGGGCAGCCTGGATTGGATCCAGTCGAGCCTGATGATCCAGTGGTGCGAGGACACCGGTGCCGTTGCCCGGGAGATGGCAAGACTGCTTAAGCCCGGGGGCGGGGCCCATCTCGCGACCCTGGTGGACGGAACCCTGACCGAACTGGAATCCGCGTGGGCGGAGGCCGATCCCGGCCGTCGCCACGTCAATCGTTTCCTGACCCGGGCGGAGCTGGAGGCGCGGCTGGCCGAGGGCTTTGAGAGGGTGACTGTTGATGTTGAACCGCTGGTACTGTGGTACCCGGATGTCATGGCGCTGCTGGGAGAGCTCAAGACCCTCGGGGCCCGCTACAAGGATGAACACCGCCACCGGGGTGCGCTGGGCCCCGGGCGCCTGAGAGCCATGCGCCGCGCCTATGACCGCCACCGGGATTCCCGGTATGGTGTGCCCGCAACCTGGCAGGTGGCTTTTGCGCACCTGACCGGCCCCAGGCAATAACCGGAACCTTCCATAACGCCCATGCCACGACAATCCTACTTCGTCACAGGTACTGACACGGACTCCGGCAAGACGGTGGTCACGGCTGGCCTGCTGCGCCTGGCAGCCCGCAATGGCCTGCGTACCCTGGCCATGAAGCCCCTGGCTTCCGGCTGTGAGCAGACCCCTGAAGGCCTGCGCAATGCCGATGCCCTGGCGCTGTCACAGGCCATGACCGAGTCCATGCCCTATGAGTCGGTGAACCCGGTGGCGCTGGAACCTGCAATCGCGCCCCACGTAGCGGCCCGGGAAGCCGGGCGCCGGGTCAGTGCCGAGCGCCTGGCGGGGTTCTGTCGGGGTGCCATGATGCGCCCTGCGGACCTGTTCCTGGTTGAAGGCGCCGGTGGCTGGCGTGTGCCGCTCAATGACCATGAAACCTGGGTGGATCTGGTGAGCGATCTCCAGTTTCCCGTCGTCCTGGTTGTCGGATTGCGCCTGGGCGCCATCAACCACGCGCTGCTCAGTGCCGAGCTGATCCAGCGTGACGGCTGCCGCCTGGCGGGGTGGGTGGCCAATCGCTGCACTCCCGAGCCCATGGCGCGGGAAGACGAGACGTTCGAGACGCTCTGCGAGCGCATGCCCGCGCCGTGCATGGGGCGTGTGCCCTGGCTGGCTTCGCGGGATCCCACCGCCATGGTGGAAGAGGCCTCCCGGCACCTTTCGCTGCCCCTGCCTGGAGCGTAAACAGGCCTGCTCCGTCTGTTTGAATTTTGAACACTGCTGTGGTGTAATGTTCATGAACGTTCTGGGCGGGAGGTGTGCCCATGATCAGTAATGCCCTGTCCATTGGTGTGAACGGTGTTCAGGATGCCCAGCGCGGCATGCAGGATGCGGCCAGCCGTATTGCGCGTTCGGGAACCACAGAGGCGCCTGCCCGGGAAGCCGCTGCTCCTGATGGTGCTGGTGCCGTCGAGGACAGCCTGGCGGGCTCCATCGTGGATCTTAAGGTCAACCAGCGGAATGCCGAGGCTTCCATCGAAGTGGTTCGGACAGCGGACGAGATGGTGGGGACGCTGCTCGATGAACGTGCCTGACGCCGGAATGGAATCGCCGTGCAGCTTACATCCATCCAGCCCGCGATCAGCAACGCCGGCGGTGCTGTAACCCGAAGCGCCGCTCCTCCCGGTACGGCTTCCGGCAGCGTGCCGCAGACCAGCACGCCCAATAACAGTACGTCACCGTCCTATTCCAGTGCTTCTGTCAGTCCGGTAACGCCCTCCAGTCCGACGGCGCCTTCCAGGTCTGCGTCTCCCGCAACGCGTGGTGACAGCAGCAGTCGTGGTGGCGTCGAGGTTTCCATCAGTGAACAGGCCCGCCGGCAGAACCCGCAGGAAGGGGGGCGTAACGCCCGGGGGGCAGACGATGAGACGTCGCCGCCGCGCCCGGAAAGTCCCCGTCGTGAGGCGGGTCAGGAACCCGGATCGGAGAACCGCGAGGGCGAGCGGCAGCAGCCGGAACAGGGTTCTGATGGGCCATCCCCGGAACAGCAGTCGGCCGTCCAGGAACTCAGAGGCCGGGACCGGGAGGTGCGCCAGCATGAACAGGCGCATCAGGTCGTGGGTGGCCAGTACGCCGGGGCGCCTACCTACACCTACCAGCGCGGACCGGATGGCCAGCTCTATGCCGTCGGCGGGCAGGTCTCCATTGATACCAGTGTCATCGCTGATGACCCGGAAGCCACCATCAGCAAGATGCAGACCGTGCGCGCGGCTGCGCTTGCCCCGGCCGAACCGTCGCCCCAGGATATCCGCGTCGCGCAGGAGGCGACCCGTCAGCTTCTTCAGGCCCAATCGGAGCTGCGTTCCTCGCGCCAGGACGAGGGCAGCAGTGGGGAAGGGCGGGTGGAGCGCGCTCAGGAAACGGACGCCTCTGCTTCCGAGCGTCCCGGCGGAGATGATACCCGTATCAGCCTCTTCCGTGACGTGGATGAAATGCCCTCCACCGATTCTGCTACCGCCACTACTACAGGCTTCCGTGCCACAGCCTGAGCGCCCCTCGGAATGCATTCACAGCGGTTATGTCTCTTGACACGAGGCCCGCCCCAAACGTATGTTTCAAACAGCCGTTTAATTGCATGAACCGAGGTACGAGCCATGCCCCAGTACAAAGCACCGCTGCGCGACATCCAGTTTGTTATGAACGAGCTTCTGGATACTGAAACGCATTACCAGCATATCCCGGGTGGCGAGGAAGCTACGCCGGACATGGTCAATGCCATCATCCAGGAAGGGGCCAAGTTCTGCGAGCAGGTGCTGTCGCCGCTGAACCAGACCGGCGACCAGGAAGGCTGTACCCTGGAAAACGGGGAAGTGAAGACCCCGACCGGTTTCAAGGAAGCCTACAAGCAGTACATTGAGGGTGGCTGGCCTTCGATGACGGCCGATGAGCAACTTGGCGGCCAGGGGCTGCCCGGCTCTCTTTCCATGGTCATGAGTGAAATGGTGGGGACGGCCAACTGGTCGTTCGGCATGTACCCCGGCCTCAGTCACGGTTGCCTGAACACGCTGGAAGCCCATGGCTCGGAAGAGCAGAAGCAGACCTACCTGCCCAAGATGATCAGTGGCGAATGGACAGGCACCATGTGTCTGACGGAATCCCATTGTGGCTCTGACCTCGGCATTATGCGCTCCAAGGCGGAACCCAATTCTGACGGCAGCTACAGCATCTCCGGCGAGAAGATTTTCATCTCCGCGGGCGATCACGACATGTCGGACAACATCATCCATCTGGTACTGGCCAAACTGCCTGATGCGCCCAAGGGCACCAAGGGCATTTCGGTTTTTGTGGTTCCCAAGTTCATTCCCGACGAAAACGGCAACCCGGGCGAGCGCAACAGCGTCTCCGTTGGCTCCATCGAGCACAAGATGGGCATTCACGGCAACGCCACCTGCGTGCTGAACTTTGATGGTGCCAGGGGCTTCCTCATCGGCGAGCCGCACAAGGGCCTGAATTACATGTTCACCTTCATGAACATTGCCCGTATCGGTACCGCCATCCAGGGGCTGGGCTCCGCGGAACTGGCCTTCCAGGGGTCGCTGGAATACGCCAAGGACCGCCAGGCCATGCGCTCTCTCTCCGGGGCCAAGAATCCGGACGGCGCGGCCGACCCCATTATCGTCCACCCCGACGTCCGGCGCATGCTGATGACCCAGAAAGCGCTCGCTGAGGGCGGTCGTGCCATGATCTATTACGCCGCTCAGCAGGCGGACATCGCCACGCGTGGCCAGGACGAGGACGCCCGCAAGGAAGCTGATGAACTGCTTGGATTCCTGACGCCCATTGCCAAAGCATTCCTGACTGAAACCGGCGTTGAGGCGGCCAACCAGGGCATGCAGGTTCTGGGTGGGCATGGCTATATCTCTGAGTGGGGGATGGAGCAGATCGTCCGTGATGCGCGCATCGGTACCATCTACGAAGGCACCACGGGCATCCAGGCACTGGATCTGTTGGGCCGCAAGGTTCTGATGACCCAGGGCGAGTCGCTCAAGCGCTTTACCAAGAAGGTCCACCTGTTCTGCAAGGAGCACGGTGACAACAAGCAGCTGGCCGAGTTCATCGAGCCACTGGCGGCCTTCAACAAGGAGTGGGGCGACCTGACCATGAAGCTGGGTTCGGCCGCCATGAAGGATCGTGAAGAGGTCGGGGCGGCGTCCTACGACTACCTGATGTACTCAGGCTACGGCGTGCTCGCCTACCTCTGGGCGGAGATGGCGGAAGTGGCCCAGCGCAAGCTGGAGGAGGGCACTACTGAGGAAGCCTTCTATAACGCCAAGCTCCAGACGGCACGCTTCTACTTCAAGCGGATGCTGCCTCGGGCGAAGGCCCACGCCGACGCCATGATCAGCGGTGCGGACAACCTGATGGACATTCAGGAAGAGCATTTCGCCTTCTGAACCGGTATGATCCGGTAAGCATGAAAAAGCCCGCCACGTGCGGGCTTTTCTGTGAGAAATCCCGGGGTAGAATAGCCCCGCAGACGTTCAAAGTGAGGACAATCCATGGCTGACTACAAGGCTCCCCTGCAGGACATGCGGTTCCTGCTCAATGAGATCTTCGACGCACCGGGGCAGTGGGCTTCCCTGCCCGGACTCAGCGAAAGCGTGGATCCGGAGACGGCGGATGCCATTCTGGAAGAAGCCGGCAAGATCGCAGCAGGGACGCTCGCCCCCATCAACCAGAGTGGCGATGAGCAGGGCTGTCAGTGGAAGGACGGCGAGGTGACCACGCCTGACGGCTTCAAGGAGGCCTACCAGACCTTCGCCGAAGGCGGCTGGGTCGGCCTTGGTGGTGATCCCAACTACGGTGGCATGGGCATGCCCAAGAGCCTGGTTGGGCAGGTCGAGGAGATGATGCAGGGGGCCAACATGGCCTTCGGCCTCTGCCCCATGCTGACCGCCGGCGCATGCCTGGCGCTGCATGCCCACGGCAGTGAGGAGCTCAAGGAGAAGTACCTGCCGAAGATGTACGATGGCACCTGGTCCGGGGCCATGGATCTGACCGAGCCCCACGCCGGCACGGATCTGGGCATTATCCGGACCAAGGCGAAGCCAAACGATGATGGTTCCTACAGCATCTCAGGCACCAAGATCTTCATCACCTGGGGTGAGCACGACATGGCGGAGAACATCATCCACCTGGTGCTCGCCAAGCTGCCGGACGCCCCGGCGGGACCCAAGGGCATCTCGCTTTTCCTCGTGCCGAAATACGAAGTGAATGAGGACGATTCCCTGGGCGCGCGCAACAACGTCTCCTGCGGGTCACTGGAGGAGAAGATGGGCATCCACGGCTCCGCGACCTGTGTCATGAACTACGATGATGCCCGTGGCTGGCTCGTGGGCGAGCCCAACAAGGGCCTGATGGCCATGTTCACCATGATGAACTATGAGCGTCTGGGTGTGGGCATCCAGGGTGTGGGCGCGGCGGAAGCTTCCTACCAGCACGCCCTGGCCTACGCCCGCGAGCGCATCCAGAGCCGCTCGCCCAACGGGCCCCAGACCCCCGACAAGCAGGCGGATCCCATCATCGTGCACCCGGACGTGCGCCGGATGCTGCTGAAGATGAAGGCGCATACCGAAGGCAGCCGTGCTTTTATCACTTACGTAGCCCAGTGGCTCGACCAGGCCAAGTTCGCCGAAGACCCGGAAGCGAAGGAGAAAGCCGATGGCATGGTGGCGCTGCTGACGCCGGTGGCCAAGGCCTTCCTGACCGACCGGGCGCTGGATACCTGTGTGATTGGTCAGCAGGTCTACGGCGGTCATGGCTACATCCGTGAGTGGGGCCAGGAGCAGCTGGTGCGTGATACCCGCATCACCCAGATCTACGAGGGGACCAACGGCATCCAGGCCATGGACCTGATGGGGCGCAAGGTGGTCGGTAATGGCGGTAAGTTCTTCGAACTCTTCGCGAACGACGTGGCCGACTACATCAATGCGAACCAGGATGATCCGGCAGTGGCCGACTACATCCAGCCCCTGGCGGCGGCTCTTGAGCGTCTTTCCGATGTGACCGAGAGCGTCATCAAGGCAGCGGATGGCAATCCGGCGGAGATCGGTGCGGCCGCAGTGGACTACCTGGATCTGTTCGGCCTCACCGCCGAAGCCTATCTGTGGGTCCGCATGGTGCAGGCAGCCGCGCCCAAGGCGGAGAACGATACTTCCGGCTTCTATACCGGCAAGCTCAAGACCGCGCGCTTCTTCTTCGACCGCATCCTGCCGCAGTCGGTTGCCCTGACGGAGTCCATCCGCAACGGCGGCGACAGCATGATGGCGTTCGACGAGGCGGAGTTCGGCTAGGCGGAGAGCGTCTCCACCAGGGCGGCAAGGGCGGACCAGGGCGGCATGGCCGGGTCCTGCCCTTTGCTGGCCCGGTCTACCTGTCTGGCCTGTCCCCAGGCCCTGCTGATCGATTGGCTGCTGTGCCGGCGTGAGGCCTTTTCCAGGGCCTTTCTCAGCGGCGGCTGGCGCACTCCGTTGTGCTTGAACCAGGTGGCGGCATTGCTGCCCTGACGCAGGCTGTGCTGCAGGCTGGCAAGGTGCTTCAGGTCACGCTGGAGCACACCCAATACGGCCAGTGTGCTGGTTCCTTCCTCCTCGAGACGCCGCAGCATCTGCAGGGCGTGAACCCGGTTGCCGGAAAGCGCCTCGGCGCTCAGCTCGAAGGCGTTGTAACGGCTGCTGTCCTCAACACCTCCAATCGCAACGGCGTCATCCACCGGTTCATCCCCGGCGACCACCCTGAGCCGTTCCAGCTCCTGGTGGGCCGCCAGTAGGTTGCCCTCCAGGCGCTCGCTGAGCTGGGCCACGGCGTTGCGGGTGAGCTTCAGGCCCATGGTTTCGGCGCGGCGTGAGAGCCAGCGGGGGAAGTCCGCTGGATCCACCGGCCAGACCGGAACGTGGAGGCCGACCTTCTGCCAGTTGCGGAACCAGGCCTTGCTGGTCTCGCCGCTGTCCAGGCGTGGGCCAGACACAATCAGGATGACGTCCTCCGGGGGCGCCTTGGCGAAGGCTTCCAGAACCTCACGGCCCTTGCCGGGCTTGCCACTGTGCAGGCGCACCTCGATGCGACGGCGGCTGGCGAACAGCGACAGTGCCTGGGTCTCGTCGTGGACCTGCTGCCAGTCGAACTGCGGGTCCGTCTGGAAGACCGTGCGTTCCTCGTAGCCTTCTGCAACGGCCCGTTCGCGGATGCGGTCGCAGGCTTCCTGGACCAGGAGGGGTTCATCACCGGTAACCAGGTAGCCGGCATCCAGGCGCTTGGCCAGCTGATCCGGGAGCTGTTCCGGGGTGACCTTCATTCGTCCGTGTCCGTACTGCTTTCGTGCTCGGAGCGGATCCGGCGGATACGCTCCTCGGTGAAGGGCATCAGCCGGCGGGTGACCTGTTGCACCAGCTGGTCTTGGAGAAGGCCCTCGATACCCTGCTGTTCCCGCTCTCCGGCCAGCACCTGCTGCTCATCCGCCTGGTAGAACTCACGGGCACTCAGTTCGGTATCCGCCAGAAGGGGAATGCCGTCCCTGGTCGTCAATTCCACCGCTATGCGGGCACTGAGTTCGTATTCGCTGGCGGCTGCCCGGTCATCCAGGGCGCTGGTCCGCCGTTCCTGCTCGTAACCGCTGAGCGTCAGGCGGTATTCCGGTGTCTCGCCGTCTTCCGCCAGCAGGTTGTACAGGCCCAGACGCTCGCGGGCGCCTGAGCAGACGGAGGTGGGGACGCCCTCGCCACAGGACAGCGTTAAAGGCGCCAGTGCATCCGGTACCAGGGCGCTGCCCCGGAGCTGGAAGCCACAGGCGCTGAGAACCGTTGTCAGCATGAGTACGGTGATGGGTTTCCAGGCGACCTGGGGCATGATCTCCTCCGGACCGGGTCAGTTGGCGACCACGTTCACAAGCTTGCCGGGAACCACCACCACCTTGCGAATGGTCTTGTCCTCGATGAAGCGCTGGACGTTGTCATCCGCAAGCGCCAGGGCCTCGAGCTGGTCCCGGTCGGCCTCGGCGTCCGCCTGGATGCGCGAGCGGAGCTTGCCGTTGACCTGCACCACCAGCTCAATGCTGTCCTGTTTCATCAGGTTCTCGTCGGCTACGGGCCATTCAGCGTCGACAACCGCGGTTGTGTAGCCAAGGGCCTGCCACAGTTCATGGGTGATGTGGGGGGCCACAGGTGCCAGCACCAGAACGGCTGTTTCCAGCACCTCCTGCATCACCGCCCGGTCGCCGTCATTGCGGATCTCAAACCGTCCGGCGTCGTTGAGCAGCTCCATTACGGCGGCAATGGCCGTGTTGAAGGTCAGGCGTCGGCTGAAGTCGTCGCTGACCTTGGCAATGGTCTGATGCGTCTTGCGGCGCATGCCCTGCTGGGCTTCATCGGGCTCGCCCGGCATGGCCCCGTCTGTGCCGCCGTCACTCACGTGCTGGTGCACCATCCGCCAGAGCCGGCGCAGGAAGCGGTGAGCGCCTTCCACACCGCTGTCGGACCACTCCAGCGACTGCTCCGGCGGGGCCGCGAACATCATGAACAGGCGCACGGTGTCGGCACCGTACTCGTCGATGATGGCCTGGGGATCGATGCCGTTGTTCTTGGATTTGGACATCTTGGTCACGCCACCGGGGTGGACAGGCTCGCCATCCGCCTTGAGCGTGGCGCTGACCACGTTGCCTTTGCCATCGTACTCCGCGTCCACATCCTGCGGTGAGAACCACTCTTTACCGCCGTTGTCCGTCTCGCGGTACCAGGTTTCGGCCAGCACCATGCCCTGGCACAGCAGGCGGTTGAAGGGCTCATCGCTGTTGACCAGGCCGACATCGCGCAGCAGCTTGTGGAAGAAGCGCGCGTAGAGCAGGTGCAGGATGGCGTGTTCAATACCGCCAATGTACTGGTCCACGGGCAGCCAGTAGTTGGCCGCTTCCGGGTCCAGCATGCCGTCGTCCTTCCAGGGGCTGCAGAAGCGTGCGAAGTACCAGGAGGACTCCATGAAGGTGTCGAAGGTGTCCGTCTCGCGGAAGGCGGGCTCACCGTTGTAGGTGGTCTTTGCCCACTCGGGATCGGTCTTGAGCGGCGACTGGACGCCGTCCATGGTCACGTCCTCGGGCAGTGCCACTGGCAGGTCGCTTTCCGGTACCGGGGCTGACTCACCGTTTTCGAGGGTGAGCATGGGGATGGGCGCGCCCCAGTAGCGCTGGCGGGAGACGCCCCAGTCGCGCAGGCGGTAATTGGTCTTGCGCTTACCGATGCCGCGCTTTTCCAGATCCTCGGCGATGGCCGCGAAGGCCTCGTCGGAGCTGGTACCGGTGTAGGGGCCTGAGCCGGTCAGCAGCCCCTTCTCGGTGAAGGCCTCCACATAGGTGTCCACGTCGCGGCCGTCGCTGGGGCTGATGACCTGGCGGATGGCGATGCGGTACTTGCGGGCGAACTCGTGGTCGCGCTCGTCGTGGGCGGGCACCGCCATCAGAGCGCCGGTGCCGTATTCGTGCAGCACGAAGTTGGCAACGTAGACCGGGAGGCGCTCGCCGGTCAGCGGGTGGAGGGCATACAGGCCCGTCTCCACGCCTTTCTTCTCCATGGTTTCCACATCGGCGGTGGAGGCAACGGTGTGGCGGCACTCCTCCACGAACTCGGCCACCTCGCGGGAACGCTCAGACGCCTTCTCCGCTACCGGGTGACGTGCGGACACCGCCATGTAGGTCACGCCATAGAGGGTGTCCGGACGGGTGGTATAGACCCGCAGGGTTTCGGAACCGTCCTCCATCTGGAAGTCGAGCTCGACCCCTTCGGAGCGGCCGATCCAGTTGCGCTGCATGGCCTTGACCTGTTCCGGCCAGCCCTCGAGCTGATCCAGGTCGTCCAGCAGTTCATCGGCGTAGTCGGTGATCTTGACGAACCACTGGGGAATCTCTTTCTGTTCGACCACAGCTCCAGAGCGCCAGCCGCGGCCATCCACCACCTGTTCGTTGGCGAGTACCGTCTGGTCCACCGGGTCCCAGTTGACGGTGGCGTTCTTCTTGTAGACCAGGCCCTTTTCATAGAGCTTGGTGAAGAACCACTGCTCCCACTGGTAGTACTCAGGATCGCAGGTCGCCAGTTCCCGGTTCCAGTCGTAGCCGAAGCCCAGGCGCTTGAGCTGGGTCTTCATGTGTTCAATGTTCTGCCGGGTCCAGGCGGCGGGGGCGGTGCGGTTGCTGATGGCCGCGTTCTCCGCCGGCAGCCCGAAGGCATCCCAGCCCATGGGCTGCAGCACATTCTTGCCCTGCATGCGCTGGAAGCGCGAGATCACATCACCGATGGTGTAGTTGCGCACATGCCCCATGTGCAGCTTGCCGCTGGGGTAGGGGAACATGGAGAGGCAGTAGTACTTGGGCCTGCCGGGTTCTTCCCGTACCGCGAAGACATCGTTGGACTCCCAGTACTGCTGGGCGTTGCGCTCGACGGCGTCGGGGCGGTAATGCTCTTCCATGGGTCGGTGCCTTATGCTCTCGGATCGAAAATGGCTGTTGCATCGGGAAAGGGCTCATTCTAGCGTAGAGAGAAGGTGACAGGTAGGCATGCCGACTTCCAACCCATCAGCAGGAGAAAACAGTGGCCGATAAGCAGCGCCCCCGTCTCAGTGACGGTGCCGAGACCGCCTACAACCGCATGCTTGAGCGGGTGGAGTCCCGCCTCGCGGAAGCGGAGGAACGAACCTGGGAGCAGCTCCAGCAGGAAATTGAGGAAGCGGTTGAGTTTGAGCAGGAGGTGGCGGAACTCACCCGTGATGAGCTGAATCTGCTCGCCGCTTACCTGCGTCGGGATCTCTCCCATCTGCTGGGCTTTGTTTCCAGTACCGGCGACGGCGTGGCGGAGTGGCTGCGCACGGACCTGGAATGGATCGAGGACTGGCTGGTGGAGCGGCTGCTGTCCATAGCCGATCCCACCCGCCTGGATACCCTGGAGCTCCAGCAGAAGCTTCAGAACACGGACGCGGATCACTATTTTGCAGGCGAGCTCGCCATGGCGGGTGTTCTGCGCTGTCTGAACTGCGGTCACATGCGGACACTGGCTGAAACAACCCGCCTGGAGCCCTGTGAGCGGTGTGAATCCCATTACTTCGAGCGGATTACGGCGCACACGCCGGATGTGGAGCCTGGCACAGGCTGAGCACGCGGCCTTTGCTTGATTTTTCGAACTATCCCAGAATGAGTGGCGGTTCAAACCATTCATTCCGGGAGGTTGCCCATGCCGGTCGCTGTGGCCGTTTTTATCCTGATCGTGGCCTTTGTTGCAGGGTCAATGATCTATGTGTACCGATTCCGTGGCCAGGAGCGCTATAAGAGCGTTGGTGAGTACTGGCGCAAGGGCTGGCCGATCTTCAGTCCGCTGAACTGTCTGCTCTATCTCTTCACCGAGAAACGGGCGCGGGCCCCCATCATGGATCGGGATCAGTTCCCGGAACTGCAGGTGATCCAGGACAACTGGGAGACCATCCGCCGTGAGGCGGTGGGGCTTTATGAGGATCGGGTCTTCGACCAGACCAGTGACCCGGAATCCAGCGCCTACTACGACATCGGTTTCCGCACCTTTCAGAAGTATGGGTGGAGCAAGTTCTATATCAAGTGGTATGGGACCAAGCACAACTCCGCCCAAGCCTCGTGCCCGGAGACCCTGAAGATCCTCGATCAGGTGCCGTCGGTGAACGGGGCCATGTTCTCGATCCTCCCGGTGGGCTCACAACTGACCCGGCATGCGGATCCGGTGGCCTGCTCGCTGCGCTATCACCTGGGGCTGTCCACGCCCAACGATGACCGCTGCTACATCAATATTGATGGCCAGGACTATTCCTGGCGCGATGGCGAGGACCTGATCTTTGACGAAACCTACCTCCATTACGCCCACAACGATGCCAAACAGTATCGCCTGATCCTGATGTGCGATGTGGAGCGGCCCACATGGTTGCTCGGGAGTGTAATCAACGTCTTCTACAAGGGGCTGATGCGGCTGACCGTGGTGCCCAATATGGATGGCGACCAGCGTGGCTTCGCCAACAGCCTGTTCGCGCGGATCTCGCCGGCACTGGCCCGGGTGCGGGAACTGAAGAAGACCAACCGGCGTCAGTACAAGGCGCTGAAGTACTCCGTGAATACCCTTCTAGCCCTGGCGCTCGGTGGCGTGATTCTCGGTGGGCTGGTGGCGATTGACGGGCTGGTGGCTTCGATCGCCTAGGCCGTATTGCGCTTCCCGCGTTGGCGGCCGAACACGATCATCACGGCCGCCAGCGTTATGACCGGCCATGAACCGGTAGCCATGAAGGGCGTGGTGCCGGTTACCGGCTGGATTTCCCCCTTCAGAACATCCCGCTCATAGTGCCGGGCCCGGGCGCGGATCCGGCCTTCGCGGTCCACGATGGAAGTGATCCCGTTATTGGTTGCGCGCAACAGTTCCCGGCCGGTTTCCAGTGCCCGCATGCGGGCGATCTGGTGATGCTGGAAGGGGCCGAGTGAACGCCCGAACCAGGCGTCGTTGCTCACTGTCATCAGGAATCCTGTTTCAGCTGTGTTGCGGGCGACGAAGTCCGCGTAGGCGATCTCATAGCACACGGCCGGATGGGTGCTGGTGTCGTCGAAGTTCAGTGGTGACTGGTTTTCCGGGCCCGGACGGAAGACCGACATGGGCAGGTTGAAGAACTCGATGGTGCCGCGTAGCAGTGATTCCAGCGGCACGTATTCACCGAATGGCACCAGCCGCTGCTTGTGATAGGTTCCCTGGCCGGGGCCCACTGTCATCAGGCTGTTGTGGAAGACCGGCTCCGCGTAGTGTGGGCTGTTGCCGTACCAGGGCAGGCCAGTGACCAGCGTCGTGCCGGTCTCGAGTGCGCGGCTTTCCAGTGCATCCAGAACCTGGGCCGCCTGCCCCTGGGTGGCGGGCAGTGCGGTTTCCGGCCAGAGGATCAGATCCCGGCCCCAGAGCGGCTCGGTGAGCTCCCGGTAGATCCGGATCTGCTTCCGGAGCATGTCCGGATCCCATTTGTCATGCTGGGAGATATTGCCCTGGACGGCGGCGACCGACAGGGGCTCGCCTTGCGGCTGGGTCCACGCCACCAGGCTGAGCAGCGGCGCCAGCAGCCAGGGCAGTATGGCGGCGGCCACGAAGCCGGCGGGCAGCCAGCGGGGGCCGCTGCGGTAATGGTGCCAGGCGGCGACCAGCAGGGCGGCTGTGACAGCTGTAACAAAGGTGACGCCGTGTACGCCAAGGACCGGTGCCCATGGCGCCAGGGGACCATCCACCTGGGCGGTGCCGGCGTAGAGCCAGGGGAAGCCGGTCAGAAGCCAGCCACGCACCCAGTCCATCAGGACCCAGACGGCCGGGAACAGCCACAGACTGCGCCCGGTGTGAGTGCCCGCGAGCCGGCCCCAGCACCAGAAGGCGATGGCCGGGAACAGCGCCAGTCCCATGGCGAACAGCAGCGTCATGATCGCGGCCAGCGGCGCGGCCGTCATGCCGTATTCGCTGATGCTGACGTAGACCCAGGAGGCGCCGCTGCCGAACAGGCCCAGGCCGAGGAACCAGCCGTCCCGGAACAGGGGCTTCGCCTCCCGGCCGCTGCACAGAAGCAGGATCAGCATAAGGGACAGCAGCGCAGCGGGCCACAGATAGAAGGGGGCAAACGCGAGTGTCTGGAGCGCGCCGGTGGCCACCAGCGCGGGAATACGGAAAAGGCGGTTCTGGATCATGGCGCGTCCCGCGTCATGCGATGGGTTTGACCTGGATCAGGCGGATCTTGCGGTTATCGGCGTTCAGCACCTTGAACCGGAAACGGTCCACGGTGGTGGTTTCACCACGCCTTGGCAGGCGGCCGAACTCCTTGAGCATCAGGCCACCGATGGTGTCGAAAGCTTCCTGGTCCAGATCCGTGCCGAAGAATTCATTGAACTCATCGATGGGCGTCTGGGCCTTGACCGCGTAGATGCCGTGTTCGCGCTCGCGGATGCGATCGTCATCATCAACGTCGTGCTCGTCCTCGATGTCGCCGACGATCTGTTCAAGCACGTCCTCAATGGTGATCAGCCCAGCCACACCTCCGTATTCGTCGACCACAATGGCCATGTGGTTGCGGTTTTCCTTGAACTCCTTGAGCAGCTGGTTGCAGCGCTTGCTCTCGGGCACGACAGTGGCCGGGCGCAGGATATCTCGGATGCTGTCGCGGGTCAGGTTGTTGCGCAGGGCCAGTGGCAGCAGATCCTTGGCCAGGAGGATGCCGACGATCTCGTCCGAGGTATCGCCGATGGCCGGGAAGCGCGAGTGGGCGGATTCGATGACCTCGCTGATGTAAGAGGAGGGGTCGGCGTCGGCCTTGACCGTCACCATGCGCGAGCGTGGAATCATGATCTCCTCCACGCGCATGTCCGTCACCTGCATGGCACCCTCGATGATGCTCATGGCATCGCTGTCGATCAGCTGCTGAAACTCCGCGTCGCGCAGAACGCGCAGCAGATCTTCGGGGGTGCGGGGATCACTCGAGAAAGCCTGGGATAATCGCTCCAGCCAGGAGTTTTTTGTCTGGCCGTTGGATGAGTCGTCGCTCATGGGGTCCTTTCCGGATTGCTGTTCGCGGGATGCTACCGATAGGGGTCGGGAAAACCAAGCTCGGCAAGGAGATGCACTTCAAGATTCTCCATGGTTTCTGCCTCGTCTGGGTCCTGATGGTCGTAACCCTGCAGGTGAAGCATGCCATGAATCAGCAGGTGTGCCCAGTGGGCTTCAGGCGTCTTGCCCTGCTCATGGGCTTCCCGTTCGACGACCCCGGCGCAGATGACGAGATCTCCGAGCAGGACGAGCTCCACCCCGGGGGGCGCCTCGAAGGGGAAGGAAAGCACGTTGGTCGGATAATCCTTTCCCCGGTACTGGTGATTCAGCTCATGGCCTTCCGGCTCGTCCACGATCCGGAGGGTCACTTCGGTTTCGCCGTCACCCTGCCAGCCCTGTTCCGCCCAGGTTTCGAAATCCGCCTGGGCGGGCAGCCCCGTGAGCCGGGTTGCCAGTTGCAGATCCAGCGTTACGCGGTTCATGCGTTGCGGTCGTCCCAGTCGTCGTAGGCTTCCACGATGCGCTGAACCAGCGGATGGCGCACTACGTCCTCGGCGCCGAAGTAGGTGATACCAATGCCTTTGACCTCCCGCAGCACACGCAGGCAGTGTTCCAGGCCGGAGTGCTGGCCGCGCGGCAGGTCGATCTGGGTGATGTCGCCGGTAATGATGGCGGTGGAACCAAAGCCGATGCGCGTGAGGAACATCTTCATCTGTTCCCGCGTGGTGTTCTGGCTTTCGTCCAGGATGATGAAGGAGTTGTTGAGGGTGCGCCCGCGCATGAACGCCAGCGGTGCAATCTCGATCACACCGCGTTCGATCAGCCTGTTCACCTGCTCGAAGCCGAGCATCTCGTAGAGAGCGTCATAGAGCGGCTTGAGGTAGGGATCGACTTTCTGGGAAAGATCCCCCGGCAGGAAACCCAGCTTTTCACCGGCTTCGACCGCTGGGCGGACCAGCATAACCCGCTTGACTTCCTCGGCCTGGAGGGCCTCCACGGCACAGGCCACGGCGAGCCAGGTTTTGCCCGTGCCAGCCGGGCCCACGCCGAAGTTGATGTCATGGGTGCGGATGGCATGTACGTAGCGCTGCTGGTTCTCGCCCCGGGGCTGGATCTTCAGGCGGGGTGTTTCGATGACCTGCTGGGCGCCGTCATAGCCGCTGGTCTCGGGCAGGCGCTCAAAGCCGGATTCGCGGATGAACAGGTGCACCGTGTCCGGGCTGATGTCATCACTGGCCTCGGTTTCCCGATAGAGGTGTTTGAGCACTTCCATGGCCGCTGTTGCGGCCTCGCCGTCACCGGTGATCCGGAAGTGGTGCCCCCGGTAGCCGATGCGCACGCCCATGCGTTTTTCGATATGCTTGAGGTGTTCGTCGAACTGACCGCAGAGCGCGGCCAGACGTTCCGTGTCGGCGGGTTCCAGCTGGAATTCTCGGGTGTCGGCGCTCAATCGGGCCTCGGCTCAGTAGCGGTTGTCGTCAATCATGACGCCGCGCAGTGAATTCGGCAATGCCTCGGTAATCTCGACGTCCACGAAGGAGCCGACCACGCCGGGGACATCGGTGCGGAAGTTGACGACCCGGTTGTTCTCGGTCCGACCCTGGTATTCACCGGGATCTTTCTTGGACACGCCCGTGACAAGGATGCGCTCGGTGTTGCCGACCATCTTGCGGCTGATGTCCATGGCCTGCTGGTTGATGCGGTCCTGCAGGATCGCCAGGCGTTCTTTCTTGACCTCTTCCGGGGTATCGTCCGGCAGGTCCGCCGCCGGGGTGCCGGGGCGGGCGCTGTAGACAAAGCTGAAGGACACATCGAAGCCCACGTCGTTGATCAGCTTCATGGTGTCTTCAAAGTCCTTTTCGGTTTCACCGGGGAAACCGATGATGAAATCCGAGGACAGGCTCAGGTTCGGACGGATGCGGCGCAGCTTGCGGATCTTGGATTTGTACTCCAGGGCCGTGTGGCCACGCTTCATCAGCGCCAGGATCCGGTCCGAGCCCGCCTGTACCGGCAGGTGCAGGTGACTGACCAGCTCCGGAACCTGCTCGTAGACGTTGATCAGCGCATCCGAGAACTCCACCGGATGCGAGGTGGTGAAGCGGATCCGGTCGATGCCCTCGATGTCCGCCACCCAGGTGATCAGCTCGGCCAGGTCCATGGTGTCGCCGTCCAGGGTTTCCCCGTCGTAGGCATTGACGTTCTGGCCGAGAAGATTCACTTCCCGCACGCCCTGGCTGGCGAGGTCCCGGACCTCTTCAAGGACGTCCTCCACCGGGCGGCTCAGCTCTTCGCCCCGGGTGTAGGGCACCACGCAGAAGGAGCAGTACTTGCTGCAGCCTTCCATGATGGACACAAAGGCGGAAGGGCCATCCACGCCTGGCCCGGGCAGTTGGTCGAACTTCTCGATTTCGGGGAAGCTGACGTCCACCACGCCGACGCCGCCCTCGCTGTCCGCCTTGGTGATCATCTCGGGCAGGCGGTGCAGGGTCTGGGGGCCGAAGACCATGTCCACGTAGGGCGCCCGGTCGATGATGGCCTGACCTTCCTGGCTGGCGACGCAGCCGCCGACGCCGATGATGGCGTCCGGGTTGTCTTTCTTCAGTTTTTTCCAGCGGCCGAGCTGGTGGAAGACCTTTTCCTGGGCCTTTTCACGGATGGAACAGGTGTTGAGCAGCAGAATGTCCGCGTCGTCGGCGGTGTCGGTCAGCTCCACCTCGTGACTCTCGCGCAGGAGGTCGATCATGCGCGATGAGTCGTATTCGTTCATCTGGCAGCCGTGGGTCTTGATGAAGAGTTTCTTTCCCATGGTTGGCGGCGTTCTGTCTGGTTGGAAGATCAGCGATTATAACGCCTGCGGTCTGGTTCTGTCACAAGCCTGATGGGTGATTGCTCCCCAACTACCTTATCGGAGCGTCGATGTTGTCACCAGCCTTTGGGGGTGCTGCAAGCGTCGGGCCATGGGGGTCTTTTCCGGGACCGCTGTGAACCCATCCCTGGGCGCTGGCGCGATGGCATCCCTGCCATCGAGCCTCCCGGAAAAGACCCCCATGGCCCAACGCTCAGGGACAGTTGCTATTCGCAGGCCTTTTTAGAGCTTCAGTAGAAAGCTGTGCCTCGCAGCGGAAAAATTGGCCAGCTAACGCTTACACAGGGGAGCTGCCCGTGCTTGGAAGATTATTTCTGCTCTTGGCGAATAATTGGTGTTTCAGCATTCCTTGGATCTGAAAAGGCAGAGCATGAGTCTCAGGCGGGAATGGATGCGTTACCGACTCACTCAACAGCATTGCGGTGGGGGAGCCCTTTCAGGGAGGCTCGATGACAGGATGTCATCGCGCCAGCGCCCAGGGATGGGTTTACAGCGGTCCCTGAAAGGGCTCCCCCAGCGTAATGCCTCGCACTGGCCGTCATGCCTGAGACAAGACGTAAAATCCGGAAAGTCTCCAAACAGAAGTCAAAACCGTCCAAGCTGGAGACAACACCTCAGTCAGAGGAATCATCCAGATAGCTTTGGAGTTGTTCCTTGAGGCTGCGGGGGACCTGGGTGATGATCAGGGCATCGCGGTCGCGGTCGTAGTGGACCGCCTGGTTCACCAGGTCGGAGGAGAACGACAGGCTCAGGCCGTTGCCCTTGCCGGCGATGCGGACCAGTTTGCGGACCTTGCGCCGGTCCGGGTGCAGGACCTGATCCGGCCCCACGGCCTGGGATTCGGCCACATGCTCGGCAAACCGCTCCGGCTGGCTGTCATCGATGTAGCTGGAAAGGGCCGAGAGAGGCACCGGCTCGCCCAGCGCCTCCTGCTCATTGCAGAACTCGAACGCCTTGTGGCGCACGCTCTGGGCGTCTTCCGGCTCCGTCTGCTGCTGGGCGAACGACTCCACCGCCTCCAGGAAAGTGCGGGTCTCCGCTTCCACGTCCACTTCCTGCTGGAAGCCCACCAGGCGCGCGAAGCACTTTCCGATCTCGCCCGTTCCGCGGCCCTGGAGCACCGTCAGGTAGTTCTCTGAGCCGGACTCGCCGCGCCAGTCCTCCAGCTCAACACGCGCCGCCAGGTTCAGGCGGGAGCGGCTGATGGTTTCGGTGGGGGTGAGCTCCAGGTTCGGGTCCAGGGTGAAGACCGGGTCCATCTCCAGGGCGAAGAGGTACAGCACCTCGCCGTCGGCCAGGGATTCGTGGACGATAAGCAGCGGGCGCTCGGGGTCGGTGTCCGCGCGGGTGATCTCGTCCTGCCACTGGCCCAGAAGCTGGTCCGTGAAGGCCTCAAAGCCCTGCTGGCCGTCCAGGTAGTTGCCGAGCCACCCGCGGATGGGGTGGCTGCCAAGGTCGTCCGAAAAGCGGCCATAGGCCTTGCCGGGGCGGTTGTTGAACAGCTTTTTGAGCTGGCGGTGCAGGGCTTCGTAGTCACCACCCGGCTCGGCCATCGCCTCTCCGGCGTTGGCCCGGGCCGGCTGCCCGCCGCCGGGCAGTGTGGCTCGCATCAGCCTGAGCTGCTGAATGGCCATGGGTCAGCCCTGCAGCCGCTGTTCCCGACGCAGTGTCTGCAGCAGTTCCTGCACGGCCTTGCTGATGCCGGCGTCATTGTCGGCACTGACACTGTAGTCCGCCGGTGTGCCGCTTATACCGGCCGTGAGCACGATCAGGCCCTGGCTGCGCAGTACATCGGCCATGCTGCCACGGTCTTCCTCGGAGTCCGTATTGGTGTTGTCCAGCACAACGCCGGTCTTGCCCACGTCGAACAGGCTGCGCTGCAGGGCTGTGGCCAGCTTGTCTGCTGCTTCGCCGCCGCAGTCGATCACCAGCGGTTTCTGGTCGAGCCGGCGTTGCCATTCCTCGATAGTGACCGGGTTCATCAGGCCTTCGGCGTCGCTGGCGGTGCTCTTGATCATGCCCGCACCGATGGTGATGTTGGTCAGGCGGTCGATGATGATGAACGCCCCGGTGGAGCCGCAGTTCGGGTAGGGGTCAAAGGCCAGAGGGTGGCTGACGGCGAACTCGCACAGGCCGATCTCGTTCAGGCCCAGCTCGCTGCCTTCCTGCTGTTCCAGGGTATTCACGTCCGTCTTGTAGTGCACCCGGCGCATGGCGCCAGAGGTGTAGCGTGGCCCCTGCTTGATGTCGTACTGGCGGCCCGGTGCCAGCGGCTGGTCAGTCATCCAGACCACGTTGGCGTTGAAGGCGGTGGCCACCTCGGGCATGTTGCCGGCGTGTACCAGCATGTCGCCGCGGCTGACGTCGATCTCGTCCTTCAGGGTCAGGGTAACGGCCTGATCGATATGGGCTTCGTCCTGATCCCCTTCAAAGGTGACGACCCGGTCCACGCGGGTGGAGCGGCCCGAGGGCAGGGCGACCACTTCGTCGTCCGGCTTCACAACGCCACTGGCGATGGTGCCGCAGAAGCCCCGGAAGTCGAGGTTCGGGCGGTTCACGTACTGGACCGGGAAGCGGAAATGCTCGAAGTCCTTGTCGTGGGAGATCGGGACGGTCTCCAGCACCTGCATCATGGGCTTGCCGTCGAACCAGGGCATGTTCTCGCTGGGATAGACGACATTGTCGCCCTCGAGCGCGGAGATGGGCACAAACCGCACGTCTTCCAGGCCGAGGTTGCCGCAGAAGTGCTGGTACTCCTCCCTGATTTCATTGAAGCGCTGCTCGCTGTAGTCGACCAGGTCCATCTTGTTGATGGCGACGACCACGTGCTTGATGCCCAGCAGCGAGGCCAGGAAGGAGTGGCGCTTGGTCTGGGTCAGCACCCCATGACGGGCGTCGATCAGGATGACCGCGAGCTGCGCATTGGAGGCGCCTGTGGCCATGTTGCGCGTGTACTGCTCATGCCCGGGCGTATCGGCCATGATGAACTTGCGCTTGGCGGTGGAGAAGTAGCGGTAGGCCACGTCAATGGTGATGCCCTGTTCCCGCTCGGCCTGCAGGCCATCGACGAGAAGCGACAGGTCCAGTTTCTCGCCGGTGGAGCCCACCTTGGAGCTGTCGGACTCCAGCGCTGCCAGCTGGTCTTCGTAGATCATGCTGGTGTCGTGCAGCAGGCGGCCAATGAGGGTGCTTTTGCCGTCGTCCACGCTGCCGCAGGTCAGCAGCCGCAGAAGTTCCTTCTGTTCGTGCTGCTTGAGGTAGGCGTTGATGTCGGTGCCGATCAGGTCTGACTGATGTGACATTGGATCTTGTCTCCGAAAACCGGGTTGGGCGCGCTTAGAAGTAGCCTTCCTGTTTCTTCTTCTCCATGGAGCCGGCGCTGTCGTGGTCAATGACTCGACCCTGGCGCTCGGAGCTGCGTGTCAGCAGCATCTCCTGGATGATCTCGGGCAGCGAGTCCGCCTCGGACTCGATGGCGCCGGTCAGCGGGTAGCAGCCCAGGGTACGGAAGCGCACGGACTTCATTTCGGGCTCTTCGCCCGGCTCCAGCGGCATGCGGTCGTCGTCGACCATGATCAGGGTGCCGTCGCGCTCGACCACAGGCCGGGGCTTGGAGAAGTACAGCGGCACGATCTCGATGTCCTCAAGATGGATGTACTGCCAGACGTCCAGCTCGGTCCAATTGGACAGCGGGAAGACGCGGATGCTCTCGCCCTTGTTGATCTGGCCGTTGTAGATGTTCCACAGCTCCGGGCGCTGGTTCTTCGGGTCCCAGCGATGGTTCTCGTCCCGGAAGGAGTAGACGCGCTCCTTGGCGCGGGATTTCTCCTCGTCACGGCGGGCCCCGCCAAAGGCGGCATCGAACTTGTACTTCTCCATGGCCTGCTTCAGCGACTGGGTCTTCATCACGTCGGTGTGCTTGGCACTGCCGTGACTGAAGGGGCCGATGCCCTGTTTCACGCCTTCCTCGTTGATGTGGACGATCATGTCGAGATCGTACTTTTCGGCCATGCGATCCCGGAATTCGATCATTTCCCTGAATTTCCAGGTGGTGTCCACGTGCAGCATGGGGAAGGGGATCCGGCCGGGCCAGAAAGCCTTGCGGGCCAGATGGAGCATCACCGAGGAGTCCTTGCCGATGGAGTAGAGCATGACCGGGTTGTCGAACTCGGCCGCTACTTCCCGCATGATGTGGATGCTTTCCGCTTCCAGCTGTTTGAGGTGCGTGAGGTTGTATTGGGTCATCGCGCTCTGTACCGCTGTTGACTCGGAATGGAACCGCTTCTTATAACAAACGGCTTCAACTGAACGAGGAATTATACCAGAGCGTGAGGGTGAGGAAGAAGGGTCCGTTCAGACGCCGGCCGAAAGCTGTTCATTGATGTAGTGATCGAGCATCGGGACTGCGTCTTCCTCGAACTCAGCGAAGGACATGCCTACATGAAAACAGTCGCGGGCAATGCGCCGCACTGTCACCACGTCGCAGCGGGCCCGGATGCAGGTGCTTTCGGATTCGCCTACGGGAATGGTGAACGCCACCTGGACCGGAATGGCCATCTGGGGGGCCACGGGCTCGCCATTGGGAACCAGCTGATCAAGCGTTTCCGGGGTGCACTCGATCTGGAGACCGGCCCGTGACAGATTGTTGATGGGGCAGCGGGGCAGGGCTTCGCCGCCACGCTCGAGGAACGCTTCCAGGTTCACCGGGATGCGATGGTAGTGGCGCAGGTTGGGCCTGCCGGTGAAGCCTGTGGATGACGAGAGTGCTGACATGGGTCAATACCGGTTGACGCGATTTGACTATCAGCGTAGTTGCTGTACACAGACTATACAAATCGCACGCAAGGCACTGATCTGCCGAATTCTGTTACAGAACGTAGCACCCTAATCGCTTGAGGTCAGCTTCTGCTGCAGTATGTCGTTCACCTGGGCCGGGTTGGCCTTACCCTGTGAGGCCTTCATGACCTGGCCGACCAGGGCGTTGAACTTCTTCTTCTGCTTTTTGGCCACTTCCTCGCCAAGATAGTCGTCCACCATGGCCTGGTTGTCCGCCAGCACCTGGTCCACCAGCGCCTCGATCTCACTGCTGTCCGAGACCTGCTTAAGGCCCTGCTTATCGATGATCTCATCCGGGCTGCCTTCGCCGTTCCACAGCGCTTCAAAGACCTGCTTGGCGAGTTTGCCGGAGATGGTGCCGTCCTGAACGCGCAGGATCAGAGTGGCAAGGTCGCTGGCGCCTACCGGGCAGTCCTGGATCTCGACCTCGTTCTGGTTCATCAGTCGGGCCAGTTCGCCCATGATCCAGTTGGCCGCCTGGCGGGCATCACCGCTGCCCCTGGCGACCTGCTCGAAGTAGTCTGCCAGCGCTTGGCTCTGGACCAGGGGCGCGGCTTCGTCCGCGTTCAGCCCATACTCGGTGACGAAGCGGGCCTGCTTGGCGTCCGGCAGCTCCGGCAGGCCGTCGCGGATGGCGTTGATATAGGTATCATCGATCTCCAATGGCAGCAGGTCGGGGTCGGGGAAATAGCGGTAGTCGTTGGCGAATTCCTTGGTGCGCATGGAGCGGGTCTCGTCCCGGTCCGCGTCGTACAGCCGGGTTTCCTGCTGGACTTCACCGCCGTCCTCGATCAGCTCGATCTGGCGCTCCACCTCGGTGTTGATGGCTTTTTCCACGAAACGGAAGGAGTTGACGTTCTTGATCTCGCTGCGGGTGCCGAATTCGGTCTGGCCTTTCGGGCGCACTGAGACGTTGCAGTCGCAGCGCATGGAGCCCTGGGACATGTCGCCGTCGGAGATGCCTAGATAGGTGACGATGGCGTGGATCTTCCGCAGGTAGGCTGCAGCTTCCTCGGCGCTGCGCATGTCCGGTTCGGAGACAATCTCAAGCAGGGGCGTGCCGGCGCGGTTGAGGTCGATACCGGACTGGCCCTGGAAGTCTTCGTGCAGGGATTTGCCCGCATCTTCCTCAAGGTGGGCGTGCTCGATGCCGATGGTGCGCTCACTGCCGTCGGACAGGTTTACGCTGACTTCGCCCTTGCCCACGATGGGGTGGTACATCTGGCTGATCTGGTAGCCCTTGGGCAGGTCGGCGTAGAAGTAGTTCTTGCGGTCAAAGACGGAGCGGTGCGCGATGTTGGCGTTGACGGCCAGGCCGAACTGCACGGCCATGCGCACGGCGCCTTCGTTGAGCACGGGAAGCATGCCGGGCATGGCCAGGTCGACGGCGCTGGCCTGGGCGTTGGGTTCGGCGCCGAAGGCGGTGCTGGCGCCGGAGAAGATCTTGGATTGGGTGGCGAGCTGTACGTGGACTTCCAGCCCGATCACGGTTTCCCATTGCATTGTCTTAAACCCCGTTAGGTGCCACTTGCTGGTGCCAGTCCGTCACCTGCTGGAAGCGGTGGGCGGCATTGAGCATGCGCGCTTCGTCGAAATAGTTGCCGATGATCTGTAGCCCCACTGGCAGGTTGTTCACCATGCCGCCGGGTATGGACATGGCTGGCAGGCCCGCCAGGTTGGAGGCGATGGTGAAAACGTCCTCCAGGTACATGTTGATCGGGTCGTCGGTCTTGTCGCCCTGGGCAAAGGCCGGTGAGGGCGACGTGGGGCCCATGATCAGGTCGACTTCATTGAAGGCGTCGGTGAAATCCTGCTGGATCAGGCGACGGACTTTCTGGGCCTTGAGGTAGTAGGCGTCGAAGAAGCCGGCCGAGAGGGCGTAGGTGCCGACCAGGATGCGGCGTTTGACTTCTTCGCCGAAGCCTTCGGAGCGCGAGCGCAGGTAGAGGTCGTTGAGGTCCTGCGGGTTCTCGCAGCGGTGGCCGTAGCGCACGCCGTCGAAGCGTGAGAGATTGGCGGAGGCTTCCGCGGGCGCGATGACGTAATAGGCAGCTACGGCCAGGTGCGAGTGGGGCAGGCTGATCTCTTTCACCGTGGCACCGAGGTTCTCGTATTCGCGCACGGCGTTGCGGACCTGTTCCGCCATCTCCGGTGACAGCTCATCCGAGAAGTATTCCTTCGGCAGGCCGATGCGCAGGCCGCTCAGGTCGTTGTCCAGGCTGGCGCAGTAGTCCGGCACTTCGCGGTCCAGGCTGGTCGAGTCCTTGGGGTCGAAACCGGCCATGGTGTTGAGCATCAGGGCCGCGTCCCGGGCGTCGCGGGTGAGGGTGCCGGCCTGGTCCAGGCTGGAGGCGAAGGCAATGATGCCGTACCGGGAGATGCGGCCATAGGTGGGCTTGAGACCTGTGAGGCCGCACAGCGCTGCAGGCTGGCGGATGGAGCCGCCGGTGTCGGTGGCGGTGGCGGCGGGCACCAGGCGTGCCGCCACCGCCGCGGCGGAGCCGCCGGAGGAACCACCGGGGACAAGGCCGTCACCCCAGGGGTTGGTCACCGGGCCGAAATAGCTGGTCTCGTTGGACGAGCCCATGGCGAACTCGTCCATATTGGCCTTGCCCACGCAGACCGCGCCGGCGTCGTCCAGCTTCTGGGCCACGGTTGAGTTATAGGGCGGCGCGAAGTTTTCGAGCATGCGCGAGCCGCAGGTGGTGAGCAGGTCCTCGGTGCAGAAGATGTCCTTGTGCGCGAAGGGAATACCGGTCAGAGGGCCTGCCCGACCCTCTGTGCGGGCCTGGTCGGCTGCGCGGGCCTGTTCAAGGGCGCGCTCTTCCGCAACGGTGATGAAGCTGTTGTAGCGTCCGTCGTGGGCCCGGATGCGCTCCAGGGTTTCGCGGGTCAGCGCTTCGCTGGTAGTTTCGCCCGCCTCGAGTGCCCGGGCCAGTTCGGAAAGGGTGCTGGTGTGCATGGCGGCGCTTACTCCACTACCCGCGGTACCAGGTAGAGCCCGTCCTGTGTCTCGGGGGCCACGGCCTGGAACCGTTCGCGCTTGTTGGTTTCGGTTACCTCATCCGGGCGCAGCCGCTGGGTGGCGTCCAGCGGGTGGGCCATGGGGGTGATGCCGTCGGTGTCCGAGGCCTGGAGCTGGTCGACCATGCCGAGGATGTCGCTCAGCTTGCCCTCGAGGGCTTCCTTCTCGGAGTCCTCAAGCCGGATGCGCGCCAGCCAGGCCACCTGTTCGATCTTGTCTCTGGAGATGCTCATGCCGTTTCCTTCCCTTCGGAGCGCGGGATGATAGCAGATGCAACGTTGATCCGAACCCCCTAGAGCGGGATGCGTACGCGCAGGTTGCCGCCACCAAAGGCGGCGCTGTGCAGCTCTACTGTGGGGTTCAGTGTGAGCTGGGCGCCGTTGCCCGGCGACCAGGTGAATGGCAGTGAGACCTTGGCATAGGTGCCGTCATGGTCGGTGCGCCGGCGGTCGATGCCCTGGATGGATTCGCCGTCCACGTGGCTGACGAACAGCTCCGGGGCGAAATGCCAGTCCGCGGATAGCGGGGTTGTCAGGCCCGCGAACACCAGGTGCTCGTCCCGGCTGGAAAGCTGCTGCGCCCCGCCGATCAGGGCGCCCTTTTCGGACAGGCTCAGGAATTCCCCGCCCAGGCGCCATTGGCTGACGGGGTCGCCGCCCAGTGTCAGTGCGATCCGGCTGCGCCAGGCGCGCCTTTCCATGGTTGCTGACCGGTTGCTGGTGGTGGCGCTTTCGTGGCGATTGGTGGCCAGGCCTTCCGCCAGCCAGCGCAGCCGGCTCCGTTCACTGAGGCGGTACTGGATACTGGCGCCACCCTGCAGGGATTCATCCCGGAAGCGACGCTCCAGTGACGGGATTTCCAGTTCCGTTTCCGGTGACGCGCTGATATAGCCGCGCAGGGTGCTGTCGGAGGACGGGTGCCATTCGCCGGCGCTGAACAGGGTGATGGGTTCGCTCAGGTACTGGCCTTCATCCTGTTTGCTGTTGAACAGGTACTCCGGGAGAACCACGGCGAATCGCGCCGCGTTTCCGGCGTCATCCTGCCAGCCCAGTTCCGGCTGGAGGTCGATGCGGGATTTGTCCCCGCGCACATCTGCCATCAGTCGCGCCTGGAAGCCGCCGCCCGGATGCACGCCAATGCCCATAAGGTTGCGGGTGTAGCGCCCGTCAAAGTCCTCGCTCCGCCGGAATCGGTACTGGAAGTCCAGCGTTCCTTCATCGTCGAATTGCCGGGTGACCTTGACGCTGGCATCCAGGAAAAGCTCTCTGGTACGCGTGCTTCCGCCCGTACCTTCAATGTGGTCGCGGGGTACTGGGGCCGCATGGAACTCGGAGGCTCTGGCCGTGAAGCTGTTGCGCTGGATGAAACTTTCGTCATTGTACTGGAAGGTGCGCCCCTGCAGGACGCGCTCCTGGCGGAATGGCTGTGGTTCCATGACCAGGGTGTCACCCCAGAAAGCGGTCGCTGAGCCGGGTACTGCCAGCAACAGCAGGGCAGCGGATCTGATGGTTGGTCCGGTTCGTCGGGCTGCCAGAGGCTGCGACATGACGTCCACTGTTGTTTATGAAACAGGCATTATTCCATTGCTGCCTGGCCGCTCACAATGCCGGTTGTCTTGCCTGAACCCCCCGCCACTGCTAAAGTTCCGGCATCCAAGAGGTTTCGCCACGCAACGGGGAGGGCGAGGCCAGCCATCGAATCCGTAAAGCCAGGTTGAAACAGCACCGATGCTCAAGAAACTCAGAGGCGCGTTCTCCAGCGATCTGTCCATTGATCTGGGGACCGCCAACACGCTCATCTTTGTCCGCGGCCGCGGCATCATCCTGGATGAGCCTTCCGTTGTTGCGGTCAGCACCTCCAACGGGCAGAAGAAAGTCGCTGCCGTGGGCAGTGAGGCCAAGCGCATGCTGGGCCGGACTCCGGGCAACATCAAGGCCATCCGCCCGATGAAAGACGGGGTGATCGCGGATTTCGTGGTCACCGAGAAGATGCTTCAGCACTTCATCCACAAGGTACACGAGAACAGCTTCATTACCCCGAGTCCGCGGGTTCTGGTCTGTGTGCCCAGCAAGAGCACCCAGGTGGAGCGCAAGGCGATCCGCGAATCCGCCCTCGGTGCCGGTGCCCGGGAGGTGTTCCTGATTGAGGAGCCCATGGCGGCCGCGATTGGCGCGGGGCTCCCGGTGGAGGAAGCCAGCGGTTCCATGATTGTGGACATCGGTGGGGGCACCACCGAGATCGCGATCATCTCGCTCAACGGCATCGTCTATGCGGAATCGGTGCGCGTTGGCGGTGACAAGTTCGACGAAGCCATTGTCACCTATGTGCGCCGCAACTACGGGAGCCTGATCGGGGACTCCACTGCCGAGCGCATCAAGCATGAGATCGGCTGTGCCTATGAAGGGCTGGAAGTGCGCGAGATCGATGTGCGCGGGCGTAACCTCGCCGAGGGCGTGCCGCGCCAGTTCACGCTCAACAGCAACGAGATCCTGGAGGCACTGCAGGAGTCGCTGTCGCAGATTGTTCAGACGGTCAAGAGCGCGCTTGAGCAGTCGCCGCCCGAGCTGGCTTCCGATATTGCGGAGCGCGGCATTGTTCTGACCGGTGGCGGTGCGCTTTTGCGTGGCCTCGACAGCCTTCTGAGCGAGGAAACCGGCCTGCCCGTGGTGGTGGCGGAAGATCCGCTGACCTGCGTGGCACGGGGTGGTGGCAAGGCGCTCGAGCGTATCGACAAGAGCGGCGTGACCATGTTTTCCCAGGACGACTGACAGAGTCGCCACCGGTTCCGGTTGAATCGCAAGAAGACCCGCCGCTGCCGTCCCGGCGCCAGCGGCGGCTGTCGTTCTGAACGGGGGACGGTCCATCAACACGCTTTTCACGCAAGGCCCACTCATTGGTCCCAGGCTGCTGCTGGTGGTGCTCCTGTCTGGAGTGCTGGTCGGCGCGGACCTGTATCTGCCCTATGGCGACCGGGTGCGCAGCTGGCTCATGACCGGCCTGACGCCGGTCTACTGGCTGGGGCACGCGCCGGACCGATTCCTTGAGTGGATGGGGGATCTGACGAGCAGCCGCTCCGATCTGCTGCAGGAGAATGAGGCCCTGGCGTCCCGCCTTCTTGTGCTGGAGCGCCGCGCCCAGCGCTACACCGCCCTTGCCGCGGAGAATGCCCGCCTGCGGGAACTCCTGAACGCTTCTGAACAGCTGGATGACAGGGTGCTCGTTGCCGATGTGGTCGGCGTGACACCGGACCCACTGACCCATGAGATCATCCTGAACAAGGGCGAGTCCGATGGGCTGAGCAAAGGTCAGGCCGTGCTCGATGCCCATGGCCTCATGGGGCAGATTGTGCATACCAGTGCCCACGCCTCCCGCGCCATCCTGATTTCCGACAACAGTCATGCGGTTCCCGTGGAGATCAACCGTAATGGGCTGCGTGCGATCATGTTCGGCACAGGGGAGCATGATCGCATGGAACTTGCTCATGTGCCGGATACCGCCGATGTCGAGGTGGGGGATCTGCTGGTCAGCTCCGGGCTGGGCGGACGTTTCCCCCAGGGGTACCCGGTGGCGCGGATCAACAGCATCAAACACGACCCGGGCGAGCCCTTTGCCCGGGTTGAGGCCCGCCCCATGGCCAGGCTCAACAGCAGCAGCCAGGTGCTGGTGGTGTTCAGCGGTGGCTCGGTCAGCGGCGGGGACACGCCATCACCGGCGACTGGGGAGGAGGACTGAGCATGGAGCACCGTTCGGTCAGTTACCCGGTGGCTATCCTGAGTGCTCTTGTTGCCCTGGTTGGCACCATCTCGCTGTTCCCGCAGCAGATCGGGCACTGGCGGCCGGAATGGATCGGGCTGGTTGTGGTCTACTGGGTGCTGCGTGCGCCACAGACCTTCGGCATTGTGCTGGCCTGGTGTCTGGGGTTGCTTGTGGATGTGCTGCGGGCGGATATTCTGGGTATGAATGCGCTGGCCATGGCCCTGATCGCCTTAATGGTGCTGGCCGCCCATCAGCGGCTGAAGCTGTTCCCCCTGGCGCAGCAGTCGCTCGTGGTTTTTCTCATGATCGGCCTGGCGCACATGGTGGTGCATTTCCTGCACCAGTTGCTGGGGCAGGCGGGCGGCGGATTTGACTATCTGCTTCCCGCGGTTACCAGTGGTCTCATATGGCCGGTCTTCCGGGGCTTCTGGGATTTCGTGAATCGTAAGCTGGAGTAAAACGAATGAGCAGCCCAGCCTTCCAGTCACTGGTACTGGCCTCCGCATCACCGCGCCGCCGTGAGCTTCTGGATCAGATCGGGATCCGGCATGAGGTTGCCCCGGTCGATATCGATGAAACGCCCGGCCAGCATGAGGCACCGGATCTGTACGTGCTGCGGATGGCCAGGCAGAAGGCGCTGACCTGTCAGGCGGGGTGGCATGATGCCGGCCGCCTTTTCCTGGGCGCGGATACAGCCGTGGTCATGGACGGCCGCATACTGGGCAAGCCCGCCAATGCCGGGGAAGCCCGGGCCATGCTGGCACGTCTGTCCGGGCGCGAGCACCAGGTGATGAGCGGTGTGGCGCTGACCGGACCCCACGCTGTCCGTGAACGGGTGGTTGCCTCACGGGTACGGCTGCGCCCGCTGTCCAGCGCCGAGATTGATAACTATGTGGCGACAGGCGAACCAATGGACAAGGCCGGAGCCTTCGCGGTCCAGGGGCGAGGGGCAGCGCTGGTCTCGGAGCTGTCCGGCAGCTATACCGCTGTGGTGGGGCTGCCTCTGGAGGCGGTCACAGACCTGCTGCATCAGGTGGATCAGCCCGTGCATCAGTGGTGGGTGACGTCTGATGAGTGAAGAGATCCTGATCAACGTTACCCCCGTCGAGACCCGGGTGGCGCTGGTGGAAAACGGGATGCTCCAGGAAGCCTATGTGGAGCGGACCCGCAACAAGGGCATTGTTGGCAATATCTACAAGGGTAAGGTGGTACGGGTGCTTCCGGGCATGGAGGCAGCCTTTGTGGATATCGGGCTGGAGCGGGCTGCATTCATTCATGCCTCGGATGTGGCCGAACTCGGTGGTGACAGCGACAGCAGCGCGCCACGCACCGTTCCGGACATCCGTTCGCTGCTGCGTGAGGGTCAGTCGATCATCGTGCAGGTGACCAAGGACCCGATTGGCACCAAGGGCGCACGCCTGACCACTCACCTCTCCATCCCGTCGCGCTATCTGGTCTACATGCCGGCCATGTCCCATATTGGGATTTCGCAGCGAATCGAGGATGAAACCGAGAGAAAACGTCTGCGTGATCTGATCCAGTCGGTGGCGCGGGACTATGAGCTGGATGCTGGAGGCTACATTGTCCGTACTGCCGCCGAAAGTGTGGGTGAGGACGATATCCGGCGGGACATGGACTACCTCAACCGCCTGTCCACGTCCATCATGGAAGGCGCCCGTGATGTTCAGGCCCCGGGGGTGATCTACGAGGATCTGCCGCTGTTCATCCGGACGGTGCGGGACCTGGTGCGGGTCCAGACGGAGAAGATCCGTATCGATTCGCGGGAAAGCTGCGAGAAACTGCTGGCGTTCGCGGACCGGTTTGTCGAGCAGCTGCGCGAAATGATCGAGTTCTATCCCGGCGAGCGCCCTCTGTTCGATCTTTACAGTGTCGAGGATGAGATCCAGAAGGCGCTGAGCCGCCATGTTCAGCTCAAATCCGGTGGTCATGCGCTGATTGACCAGACTGAGGCCATGACCACCATCGATGTGAATACCGGCGCCTTTGTCGGTCACCGCAATCTCGAAGAGACCATCTTCAAGACCAACCTGGAGGCGGCCCGCGCCATCAGCCGCCAGCTGCGACTGCGTAACCTCGGCGGCATCATCATTATCGATTTCATCGACATGGCCGACCTGGAGCACCAGCGCCAGGTGCTGCGCATGCTCGAGAAGATGCTGGAGCGGGATCATGCCCGGACCAAGATCACCGGCGTTTCCGAGCTGGGGCTGGTGGAGATGACCCGCAAGCGCACCACCGAGAGCCTGGGGCAGCTGCTGTGCGAACCCTGCCCGGTCTGCAATGGACGAGGCTTTCTCAAGACACCGGAGACGGTCTGCTATGAGATTTTTCGCGAGATCATGCGGGTCAATCGTGCCTACGATGTGGAGGGGCTGCTGGTGATGGCCTCGCAGAGCGTGATCGACCGTCTTCTGGACGAGGATTCGGATAACGTTGCGGACCTCGAGACCTTCATCGGCAAGACCATCAAATTCCAGGTTGAGCTCGTCTACAGCCAGGAGCAGTACGATGTGGTTTTGCTCTAGTGTAACCTGGCTCTGTCCCCGCCCCCGGGGGGCCGATTCATGACAGCGGCTGCATCGGGGGGGGTCCGCCCGATGCTGTGGGCACTGATCAACCGACTGG